>Ga0335075_10015124_pt1 | contig 11569 bp, 11 predicted proteins | sample Lox_Sample_24_FD_206723 | JGI IMG/M metagenome (GOLD analysis project Ga0335075, IMG submission 206723) | Soil microbial communities from Loxahatchee National Wildlife Refuge, Florida, United States - Lox_Sample_2.4 | ecosystem: Environmental > Terrestrial > Soil > Wetlands | place: USA...
ATCGCGCTGTTGAGCGAAGGAAGAAAAATCGCCGACCTCGCTCCGGACGAATTCATGAACTCCGATGCGCCGGAAGTCGAAACCTACGTTCGTGCCTTTCACCGCGGCGAACGCGGCGCAGCGCATGGGAGCAGGCAATGAACAACAGCTTCCTCTCTCAATACGGGAGCGAGATCGCCGAGCTCACCCTTGAGCATCTGTGGCTCACCGCCGCGGCCATGCTCTTCGCGGTCCTCATCGCCATCCCCGCCGGTATCTGGCTGACACGCTCGCCGCGCTGGGCCAGGCCGGTCATTGCCGTCGCCAACATCCTGCAGACCATCCCCTCGCTGGCCATGTTCGGCTTTCTGCTGCCTCTGCCATGGCTCGGCGAACGCGCCGCGCGCATCGCCATCGTTGCGCTCACTGCGTATGCGTTGCTGCCCATCCTGCGCAATACTTACGCCGGAATCCGCGGCATCGATCCAGCCATCATTGAAGTGGCGCGCGCGCTCGGGCTCACCGGCGCGCAGCGTCTCTTCAAGGTCGAGCTGCCGCTCGCTGCATCGTTCATTCTCGCGGGCCTGCGCACTGCAACCGTCACGTGCGTGGGCATTGCCACCATCGCCGCAGCCGTGGGCGCCGGCGGACTGGGCGAGCTGATCTTCCGCGGCGTAGCCTCCGTCGACAATCGGCTCGTGCTTGCAGGGGCTGTACCAGCAGCGCTGCTGGCGCTGGCGGCGGATGGTGTGTTGGGGATTTTTGAGAAACTTACGGCGGTGGAGAGATGAAGCTCTGGACTTTTGCAAATCGCAACAACGAAGACGCAGGCGCCGGAAGACCGGCGCTCTCAGCTATGAATCGCCTCCTTGAGACGGAATGCAGCCGCGACCAGTTCCGTGCGCTCCTCACACAGTTTCTTCAAGACGGCATGCCCGGCTCCACGGTTGAGGCCATGGGTGAATCTTCGCTTCGTATCGTCAGCCCTGAAGGAAAGGAGTTCGGGGCTTCCATCGACAATATCTGGATCAGTTACAAACAGGACAAAAAGAATCGGCGTATCCTGCTGGATCGTTACCTGGGCGCCGCTGCGGCCATGGCACAGCCGGAGCCTCCGCTCTCAAAGGAACGGATCGTAGCCACGATAAGGAATGCTGAATTCTTTTCCTTCGCCGGGTCGCCGGATGAGATCGCGTGCGAGCCTCTCTGCGGAGACCTCTGGATCGTCTATGGCGAGGCATTCCCCGACCGGATTCGCGGCATCAACCGCACGGAAATCATGGATAGCGCACTGGATGCTGGCGCTTTGCGAGAGCTGGCGCTCAACAACCTGGATCGCATCATGCCACCCCAAAAGCGCCACGGCAGCGGACCATGGTATGCAATAACTGCCGGCGGCAACTACTCGGCGAGCCTGCTGCTTTTTGACAGCGTATGGGACGCCGCCGTAAGCACGGTGGATGGTGATCTCGTGGCAGTTGCTCCAGCGCGCGAGGTGGTCTTCTACACGGGATCCGGTTCCGCGGAAGGCATCACTGCAATCCGCAACGAAGCAGCTAAGGTTCTTGCCACCGGCAAGTATCTCGTCTCAAGCACACTATTGATCCGCAAAGGTGGCTCATGGACCGTCTTCGATCCCACTTGAGGGCATTGGCTGCCGTCATCGCTTTTGGAGCGTTCCTCACCTTCACGGCCTGCGAGCCGCCACGCCCCGACCATCCCGTCATCGGCGCAAAAAACTTCACCGAACAGGTTGTGCTGGGCGAGCTGCTCGCACAGGAGATCGAAGCCAAATCGAATCTCAAAGTGGAGCGGCGCTTCTACCTCGCCGGCAGCTACATCTGCCAGCAGGCGCTGGTCGCCGGCCGCATCGATGCCTACGTCGAATACACCGGCACCGCGCTGACGGCCATCCTCAAACAGCCTCTCGACCGCAATCCGCAGTCGGTGCTCAACACAGTGCGCCAGCTCTACGCCTCGCGCTATAACGTCGTGGTCGCTGCGCCGTTGGGCTTCGAAAACACATTCGCCATGGTCATTCGCGGCGATGACGCACGCCGCCTGCACCTGACCACGCTCAGCCAGGCCGCACGGTATACACCTGAATGGCGGCTCGGCGTGGGCTATGAATTCGAGCAGCGCCCCGACGGTCTGCCCGGATTGAGCAAAGCCTACGGCCTTAAGTTCAAAGACGCGCCACGCACCATGGATCTGGGTTTGCTCTACCGCGCGCTCAACGACCATCAGGTGGACATGATAGCCGGCAACTCAACCGACGGCCCCATCCAGGCATTCGGCCTCACCGTCCTCGAAGACGACAAGCACTACTTCCCTCCCTACCAGGCCGTGCCGCTGGTGCGCGCGGATGCGCTGCGCCGCTGGCCGCAGATTCAAATTGCGCTCAACGCTCTCGCAGGCAAAATCACCGCAGACGATATGCGCGCTATGAACGAAGCCGTCGACGGCCAGCATCGCGATCCGGCTGAGGTGGTGCGCGAGTTTCGCGTAAAGAACGGGCTTTAGATAAATCGCAAAGAGGCCGTTACTTCGTCGCTCTCTGCGCATTCTTATGCCGGATCAGATGTGCGCGGCAAAACGCTTCGGCGACCTGCGGGCCAATATCTCCCAATGTTGTCGCGGAGTTTTTGACAAGAATATGGCGATACAGCATGGGCCCCACCAGCAGCGCATGAGCAAGATCGAAGTCGAGATCGGCGGGCAGCAGACCAGCTTCTACTCCGCGGGTGAGGATTTTTTTGATCGCCTTGCGCCCCGGCTCCATAATGCGCTGGCGCCAGGCCGCGCCGAACTCGGGGTGCGCCGCTGCATAGGCAATGAACATGGGCGTAATGCGCACCCGTGCTGCTTCAAGCTCACCCGGAGGACGCCAGCTCAACACAGTGGCCAGATCGCGTTGAAGATCGCCCGTATCGACTTCCACCGTCTCGCGATCTGCGCCGTTCACATGCAGCATGACCTCCATCAGCAGCGCTTCTTTGTCGGCCCAGTGATTGTAGATCGTCGCCTTGCTTACGCCGGATGAGCGCGCGATGGCGTCCATGCTGGCGGCCTCGATGCCCCGCTCGCCAAACAGGGACAGAGCAGCCTGAATCACCTTTTCATGCGCTTCGCTGCTGCGGGTGCGCGCCATGGCTAGATTTCGATCTTTGAAAAACGATAGGCGCCCACCACCATCAGCACAGCGCCCACAATCGCCATCACGGCGAAGTCGAGCATGGGATCGAACGATGAGCGCCCCAGCAGCATGTGGCGCATTCCATCGATGCCGTAAGCCAGCGGATCGGCCTTGGTGACGTAGCTCAGCACCGTGGGCAGTCCGGTGAGCGGGAACAGCGCGCCGGAAAGAAAGTAAATCGGCATCACCAGGAAATTCATAATGAGCTGGAAGCCCTGCATGTCCTGCAGGCTGGAGCCAATGGCAACTCCCAGCGCCGCAAACAGCAGCGCAATCAGCACCATGAACCCGAACGCGATGGGAACGGTGGCCAGATGCGCCGGACGAAAGCCCGCAATCACGCAGACGGTGCAGATGAGCAGGCCCTGGATCAGCGCCACCGTCGCTCCGCCCATGGTGCGGCCGATCATGATCTGCAGCCGCGGCACCGGAGCCACCAGCGTCTCTTTCAAAAAGCCAAACTGGCGATCCCACAAAAGACCGAGTCCCGAAAAAATCGAAGAAAAAAGGACCGACATTGCGATCACGCCGGGCGCCACGAATTGAAAGTAGTTGCCGTTGCCCGCACGCTGGAATACCGGCCCGAGACCAAAGCCCAGCACCAGCAGGTACAACAGTGGATTGCCCAGTGAAGCCACAATCTGCGCCCGGGACCGCACGTAGCGCTTCAGCTCGCGCAGCCAGAGAATATAAATCGCCTTCATCGCCTTCCTCCGCTCCACATCTTGGCAAACTGCCGCATCTTGTCGGCCGAACTGGCCTCTTCCTCGCGGATCGTCGAGCCGGTCAAAGCCAGGAATGCGTCTTCCAAGGTCGCTGCCCCTGTCTGCGCCTTGATCTCCTGCGGCGTGCCCTGTGCAGCCAGCTTGCCGTGGTCGATAATGCCGATCCGGTGCGCCACGCGGTCGGCCTCATCCATGTAGTGCGTGGTGAGGAAGACCGTAACACGCTCCGTCTCATTCAATTTCTTCACATGCGTCCAGAGCTGGTTGCGGCTCTGCGGATCGAGACCCAGCGTAGGCTCGTCGAGGAAGAGAATGCGCGGCGTGTGCAGAAAGCCGCGCGCAATCTCCAGGCGTCTCTTCATGCCCCCGGAAAACTTCTTCACCTGGTCGTTGCGCCGTTCCCAGAGCTCGAAGAGCCTGAGCAGCTCTTCGGTGCGTTCACGGCGAACTTTATGCGGAACATGGTAAAGAACTCCGTGAATCTCCATGTTTTCCCACGCCGTCAGATCGCCATCGAGGCTCGGGTCCTGAAACACGATTCCAAACCGCTTGCGCACGTCGTTCTGCCGCGCCTGCGGGTCGAGCCCGTCCAGTTCAATCGAGCCGCCGGTGGGCCTGAGCAGCGTGGTCAACATTTTGATCGTGGTTGTCTTCCCTGCTCCGTTGGGGCCGAGGAACGCAAATATCTCCCCCTCGCCGACCTCAAACGAAATGTCGTTCACCGCCGTGAACGAACCAAAGGTTTTCACGAGATTTTGAACTTTGATCATGCGATATCCTCAAATAACTATACTGAACCGTTTAGTTTTACATGTCAACATCAGCCGCCCATATCTTCCCTGAAAAATTGTGTGCCGCAGAAAAGAAACGCCCACCGCAATGGCAGGCGTTTCTGGTCAGGTGTTGCAGTAGAGATGCGTGAAGAAAGCCGGAGAGAATCTAATCCTTGGTTGGCTCGTCTTCAGCTTCCGAATCGCCATGCCCGGGTATCGGTCCATCCCGTTCGTCTCGCTCCAGCGGCGGCATCTCGAAATCTCCATGAGAGCGTTCGCCATCGCGCAGGTTGTTCTCAGGCTCCTCGTCAACAGGATGCGCGTCAACATCCGTATCGACGTCTCCATCTGCGTGCGTATCGACAGCAACACCCGGCGCCGGCCCATGGCGTTCGTCGCGCTCGAGCGGTGGCATCTCGAAATCTCCATGAGAACGCTCGCCGTCGCGCATGTGGTTCACGTGCTCGTCCTCACCAGAGTGTGGATCTTCTCGAAGCACATCGACCCGATACCCGGCATCTTCTGCCGCTTGAAGCGCTTCTTGCACAGATCTGCTCAACTCGTCGACCGTCTCGCGCTTGGGCGCAGCATCACCGGCAAGGCGCAAAAGCGACGGCATCAGCATCCACCACAAAAGCTCCTCGTAGCGCTCGCGAACCAGATACTCTTTGCCTTCCGCCTCATGCACTCCGGTCAGCCAGCGCACATCGGGGTCGAGCCACAGCGCGGGCGTGAGACCCACACTGTGGTGCTCCGGTGCACGCAATTCCGCCGCGGCGGCTCGGTGCGCTTTCGCCTCAGTCTCGGCTTTTGCAGCAAGCTGTTCGCTGCCGACTCCCGCGCCGGTAAGCAGCACCACCTTGATGCGCGCCGCCACGCGCCAGCCCTCTTCGTCTTCAAAGCCCAACGCGCGAAAGGCCTGCGCGAAAGGCTCGCGCAGCCGCAGCCGGTCGAAGAGATCGAGCGCCGCACGATCCGGATCTTCCGCATCGATTGATTCCGCCAGCAGCTCCAGCGCGCACCAGCCCAGGATCGGTCCCCACATGGCCGTGGCCGTCAACTGCGGGCTGGGACTTGGCAGCATGCGCCGCGCCGCGGCGGTCCATGGCGTGGCAAAGAGCGCCTCGACCACCGGAATGCGCATGATCGCACGCAGGCGCTTGCGGAATGCCGCGCCCAGCGATTCGATGTCGTGCGATGGCGCTTCGGCCTGCAGCGACAGGCGCGACGCGTAAGCCGTTTGCGCTACGCGTAGAAATGCCTCCGCGCGCTCCCACGCCCGCTCAAAGAACTCCACCCGCTCCCGGTCGCTCTTTTTGTCGCTGACTGTCGCCGTCGTTGCGCGTGGGTGCTCGGCGAGATCGGCGAACAAACGCACCACATCCGGATCGAGCAGCTTGCGCAGCGCATCGTGCGCAGGCCGCAGTTCGAGGTCGACCAGCGCATCTTCAAGATTGGGCACGCCACGCCCGTTCAACTGATCGCAGAGCCGGTCCCATGGCTGCTGCGCCGTTGCATGCAGTTCGCGCCAATCCAGAAAAACATGCGACTGATAGGCGTGCAGATTGAGCCTGAAGCCGCGCTCGAGCAGGTCGCGCGCGCGCTTCAGATACGAAAGGCCGGTCAACGAGTCGCGATACGCAAGAACCGTGTTCGCGTCTCCGGTCAGGCCAAGCCCTTCACTTAGCCTGCGCTGCTTCAGTTGCCCCGATCCTTTGTCGGCGTATGCCGCGGAAAAGTCGATCGTCCCCTGCGTTTCGCCATAGCGGTTGTTATAGACCACCAGCGCACGTTCGATGCCGCCGCGATTCGAGTAAGCAAAGACGTTCTCGTCCACCGAACCGTTGTCCTGGAAAAAGTCGTAGAGCAGAAAATTCGCGCTTTCGGCAAACAGCCATCGGCGCTTGAGCAGCGGCGCAATCTCGCGCTCGTGCCGGGCCACCAGCCATCGATCCGCATCCTCCTGGTAGCGCGGCCAGCGATATTCCATGCCGTATTTTTCAGTGAATCCCTCAATCTGTCCGTGGCCGAACATCGGCAGGCCGGGCAGCGTGGACATCATGACCGCGACACCGAAACACTTGTCGCCTTTGCCGAACTGATCGATAGCGGTCCGCTCATCGGGATTGCTCATGAAGTTCACATAGCGCTTCATGATGTCGGGATCGAACTCGATCGTATTCTTGATCACCGAGCGGTATTTGGCGTTGTCTTCATCGCGCAGCATCACCATGAAAGCGCTGTTATACACGCGATGCATGCCAAGCGTACGGACGAAGTAACCCTCCATCAGCCAGAAGGCCTCGGCCAGCAGCAGAGTGCCCGGCACTTCAGCGGCCACGCGGTCGACCACCTCGCGCCAGAACTCGTGCGGCATGTGCTGGTCAAACTCCGCCTGGCTCATGCCGTTCTCAGCACGCGATGGAATGGCGCCGCTGGCGCCGGGGCCGGGAAACCACAGCCGGTGAAAGTGCCGCTTGGCCAGCGTCATGGCCGCGTCAAAACGAATTACGGGAAACAGCCGCGCGACATGCAGGATGGTCTGAATCACCTGCTCGCGCACGGCGGGATTCAGATAATCGAGCTGCGCCGTATCGTTCCAGGGAAAACTGGTGCCGTCATTGCCGTGGTAGATATAGCGTATCTCTCCGCTCGAGCGGTCGCGGCGCCGGAAGACCACGGCTGCGTCCGACTGTTCGAAGTAGTGGTCTTCGATCTTGATCTCCACGCGCCCATCGTGCGAGAGATCAGGCCCCTCAAAACTGTATGCGGGATACGGCTTTTCCCACCGCGAGATGAACCACTCCGGATGCTCGATCACCCAGGGCGAATCGATGCCCATATGATTCGGCACCATATCGCTCGCCAGGCGTACTCCATGGCGATAGGCCCGGTCGCGCAGGTTCACATAGGCCGTTTCGCCGCCAAGATCGTCGGCAATCCGGTAATCGAAGAGCGAGTAAGCCGAAGCCACGGCATCGTGATTGCCGCACAACTGCTTGATGGTCTTCGAGGCGCGGCTGCGCTCCCACACGCCGATCAGCCACAGCGAATTGATGCCGCGAGCCGCGAGTGTCGCCAGGTCTTCGTCTGGAATCTCGTCGAGCCGGCCGATGTGCCGGCCATATTGGCGGCTCAACTGCGCCAGCCATACATAGGTGCTCTTGGCGATGAGCACCGTGCTCGGCATCCATGCGGTGTCGGCGGAAAACTTTTCGTACTCGTTCGCCGGATCGCCGAAGGTCGGCACATCGGCGCGGCTCACCACCGACGGCCATTGCTGCTGCCCCGTCTGCCGGTGGCGTTCCGCGGCTTCGCGCGCGCGGGCGGCCGGGGGATTGAATTGCATCCAGATGGCCAGCTCTTCTTCCCGCAGGACTTCGCCGGCCATCAGCAAAAAGCGCTCCAGGCTATCACCGAGCAACGGCTTCCACAGACGGCGAATCAGGTCCAACTGCTCGCTGAGCGAAGCGGGTGAACCGGCCGCGGGCGCGCGCAGCAGATCAAGCAGGCTCATCGGCCTGGCATCGGGCACAGGAATCAGCGGCCGCGACGCGAAATACTCCGGCATCTGCGCTGTCACCGTCCGGTACACCGTCTTTTCGGCCAGCGCCTTATCCTCAAAAAGCTCTTCAAATGGCTTAAACGCTTCATTGCGGTTGGCGCTCCACAAGAGCAGCAACTCTTCGAGCGCTGCGGCTTTGTGCGAAGTCCCGTTCGTCGTACCAGCCAGCCACTGCTTCGGCGTCTCCAGGCCGCGCATCACGCTTACACCGGGAAATTGCTCCACGAACGCGAGCAGCATCTTGTCCAGCGGCTCCCACCTGCGCGCCAAACCAGTCCAGGGCGCTGATCATTACTTCGGGATCGAACTGCTCGCGGTAGCGCGCCATGAGCACGTGGCTGGCCTCGTCAATCAGCCCCATGGCAAAGAGCTGGCCTGCGTGAACTGCGCGCTCGGGATGCTTGTCGACTTCGCGCACCTGGTTCATCCGGTGAGCAAACTCGCGGCACGCAGCCATGCTGGCAAAGACGACGTTTCCCGTGTAGGAAAAAAGCGACTCGGCAAACCGATACCGTTCACGCGCCTTTCGCGAAATGTGGAATTCCATCATCGAAACTCGAACTCCCTGCCCTTGCCGCCGGCAAAAATCTCCCAATTCTCAGCCCAGAGAAGCCACACCGCAAACGCGGCCAGTAGCTAACAGTACATCACCGCACCTGATGCCGGAAAACAAAGGCGCTGAAACTGTGATTCTAACCGTTACTCGCCGCCTCGATCAGCCCCGGCGTGCCTGCAACTCCACGTCGGCCCATCCTGCCGCAGACCCATTCCATCCACCTTCGCGTTTTTCCCTCTGCAGTCGCCCGCTGCCATTGGCAGAGTTCGATGCGCAAACCATGCCTGGAGATCGCCCGCACCCCGCTCGCCGATCTGACAAAACTTCTCGACTCCCACGTTCGGGCTGTTGAATTGTTGCTTCGAGCACGAAAATTTATATTGAGACCATCACCGCGGAGAGCAATATGAATATGGATGTCGATCTGTCCGCAGCACCCATGCTGGATCAGCTCTGCTGCCCGCTTTCCTTTAGGCCCTTCACGCATCTCAGCCGCAAGGTAAAGGAGACACTCTCATGCCGACCGTAACCACAAAAGACGGAGTCGAGATCTACTACAAAGATTGGGGAACCGGACAGCCGATTGTGTTTTCCCATGGCTGGCCGCTTTCCGCCGACGACTGGGACGCGCAGATGCTGTTCTTTCTCAATCAGGGCTATCGCGTGATTGCTCATGACCGCCGGGGCCACGGACGGTCCACGCAGACGGGCGACGGGCATGATATGGATCACTATGCCGACGATCTTGCAGCAGTAACGGCTCATCTCGACCTGAAGAACGCGGTCCATGTGGGCCACTCAACCGGCGGCGGCGAGGTGGTGCACTACCTCGCACGGCATGGCGAGAGCCGTGCCGCCAAGGCCGCTCTGCTCAGTGCCGTGCCGCCCCTCATGGTCAAAACCGCAGCCAATCCCGGCGGCCTTCCCAAGGAGGTCTTCGACGGACTTCAGGCGCAGCTCGCCGCCAATCGCTCGCAGTTTTATTGGGACGTGGCATCGGGCCCGTTCTATGGCTTCAACCGGCCCGGCGTAAAGTCCTCTGAAGCAGTGATTGCGAACTGGTGGCGCCAGGGCATGATGGGCGGAGCCAAGGCGCATTACGACGGCATCGTCGCCTTTTCGCAGACTGACTTCACTGAGGATCTGAAAAAAATCACCGTGCCCGTGCTGGTGCTGCATAGTGAAGACGATCAGATCGTTCCTTATGCCGACTCCGGGCCTCTATCGGCAAAGCTGCTCAGGAATGGCACGCTCAAAATCTACAAGGATTTCCCGCATGGCATGCCCACCACGCACGCTGACACCATTAACGCTGACCTGCTGGCATTCATTCGCGGCTAATTTTTCGGTCAGGGGGTCTGCCCGGTGCAGGCCTCCATCCCTACGGAGCAAGCGGCTTCAAGTCCTCAAGCGTGGTCGGAATCAGCTCGGCAACGGTGGGATGAATATGCACCGAGTGCGTAAGCAGCGAAGCCGGCTGCCTGGCGTACATGGCGGTCAGGATGCAGTGGACCGCCTCATCCCCGCCGGTTCCAAAGACGGTTGCGCCTAGAATCAGGCGTGACTCTGCATCGACAAAAGCCTTGATATAGCCAAAGGTCTCGCCCTTTTCGATCGCGCGGCTGATGCGCTTCATGTGCCGCATACCCACCAGGACGGGCCGGCCGCTCTTTCGTACCTCTGCCTCCGTCATACCCACGTGCGCCAGCGGCGGATCGATATAGAGCGCATGAACTGGAATGCGATCGCTCAGCCTCCGCGATGCGCCATCGAGCAGATTCTCGGCCACAATCTCGTAGTCGTTGTACGAAGTGTGCGTAAACGCGCCACGCCCATTGCAGTCGCCGATGGCGTAGATCCCGGGCACATTCGTGCGTAGCTCGTCATCCACCGGAATGTACCCACGCTCGTCTGTCTTCACACCAGCCGCTTTCAGGTTCAGGTCGCCGGTGTTTGGCGTGCGCCCTACAGCGAGCAGCACATGCGAGCCAATTACGTGCGGCTCCCCCTCGTTGCACTCCACGCCCACCGCAACTTCACTCCCACGCGGCTCCAGGTGAATGCAATTCGCGTTCACCCGCATCTCGATGCCTTCTGCGGCGAAGACCTCGTGAATCACCTTCGATGCATCCTCGTCCTCCAGCGAAGCCAGTCGCGTGTTCTTATCCACGACCGTGACCTCCGAGCCAAAACGGCGAAACATCTGCGCGAACTCCAGCCCCACATAACCGCCCCCCACAACGATCAGGTGCGCCGGCAGTTCTTCGAGATCGAGAATCGTGGTGCTGGTAAGAAATGGCGCAACGTCGACTCCGCGCATGTTCGGGATTGTGGGCCGCGCCCCCACGTTGAGAAAAATCTCCGGCGCCTCAAGCACATCCTCACCCACGCGCATCGAGCCAGGCGATTCAAATGCCGCGGTCCCCGTAAAGATCGTGCAATTCTTCGTGCCACGTAGCCACTTCTCCACGCTGTTGCGCGAGTTGAGAACAATCGCGTCCTTTCGCGCCTTCACCGCGCGCATGTCCACGGTCACAGCGCCCGTATGAACGCCAAAATCCGCACCGCGGCGGGCCAAGTGAGCCGCATGCGCGCTCGCGACCATCGCCTTGGTCGGTGTGCACCCGGTGTTGACGCAGGTGCCGCCGAAGAGCTTGCGCTCCACCATTGCCACCTTGCGCCCGGCCCCCGCCAGTTTCACGGCAAGCGATGGGCCTGCCTGCCCCGCTCCCACAACAATCGCGTCGAAACTCTGCTTCATCGCAGCTCCAGCAA
>Ga0335075_10015125_pt1 | contig 11569 bp, 9 predicted proteins | sample Lox_Sample_24_FD_206723 | JGI IMG/M metagenome (GOLD analysis project Ga0335075, IMG submission 206723) | Soil microbial communities from Loxahatchee National Wildlife Refuge, Florida, United States - Lox_Sample_2.4 | ecosystem: Environmental > Terrestrial > Soil > Wetlands | place: USA: Florida...
GCCGAAGAGATTCCCATCCACACGAAGTGTGTAGCTGTGTGGTCCGCTTATCTGCAGTGATGTCGTAATGCCGCATATTGCTCCACAAGTTCTCCACACCCCCTCAACACAGGCGCTCACGGATATCCACACACGATGCACAGGTCTATGAACAACCCCGTTTTGAGTCCTTGCCAGCAACCTTTAGCGTCGACTCGGTCGAGGGGCGATCGCGGCGTTTGACCCAAGCAGTGTCGGAGGCAGGGCTTAGCGTCAATCCACCAACATCGAATGTGCGTTCGAGCAGTTTGCCGGAGGGAGCGGGGAGGCTATGGCGGTCGTTGACGATCTCGGCCACCCCGGCATGGACGCACCCAGCGAGGATTTCGGTCGTCAGCCACCACAGGATCTCGCAGCCGAGCAGTCGGTGCTGGGCGGGATGCTGCTCAGCAAGGACGCCATCGCCGACGTCCTGGAGAAGCTGCGACCCGGCGACTTCTACCGCCCGGCGCACCAGAACGTCTATGACGCGATCTTGGATCTCTACGGGCGCGGGGAGCCGGCCGACGCGGTAACGGTGGCCGCCGAGTTGGATCGCCGCGGCCTGCTACGCCGCATCGGTGGCGCGCCGTATCTGCACACGCTGATCTCGATGGTGCCGACGGCGGCCAACGCCGGGTACTACGCGGAGATCGTGGCCGAGAAGGCGCTACTGCGCCGGCTGGTGGAAGCCGGCACCCGGGTGGTGCAGTACGGCTACGCGGGCGCGGAGGGCGCCGATGTCGCCGAGGTGGTCGACCGCGCCCAGGCCGAGATCTATGACGTGACCGATCGGCGGCTCTCCGAGGACTTCGTTCCGCTGGAGGACTTGCTGCAGCCGACCATGGATGAGATCGACGCGATCGCCTCCAACGGTGGTCTGGCGCGCGGAGTGCCGACCGGTTTCACCGAGCTCGACGAGGTGACCAACGGGCTGCATCCGGGTCAGATGATCATCGTCGCGGCGAGGCCGGGTGTGGGCAAGGCGCTGGCTTTGAATACGCCGCTGCCGACACCGCATGGCTGGACGACGATGGGCGACGTCGCCGTCGGCGATCAGTTGCTGGGCGCCGACGGGAGGCCGACCCGAGTGGTGGCCGCGACCGAGGTCATGCTGGGTCGGCCGTGCTACGAGGTGGAATTCTCCGACGGCACGGTCATCGTCGCGGACGCCGAGCATCAGTGGCCGACAGGTTATGGCATCCGGACAACGGGTTTATTGCGGGCCGGCCTGGACACTATCGCCGCAGCGGGATCCAGCGTGCGCTACGAAGAGCGCCCGGGCGCAACCACCTTGATGGCTCCGGTGCTGCAGGTGGACGCGGTGCGCCCGGTTCCCACGGTTCCGGTCCGTTGCGTGCAGGTAGACAACCCTGCGCGCTTGTACCTCGCCGGCCGCGGGATGGTGCCGACGCACAACTCCACGCTCGGTCTTGACTTCATGCGTTCCTGCTCGATCAAGAACCGGATGGCCAGCGTCATCTTCTCGCTGGAGATGAGCAAGTCCGAGATTGTGATGCGGCTGTTGTCGGCCGAGGCGAAAATCAAGCTCGCCGATATGCGCTCGGGCCGGATGAGCGACGACGACTGGACCCGGTTGGCGCGACGGATGAGCGAGATCAGCGAGGCGCCACTGTATATCGACGACTCGCCGAACCTGACGATGATGGAGATCCGCGCCAAGGCGCGCCGGCTGCGGCAGCGGGCCGATCTGCGGCTGATCGTCGTCGACTACCTGCAGCTGATGACCTCCGGAAAGAAAGTCGAGTCGCGACAGATCGAGGTGTCCGAATTCTCGCGCCACTTAAAGCTTTTGGCCAAGGAGCTCGAGGTTCCGGTCATCGCGATCAGCCAGCTGAACCGTGGTCCGGAACAGCGCACCGATAAGAAGCCGATGCTGGCCGACCTTCGCGAGTCGGGATGCCTCACCGCGAACACCCGCATCCTGCGGGCGGACAACGGTGCTGAGGTGACCTTCGGTGAGCTGATGCGGACCGGCGAGCGGCCGTTGGTGTGGTCGCTGGATGAGCAGCTGCGGATGGTTGCTCGGCCGATGATCAACGTCTTCCCGAGCGGCCACAAAGAGGTGTTTCGCCTGCGGCTGGCGTCAGGGCGTGAAGTCGAGGCCACCGGAAATCACCCGTTCATGACGCTCGACGGCTGGACACCGTTGGAACAGTTGACGGCTGGCGACCGCCTTGCAGTGCCGCGCAGCGTTCCTTCACCGGTCGCTACACAGCGGATGGCGGAATCCGAGGTGATCCTGCTCGCGCACATGATCGGCGACGGGTCATGCGTCAAGCGGCAGCCGATCCGGTACGCCTCGATCGACGAAGCCAACCTGGCCGCGGTGACCGTGTCGGCCACCTACTTCGGCGTGACGGCAGTCCGCGACGACTACCCGGCTGCGCGAGTGACGACGCTGCGGCTGCCCGCGCCGTATCGGCTGACGCACGGTCGCCGTAATCCGATCGCCGCATGGCTGGACGAGCTCGGTCTCTTCGGCCTGCGGAGCCACGAAAAGTTCGTGCCGCAGCCAGTTTTCGCATTGCCGACTGATCAAGTGTCGTTGTTCCTGCGGCATCTTTGGGCGACCGACGGATCGGTGCGCTGGGATGCGAAGGTAGGCCAGGGGCGGATTTACTACGCGTCGACGAGCCGACGACTAGTTGACGATATCGCCCAGCTGCTGCTCCGCGTCGGTGTATTCGCGCGGATCAAGCGCGTGGCCAAGGCCGGATATCGTGATTCGTGGCATCTGTACATCTACGGCGCGGAGAACCATGCGAAGTTCCTCCGCGATGTCGGCGTGCACGGCGTGAAAGCCATTGCGGCCCAGGAAGTGCTAACCCGGCTCAAGTCTGTTGTTCGCAACACCAACCTCGACACCGTGCCACGAGAAGTCTGGGATCAAGTCAAGGCAACGTTGGTGAGTCAGGCAATGACGCACCGGCAATTCGTGGTGGCGATGGGTACACAGTTCTGCGGATCGACGATGTGGAAGCACGCACCCAGCCGCGCCCGACTGCACCGTGCCGCGGCATTGCTTGAAGACCGCCAGATCCATGCACTGGCCACAAGCGACGTGTTCTGGGACCAGATTGTGGAGATCACCAGCCTTGGTGAACAGGATGTCTACGATGGAACTGTTGATGGCACGCATAACTTTGTGGCACAAGGGATTTCAGTACATAATTCTTTGGAACAAGATGCGGACATGGTCATTCTGCTGAACAGGCCGGATGCCTTCGAGCGTGACGACCCGCGCGGCGGCGAGGCGGACCTCATTCTCGCCAAGCACCGCAACGGCCCGACCAAGACGGTGACCGTCGCCCACCAGCTGCACCTGTCGCGGTTCGCGAACATGGCGCGGTAGCGCCGTTGTCGTTGCGTCTCAGCTCGCGCTGCATAATCTCAGCGGCGATTGCACCAGCTCTTCGTTTGTCTGGGGCGGCTGGACGCATTGCCACCGGACTTTCGCATATGAGGCGAATCCGGACGATGCCACAGATAGGCGGGTCAACAAGAGTGGTCTGCGTTAGGGGAGCGTTGGTGTTGTGCCGAGCAAGGGTGTTCATTCCCGGCTGACCGCAAAACGACCGCTAGGCCGTGGTCAGCGACTCATGCATTGCCGTAACGGCCTCCTGCAGAGGGCCTTTCAATCGCGCGACCCTGAGCAGCTGAAGGGTGAGGTTTGTGGCTCCAAACATGGGAAGCACCCCAATGAACGTTCGAACCGAAGGCGTCGCACCGTGCAACTGCTGTAGGCAGCCGAAGACATACAAGCATCCCATTGCGAAGAGGGTGGCGGGTATCGAATACGCGAGCAACGAGCGGCAATCAGAAATGACTTCCCGCGCGTAAGCGATCTCATCCTGCGACATTGGTTGGCGCTGACGCAGTTTGGCAAGAACCGCTTTGTGCGCGCCTACATCTTCGCCCAACGGAGCGGGCCTTCGATCTTCCAACCGTCTGATGAACACGAATGCACATGCGACGAACGTAAGTCCCAGCGCTGCAACAACTATCGTAATAGAACCGTACAAACCGAAATCCACGGCCCGCTCCTATACCGAAACTGTGCGGTCGGGGGTAACTGCTGGGTCTCCGTCTTCCCACAGCAGCAGCTGACGAACCGCGGCGCGGGGCCCGTAGGGTCGAAGCATCGTGCTGGCCGGGCGTGGCCGCACCCGCAGCGGCCACCAGAACCACCGCCCCAGCAGCGCGGCGATGGACGGGGTCATGAACGCCCGCACGATCAGCGTGTCAAAAAGCAGACCCAGCGCGATGGTCGTCCCGACCTGGCCGAGAATTCGCAGATCGGCGAACACGAAGGATGCCATGGTGGCCGCGAAAACGAGGCCGGCGGAGGTGACTACCGATCCGCTGCCGGCAATCGCGCGGACGATGCCGGTATTGAGTCCCGCGTGGATCTCCTCTTTGAACCGGGAGATCAGCAACAGGTTGTAGTCCGATCCCACCGCCAACATCAAGATGATCGCGAGCGCCAGCACGATCCAGTACAACTTGATGTCGAGGATGTCCTGCCAAAGCAGAACGGAAAGGCCAAACGAGGCGCCCAGCGACAGTGCCACCGTGCCCACGATGACGATCGCGGCGATCAGGCTTCGGGTGATGAACAACATGATCAACAAAATCAGGCTAAGTGCCGCAAGTGCGGCGATCATGAGGTCGTAGGTGGCGCCGTCTTGGATGTCCTTGTACGTTGCAGCGGTGCCGGCGAGGTAGAGGTGGGAGCCCGCCAGGATGGTGCCCTTCACGGCGTCCCTGGCCGCATTCCTGATCGGGTCGATACTGGCGATGCCCTGGGGGGTGGCGGGATCACCGTCGTGCGTGATGATCAATTGGGTGGCTTTGCCGTCGGGCGAGAAGAACAGCTTGAGGCCCCGTTGGAACTCCGGGTTAGCGAAAGCCTCGGGCGGCAAGTAGAAGGAGTCGTCGATTTTGGCGGCGTCATAGGCCTGGCCCAGAGCGGTCGCGTTGTCGGTGTTGGCCCGCGTCGCGGCGTTAATCCCTGAATTGGTGGCGTAGTTGGACAACGTCAGCCCCAGGTTTTTCTCCTGGTCGGCGATCTGGGGAGGTAGCAGTGTGACAAGTTTCTGTTGGCCTGCATCCAACTTGTCCAGACTCGCGGTCAGCTTGGTGAATTCCTCGCTGAGCTGGTCGATACCGTCGATGGCGTTGAAGACGTTTCTGAACGCAAAGCAGGCCGGGATGTCGTAGCAGTGCTTTTCCCAGTAGAAATAGCTACGTACCGGGCGGAAGAAGTCGTCAAGATTGGCGATCTCGTCGCGCAGTTCGTTGATGATGTTGATGGTGTCGTGAAAGCTCTGAGTCTCAGCGTTTGTCGAGGCGGCCAGGTCCTTTTGCAGAGCGTATTGCCGTTTCAGGGTGCTGAGCGTGTCCCGAAGCGTGTCGGCCTGCTTGAGCAGGTCGTCCGCACGGTCCTTCTGGTACTGCAGGTTCTCAATGTTGCCGACGTTTCCTGCACTGATCTGGAACGGGATCGAGGTGTGCACGATAGGGGTGCCCTGCGGCCTGGTAAGGCCCTGCACTTTCTCGATACCGGGTAGGTGAAAGATGGCTCGTGCGATCCTTTCGATGACGAGCATGTCGGCGGGATTGCGCATGTCGTGGTCGGCCTCGACCATCAGCAATTCGGGATTCAGTCGGGCCTGGCCAAAGTGGTGCTCGGCGGCCGCATAGCCGAGATTGGCCGGGGAATCGGCGGGCATGTAGGTGCGGGCGTCGTAGCTCGTCGTATATCCGGGCAGGGCCAGCAGACCAATCAGCGCAACCGCGACCGTCGCCACCAGAATGGGTCCGGGCCAGCGGACGATCGCGGTGCCGATGCGCCGCCAGCCGCGGGTGCGCATCGCGCGTTTGGGGTCGAACAGACCGAAATGGCGGCCGATGGCCAGCACCGCTGGCGCGAGGGTCAGCGCAGCCAACAGTGCGACCAGCACGCCGATGGCCGCGGGGATGCCCAAGCTCTGAAAGTACGGAAGCCGGGTGAAGGTCAGGCAAAACACCGCGCCGGCAACCGTCAGGCCCGAGCCCAAGATGATGTGCGTGGTGCCTCCATACATCGTGTAGAAGGCTGCCCGCCGATCCTGACCGAGATGGCGCGCTTCGTGATAGCGGCCGAGGATGAAGATCGCATAGTCGGTTCCGGCGGCGATTACGAGCAACGTCAGCAGATTTGTCGAGTACGTCGATAGCCCGATGATCCCGGAATTCGCCAGCAAGGCAACGACTCCGCGGGATGCGGTCAATTCGATCATCACCGTGAAAAGCACGAGAACGGCGGTTACCAGAGAACGGTAGACCCAGAACAACATGAGTACGATCACCGCGATCGTGATGAGGGTGACCTTCAAAGTACCTTTGCTGCCCACTTCGAACTGATCGGTGACTAGCGGAGCGGCGCCGGTGACATAGACCTTGACCCCTGGGGGCGGCGACGAGTGGGCCACGATGTCGCGCACCGAATCCACGGACTGATTGGCCAACGATTGACCCTGGTTACCGGCAAGGTTGACCTGCACCAGCGCTGCCTTGCCGTCGTTGCTTTGCGAACCCGAGGCAGTAAGCGGATCGCCCCAGAAATCCTGAATGTGCTGCACGTGCTTCGTGTCTCGAGAAAGCGTTCGGATCAGGCCGTCGTAATAGTGGTGCGCGTCGGCACCGAGCGGCCGATCACCCTCCAACACGATCATGGCCGCGCTGTCGGAATCGAACTGTTTGAACACTTGGCCGATGCGTTTACTGGCCTGCAGCGCTGGCGCATCCTGGGGGCTCAGCGACACATTGTGCGCTTGGGCAACCTTCTCCAATTGCGGCACATAGACATTGGTCACCACCGCCAACGCGAGCCAGAACGCCGCGATCGGCACCGAAAACCGCAGGAGCATCCGCGGCACCGGATGCTGCGAGGCACTATGGTCGCTCATGCGGACTTCACCAGGCAGAACGTGTAGGCATTCACGGTGTTGACTATCCTTTGGTCCTTGACTTCGCCGTCCACGATGATGCGGCAGCCCAGTGAGTCGCTGTTCCCTTGTGCCACAAGGTTTGTGAAGGCGCCGGGCTGCGTCGTGACCATCTTCAACGACCACGGCAGGGGTGCGTTGATGACCTTCTGCGGCTCAACATTGATGTCGAGGTAGTTGATGGTGGCGACGGTTCCCGGGTCGCCGAACACCTCCAAGGTGATCCGCTTCGGGTTGTAGTTGACGTCATTGCCGATCGGGCCGGGGGTCGACGTGTCGTCGGTCGAGCCGAAGATGCCATGCAGTCGATAGACTCCCGCGCCCGCGGCGCCGACCACGGCCAGCGCGACCAGAACTATCCAGCCTCGCTTGAGGAGGCGGCCGAGCGAAAACCTACCGCGCCGCCGCGGTGTCGCAGTCAGGTAGCTCCCCATCGTGATAACCTAACTGATACAGGTAGTAATTGTCGATTGTATCCAGTTTCAAGGAGTTGTCAGCGTGACTTCCGTGTCATCCGCGCTCGACGGCTCTGCCGCTGACCAGCTCCCAGTCGCCGAGGAGTTAGTGCAGGCCGCGTTACGGGCCGCCGAAAAGCGGGGCAAGGACGTGGCCGATGTGCCGGTGCTCGCAATTGCGCGTGAAGCTGGTATCTCGCGGAGCACGCTGCTGCGTCGCCTCAGCGGCACACGTGCAGCGTTAGACGAGGCGGTCCGCGCCGCCGGAGTGGATCCAGGTGGGCAGGTGCCGGTCCGGGCGCGGGCGTTGAACGCGGCGGCCGCACTGATCAGCGAATCCGGCCTGGCCGCAGTCACATTGGAAGCGATCGCCACGCGTGCCGACTGTGCGGTGCACAGTCTCTACATGGCATTCGGTAGTCGTGACGAACTGCTGCGAATCGTATTCGAGCGCCACAGCCCCATCCCTGATTTCGAGGACATCCTTGACACCGCCACCGACGACCTGACTGCTACCGTGCGGCGCCTGTACCAGGCGCTGGCCGAAACATTGAGCCGGGAACCCCGGGTAGCGCCGGCAATCCTCGCCGAGGTGTTCGCGCGTCCCGCCAGCCCAACCGTACGGACGCTGAGCCAACACGCGGCTCCCCGGATGTTAAATCTGCTAGGGGCTTGGCTGGACACGCAGGTGCAAAGGGGGCGGATACGTGATCTGCCCATGCCGTTACTCATTGCGCAATTGATGGGCCCGATGGTGATGCACATGCTGCACCGACCCGCCCTGGCCACCCTCGCTGTGGTCGAGCTGCCCGACCTCGACACCACCTGCACGGAACTCGCGGCAAACTTCGTGCAAGCCCTGGGTACTGACTAAGCCAAACGCGCTGCCTTGGACCAGCACCCAGCGGACGGCTGTCCCAGAGAGCCGACACGGGCCGGACCATACTACGATCGCGGTTCATGACGGACGGCGCGCCTGGACCGGCGTCGGCGCAGGCTGGCGAGATTGCCCCGCTCGACGTCGACGGCTCAGGAGTCCTTCCCCCGATCGCTGCCCGAGTGCGCCGGATTTTTTGGATGCTTGAGCGCTTGGCGCCCTCTCTGGGATCGCGGTGGGCCGTCGAGTTATGGTGCACTCCACCGGTTCTCGAGTCGAGTCTGCGCATGCCGCCGGGGGTGTCCGCGGGCAGGCCCATAGAAGCGTATTGGGATGGGCATCGGGTCGCTGGCGAAGAATGGGGCGAGGGGCCGCCGATATATCTGGTACACGGTTGGGGTGGCCAGCGCGCGCATTTGGCAGTGTTCGTCAAACCGCTGGTGGAGGCGGGGTATCGGGTCATTGCGTTCGACTTGCCCAGCCATAACGAATCTGACCCGGGTGCGCTCGCGCCCGGGCGTACCACTGCCACGGAGTGTGCCGACGCGATTGCGGCCATGATCGAGACCCACGGTCCCGCCCACGCGGTGGTCGCCCACTCACTCGGTGCGAACGCTACTGCTTTGGCGGCGGCGGATGGCGCACCCGTCGGGCGCTTGGTCCTTTTGGCGCCGATGGGCGATTTCCCGCTCTATCTCGACCTCTTCGCCGCACGGCACGGCTTCGGCCGCAGGATCCGCGCGGGGCTGCACCGGCGCCTGGAAAAGCGAATCGAGATGCAGCTGCACGAGACGAACATGACGTGGATCGGCCGACGAGCCAACTACCCGCCCCTGCTTCTCATCCACGACCCCGACGATCCAGACAGCCCCTACGCAGCCAGCGAGCGATTGGCCGCGGCATGGCAAGGCGCGCAATTCTTGACCACGCGAGGGCTCGGCCGGCTGGCTCATTACCGAATCCTGCGTCACCGCCCCGCGATCAACGCCGGGGTCGAGTTCATCGGCGACCAAGCGGCTGACACGAGCGCCACAGAGCAACCCAGCACGACGTAGCACCGGAACTCTTCCGACGATCGCCTCTAGGCGTCACGAATGAACAGCGCCGCGAGCGTTGCTGCCGCCGTGGGATTTCGGGATTATCGGCAGTTGTGGTTGCCGGCGTCGGCGGCGCTAAGGGCTGTGTTGCGTATCTTCCCGCATTTCTGCACGTCCATGAAGGCAGACTTGAACGCGATGAGCAGACAGAGCGCAGAGTCTGGTGCGGCAGGCTACGTCGTGGTACTACCGCGAGTAACGTAAGCGGCCTAAGCACAGGAGTCCCAACCTCAACCTAAGGGGAATACCGTGCGACAAGCTGAGCTAACCAGCCTCATCGGCCTACGAGACAGCGATGGGGATCGGCTCGTCCTCGTGCGCTTGGAGCGGCCCAACGGGACGCGCGGCTACATGCTGAGGGTCGGAACGGGGAGCGTGTTCCTGACTGCCGGCGATCTGGGCGGGCTGAGCAACGTCATTCGGTCCGAGCTGGCATCGGCCAACCAGTTCCGATCTTTCGCCCGGGTGATCTGGCTCCTGATCTTATGCGCACTGATGGCGCTCCTGGCGTCTGCAATCACCGGGCCACTGTTTGCGTACCCCTGGTCGACCTGACCCGTTAGGTGTCACGAATGAACAGCGCCGCGAGCGTTGCTGCGATGCCGGTGAGCAACAGAATCGTCGCAGCGACCGCACGCCAGCCCTGAGCGTCGAAAGCCACGCCGCCGAGCCATCCGATGGCGCTCGAACCGCCGTAGTAGAACAGGTTGTAGAGAGATGAGGCCTGGGCTTTGCCGACGGGTGCCGACTGGCCGGTCCATCCGGCGGCGGTGGAGTGGGCGCCGAAGAAGCCGGCGGTGGCGACCGCGAGCCCTATGAGGACGGCGATCACGTTGTTGCTGAGGGTGATTGCCACACCCGCCATCATGACCGAGACCGCGCCGAGGAGAACCCGCTTGCGGCCGAAGCGCTCGGCTTCTGCGCCGGCCCGCGACGACGCCCACGTACCGGCGAGATAAGCCAAAAAGACCAAGCTCACTACTGAAGGAGCCAGATTAAACGGCGCGCGAGTCAAGCGGAAGCCGAGAAAGTTGTACAGCGCCACGAAACCGCCCATAAGTAGGAATCCCTGCGCGAAAAGCGCCAGTTGCCGCGGTGTGCGCAGGTTTGTGCCGAGCCGATGACCAAGGGTGCCAATTGGATTCACGCCACGACACGCCGTCGGGGTGAACCCGCGAGGCTCGGGCGCGAGCTTGACGAAACCCATTGCCGCCAGCCCACAGACCGCGGCCACGGTAAAGACACCGACGCGCCAGCCAGCGATCTCGGCAACAGGGCTGGACACCAGCCGGCCGAGCAGACCCCCGATCGTCGTTCCGCCGACGAATATGCCGGCCGCTCGGGCGGCGTGGACAGGGTCTATCTCTTCGGTCAGGTATGCCACCGCGATGGCTGGTACCCCACCGAGCAGCAGCCCCTCGATGAACCGTCCGGCTAGAAGCAACCCGAACGTCGGCGCGAAGGGCACCAGCATCCCGACCAGGGTTGCAGCGGTGACCGAGATAGAGATCGCCTTGACCCGGCCGACGCGGTCGGCTAGCACCGACCACGGGATGACACCGATCGCCAAACCAACCGTGGTCGCCGAAACCAACAGCGCCGCATTAGCCGCTCCCACACCCAGGTCCGCACTAATCAACGGCAGCACAGCTTGCGGCGAGTACAACTGGGCGAATGTTGCCACCCCCGCGCAGAACAGTGCCGCCAGCACACGACCGTAGGCCGCCGACCCGCGGGCATGCCCATTCCAGGTGCCAACTAAGGACTGGTGAGGACTCATCTCAAGTTACGGTAGGAACAGGCCGATGATGTGTCCAATACATCAAATGAGCGACTTCAATACGCTGCGCGCATCACGGCAGATCGGTGCCCGTTAATCGAACGAATCAGCTGCGAGTGAGAAATCGCACGAACCGCTCCGTCGGCGGAGCCGGTCGGCGGTCACGTCCCCAAATCAGGCCGACTTCGCGTTTGGCGTGGGTGTTCGACAGTGGGATGTGGGCGACCTTGGCCTCGCTGCTGACCCGCGGCGTTGGCACGACCGCCACACCGAATCCCGCGGCGACCAGACCTTCCATGGTGGGAATCTCGGTTGCTTCGAACACGACG
>Ga0335075_10015126_pt1 | contig 11569 bp, 8 predicted proteins | sample Lox_Sample_24_FD_206723 | JGI IMG/M metagenome (GOLD analysis project Ga0335075, IMG submission 206723) | Soil microbial communities from Loxahatchee National Wildlife Refuge, Florida, United States - Lox_Sample_2.4 | ecosystem: Environmental > Terrestrial > Soil > Wetlands | place: USA: Florida...
GTTCAGAGTGTTGATATGCAGTGGTACAGGGGGTGAAAGAGAAGCGTACACTTCAGCAGAGCACAAGACCTCCCGGATGCCCTCTGTGGAGAGGTCTTCATTCGGTGGCCGTTCGGTGAACTTTCCATCGAGCAATGACGAGATCACATTCTCCAGATGTGGCGGTCTCAACGGAAGCCTGAGCGTATGGATTCTCTCAACGCCAGTCGGAATAAAATTACGCCTTTCCAGCATGAGAACGAGGATATCCCATTCCACAAACCCGCTCAGCTCGACTTCTTCGAGCAGTGAACAAGAATCGGGGAAGTAAAGCATAGAGAGACAGAAATTGGTCGCATTCTGATCTAGGAGTTCCTCCGATTTGATTATGACGCCCCTCAGCGAACGGAGCAGCGGCACCCCAAACACCGGGGAGACGACAGTCAGCTCGAGCGTAAGGTGGGCTAGCTCCGGATAATACAAATGGTGCAGACGCTCCAAATTGTAGAATTCGTCCGGGTCTATACGAATATGAGCACCTAAGATGGACCCAAATCGCGGGGTCTCCAGACCCTTGCCCGCGGTCACGCTGAACCATTCCAAATTGGGGGCTGAGATATAAGGTAACAACATGTGCAGAGCTTCCAGCCGTCTCAAAGCTGGGAGCTTGATAGGGATGACCTGTCCTACTCCATCAACGGGGCGACCACGAAGTCGTAAATACTCTAGAGAGTTCAGGTTCTCCAAGAACGCCCGCACTGCTCGAAGGTTGCTGTGGAAATTATAGAATAGTGTAAAAGATCGAATGCCTGGGTATAGAGCTGCGCAATCGTCTATGACCTCGTCAAAGTTGCCCTGGCTCTGGGCCGATACAGCCCACCAATCTCCTTCCACAGACAGCGTCTCCAGACTTCTCACTGGACTTAATTCAACAATGCGCTTTCCATCGGTCTTCTCGGTTGTGGCTCGTCCCAGGTATATGTTCAGCTCTTTGAGTTTGGTCGCCTTCACCAAACATCCAACTAGCTGCCTCCATTGAGAGGAAGCGATGCGAAGGGTGAGTATTTGTAGCGTGTTAATGACAGAGTCTATCAGCAAGAACAAGGATTCGGGGGAATGCCAGGGACCCGTCAAGCTGAACAGACGGGGCGGTACACCCATCACTGGAACGGTATCTTTTGCTTTAGGTGATGTGTGTAGACAAATTTTTGTTAGATTTTGCATCGCTGCAAACTTCGGCCCCAGGTCGCCGGGCGTGTCCATGGTGGTAATATGTCCAAGCGATGCGAGAATGTTGCTTTCTTTGGGTATTTTTGATAGTGATACCTGTAGATTGTCGAATACCCACCCATCAGAGTAACCGCTGATTTCTTCAAACTCCTCGTCTCCGAGCCTCAGTGTACCCACAAATTTTATGGTTGTTAAAGCGGGTAGATGTCGTAGTGACTGCACGGTTTTGCTTGCAATGGAAAAGTGGAGCTTCCGAGTTATGATATGCTCCTGTTTCACATTTACGGTACGAATTCGCTGTTGGTGAGGGAGTAGAAGCGATGAAATCCCATCCCATTTGTCACCCAGGTCATTCCATATGCTGAGGTCTATCTGGACCGCCCTAGAAAGCTTCAAGAAGACCGCCAATGTGGCCAAGCTGTCGTTTTGGGAGCTCCTGACATCAATATGTGCCCATAACACCGGAGTCGATAGTATAAATTCTTGCCATCAGCTGGAAATCACCGCAAGATCAAGGAGATGTGATGCGTAATCCCATTCCGGTAACGAATCACTCAGACACCGCAAGGAGATCTCGGGCGGCAGTCTTTCGAGCGGATCAGTGACTAGTTTCGGAGTTTCATTCCGTAACTTTTCTATTATATTGTTGTATTGATCACGCAGACGTTTGACCTCCAATAGATGGCTTGCTTCCTCTTCGCGAAGCTTGTCCAATGACATAAGAATACCACGACGGAGCTCTTCGAGACTTTCTGTTCCAGTGGAACCACTGTTTCGGGTTGAATGCAGGCCTTTGGCTGGAAGCATGTCGAGGTATCAGCAAAGTCTTCAGTAGTGGCTGGCCAACTAGCTGTGAGCTGTGCATAGCTCTGTGGCAGTCGGCTTAACGATCGTTCAATGTTTAGTCAACGTTGCAACTAAAACAAATATCTCAATACAGTTGCACCAATGTGTATGCTATCTTTATCACTTGTAACCGAAAAGCAGGGTTAGGGCGAGTATACCGAGTTGTGGTGACTCCAAGCAAAGCATGCTGACGTCCGACGTACAAAATGGGAATAGTTGATACAGCATATACTGAAGAAGGTGATCAGCGAGAAATTTTCTTCTCCGATAGTAATGTATAAATGGGTGCCTACATGGGTGTGGCTGCGTCCATTGCGACTTCGTCCTGCGTTCTTGCCAATTAATGTGGGCGTTCTCCCGACCAATCAACCTCTTCATGTCTGGAGTTGACTACAGTTGTACAAACACAGGGGCCCGTGCCAAATATGAAGGTGGGAGATGGAAGGGTAATGTATGCGTTGCAGTTCTGTTTCTTACAAGTGAATGTCGTGTACGCCGGCAAGGCTGCAAGTGAAGGAAAGCAATTTCATAGAAGGCTGTACAGCTTGTTATTCCATATTTCAAAATGTCGAGCGAGGACGTTGTTTCTCACCTGTCAGAGGAGCCGGGACTCTCGTAGAGAATGGTTCGGGCGCCTCCCATTGAAATATCGTCCTCTTGTTTCTCTTCATCCTCGTGGTGTCTCGGGCACGCCTTCTGTCGGTAGAATTCCTCTCCAAAGTGTATCCAGTGTCCCTTCAGCCTATCTATACGCTCATTGTGCCAAAGAAGCCATGTATAAATATCAGGGGGCAACGTCGGGGGAGGTCTCGGGTATTCCACGTAAAACCTGTCCATTCGAAAGAAACGCCCATGGCTCTTAGTAACTTCTACTTTGCAGCCTGGCATCATGTTCTTGACGCAATATATACACCCTATGCTGTCACATCATTTAGAGTGGTTTGCAAGGGCGGAAGAAAAGCGTACACTTTAGTGGAGCACAAGACCTCCCTGATGCCTTCTGTAGAGAGGTCTGTGTTGGACGGCCGTTCAGTGAACTTTCCATCAAGCAATGACGAGATCACGTTCGCCAGATGCGGCGGTCTCAACGGAAGCTTGAGCGTACGGATCCTCTTAACAGGGGCCGTGCTAAAATTACGCCTTTCCAGCATGAGAACTAAAATGTCCCATTCCACAAACCCGCTCAGCTCGACTTCTTCAAGCAGTGGACAAGAATCGGGGAAGTAAAGAATAGAGAGGCAGAACGTAGTCGCATTCTGATCTAGGCGTTCCTCGGACTTGATCACGACACTCCTCAGCGAATGGAGCCGTGGCATAAACCACATTGAGCGGACGGCAGGCAGCTCCAGCGTAAGGTGAGCTAGCTCTGGATAGCTTCCATGGTGAAGGAGGGGCTCGAAGTCGCAGAATTCGCCCGAGTCTATCCAAATATGAGCACCTAAGATGGATCTAAATCGCGTGGCCTCCAGACCCTCGCCCGCGGACACCCTAAACCATTCCAAATTAGGGGCCGAGATGTAAGGCAACAAAGTGGATACGGTGTCTAGCCGCCTCAGGGTCGGGAGTTTGTAAGGGATGACTTGTACCGTCCAATTAGGGGTGCGTCCACGAAGTCGCAAATATTCCAGCGAACGTAGGTTCTCCAAGAACGCACGCAATGATCGGTCGTCGCTGTTAAGATCAAAGTATAGTGTAAAAGACCGAACGCCTGGGTATAGAATCGTGCAATCGTCCATGACCTCGTCAAAGGTGACCTCCTTGGGTTGGGGGAAGAGGGTCGACCCAGCCCACCAATTCCCTTGCAAAGACAGCACCTCCAGGCTTCGGACAGTATTTAGTGGAATAACCCGCTTTATATTGGTGTTCTCGTTTATGGCTCGTTTCACGTATATGTCCAGTTCTTTGAGCTTGGTCGCCTTCACCAAACATCTAGCTAGCTGCCTCCATTGAGAAGACGTGATGGAAAGAGAGAGTTCTCGTAGTGTATCAGTGACAGAGTCTATCAGCAGGAACAAGGATTCGGAGAAATCGTCGTGGCATGTCAAGCTAGACAGGCGGGGTGGTACCCCCACCATCAGAACGGTAACTTCCCTCTCAGGCGGTACGCGTAGATGAATTTTCGTTAGGTTTTGCATCGCTGCAAATTTCGGACCCAGCTCGCTTAGCGTGTCCATGGTGGTAATATCTCCAAGTGATGCCAACATGTCGCTTTCCATAGGCATTTCTGATAGCGGTGACACCTGTAGATTGTTGAATATCCACCCATCGGAGTAACTGCTGATTTCTTTCCATTCCTCTTCTTCGAGATAGAGTGTACGCCCGAAATTTATGGTTGTCAAGGCGGGTAAATGTCGTAGTGACTGCATGATTTTGCTCGCGATGGAAAAGTGGAGCTCCCGAGTTATAGTTTTCTCCTGCTTCACATTTACGGTACGGATCCGCCGTCGATGGGGGAATAAGAGTGATGCAATACCATCCAATTCATCACCCAGGTCATTCCATATGCTGAGGTCTATCTGGGTAGCCCTGGAAAGTTCAAGGAAGATTGCCAATGTAGCTAAGCTGTCGTTTTGGGAGCTCCTGACATCGATGCGGGCCCATAATACAGGGGCGGATATTACGAATTCTTTCCATCGGCTGGAAACCATCGTAAGATCAAGAAGATGTGATGCATAGTTCCATTCCGGCAGCGAATTACTCAGACACCGCAAGGAAATTTCAGGCGGCAGTCTTTCGAGCGGATCAGTGACTAATTTCGGAATTTCCTTCTGTAAATTTTCCATTATGTTGTTGTATTGATCACGCAGGCGTTTGACCACAAATGGATGACTTGCTTCTTCATCACGAAGCATGTCCAGTGACATAAGAATTCCGCGACGGAGCTCTTCGAGACTTTCTGTCCCAGTGGAATCGTTATTTTGGGTTGAAGGATGACTTTTAGTTGGAGGCATGTCGAAGTGGAATTTACGTTCAAACTATGCGCTATGCAATAACGGTTAGCTTGGTCGTTTGATGCTTAGCCGAAATAATTTCCTCACCGGCAACCGCAAACAGAGTTGTGGTGAGGTTTGCCGAAGTACAAATTGGGAATAGGCGATACACAACATTATACACCAATGAGGATGGTCGGTTGGGAAAACACTCCAATTTCTGCCCCGATACGGACACACTTATGGCTTACAGCTTCACCCATCGTGACTATTACATTATATTGCTTCGTTATTGCCGACCAGTGCGACCGACGTTCTCCCAACCGACCAATCTGTTAACTGTTCGTCATGTCTGCTACCGTGCTCTCTCTTTGGTTAGACCGGTGCATGTTTCCGAATTCCACTCTCCACTCGCGCCGGTTGCTATCCGACCACCCGAAGGAGCAGTGCCCAACCTAACCTCTTTTATCCACCTAAAGGACTTTATCCGAGACAATGAGATCCCGCTCGGTACAGGGTGGGTAGTCACAAGGCGGCTTCCAACGCAACGCGGCCTTGTCTGTCATCTCAATATTCCGCAAAAAATTGTTTGGCCGAACCTTCCTGCTCTCCGTGTTTTGTGTACTATTCTTGGTAAGTGCTGCCCATATTGGTTCAGCCGACTGATGGTTGTCCGTCGATGACTGTCGCATGTCGACTGAGGCCCCCTCAATTATTGCGCAGCATATTTGCATCATCGTAAAAATGAACCAGGAAGGCCGATCAGAAGGCCAGCCACCGCATGTCCATGGAGTAATAGGAACGGACGCCACCACCAAGACGGAAGAAGCGCTTGCAAGGGCTCGCTACGAGCAGTCGCATCCAGGTAAAAGCCCGCGGCACGCCCAACCCACTAAGTCCTCCCCTTGGTCACAACCCAGCGTGCAAGGCAGCATGGATTGGACACACGCCACCTCTAGTATCGACGACGGCGAATCAACCTACTCATACGATTCAGCGAGAGACCTTACCAACTACTTTCGCGAGATCGACGGAAGAAAATTTAGCAGCCAAGCATCGACGTACATGCTGCCGGCGGGTGAGTGGCTTACGATGCCGCCTATTTTTTATGTCAACTGACTTTCTTGGTGAATAATCCCCAGACGAGGCAGAATTTTGGAGGCTGTAGGTCGCTCTGCGTTCTCCTCTGATCTTCTGCTCACTGCAACCCAGTGACAAGCAGCATGCCGCCTTTCTCGTCGGCCTGGGAGATCTCTACCCATGTCCCGATCTAGTTGAACGGGTCCTGGCCCCCGGACCGGGAGAAACCATCCAAATAGTGGATTTAGGTATGCCTAAATAAGTCCCCACGAAAGGTGCTCATGTCAACCCATCCTCTCAAGGCTGCGGTACAGGAACATGGTATATTTATTTCCTCTCAACTCATTCCACCATCAATGGGATAAATAAATGAAATTTGACACCCTGTTTCTGTTACAGGGCACTGTCCATGGCCCGACGTTTCCCGCATGCCCAAGTTTTAGGGATAGATCTAGCACCCGTCCCTCTTACCCCCGGCCAGTTCACCACAAACATTCGCTTCGAGATTGACGATATGAATCTGGGCCTCCCGCACCATGTGGGGCGCTTTGACCTTGTTCATATGCGGTGCGTAGGCGGTGGCTCTGACTATTCCCAAGCCATCACAATTGCGGCCCAGTGCGTAAAGTCCGGCGGCCTTTTGCTGGTCCTAGACGTCGATTTGCAATTGTGCGCTGAGGATAAAGTCTCTGCGCAAAAAATGGCCACCCCAGACCAACCGGATGGGTCATGGCTGCAGAGGTACTTTCACGGCGAGTACCACCCATTCGCATCTCTACGAGTGGGAATCTACGTATTCTGACTGGGATGACTCAGAATTTCGCTATGCATATGCTATTAATGGTAGAGATATCTTTGAAGCGGAAGAAACACTTGACAAAGGACTGTGGGATCACCGACTGCTGGGTGGATGTGGCGCAGGAAGCTTGTTCATACCTGTCGGTCCCTGGGCGAAGGGTATGTCTGTTTCTCCATCGGTCCCTCGTCTAGTTCTTACTCACTGTTCCGTAGCCACTAACCCGGAAGAGGCTCAGCGGCTCGAGTTTGGTGGAATACTCATGAGGCAAAACTTGAAAGTATGCTGTAGGACTTCTACGGATGAAGGATATGCAACAACTCACTCTCATTTGGCAGAATGCTCTTCACAGTATTCAAACGGTGATGAGAAGAAGTGGTGTGCCCCAGGACATTTTGGATCAATGGGTCGCAAAGTGTAACACAGGTGAAGTACAGTACTGTGAACGCGGCACCTATCTCAAATTCATTTTGGAATCTACAGAGCTCGACTCGTTAAAAATACACAGTTGGGTTCGTTTGCGCATGCTATGGGGTCAGAGAAACTCCGTCCCAGCGCCGGTTTCATCTACACCAGACGCCTCAACCGGCGTACCAACATACACCGGGACGACAAAGATTCAACCCTCGACCTGGAGACCCCATCCGCAGGTCCACATATACCACAGTGCCGAGGAATCTCTGCAAGCGCGAAAAGCCCGACTGGATGCAATGGGAGAGCTCGCAGAACCCTTGACACTGGCTGAATAGACGAAGTCTATCGGCAAAGCAAAGCAATATAGCACAGAGTCGTGCTTCCCGAGAATGTGTGTAACTTTGTTTCATATTTCTGATTAATATATCTATATCCGATTCAACCTTCATTTCCTCCTTTAGAACTTAGAGCCGAGCCGGACCAAAACTGAGAAAGAGGAGTAGATTCAGTTACGTTGAACACATCCACATATGCACAAATAGATGAACGTCGAAGAATATCGGATGCAGATGTCGTAGTTTCATTGTAGCATCTCTGATTGCGAGTCAGGTCCGACAAAGCCAGACAGCTACAGTAAGGCTGTCAATAATCGCCTCGTGGCGTAGAGTTGTTGATGTAGCTGAGAGAAAGGTGTCGTGATAGGGCGGAACTAGCTTGGACTTCCACCCTATAAGTCTAGACTCACACATGGTTTTAGTGAAGTTGTAAACATCTATTTCATTCGATGGTTATTGGTGAGATATGAGAAACGAGATGGGGTGGCTGGGACTGCGTGTCGGAATATAACTATACACAGTCCCGTGACCAGGAACTGGAGTGGGGGCATGCATTATAAAATAAGTCATTTTCGTAAGGGAAGCCGAGGGATAGCCGCTTGTTCAGACCGGCCCATGCCCAGATAGGTCTTGCAATAAGACGTATTCGGAGCTAAGCAATGAGAACGGATCAGTGCGCTGCTCTGAGCGAAAACTCGACAACGAGGGTGTACTCACTATTTACCACGGAGCTGTAAGAGTTCATCGTGCGTTCCACTCTCCACAATGCGACCCTCGCTGACAAAGTGGATCTGGTCGCATTTCTGAATCGAACTAAGCCTGTGAGCAATCGAAATCGTCGTTCGGCCCTTGGCGGCTCTGTCAAGCGCATCTTGGACAACACGTTCACTGTTGCTGTCCAAGGCGGAAGTGGCCTCGTCGAGCAAGAGGATGGATGGGTTTCGGAGCAAGGCACGAGCAATGGCAATTCGCTCTGAGGGGCGACGTGAGTTGGGGGCGCAAAGCTCCAATGGCAAGTATACATACGCTTCTGACCACCGCTCAATTGACTACCCTTTCCGCCAACTTCGGTTTCAAAGCCGTCAGGTAGGGAGTTGATGAAGTCCAATATGTTGGCATCACGGCACACAGCCTCAAGCTCCTCCTGAGTGACCTCTTCGAGTGGCTTGATCGCCCCGAGGAGAATGTTGAGACGGATGGTGCCAGCATAGAGCGTCTGGAGATAGTTTATTTCAGCAACATGACGAAAACAGCCCGAATGATCGGTGCTTACCGGTTCCTGAGAAACAAGCGATAGATTCTTGCGGTATTCTTGTACGTTGAGTTCACTGATGTTCTCGTCATCCACCAATACAGCACCAGAAATCGGATCGTAGAACCGCTCGATGAGTTGGATGATGGTGCTCTTTCCGCTACCAGAGGCGCCAACGAGCGCGACGTGCGTTCCGGGATGGACGGTAAGGTTGAAGTTTCTCAGTACGCGTACGGCAGGGCGAGTGGGGTATCGGAAGTGAACGTCCTTGAGTTCAATGCGGCCTTGGACCTTGGGGATGACTTTTCCTTCCGTGGATTCAGAGTCGACCTCCGGAACGGAATCGAGAAGAGCAACGATTTCAGATCCAGCAACGTGTGACTCAGAGATATCGGGCACGAAGGCGAAGACATTGCCTGCTTGGACCGAACCGAATACAACGCTCTAAAGGGGAGAGAATGTATCAGCAGCAAGTTCCTCGACAAAAGAAGGAGGACACGCACCATCAAGCAGACGTAGAACTGATTGATATCGTACTCAAAGTCGGCCACCAGGCGAGAGCCATAATAAAAGACCTGAGAAAGCAAGGCATGTCAGATACATCGACCAAGAGGACTCGAACAAACGCCATACCAAGGCAATGACAAAGAAGACCATGGATTGCGACAGTGCGAACCAGAAAGTGGAATTAAACGCAGATCGGTTGGAAACCCTGAGGGGCTCTTCCAAACTCTTGCTGTAAATCTTCAAGCAGTCCCCCTCCCTCGTCAAACTCGCCACCGTCTTAATGGCACCAGCGGCCTCACAAGCCAACTGTGCGCTAGCCGCGTGAGTGCGCTTGTTGGTCTGATCCTTCATGACGACGACCCGGAGACGGATGTAACCGGCGGAGATGACGAAGGGCATACACGCAACGCCGACCAGAGCTAGCTTCCATCCATAGCAAAGACCAATGGTGCTGCCTCCGATAACGGTCGTCAATGACTGGAGCATCGCACCAAGCGTCGTACCGCCGAGCCCGGAGATCTTTTCCGGATTCTGAGAGAGGCCACTGGTGAGGGCCCCGGTAGAATGCTTGTCATCATCGAAGTAGGCGATATCCTGGCGGAGGATGGCGCGGAAGACTTTTCTACGGAGACGGAAGGACAGATCACCCGCGGCACGCATGAGGGACGAGTTCTGGATATTAATGGCGATCGTTGCCCCGATACCAATGATGAAGAACCACAAGGCAGTACGATTACTTTGGTCGCGGAGTTCTTGGCCTTGATATTGGAATGCACTGATCGCTTGACCTGACAATAGAACGGTTAGACTTCAAAGTTCCCGTCGAAACCCCAAAAAAGCGCACCATAGACAATACCAAAGACGGGGTAAACCATTCCGCCAGCGGCAGAAGCGATGAACCCGAGAACATAGAAATGCCAACTTTCGCGGTTGATCTTGGCCATCCGCTTGAAAATGTAGAGCATGCCGTATTCCCTCTCCTCGGTGCCTGCCTCTTGTGGGCGTTGCTTGAGAATATCACTAGCCAAGCTACGGCTGGTATCCGCCCTGCCCAAGGGCTTCTCCTCCATTGCGGCTTGCTCGATTTCCCTGTCTGCCCTTTCCTTTTCCATCCTCTCCTTCTGCTTCAGTTTCATCGTAGCAGCAGGGTCGTTGAGATCCGCGGCGCCATGAGCTCCGACAGGCGTGTTATGACCGGATGTGTCGTCGTCGTCCACATGCTGCCGTTCCTTGAGCTTCTGCGCCTGCACCAACTTGGCATAGGGGCCCTCGGCATCCTGGAGCAGTTGGTTGTGGGTACCTTTCTCGAGCACCATACCGTCCCCCATGACGTAAATCATCTCGGCATCCTTGATGGTGCTCAAGCGGTGTGCGATGGTGATTGTCGTACGTCCCTTGCTGGCTTTGTCCAATGCGTTCTGGACGACGCCCTCCGAACGGGTATCGAGTGCCGAGGTTGCCTCGTCGAGCAGGAGGACTTTGGGATCCGAAACGATGGCACGAGCGATGGCGATACGCTGCTTTTGACCACCTGAGAGCAAGAAACCGCGCTCTCCGACGAGGGTGTTATACCCGTCCGGAAGAGCGTTGATGAATCCGTCGGCATTGGCCTTGATGCACGCTTCCCTGACTTTCTCCATGCGCTCTTCATCCGGCAAAAGCTCCAAGTCGGTCCCGATCATGCCGTGCTCGACATTTCCCCGAATCGTCGTCGCAAACAGAGTCGGTTCCTGGGACACGAGGCCGATTTGGCTCCTCAACCACCGAATATTTAGATCCCTGATGTCGAGGCCATCGAGCCTGACGGATCCGGAGAGTGGATCGTAGAATCGTTCGACGAGGGAGATGACGGTAGACTTGCCAGATCCACTAGAACCGACGAGTGCCGCAGTCTTTCCAGCTGGGAAGGAAAGGTCTATACCGCGAAGGATGGGGACTTCGGGACGAGAGGGATAGTTGAAACGAACGTTGGAGAAGGTGATTTCGCCCTTGACGGTGCTTGGATCAGGCTTGAGGCCTTCAGGAGATGCAGAGTCGATAGGTGGAATGCGATCGATGGTTTCAAAGAGTTTGCTGGCTGCACCTCGGGCATTGGAAATGGCACTGAGCTCAGGTGCAAGCATTGCGAGCGAGAAACTCCCGATAAGGATGGCGAGGAAAACGTTGACGATGGTACCGACATTGATCTCTCCACTCAAGA
>Ga0335075_10015127_pt1 | contig 11568 bp, 9 predicted proteins | sample Lox_Sample_24_FD_206723 | JGI IMG/M metagenome (GOLD analysis project Ga0335075, IMG submission 206723) | Soil microbial communities from Loxahatchee National Wildlife Refuge, Florida, United States - Lox_Sample_2.4 | ecosystem: Environmental > Terrestrial > Soil > Wetlands | place: USA: Florida...
TTTCTTCTTCCTCTGACTTTCACCTGGCTCCAGGGTGTCATACATAGTCCCTCAATCTCAGCGCGTCGTTGCCGCCGGCTCAATCATGTGAAGGCGCGGATCAAGGAACATCTGCTGTCAGCTTAATGCCTTAGGCTGAGGCGAGAGGATATCCAGGTTGGACAGAATCTTCTCGACCTCGCCGGAGAGCTTGCGTTCGGGATCGTCAAACCAGAACGTGATGCACCAGACAAAAAGCGTAAGGATATACACCGGTTTCAACCATCGTTCAAATTCCAACCAGAGATATACATCAGCTGTATTCAAGGCAGCGAGGAACACTAGCACACGGCCTATGGCGTAGATCAACAGCCCGTATGTGATCGCCGCGCCATGGACCTTGAAACGCACTCCGTAGAAGTACATCGACAAAGAAACGGTCCCTACCAAACCAAGCATCATGATGGCGCAGACGGTATCGATCTTGAACGCCAGGTTGGCAAGCTCATGATGCAGGTCGGGAAGGAACCGAAAGAAGATGACCGCGATCGAGGCCAGCGTGGGAACAACCCAGGCGATGATCCGCAGATCGCGCAGCAGGCCGGACTCGGTCAACCCCACGTCTCTAGAAAACTTCCGGGCGACTTCAAAGATGACTGCGGCCAGCAGCACCGCGTTCAGCATCTCCCCCACCCAGTAAGCGTAGAAGTAACGCAGAGTGTGGTGAGGAGAGCATACGGTGGTCAGAATCACCGATTGCAGGATTTCGGCAATCAACAGTGCTGAGAACCAAGGGAAAGCCCGGTAACGTTTCTTAAAAATCAAAACCGCCGCAAGGAGGAGGTAACCCACGCCTCCACTGATCCACAATATGTAGTCCCATTGAGTCAGATGCATAAGTGTTCCATCGCCTCGAGGATTGTCAGAATAAGCGTGATCGTAGTCCTAGTTATTAACGGACCGCCTTTAGGCGGACAAGGGGCAGGTTCGATTGGCCCTTTACAGAATCCGGATGCCGTACTGGCAAACGTCAGAAGCACGAACAACAAGACGAGAACTGGTCGTCGGTTGCGTGTCATTTTTTACCAGCCCAGAAACGAGATCACGGCTTGAATAATGATCTGCCAATAGGAAAACCCAGTACACGGGACTCCTACCGGAGTGGGGTCGACCGGTCCTTGGCAATCGGCACGGACTGCAGCAGGGAAGACGGTTAAGACGAGGACCAAAGCGGACAAAAGGCACCAGTATTTTAGTTTCATTTTCGCTCCACTGATTCTGCGGAATGTAGATACATCGTTGGCGATTGATCGGAGTGCGATCCACGATGCCATAAAAAGGAGCGGGAAGCCAGGAACCAAAGTAATGAGACATCGAAATCAGCCGCTTCACGTTGATCTCGACGATGTCCTGTGGCGATACGTAAGACACGTCGAACTGGTGCATTTCGCGCAAGGACCCTCCTCTATTGATCACGCGTGAGGCACAGGTAGTGTCTGAAACCCATGCAAAGGCTGGCCGCGTTTCCCGTGCCGAACTAGATCGAACAATGATCAGCAGTTCCGGCGCGGAGATCTTGGAGTACGGCTACTCCGGTGTGACAGCAGCTGCAACAGCAAGCGTCGCGCGCTGACACTGCGTGGCTGATATAGGACGTCGAACCAAGAGCGTTGTCCATCACTCCGGAATCGCTGTATTTTCGCAGAAATCGGACTGCCATGACCCTTTAGATTTCTCGACTGGTGATCGATTGCGAATTCATTGGATAAGACCGGAGCCACATCGACGCGCCGAGCCGCCGGCGATGGTGCTGACCGACGATGGCAGCAGACTGGCGTTCAGCGGCGATGACCCGATGACCAGCATGCCGATGTCGGATGTGGTCAAGGGAGAGAGGGGACCTCGCCGGCCTCCATCATGAGCCTGATCCGCCTTCGCCTCATTTCCGTTTAGCGCGGCTAGGTCCTCGATGAATCGACATGCTGAACGTGGCCGTCAACTGGGCGAGAAGGGGCAGTGCCACATCGGGATGCAATTAGAACATTTGACCAAGGGGCTTTGTAAAGCGCTCAAAATCCTCTTTTTGGATACTGAATCTATATGTACCGGCATAGAAGAACACCCAATCAGATACAACTTCGTCGAGCAGAAGCCGGCTCTCCGTCACCAGCTGTGGTTCGTCATCCTCGTTAAAGGCGTTGAACGGTTTAATAGCTTCGTAAAGCAGCATAATTTATTATTCGGTTTATCTCACTCTCATCGAAATGACTACATTACCGAGGTCATGACATGCCGCAATTTCGCGTTGCGTGCAGAACCTGATACTTGAACGAGATCTAGGTAAACCCAAAGCACTCCTGCAGAAGAGACGTAAATGGGAACACGGGGATTAATCGTCAGATATTTCAACTCTTCCACGCAATAGATAAGCAGCCTCAGCTCCGAGCTCAGGTGGACCTAGAACCATAGGGTGTGGCCGATCGATGCGGAGCGTGACTTGCATTCAACTGCTCTCTGGCACGTCTGAGTTCAACCGTCAGACGTCGCGTCTTGCGACAAGCATCACCCGGTGACACCTCTCCAGTCTCGGTCTGCAGACTAGGCTCCATCGGCTGTCGTCTAGCGGGCGGAGCTATTTTCCACGGCTGGAAAACGCGTCCTGGCTCAAACCCGGCTGTCCCAGTCACACCCATGTCGACAAAATATGACGCCTTCCTGCAGAGTCCTCCCGTCGATCCGGCTCGAATTGTCTCGATAAAGCGCGACAGTTTTACAAAGCATCCATCCCGATCTTGCCGTAAACGATTTTGGCGCCCGAGTGGCCCGAGCAGCAAAGTGGCCGTTACGACGTTTGCGTCGGCAGCGGTAGAGAAGGAGTACTCGATGGGCTGGTGCCGATTCGCGTAGCCGCTCTCACGGAAAGAGACCTTGGGCTTAAGACAGTCAGTAATATGTTGAGTACGACAATTGAAGTCATCACGAATTGTTCTCCGACGAGCTGATTGTTTTATCTCTGACAGAGATATAACGCGACCGAAGAGCGGCACATGTTACTGGCTGCGCTAAATATCCCGCAATTTCCCAAGATGGTATTGTTGCTAATGTGACACCCATTTCGGGAAAGCCTGTTCAATGACTGTTAGCTAAAGCGTCACAACGATCGAAAACCTGTCTCGTGTCATGGAGTGGAGAGGATCATCAAAGCACTCGGACCTTCATGAATCAATCGGTTTAAACCGGCTGATTGGGGCTATTGAGGAATAGCCTGGGCTAGTTGCAGCGCAACGAAGTAACCTTGTCCTTGGGGAGCAGGATGGCGGTTTTAGCGGTCCAGCAGATACGCAGAGTGCGCGGCGGGGCACAAGGGCACATGATGTTGGGCGCAGACGGTAATGCATACATCGTAAAGTTCCAGAATAATCCTCAACACATTCGGGTGCTGGTCAACGAGCTGTTAGCTACTCGGCTCGCCATTGCGGTTGGATTGAACGCGCCAACGTGTGAGGTCATAGATGTTACCGATTGGCTGATAGAAGATACGCCTGATCTGGATCTGGACCTGGGCCCGCGCAGGGAACGGTGTAAAGCAGGTCCATGCTTTGGATCGAGACTGGTTGGAGGGTTGATGCCAGGACATCTCTTCGACTATTTACCGGAAGGTCAGTTAGCGGAGGTTGAGAATTTGCAGGAGTTCGCCGGAATTCTCGCTTTTGACAAGTGGACGTGCAATGTGGACGGCCGACAGGCTGTTTATTCGAGGAATGCGCGGCAGAAGAAATATCACGCAACATTTATTGATTTTGGATACTGTTTCAACGCCGGCGAGTGGATTTTTCGCGATGCTCCATTGCGGGGTGTATTCGCTCGTAACGTGGTCTATGAGGGCATCTGCGGATGGCAGAGTTTTGAGCCATGGTTGAGCCGAATCGAGCAACTGGATCCACACACGATCTGGGAGATCGCCAATTCTGTTCCTCCAGAATGGTGCGGCGGCAAGCTCCCGGCGATTAAAGCACTGGTAGAAGAATTGATCGAGCGGCGCGGGCGTGTGCGAGAGTTGATTGATCAATTTCGTGAGTCAGTTCGAGCGCCATTTCCAAACTGGAATGCTTCGTGGCAGTAGTGGGGGCCTAGGATGTTTGTGGCCAAACCCCATCCTTCGGGGAATTCCCAAAACGGAACCCAACGGTACTTTAGTGCCGATTTTGAAAAGACTGTGTTGACGAAGTTATAGGTTTCGTTAAGACTGCCCTCAGCAAATACAAAAAACAAGCTGTTATACGAGAGGCTCCGAAACTTATGTTCGGATGCGATCTCTCGAATTTTAGATCTACTTTGGCCTTGGGTTAAGTCGATGAAAGACCGTGCCGGGAAGCTTAGGCGGTCTTTTGCCTACATCTCCCCGACCATGCTGAATTATCCCGTCGCTGCCTTCGTCGCTCGATCTGCGGGCTGCTTGTTGTTAATCGGCATCTACGAGTTGCTTCCGTGATGTCGCTGTGTGACGGCTGACTGAGTTTGAGAGGACTACTCCCCAAATCTGCTCAAAGCCGTTGGTTCAATCGAGAGAAGCGCCTGTCAGCCGTCGGAGGATATATTGCCATGGTACGCGAAGCTTTCCATCAAATCAGGATGCTGCGAGGTCATACTCGACCGCATCTGTTTCTCTGCAGTGATAATACGCCGTATGTGATTAAGCTCGGCAGCTCAAAACAGCCTGATCGTCAGCTGGCGTCCGAGTACATTGCCTCTCAATTATCCAGGTGGGTAGGATTGCCGACACCTGATTGTGCCCTTATCAACGTTCCCAAATTCTTAATGGAGAACACCCCACAACTGATAGCCGCGACAGCTGAAGTGCAATATCGCTTCGGCCTGCAGTTTGGTTCGCGGCTAATAGGCTGGGATGAGAGGGGACCATTGTTTGATTATCTTCCCGAATCCCGTCTGTCGCGGATCACGAACCTCACAGACTTTGCGGGCGCCTTCGCATTCGACATCTGGAGTTCGAATCAGGGCCGCAGACAAGCCGTTTTTCATCGAAAGCGAAATCAGGATGCCTATTCAGCCTACTTCATTGATTACGGCGCCTGTTTCTCAGGAGCTCAATGGAGCTTTTCTGAGCGTAGAGGCAATCGTCACTATCATCCAATTGTTTACCGTGAGGTAACGGGATGGGAGAGCTTTGACCCATTCCTCACTCGGCTCGTGTCCATCCAGCCGAGTGTGCTAGAAGAAGTTGCTGCTGCTGTTCCGGCGCAGTGGTATGACGGAAATCGAGGAAGTCTCGACTACCTATTGGAGCGCCTGCTCACGCGGCGATCTCAACTTCACAAGATGATTGCGGAGGCGAGGAAGCGGGATTCCGACCTATTTCCCTCATGGCAGGCGAGGGTGTTTGTCTCGCAAACACACCAAATGTCTGTCTCACAGGCGCTGATTCGAAGGGAACCAGCTACGTGACCGGCGACGCACGCGGTCAAAAGGGAATCTCCTCCCGCCGCGTCAAGAATCGGAAAGTGTTCTTTCAAACAAGAGTGCTCTTCGTTATCCGATCTGGACGATGTACGTTACCGATGCCAGGGACAGGCAAAAAAATGATTTCTTATGCTGCGATCCTCGCCCTCTTTCTCGCTTGCGCCTGCCCAGGCGGAAGTCCCGGTCGCTCCACTGTTTTTCATGGTGGTTGTGCAACTCCTTCTTTGCCGCTGCCTGTTAAAGCACCTGCCAAAAAAAAATAAGAGCTGCACCATGAGTGCATCCATCGGGAAGCACAAGTCAGAGGCCCCGAAACTATTGGAACGTGAAGGAACTGGACCAGTGGATCCCCAAAATTTCGAAGTCAGGAGATTGGAATGAGTGTCGATGTCATTGTGTCATGTGTCTCCATCGCAGCCGAAGCGCTGTGCTTGGTATCCTTCATGGTTGCAGGCTACCGGCGAAAGCTTCCGTGGTTCACAGCATACTTAGCCTACCTGGTGGCTGCTGAGTCCTGTGGTGTGCTGTGCTTCCTAACCAGCGCGAGAGCGTATTGGTATTGCTTTGTCGGTATATGTGTTCCGTGCTATCTACTTGAGGGGTTTGTAATGCGCGAGCTACTGCGTGCGAAGGCCGGCTGGTTCGGTGTTCCAATGCGGCGGGCCGTGAACCTTCTTCTCCCGGCGGCAAGCGTCCTTCTAATTCCCTTTGCATTCTGGTTGGCGAGGGGAGCGAGCTATCATGGGCTTCGATCAGTTGTGCAACTCTTATTGCGGGCCGATCTCGCTTTCGCGACGTATCGGGTCCTGATATTCCTGGGGATTGTGTATGCGACCAAGATCTTGTTCATCGGAGAGCGAGACATTATTGATGATGTCGCAGTCGGTTTGTCGATATACGCGGTTGTCGCGCTTCTTGCAGGGATTATCCATGAATATGCAGGTCGGGGCGCTCTTCGCCCGGATATATTCGCCAATGTCGAGCAAGCGCGCATTTTGTGCTGGGCTGCGACAACAACCTTTTTGACCTATCGTGCATTCGCATATTCGGGACGCCGGCGACCCCTTGCTCTGACGACAGAAAGCGTATAGACCGAATCAGCAGTGGTAGGGAAATACCAGGAAAGGAGGGTTCCGATCTATCGTGAGTGCGATTATTTTTCAGCTTTCAATCGTAATCCTCCTCCTGATAGGGGCGCTTCAGCTTTTTTATTCTCTCCGCCGAGACGGACGGAAAGAATGGAACGAAATCATGGAGGGGCTGATTGTGCAGCAGGGAAGGGTTGCACGCATGACATATTGCCTTGGTTACAGCGACGGACTCGACGTTCCGGAAGGAGAGGTGTGGGCCAGACTAAAAGGGAGACGCGGTCTTTTTTCGCTCTTCATCAACACGGGGGTCGTGTTGGAGGCAGTCGCGTATCTTCAAAGGTCATGTATTCTCACGGGATATTGCAGACGGAGGCTGGAGGCCCTGCAAAATGATGCAAAAAATGTCAGAATCGACGCGGCTCTTTGCTTGCTAAGAATGGCCATGAAATGGCGTCGGGAACAAGAGGACGTCATTGTGATAGAGACTGCTCAGAAATATATTGCGCTAATCGCGCAACTGACTCTCGCGATCAATGACTTCTCCCCTGAACTCCTTCAGCGATATCTCTACTATTTAAGTAAATCGTGACTGACCTGATGTCCAGGGGCCGCTCCGGTTGCCAGAGAAAGCTCCAGGAGGAATTTTGAACGCGCTGTCAAATTACATACATACTCAGCAGTCTGTCGAGCTCCATTTTGAGATCTTCAGTCAGTGCCGCTTGTGGCTTCGATACCTGCAGCCCGAGTGACAGGGTCTCCTCAAGTACCTCCATTAGGTGATCTGCACTGCCTTTCTCGACGGCGATCCGGGCACGTAAATCTTCCTCGATTGACTGGAGCATTTCGACGTCCGCATGGGGATCAAGAGCGAGAACTCGCGACCAATCACGTGTGAACGCGACAAAAGCAGGGTGAACTGGGCCGCTACGCTGGCGGATTACGATACCAATATTGATAAACTCGCCACGCAACGGATGTGGTACATAGCGGACAATCGAAAACTCACATTGCAACTTATCCATCGACCTTCCCGTCCAGCGATTGATTTGAACGCGGACCTCATGAGCGCCCCTTAACGGCTCGAACGACTTTGATTATAGAGTAAACATCGAAGTAGCCGGCGAAGAAGCGTCGCCGGCGGTCGGTGGACCTGAAGCGGAGCCTCAGCTCCGACCAATTGTCTTAACGCGGAGTGGTTCAGCAGAAACAGAGGTGACACGCTGGTTTCTGAGCTAATCAAAAGGGTCTGTGCTCCGACCACGCTGAGGTTTTGGGCCTCGCAGCATCGAATCTCACAGATCTCAGACCTTCCCGAGCTGGCCATACTGATGATTCAGCCGGTGAAAGAGATGTTAGGGCGATCTTGAAGGGATACGTCCCCGCGATTTCCCAATCGGCGATATTAGCGTCGGAGTATATGCGTCCTTGCTCCTGAGCGGAACGGGGCGTATCGAGGAACTCGTAAAGGTTTTGCGCCGGTCTGTGCGCCCGACAAAGATTGGCTATGATGGTCGGGCGTAGCCCTTCAGTCCATCCAGAAGCCCTCGATAGAATTCCCGGCCACCCTCAAAGAGCCTTTGTGGTTCGGACAGAATAAGGCAAATTGCTGCGATAAGGCAAATTGCTGCGGTCACAATTGCTCGTATCGGCGAGAAGTGTTTATTGGTCATGCTATGGCTCTCCTAAACTCGCGGGTAAGCGGCCAAGATCCACCGCATCGAACAAAATCATCGATACCCCACACTGTAGGCGCTCCGAGCAAAAACACACGGGTGGAGAAGACGTTTGTGCGTCCATCGATTCCCAAAGTTGAACTATTCCCACGTTTACAATCTCGGCCGTAACTCGCGATGATTCCTGATAGCGACGCTGAGCGGGCCAACCTTGAATTTAAGTTTCGGAATGGTGCTGGCCATTAAAAGACTTTCGAACAGCCTCACGATCGATCTTATCGCGTCCGATAAGCCAATCAGACCGATCATCACGAGACTGTGCTGCTCGGGCGGCAGGAATTTTCATGATCAAGAATCGAGCATTGCTCTTATCAGGATCCCTTCTCCTTTGGCTTACCGGTCATGCCACCCCTTCGCTTGGCGCTGTTACCGATTCGTCATCGTTCGCAATCGTTGGGCCTGCGGTTGTTGTGCTGGGACAGTCAGTGAATTTTGACGCAACAGTACCTGGAGGTGACCTTCAGTGGAGCGTCAATGGAGTCCCAGGTGGGACGGCAAGCAGCGGTGTGATTCAGAATGGCGGGTTGTATCAGGCGCCAGCCGCAGTGCCTGCCGGGGGGGCGGTAACGATTACCTGCAGCGATGACGAAGGCGATACGGTTTCGAAGGTCATTACGCTCGTAGCTCCATTGGTGATTATCGGACCCGCATCTGTAAACCTTTCCCAGTCGGTTGTATTTAGCGTAACCTCGCAAAGCTCCTCACTGAAGTGGAGTGTAAATGGCATTCCCGGTGGGAACGCAACTGTTGGAATCATAAGCAGTAGTGGTCAATACACGGCCCCCTCGGCAACTCCGACGAATCCCACGATAGTCATCAGTTGCGCGGACGCTTATGGGCTGACCGCTTACAAGTTCATCGAGTTTGTGGCCTCCCAGCCAATTACCCAGAAGAACGTGGTCGAGATTACCGGACCGAGCGTCGTCGTCCTCGGGCAGAGTGCGACCTTTGTTGTCAAGCCGAGCGGTGATGCTGTTAGCTGGAGCGTTAATAATATTGTCGGTGGTAGCAGTGCGATCGGCACTATCACCTCCAATGGCGTCTATCGAGCTCCCAACGCAATGCCAAATGGCAATACTGTAACCATTAGTTGTACCAATGCGAGTAGACAGTCTGCCTACCAGACGATTGAGCTCATGAATGCATCTTCCACCGGTGGGCAGACAGGCCCTCTTGTTGTCAGTGGTCCAACCGCAGTCATTTTAGGTCAGGAAGCCGCTTTCAGCCTCGCCTCACCCGGTAGCGATCCGATTTGGAGCGTGAACGGCATAGTAGGCGGTAACGCAAGCGTTGGAACGATTAATGGTAGAGGGCTCTATCAGGCGCCGGCCTCGATGCCGGCAGGGGGCACAGTAACGATTGGATGCAAGGCCGGCGGCCAAAGCGGATCTCGAGCTGTGAGCCTGCTCAAGCCACTCGTGATAACAGGGCCGAATACAGTGGCACTTAGTCAATCAGTGCAATTCACTGCGAATTCCTCCGGAACTGTGCTTCAGTGGAGCGTAAATGGTTTGCTCGGCGGAAATGCGGTCGTTGGTTTCATCCAGCCTAACGGTGCTTATCAGGCGCCAGCCTCGATTCCACCTGCGAATAGCGTCGTAATAGGTTGCCTTGACGCCAATGGTCAAATTGCATCGCAAGTTGTTCAAATAGCGACGCCTTTGGCCATCACGGGGCCGTCATCGCTTAATCTCGGTCAGAGCACAACGTTTAGCGTGACGCCAGTTCAACAGGCACTGCAGTGGAGCGTAAATGGGACGCCAGGTGGAAACGCGTCCGTTGGTGTCATTCTGAAGACCGGAGTCTATGCCACTCCTGCAAGCATGCCAGCGGGGGCCTCAGTCACCATCTCGTGCAAAGCGGCGGACGGCTTGAGCGCCTCAGTTAGTCTGGCGCTGCAGAATCCACCCCCGAGTATCACAAATGCTCAACTGACTGCAGAAAGTATTGTTACCTCCCGGCTCACCATCACCGGCAGCGGGTTCAACAGCACGTCGACGGTTTCTCTTAACGGTAAAACGTTAACAGCAACGCTAAGCTCAAGTACCGTCCTTTATGCCGACGTCATGGACAGCGCCTTGCAAGTGTCTCCCCTCGCCGTTCAGGTCACTAACCCAATACCAGGCGGTGGGTCTTCCAACATCGTAGAACTCCAGAGCGGCCTCCCGGCCTCGGTCGTTACGACCATAGCGGCCGCCCGGCTGCTTGATCAGGCGACATTCGGTCCAACGATGGCGGATATACAACACGTACAGTCGGTTGGTCTTCAAGGTTATCTCAATGAACAATTCAACGAAGCTCCCAGCTCGATCCCGCCTTTTCCTCTGTATTCAAATCTCGCAGACTGCAGGCCATTCCTACAGTGCTTCACGGACGGATGGTGGTTCAGATATGCGATGTGGGGGCCGGATCAGCTTCGCCAGAAGGTCGCGTTCGCGCTGAGCGAGCAGTGGGTCGTTTCATATGTGCAGGTGGAGCCCACATATTTTCCGTCGCTCCTGAATATTTTCGCCAATGACGCTTTCGCTAACTGGAGGACACTCATGCAGGATGTGACAACGTCCTCCGCCATGGGCACTTTCCTCGATATGGTCAACAGCCAGAAACCGGCCCCCGGTGAACAAGCCGATCAGAATTATGCAAGAGAAGTCATGCAACTCTTCAACCTGGGTCCAACGAGGTTAAACCAGGATGGAACGCCTCAGCTGGATGCGTCTGGCAACGCAATCGCGGTCTACAGCGCCGATCAAATCGATGCGTTTGCTAGGGCCTTTACCGGGTGGACCTACGCGTCGCCCGCCGAGTCCACGCCGTGCTCGCCGAAATTGGGGATCGTCTTATTCTCCCCGACAGTGTCGCCGGGCGGAAATTGTCCTATGACAGCAGTTGAGAAACTCCATGATACGACCGAGAAAGCTCTATTAGATGACGAGGTGCTTCCGGCCGGCCAATCTGCGGAAGAGGATCTTAAGCAGGCCCTCGATAACATATTTAATGATCCCAACCTGCCGCCCTTTGTCAGTAAACAACTAATTCAACACTTAGTGACGAGCAATCCATCCTCTGAATATATTGAGCGAGTGGCCAATGTCTTCGCCGATGATGGAACGGGCGTAAGAGGGGATATGAAGGCTGTCATCACCGCTATTTTGCTTGACCCGGAAGCTCGTGCTGATGACGCAGGCGGGCAGGCGAGTGCCGCGGGAGGAAAGCTTCGAGAACCGCTCTTATGGGCGATCTCACTAATGAGATCGCTGGGTGGTATCAATATCAATCCGCTGACATTG
>Ga0335075_10015128_pt1 | contig 11568 bp, 8 predicted proteins | sample Lox_Sample_24_FD_206723 | JGI IMG/M metagenome (GOLD analysis project Ga0335075, IMG submission 206723) | Soil microbial communities from Loxahatchee National Wildlife Refuge, Florida, United States - Lox_Sample_2.4 | ecosystem: Environmental > Terrestrial > Soil > Wetlands | place: USA: Florida...
TGCACGTGACCAGCTCGTACGAGCAAGTCTCGCCCCAGGTCGACGTCGTCTTCAATCGGGACATGGCGCGCGTCCTCGACGTCAACATCGCGACCGCGGCCAACGCGGTCCGCGCAAGCTTCGGCGGGGCGCTGGTCACGCAGTTCGAGACGAGCAAAGGCGTGCAGTACGTGCAGGTCACCTATCCGCAATCGGCACTCGGCAGCGTCGACGACATCCTGCGAATTCCGCTGCGGACGAATAACGGCTCGCTGATTCACGTCGGCGACGTCGCGCACCTGGTGCAGGACCCCGTGCAGCCGATCATGACGCGCACCAATCGCGAGACCGTCATCCACATCTCGTCCAACGTCGCGCCCGGCGTAGCGCTTTCGTCGGTCCAGAACCAATTCATGCGCCGTCTGCGCGAGCTGCATCTGCCGGCCGGCGTGAGCATCATTCCCAACGCCGGAGGACAGCAGGCGAACCTCGCTCTGACGATCAGCAGCATGGGCGTCGCGCTGCTGCTGTCGCTGCTGCTCGTCTATCTGCTGATGGTCGCGCTGTACGACAGCTATCGCATTCCGTTCATCATCCTCTTCGCCGTTCCGGTGGCGGCGGTCGGAGCGATCGGAGCGCTTGCCCTAACGCGACAGACGCTCAATCTGTTCTCGCTGATCGGAACGATTCTGCTGGTCGGCCTGGTTTCGAAGAACGGCATCTTGCTGGTCGATTTCGCAAATAACCGTATACGGCGCGGCATCGATCGGGTCACCGCGATTCGGGAAAGCGCGCGCGAGCGCTTCCGTCCGATCGTCATGACGACGGCCGCGATGGTGGCCGGCATGCTGCCGATCGCGTTGGCGCTCGATCCGGGCGGAGCCCAGCGCCAGGCGCTCGGAGTGGTCGTCATCGGAGGGTTGCTGAGTTCGCTGCTCCTGACGCTGGTCGTGGTGCCGGTGGCGTTCGTACGCTTCGCGCCGAAGTACCGGCCCGCGGTGTCGCCCACGCTTCCGCCGTTCGCGCTGCCGGAGAAGGTCGCGCCCTAACGTGTGGATCACCGAGCTGTTCATCCGGCGGCCGACGCTGGTCACGGTCTTTCTCGCGCTCGTGCTGCTGGCGGGAACGATCGCCGCCAGCGTGCTCGTCAAGCAGCAGTTTCCCAACTACGACGTTCCGACGATCCAGATCTCGCTGACCTATCCGGGCGGCTCGACGACCGAGATTCGCGACGCGATCGTCCGTCCGATCGAAGATCAAATCGCGGGCGCGCCCGATCTGCAGGCGATCGAAAGCGCGATTCAGCCCGGTCAGGCGACGATCGTCGCGCGGTTCACGCTTAGCTCCGACGAGAACAGCGATCTCGTTCAGATCCAAGGGCGCGTGCAGAACGCGCAGCACCAGTTGCCCAGCGACCTGCAGCCGCCGTCGATCACGATTTACGATCCCAGCCAGGCCGTCGTCGTTTCGCTGACGGTCAAGTCGGCGTCGCTGCCGGCCGGAGAGTTGTCGTCGCTGGTGACGAACAAGGTCGTGCCGGCGATCGAGCAAGTGCCGGGGATATCCTTCGTCGAGGTAAACGGCGCCGTTACGCCGTCGCTGCAAGTTTTCGTGAACCCGCGCGAGTTGAGCTCGTCGGGCTTTACGCTGACCGACGTGGTGAATGCGGTCGCGCAAAACAACGTGCGCGCCCCCGGCGGCATCGCGTACGAGCCGAATCGCGAAACCTCGATCGACATCCGCGGCGACGTCACGACCCCGGCCTCGGTGGCGTCGCTGCTGCTCGGAACGCCGCCGGCGGCCGACACCGCCACGAGCCCGTTCGGAACGACCAGCCGGTTGATGCGCATCGGCGACGTCGCTCGGGTCGTCGACGGCTACGAGCCGCAACGCGTCTACGGTTACGATCACGGAACCCCCGCGATCACGCTGGACGTCCAGAAGGCCAACAACACCAGCGAAGTCGTCGCCTCGCAAGCGGTGCTGCGCGAGCTGCCCAAGCTGCAGCGCCAGTTTCCCGACGTTCAATTCACGGTTCAAAACGTGCAGGCGACGTACACGCAGCAGGAGCTCCTGGGCGTGGTTCGGACGCTGGCGGAGGCGGTCGTCATCACCGGCATCGTAATGCTGTTCTTTTTGCGGTCCTGGCGCAGCGCGATCATCGTCATGGTCGCGATTCCGTCCTCGCTGCTGGTGACGCTGGCGGCGATGCGCATCCTGAACTTCACGCTCGACACCGTCTCGCTGCTGGCGATGACGCTGATTATCGGCATTCTGGTCGACGACTCGATCGTGGTCCTCGAGAACATCGAGCGCCATGCGGCGGAGGGCGAAGTACCGCCGGTCGCCGCCTACCGCGGCCGCGCCGAGATCGGCATGGCGGCGCTGGTGATTACGCTCGTCGACGTCGTGGTTTTTCTGCCGATCTCGTTCCTGCCCGGCGCGGTCGGGCTCTTTTTGCGCGAGTTCGGTCTGGTCGTGTCGATCGCTACGCTAACCTCGCTGTTCGTGTCGTTTACCGTGACGCCGGCGCTCGCCGCGCATTGGTCGCTGGTCAGACGATGGACCCCGTGGCAGATCATCGAGGACTTTACGGACCGGTTTTCGCGCACGCGCTCGTGGTACGTCGAACGCGCATTGCCGTGGGCGTTTGCGAACCGGAATCTGGTGGTTTGGATCTCGGCCGGTTCGCTGGCACTCTCGCTGCTGGTCATTCCGCTCGGGTTGGTGGGCTTCGAATACATTCCCGGGGTCGATCGCGGCGAGCTCTTTCTGACGCTGACGTATCCCACCGGGACGCCGCTCGACACGACGCGCCGGGCGGTGCTCGCCGTGGAGCGCATGGTCGACCGGTCGCCGGACGTGGCGGCGGAAAGCGCGCTGGCCGGAGCCTACGTGGGGAACCTGCCCGGCTACGTGAACAACGGTGCGATCGGGCAGCTGCACATCTTCCTGAAACCGCACCGCGCGCATACGACCGCGCAGCTGGCGGCGACGTTTTCGCAGGACGCCGAAAAGCTGGTGCCCGGAGCACAAGTCGTCGGCATCCCGGCCACCAGTACCACGGGCGGTATCGTGCAGCCGATCGACGAGGTCGTGAGCTTGCCGGCCGGCGATCCTTCCGCGGCCGGCGCGATGGTCTATCGGGCCTTGGCGTCGACGCCGGGAGCGATTGACCCGACCACTTCGGACAACCCGAAGTCGCCGCAAGTGGAGGTCGAGTTCGACCGCGATCGGGCCCGAGCACTGGGCGTGCAGGTGGGGACGGCGGCCGACGCGGTGCGCGCGGCCTTCGGCGGCACGCTGGCCACGCAGTTTCCGACCGAGAACGGCCTCAAAGACGTGCAGGTGATTTATCCGCAGTCCGATCAGGTCTCGATGGCTGGAATCGCCTCGATTCCGATTCGTTCGTCCAGCGGATCGATCGTGAACGTGGGCGACGTAACGCACATCGAACGCGAGCCGGCGCCGCCGCTCATCACGCGCATCAACCGGCAGACCGTGGTTTACGTCGGTGCCAACGTGGCTCCCGGCGCGGAGCTTTCCAACGTGCAGCGTGCCTTCGCGCGCAAGCTGGCGGGGCTGCACCTGCCGCCGAACGCGATCGTCGCGCCGGTGACCGGCGGAAACGAAGAGTTCGTCCGCGACACGGTCGTCGGAATGAGCATTGCACTGGCGCTGTCGGTGCTGCTGGTCTATCTTTTGATGGTCGCGCTGTACAACGGCTACCGCACGCCGTTCGTGGTGATGTTCAGCGTTCCGGTCGCCGTGGTCGGCGCCTTGGGCGCCTTGGCGATCACCCACGAGACGCTGAATCTATTCTCGTTCATCGGATCGGTGCTGCTGGTCGGCCTCGTCAGCAAGAACGGCATTCTGCTGGTCGACTTCGCGAACCGGCTGCGGCTCACGCAACAGAGCACGCGTGCCGCCATGCGCGAGGCGGCGTTCGAGCGGTTCCGGCCGATCGTGATGACGACCGTCGCGATGATCGCCGGCATGCTGCCGCTCGCGCTGGCGATCGATCCGGGTGCCGAAGCCGAGCGTTCGTTGGGAACGGTGGTCGTCGGCGGCCTGCTGAGCTCGCTGCTGCTGACGCTAGTGCTGGTGCCGATCGTCTACCTCCGGCTGGCGCCCTCGATCGAAGAGATTCGCCAGAGCGAACCGTCCGAAGCGCCGGCGTAAGCTTCTCCGCAACGCTTCACGCCAAGCTGAAGCGATGGCGTGGTATCGTGGCGCGTATGATTGCGTGCTTCATCCGCTACCAGATCGACCCGTTCCAGCTCGAAGCCTTTCGCGCTTACGCGCAGCGCTGGCTCGAAATTATTCCTCGCTGCGGCGGAACGCTGCTCGGGTATTTTCTTCCGCACGAAGGCACCAACGACGTCGCGTACGGCGTTATTTCGTTCGAAAGCTTGGCGAGCTACGAGCGGTACCGCGAGCGGCTGCGAGCCGATCCCGAGGCGCGCCGGAACTTCGAGTCGGCGCAGGCGCAACGGCTCATCCTGCGCGAGGAACGGACGTTTCTAGGAGTCGTACAGCCCGAGCGAGCCTGACGCAGGGCGCGGGCGTCGTTACGACGTGGTTTGCGACACGATCGTGAGCGATGAAGTGTTGAGCGTGTAGTTACCTGCCGCAACCGCGCCGTTGGGTTTCGCGCAAATGACGCTTTTGTTCGGTCCGGTAATGACGACCAGGCCGGGCGGTCCGCACGGCGTCTGCGTCAGCTTGTAGTTGGCCAGCAGCTGCGCTCCCGGACTGCTCGGCTGAACCTCGTAGGAAGTATAGGTCACGTTTTGCACCGCGACGGCACCGTACGCCACCGCGCCGGCGGCCGCGCCGATCGCAAACGCGCCCCAGAAGCCCCCGCCCCAGTAGTACGGCGCCGGGTACCAAGCGTAACCGCCGTTCCAGCCCCAGGCCGAGTAGCCATGATAGTACGGCGTGTCGACGTAGCCGCCGTGGTAGACGTAGCCGTTGTTCGCACTGGTACCGTAGTGATAGGTCTGGCCCCACGCGTTGGTGGCGGTTCCCGAGCCGTTATAGGTGTGATTGTAGTAGTTGCCCGAGCCGCTATTGCTGTAAGAGCCGTAACCGTTGCTGCCGCTCCCCGAGTGGCTGTAGTTGCCGGAATAGACGTTTCCGCTGGTCGACGAGTTTCGGCTTCCGTACGGGCTGGATGCGCTCGTGCTGTGGTAGGCGTTGCCGCTCGACGCGTTGTACCCGCCGCTGCTGGTGCGGTTGTAACCGCCGTAATTGGAAGTCGTCGTCCGATTGTAACCGTTTCCGGTGTTGGTGACGCTGGTGTTGTGCGAACCGCCGTACGGGCCGGTACTCGCGTGCGATGCGGTGTCGCCGTGAAAATCCCAGCCGCCGCCACCGCCGCCGCGATAACCGCCGCCGGCGAATCCGCGCGCCCCGGCGCCGGCGGGGATCAACGCGAAGAGAACCACGAGCGCGAGCAAACGCTGGTTTTTCATTTCTGCACCTCGTCTACCGTACCGCTCAAGGAGAGATACGTGCCGGCTTTGGTCGTCAGCGACACGAGAACCCCGTGCGGCGGCACCTGGGCGGACGACAGCGGCAGCGATTGCCGTGACGTCGTGGGATTCAACCATACCGTTCCCCCGCGCAGCGAAATGTGGGCTTTTTCGCCGTTCTGGAAGAGCGTTGCGTCGTAGGGCAAGCATTTCACGAGCTCGCCGACCTTCGAGCACGCCGCCCGCGCGATCACGAGCGTACCTCGTCCGTCGCCGGTCGTGAGAGCGAGCTCCTCTCGGGCCACCCGGATCGACACGCCGGCGTAGGTCCGCGTCGATCCATCGGCTTGCTGAACCAGCGCCGTGCCGGTGGCTTCGGCGGGCCCGGAAAGACCGGCAAACCAGCCCAGAAGGACGAATGCGGCGAGATAGCGAGGTCGTTGCACGGCGTAACTCCGGGCCCGCGGCAGAGGTGCAGGCTGCCACATCATGTCACATCGGCCGGCGCCCGGCTATCCCGAAAATGCAGCCGGTTGCGATTTGGGGATATCCACTCGGCGGGCCGCTCTCTACAATGACGCTATCGAAAGGAGAGTTCGTATGGTCTACTTTCTTCGGAGTGCGACGATCGCTCCGGGCAAGCTCGTGTCCGCCATGTCGTTCGCGCGTGAAGTCGCCGCACACATCAAAGCCAAGATGGGGATAGGCGTCACGGTCGGAACGTCGATCGGCGGCGCGAATCGTATCGGCTGGTTCGTCGAGTACGAAAACCTCGCGAAGATCCAGACGAAGCTCATGCAAGACCAAGAGTACTTGCAGATGGTGACCAAGGCCGGAGACAGCTTCGTCGCGGGTTCGCTGCACGACGAAATCTGGCGCACGGTGTAACGCAAACCGGGCCGGCTGGTCAAAGGACGGTCCCATATGACGAAGGGCGCCGCCTGCAGTCGCTTGGCCTCACGCAATGTCCTTCACTTGTGAGATACTTGAGGAAAATAGCGCGCTTGCCAGTCTAGGAGGACGCAATGAGCCTTACGAGAGCCGGTTGTCGGTCGCCAATACTCTGCTTGCTTCTCAGCGGCTATCTTTTAGCCGGGTGTTCGCACGCCGGTAACACGATGCTTCCGAGCCTTGCTGGGAATAGCGGCCAAACGATTTCGAGCACCATCGAAGGGTCGAAGGCATCGTCTGCACGATCCCTGGGGCCGGCCGCGTTCAAGGTGCTCCACGATTTCAAAGGTGGCTCGGACGGAGAAAATCCTCACTCGTCGCTCGTCGATGTCGATGGCACGCTGTATGGAACGACTGAGTCGGGAGGCGGTGGCGCGTTCGGCCTAGGCACGGTATTCGAACTCGACGCGGGCGGCAACTACAGGGTGCTCTATCGATTTAAGGGGGGGCGGGAGGACGGCGCATATCCGACCGGATCGCTAACGTACGCAAACGGTCAGCTATACGGTACGACGAGCGGCGGAGGCGATGGCGCCGGGACCGTGTTTAGCCTCGGCCGTAATGGCGTCGAGCGCGTCCTGTACAGCTTCAAGGCCGGGAACGACGGCTCTCGGCCCAATGCACCGCTGCTGTACCTGAGAGGATCGCTCTATGGAACGACCTCTCAAGGAGGGAAGGACGACAATGGAACCGTCTTCGTCATAAAGGCCCTTCGAAGCGAACGCATCATTTACAGGTTTACGGGCGGTAGAGACGGCGCGACCCCCGAAGCCGGTTTGACCTACGCCGGCGGTGCGCTTTACGGCACGACGGAGGCTGGCGGCCGATTCTGTGGCTTCGCCGCTTCGTCGTATGCGCGCGTCGACTGCGGCACGGTATTTGCGATGACTCTCTCCGGCAAAAAGCGCGTGTTGTACGAGTTCAAGGGACTCGACGATGGAGCACAACCGACAGCCTCGATGATCGACGTGCGCGGGATGCTCTACGGCACGACGTCGAGCGCGGGTCCCTATTTCCAGACAGGCTGGGGCGGCACCGTTTTTTCGATCACGACTTCCGGTAAATCGACGGTGCTTCACGCTTTTAACGCCGACTCGGAAGACCTATATCCCACGGCAGCCGTTGTTTACGCAGGCGGGGCTTTTTACGGAACGACGCTATGGGGTTGCGACGATGGAAGCCAAGTCGTCAATAACGGCAGCGTATTTTCTATGAGCGCGACCGGGCAAACGCAGATCCTCCATTGCTTCACCGGCGGTGACGACGGTTTTCAACCCGCCGGCGCTTTACTCAATGCAGGTGGGAAGCTGTATGGGACTGCGACGGGTGGGGGCACATTCAAGGAAGGTACGATTTTCACTCTGTCGATGTCGCCTTCGACGTGAGCCGAGATTGGAGCCGACCCGTTCTCGCGGAGAGGTGAGCACGAGTCTTCGCCAGTTGCCCTTGCCGAGCGCCCGTTCGCTTCGCGTTCAAAGCGGAGGACGGGCTCGAGCGCCGGAGATCGGAGGCGTGCGCACGCGCTGCCCCGCGGCCGAAATCATGCCGGCCGAGGCCGAGTATTGGCTGGTTTGCATGCCGAAGATGCGGTGTAATGCCGGTACGACATCAGCGATGAGGAGCGGATGGAGTGCGCGCATGAGCAGCGTGCAATAGTGCTTGACGCGGCTGCTGCTCGCGCGCACGATCTGCGGTGGAAGTGGATGATGCTCGCGCTCTGTGCGCTGGGCTTCTTCGCCGTCGCCGCCAACGCGGCGGATATCTTCGGACTGGGTGGGCGCCCCTGGTGGGGCTGGTGGGACAGCACGTCGCGAGCGACCGGCCAGCCGTATGTCGTGAGCATCAACAGCCCGCGTCCGGGCGGTGCCGCCGCCCTGGCCGGTCTGCGCGACGGCGACCGCATCGATCTGCGCGAGCAGTCGTTAAGGGCGCGCGTGGCCGCGGTCTTTCAGCTCATGGCGAGCCGTCCGACCGAGTTCGTCGTTCATCGCGGCACGCATACGTTTGTCGCGCGCGTCGTCGGCAGTACGAGTTGGGAAGGCGCGCCGGTCTGGAAGTTGCCCGCCAAGGGACTGAGTATCTTTGCGGCGCTGTGGTTCCTAGGCTGCGCGACGCTTATCGTCGTGCGTCGGTGGTGGGTGCCGCAGGCCCGCGCTCTCGCATTGGTGCTCCTGCTCGAGCTCGGCACGCTCCTGAGGGCCGGCAACTTGGTGCTCCCGAACGTGCATCTGACATTGCTGCTGAACGTCGTAGGCGCCGCCTGCGAAGCCGGAGCCTTGGCGATCCTCGTGCATCTGTCATCGGGCTTCGGCAAGCGCTATGCCTGGCGCACGGCGTTGGAATGCGTTGCGTACGCAACCTGTGTGGTTTCGTTCCTCCCGGCGCTGTTGTCCGTGATCGGCCTGGCCACGCTCCGGTTCGATCCGCTGCCATGCCTCTCGCCCAACGTGATCGTCGCGGGGCCCGTTGCATCCATCTGGGGCGCCGCCAATGGTTTGGCAGCCGTCATTATCACGCTCACTGCAGCGGCAACCGTGGCCACGACGGACATTTCCGACCGCGCGCGGACCGCCTGGCTCATCCTGCCGCTTCCGGTGGCCATTGCAACGGTGTTGATCGTCAGGGGCTTTCAAGGCGCGACCGGGTCTTGGCTCGGGTACACGATCCTCGTTTCGCTCTGGAACCTGGTCTGGCTGCTGGGCGGTCTGGTGGTGACCTACGCGCTGCTCAAGCGTCGGGTGCTGGACTTCGAGTTCGTGCTCGGCCGCACGCTCGTAGTCGGCGCCGTTTCGCTGGTCGTGGTCGGATCGTTTGCGCTCTTGGAGTGGCTACTAGGAACGGTGCTCGTCGGCGTGAGCCACACCACCGGATTGCTTGCCAACGGCGTGCTGGCGCTGCTGCTCGGCATCTCGCTCAATCCCATCCACAAGCGCGTCGACACGCTTGTAGACGACGTGCTCTTTCGCAGGCGCCGTCAAGACGAACGCGCGCTGCTCGACTTTTCCAAGGAAGCCGCATACATGACGCAGCCCGGCGTCTTACTCGACCGAGCCATCGCGGTGCTGCGGAACCATACCGACGCGCGGGGCGCCGCCTTTTTGGCGGAAGGCGAAGGTTCGTCGTATGTCGCCGCGCGTTCGTATGGCGATGTGGGGGCTGCCCTCGTTGATGAAAACGATGCGGCGATTTTGGCACTCAAGACCTGGCACAAGCCACTCGATCCGCATCGGTACGTCACCTCGCTGGAGGGAGCACTGGCGCTGCCGATGCTCGGTCGCGGCCGGCTACTCGGCGTGCTGTTGCTCGGTGAACGCGTCGGCGGCGAAGCGTACGCGCCCGACGAGGTGGAAGCGCTATCGCATCTCGCGCACGGCGTCGGCGCCGCGCTCGACGTGCTTTCGGTGAAGGGCGATGGACCGCGCGACGCACGCCTCGAAGAAATTCGAGATGCAATTCGAGCGCTGCCCGACAGGTTAGCCGACGTTACCCGCTCGTTACCTGACGAAATCGTCGGACGGCTGCGTGCAGGCAACGCGCAGCCTTGAAGAAGCCCGTGGGGATGAAAAACTGGTGGGCCATCCTGGGATCGAACCAGGGACCTCATGCTTATCAAGCATGCGCTCTAACCAGCTGAGCTAATGGCCCAAGACAAGGGTGAAGTATAGCACAGGGGCGCAAGGTCCTCGTACGCCACGGCGGGGTGCGGCGGCAGGGGGTCGAACGTCTGCTATCCCGGCCGGCGGGTGGCGCTCGGACCGCTACGCTTCTCGAGATTGGAGCCATCGATGAGACGTACGTACCTTCGCGCCGCTTTTGCGGCCTTTATCGTCGTCGCCATCGCCACCGCGTGTCGCGGAACCGGCTCGTTCACGCCGACGGCGGTCGATCAAACCACGGCGCTGGCAGCGGTCCCGCCGGCCATGACCGCCGCGTTACGGTCGCAGGGCCTGTCGGACGACGAAATTATCGCGGCGACACAATACTGCACGGCCCCGGTCGAAAAGTTGCCCGGAATCTACACGTCGTTTCTGTCCGAGGGGCTCGTGAAAGGGACGACGTTCACCTCATCGCACTACTCGCTGTACGCCGTCGGCAAATACGTCAAAGCAACGCCGGGGCCGTCTTCGACGCCGACCACCGGTCCGACGCCGTCGACGAAACCGCCCAAGCCGGAGTACTTCTACTATGGCGGGTTTACGCTCGATAAGGGGAAGGGCGGCTGCGCCTACTTAGTCACGACCGTGGCTCCCAAGCCGGCGAAGGGTTCGAAGTTCAACGCCGTCAGCGTCGGAATCCCGAACGTTCAAGTCGCCGACAGCGCCGCCAAAGAATTGGTGCACGGCTCGATGACTTTGAAGATCGGTAGCCTTTCCGCCAAGGGCGGCGAAGGCCCGATCGTTCTCAAAACCTCCAAGGGCGGCACCTATGCCACCGGTACGGTGACCTTCGTCGCGCGGCTGACGATCCGTTAACGTCGCCTGCGCTCACCTCGTCGACAAGATTGGAGCAATCGATGAAACAAAGGCACTTGCGCGCCGCGTTTGCGGCTCTCGTAACCGTCGCCGTTGCCACCGCGTGTCACGGCGTCGGTTCGCTCACGCCCGCCGGCGAAATGCAATCTGCGTCCTTGACCGGAGTCCCGCCGGCGACGATCGACGCGCTTCGGTCGGAGGGGCTTTCTGACGACCAGATCGCGGCGGCGACGCACTACTGCACGGCTCCGGCCGCAAAAGTCCCCGGAATCTACACGACGTTCATTTCTCAGGGAAGCGTCCGGGGTTCGACATACACGTCGTCGGGCTACTCGCTCTACGTCACGGAAAAGTACGTCAAAGCCACGCCCGGTCCGTCGGCGACGCCGACGACCGGTCCGACGCCGTCCACGAAGCCGCCGAAACCGGAGTATTTCTATTACGGCGGATTTACGCTCGCCAAGGGGAAAGGCGGATGCGCCTTCTTGCTGACGACGGTGAATCACAAACCGCTGAAGCGTTCCAAGTACAACTCGTTCGGCATCGGCAGCCCGAACTTTCAAACCGTCGATTACAAGCTGAAGGAACCGCCGCTGAAGAATGGGCTGATGACGCTGACGATCAACGGTCTTTCCGCGTCGGGTGGACACGGACCGATGGTTCTCAAGACATCCCAAGGCGGCACGTAC
>Ga0335075_10015129_pt1 | contig 11567 bp, 11 predicted proteins | sample Lox_Sample_24_FD_206723 | JGI IMG/M metagenome (GOLD analysis project Ga0335075, IMG submission 206723) | Soil microbial communities from Loxahatchee National Wildlife Refuge, Florida, United States - Lox_Sample_2.4 | ecosystem: Environmental > Terrestrial > Soil > Wetlands | place: USA...
ATCAGCTTCGACGTGTAGGACGTCTGCTGGCCCTGCGTCAGCGCCCAGAAGATGAACTTGCGGAGCTCCGGCGCGAGCTGCGTCTTCTGCGGGACGATGACATACGTGAACGTCGAGATCGGGTAGGCGAGCTTCGCCGCGCTCGACGCCGCCGGGTCGACGATGTGCATCTCGTTGTTCGCAGGCACGGACGTCACCAGGTTGGCCGCAGCCTGGATGCCGCGCAGGCCCGGCGTCGCGAAGACGCCGTCGTTGTTCTTGATCGCGGCCACCTTCAGGTGGTTCGGCAGGCCGTATGCGGCGCTGATGTAGCCGATCGCGCCCTTGGTCTCCGAGATGACGCCGGCGACGCCCGAGTTGCCCTTCGCACCGATGCCGGCCGGGAACTGCACCGCCGTGGCGTTGCCCACCTTGCTCGACCATGTCGCGCTGACGTGCGTCAGGTAGTCGGTGAAGGCATACGTGTCACCGGAGCCGTCCGACCGGAAGACCGGCGTGATCTTCAGGTTGGGAAAGGTCCGCTTCGGGTTGAGAGCCGCGATCTGCGGGTCGTTCCAGTTCGTGATCTGCCCGAGATAGATGCCCGCGATCACCGGGGCGCTCAGGTGCAGGTCGTTGGGGATGCCGGGCACGTTGTACGAGAGCGTCGTCGCCGACAACGCCCAGGGGATCTGGACGCAGCCCTTGCAGGCCTGCGCCTGACTCGGCGTCAGCGGCGCGTCGGATGCGCCGAAGTCGACGCTGCGCGACGTGATCGCCGCGATGCCCGCGCCGGAGCCGACGGCGCTGTACTGCACCGTGTAGCCGAAGGCGTGCCCGACCGGCTTCGTCCACGCGGAGACCAGCGGGGCGACGAGTGTCGAACCGGCGCCCGTGATCGTCGTGTCGGTGCTCTTCGTGCTCTTGGCGCCGGCGGCCGAGATCGAGACGAGCGCGATCGCGGCGGCTGCGATGAGGGCGAACCCTCTCTTCATGGAGGTCCTCTCCTTTGCTCTCTTGCCCTTGGGGGTGACGAGCGCAGCCTGCCCCGGCGCTCGACAGATGTGGGCTGACGCGCTGTTACCGCGGCGTAACGGACCGGTGAACGTCAGCGGCCGGAGCCGAGCTTGCGCCGCGAGCGGTCGAGCAGGAACCGGGCCGCCATGCTCGTGACGAGCACGAACGCGATCAGCACGAAGGCGGAAGCCCACGCCTGCGCGTGCAGGTTCGGGTCGGACGACTCGGAGTACTCGAAGATCGTCAGCGGGATCGACTGCACCGAGTGCGACGGGTCCCAGTCGACCACCTGCCCGGCGATCGCGCACGTGAACAGCAGCGGCGCGGTCTCTCCGGCTGCACGGGCGACCGCCAGCGTCGCTCCGGTGAGGATGCCGCCGAACGACGTCGGCAGGACGACGCGCAACACGGTCTGCCACTTCGAGACGCCGAGCGCATAGCTGCCCTCGCGCAGGTGGTTCGGCACGAGCCGCAGCACCTCCATCGTCGCCCGGGCGACGAGCGGAAGCATGATCACCGACAGTGCGAAGCCTCCGGCCCACGCGCTCTGGTGGTGCCCGATGCCCAGGATCGGGACCTTGACCTTGACGCAGAACGCAAAGGCGAAGATCCCGATCACGATCGACGGAAAGCCGTTCAGCACGTCGAGCCAGAGCCGGATCTGCTCGGCGAACCGCTTCGGCGCGAACTCGTTCACGTAGATCGCCGTCAGCACGCCGACGGGGAGCGCGAACGCCGTCGCGATCGCGACAAGCATGAACGACCCGACGATCGCGGGCGCGATCCCTCCGCCCGTCTGCCCGAAGAGCGGCGGGCCCTTCGTGAAGAACGAGAGGTTGAGCGCGGGCAGCCCGCGGCGCAGCACGCTGTAGATGACGATCGCGAGCACCGCAAGCGCGATCAGCGCCGAGAGCACGGCCGCACCCTCCGCGAGCCTGTTGACGACCAGCCGCCGGCGGGCGCGTCCGGTTGCGACGAGATCGATCGCGGGGGCGCTCACGTGCCACCCGTCCGCTGGAACTCGAAACGCTTGACGACGCGCTGCGCGGCGAGGTTGCTGACGAACGTGATCACGAGCAGGATCAGCGCGAGGTAGATCAGCGACGCCACCTGGATGTTCGAGACGGCGCCCTGGTACTGGTTCGCGATCCGGCTCGCGAGCGTGTCGCCGGTCTCGAAGATCGAGAGCTTGAGCGGGATGAAGTTCCCGATCACCTGCGTGACCGCGATCGCCTCGCCGAGCGCCCGCCCGAGCCCGAGGATGACCGCCGCGACCACGCCGCCGCGTACGTCCGGCACGACGACGGTCCGCACCATCTCCCATCGCGTCGCTCCGAGCCCGATCGAGGCCTCTTCGATGTCGGCCGGCACGCTCAGGAACAGCTCGCGGCAGATCGCGGCGGTGATCGGCAGCGCCATGATCGTCAGCACGAGTATCGCCGTGAACACCGTGGACGGGACCTCGTCCCCGCCGTGCGCGAAGATCGGGATCCAGCCGAGGAAGCTCGAGAGGAACGGCTGCAGGTGATGCGCGTCGAACGGCGCGAGCACGTAGATGCCCCAGAGCCCGTAGACGACGGACGGGACGGCGGCCAGCATGTCGATGAGCGTTCCGATCGGGCCGCGGATCGACGGCGGCGCGAGCTCGCTGAGGAAGAGCGCGATCGCGATCGCGAGCGGGCCGGCGAGCAGCATCGCGCCGAAGGACGTGACGACCGTGCCGATCAGCAGGTCCCTTGCTCCGAACTTGGACGTCACCGGGTTCCATTCGTCGTGCCAGACGAAGGCGAGCTTGAAGACCTTGACCGCCGGCCACGCGCCGTCCGCGACACGCCAGACGATGGCCGCGACGACGACCAGCCCGAGCACGGACGCGAGGGCGGTCAAGCCGTACAGCAGTCCGTCGCCGACGCGGTCGCCGGCGCCACGCGTGTTGCGCAGGACCGGCTCGCCCGGGACGGTCGCGGCTTCCACGCGCCGCAGCATTCCAGCGCCGGCGCGCGTCGTCGGCCCCATTCACCAGGTCGACACACGCCGTTCACATGCCGTGCACCCCCGGCGCGAGCCGGGCGGTGGACACTCGTCCGCGTGAGCTCGCAGGAATCGCGAACGGTCGTGCAGTCGCCCGCACAGCAGCCCGCGCTGACCGTCCAGCCGCCCTCCGCGGCGAACATCAGCCACGAAGCGGTCTTCGAGATCCGCGACCTGACCGTCGCCTACGGCAGCGCCACCGCGGTGAAGGGCGTGTCGCTCGACGTCCGCCGGCACGCGATCACCGCGATGATCGGACCGTCGGGCTGCGGGAAGTCGACGGTGCTCCGCTGCCTGAACCGGATGAACGACCTCGTCCCGAACGTCAGGGTCGACGGGTCGATCCTCTACCACGGCGTCGACCTCTACGGCAGGGCGGTCGATCCGATCGAGGTGCGGCGCCGGATCGGGATGGTCTTCCAGCGTCCGAACCCCTTCCCGAAGTCGATCTACGACAACGTCGCCTACGGCCTGCGGATCCTCGGCATGAAGGACGACCTCGACGGCCGCGTCGAGCGCGCGCTCCGCGGCGCCGCGCTCTGGGACGAGGTGAAGAGCCGGCTCAAGCGATCGGCGCTCGGACTCTCGGGCGGCCAGCAGCAGCGCCTCTGCATCGCGCGCGCGATCGCGGTCGAGCCGGACGTGATCCTGCTCGACGAGCCGGCGTCCGCGCTCGATCCGATCTCGACCTCGGCGATCGAAGATCTGATGCACGAGCTGAAGCGCGACTACACGCTCGTGATCGTCACGCACAACATGCAGCAGGCTGCGCGCGTCGCCGAGATGACCGCGTTCTTCAGCCTCGAGGTCCACGACGACGGCACGCGGCACGGCATCCTCGTCGAGTACGACGCGACGGAGAAGATCTTCACGCAGCCGTCCGACGAGCGCACCGAGGGCTACGTCACGGGACGGTTCGGGTGAGGCTCTCGTTCCAGGAGGAGCTCTCGCAGCTCGAAGCGTCGCTCCAGGAGGAGGGCGACCTCGTCCTGCGCGCGCTCCGCTCGGCGCTGAACGCGCTCGCGCGCGGCGACAGCGAGCTCGCCGACGAGGTGATCGCGTTCGACGACGAGGTCGACAAGCGGTACGCGGCGATCGAGGAGGGCGTGCAGTCGCTGCTCGCCCGCCAGACGCCTGTCGCGGGCGACCTCCGGCTCACGCTCGCGATCCTGCGCGTCAACCTGCACCTGGAGCGCATGGCCGACTACTGCGTAACGGTGGCGAAGCTGACGAAGCTGATGGGCGACCTCAACGTCAGCGAGGAGGCGATCGCCGGCTCGATCGAAGACATGGGTCAGCGTGCCGAGCAGATGATCCGGGTCTCCCTCGATGCGTTCGCCGACCGGGACGCGAACAAGGCGTACACGCTCGTCGAGCTCGACGAGCTGATCGACCGGGCGAACCGGAACGCGACGGAGGAAGTGCTCTCGCTCGGCTCGTCGCAGCAGGAGCGGGAGTACGGCCTGCGCATGCTCGTCGTGTCGCGCTGCGTCGAGCGGATCGGCGACCACGCCGTCGACATCGGCGAGCAGGTCGCCTACCTCGTCACCGGCGAGTTCCGCGAGTTCAGCGACGCGTCACACCCGGTCTGAGCTCGAAGCGGCTCTAGACGAAGATCGCGAGCCGGACGGCGACGAGCACGAGCGCGGCGGCGAGCAGCCGCTCGATCGCCCGCGCGGGCACGCGAAGGGACAGGCGCGCGCCGATTTGCGCGCCGACCGCGACACCGGCCGCGAGGACGATCGAGCGGCGCAGCCCGTGCCCGACGGAGTACGAGCCCTCGACCGCATGCGTGATCACCGCCGTCCCGCTCATCAGCACGAGCACGAAGTGCGAGGTCGCGGTCGCGACGTGCGTCGGGAACCCCAGGCCCGCGACGAGGATCGGCACGTGGAAGACGCCGCCGCCGATGCCGAGGAAGCTCGAGGCGAAGCCGACGAAGACGCTGTAGAACGCGCCACGGCGCAGCGAGACGCGGTACGTCCACTCCGTTCCGCCTGCGTCGACGAGCCGCCGCTCGGTCCCGTCCCGCCGCCGCGCGATCCGCTGCCCGCTGCCGTGGCGCGCGATCCAGACCGCGACCGCGCCGAGCGCGCCCGCCATGATCGCGTCGAAGACGTGGCGCGGGACCGCCGAGACGGCAAGCGCGCCGCCGACCGAGCCGGGCAGGGTCGCCGCACCGAAGACGAGTCCGCTGCGCACGTCGACGCGCCGCTGGCGGAGATAGGCGACGGACCCCGACGCGCTGTTCGCCAGCACGGCGGCGAGGCTGATCGACGTCAGCGTCTGCGGGCTGTCGTGCGGGTAGAGCAGGAGCAGCACCGGAGCGAGCAGGAACCCGCCGCCGGCGCCCACGAGGGTGCCGACGGCGCCGACACCCACTCCGAGCGCCCCCAGGACGGCGATCGTCTCGACGTCGAACGGCACCCGGTCAGGCTGCCAGGAGCGCGGGATCCGCGTCGAGCCGAACGAGGAACGCAGGCCGCGGCGACCGGAGGTATGCGACCACCGCCTCCGGATCCTTGGCGCAGGGCAACAGCGTCTTCCAGGTCGCGAGATGCTCGAGGCGGTGGAAGTCTCCGCTCGCGACGGCCGGTAGACGGGCGGCCGCGACCCATTCGAAGAGCGTGTCGCGGTTGAACAGCTCGAACCGATCGACGAGAGGGGCGAGCTCGCGCGGCCGCGCCGCAAACGCCGCGGTCGGCCGCGTCGAGCCGTCGATCTCCTCGAGCGGATACGGGTGGGCAGCGACCAGCGCCGCCCCCTGTTCTCGTGAGAGAACAAGCGCGTTCTCGAGCCCGCCGGCGACACCGACGAAACGGCGCAGGCCGATCGCGACGGCGTGGGCGGCGAGCTCGGGTTCTGGATCGTCATAGGTCAGCTCCAGGCCGGGCAGCAGCACGAGCCCGTACAGGCGGCGCGCCCGCTCGGCTTCCGCGTCGATCGCCGCGAGGTACCTCTCGAACGCGCCCGCATCGACGTACCCGGGCGTGCGCGTCGTGTGGTCCGTGATCGCGAGGACGTCGAACCCGCGGCGGCCGTAGAGGTCGGAGAGCTCGCGAATCGAGAACGCTCCGTCGCTCCACGTCGAGTGTGCGTGGAGCTCACAGAGAAGCGGGCTCGACTTCGTCGCCATCTGCTTCCAGTTTCGCCGACGGCGACGTCCTCTCCGCCGGTGGTCACCGGACCGCTACGCGTTCTTCACGAGGATGTTGCCGATGCGATGGGCCGCCGTCTCGCAGGCGTCGACGGCCTCTTCGAGCGCTTCGTAGATGTCCTTCCAGCGGATGACGATCACGGGGTCGATCCGGTCGTCCTTGAACAAGCTCGCGCGCGCCGCGCGCGCGGCCGCGTCCGCGTCGTCCTCGACCTGCTTGATCGCGACGATCTGCGGCGCCGAGCCGCGCAGGTGCGGCAGCTCGTGCAGCAACGCCGCGAGCTGCTCGGTCGCGCGGACGAGCAGCGCACACAGCTCGAACGACTGCCGCGTCGGCGTGGCCACGCCGTAGAGGCCGAGCAGCTCCGACGCGTTCTCCGCCGCGTCGGCGACGTCGTCGATCGCGAACGCGAGCTCGACGATGTCGTCGCGATCGTACGGCGGGACGAAGACGGCGTTCGTCATCGAGAGCAGGTTCGAGACGACCGAGTCCGCCGTGTGCTCGCGCGCCTTGACCTCCTCCTGCGACGGACCGGAGGGCCAGAGCAGGAAGCGCTCCTGCACGGTCCGCACGACGTCGAGCGTCGCGTCCCCCGCCGCGCCGAGCAGCTCGTGGATCGCGGCCGCGCGCGGCCCGACTCCGAACCTCATGCGAACACCGCGTGGACCGGGAACCAGAGCGCCGCCGCGACGAGGGCGGCGGCCGGGATCGTCAGCAGCCACGCGACCAGGATGTCGCCCGCGACGCCCCACCGGACCGCAGACAGCCTCCTGGTCGCGCCGGCTCCCATGACGGCGCCCGAGACGACGTGGGTCGTCGAGAGCGGATAGCCGTACTTCGTCGAGGCCCAGATGACCATGCCGGCGGACGCCTGCGCCGCGAAGCCCGCCGGGGGGTCGATCTTGAAGACACGCTGCCCGACCGTCCGCATGATCCGCCAGCCACCCGCATACGTCCCGGCCCCGATCGCGAGCGCCGCGGCGATCTTCACCCAGGTCGGGATGTAGAACGAGGAGATCGAGCCGTGCGTGTAGAGCGCGAGCGCGATCACGCCCATCGTCTTCTGCGCATCGTTCGCGCCGTGCGTGAACGCGACCCAGGTTCCCGAGGCGAGCTGACCGAGCCTGAACGAGCGGTTCGCGACCCCCGGCGTCAGCCGCTGGAAGAGCCAGTAGATGGCGAGCAGGAGCAGGAACGCCGCCGCGAACGCGATCGTCGGGGCCCAGATCGCCGGGATCACGACCTTGTGCACGAGCCCGTGCCACTCGACGCCCTTCTCGCCCGACTGGGCGAGCGCCGCCCCGACGAGGCCGCCGATCAGCGCGTGCGAGGACGACGACGGCAGCCCGAGCCACCATGTCAGCAGGTTCCACACGATCGCGCCGAGCACCGCCGCCAGCACCGTCCGCGGGTTCGCGAGCCCGCTGTCGATGATCCCCTTGCCGACCGTGCTCGCGACCGCCGTCGTCGCGAACGCACCGCCGAGGTTCGCGATCGCCGCAACCACGACCGCGAGACGCGGCGAGAGCGCACGCGTCGAGACCGTCGTCGCCACCGCGTTCGCCGTGTCGTGGAAGCCGTTCGTGAAGTCGAACGCGAGCGCGACGACGATCGTGACGACGAGCAGCGTCACGAGGGCTAGCGGTTCTTGACGAGGATCGCCTCGAGGACGTCCGCGGCGCTCTCGCAGGCGTCGACCGCCTCCTCGAGCTGCGCGTAAATGTCCTTCCAGCGGATGATCGTCAGCGGATCGGCGCCGGAGCGGAACAGCTCGGCCACGGCCTCGCGCTCGAGCCGGTCGCCCTCGTCCTCGAGCTCGCGCACGGCGAGCAGCTGCCGCGACGCGTCCCGGAACCCGTCGAGGAGCTCGACGGCGTCGTGGAGCCGGGACGCCGCACGGTGGATCACGTCACCCTGTTCGCGCGCCTTCTGCGAGATCTCGCGCACCTCGTAGGCGTCGATGTTGTCGGCGGCCTCGTCGATGTGGTCGCAGACGTCGTCGATGGCCGATGCGAGCCGGTAGAGGTCGTCGCGGTCGATCGGCGTGACGAACGTGCGGTTCAGGAGGTTGATCACCTCACGCGTCAGGCGGTCCCCTTCGTGCTCGAGCTCACGGATGTCGCCCAGACGATCGCGGCTGTCCGGCCATTCGGCGAGCAGCTCCACGAGCACGCGAGCGAGGTCCCGTGCGTTCGCGCTCGCCTGGGTCAGGAGCGTGAAGAACTCGCGCTTCTGCGGTGTGAGCCGGACGGGCACGCCCGCCGGTGTTTACCAGATCGAAACGAATCAGGTGACCGCGAAGCCGATCGCGCACACCACGCCGGCCACCAGGCAGTAGATCGCGAACGGCGTCAGGGTCTTGGTCTCGAAGAAGCGCATCAGGAAGCGGACGGCCAGATACGCGGTCGCCGCAGCGCACAGTGCGGCCACGAGCGCCTGGCCCCGGATCCCGTCGCCGTCGTGGCCGAAGAGGTCGGGCAGCTTGAGGATGGCGGCGGCGCCGATGATCGGGGTCGCGAGAAGGAACGCGAAGCGCGCCGCGTCCTTGTGCGAGAGCCCGACGAGCAGGCCGCCGCCCATGGACGCGCCCGAGCGCGAGAAGCCCGGGATCAGCGCGAGCGACTGCACGGTCCCGATCAGCGTCGCGTCGCGCCAGCCGACCGTGCGCGCGATCCGCACGTCGTCCTCGTCCTCGACTACGGGGGCGCGCCGCCGCAGGCGCTCGGCACCGAAGAGCATCACGCCGTTCAGGGCGAGGAAGATCGCCGTGGGAACCGGCGAGGCGAAGAGCTTGCGCAACTCGTCCTGCAGCGCGAGGCCCAGGATCCCGGCGGGGATCGTGCCGACGACGAGGAGCCATCCGAGCTTGGCGTCCGGGTCGGCGATCTCGCGGTCCCGCAGCGACCGGCCGAGGCCGCGGAGGATCCGCGCCCAGTCGCGCCAGAAGAAGAGGAGGAGCACGATCGCCGTGGCGAGGTGCGTCGCGACGAGGAACGTGAGGAAGTACGGCGCGTTCTGGTGGATGTCCCAGCCGAGGAGCTTCGGGAGCAGGACGCTGTGTCCGAGGCTCGAGATCGGAAAGAGCTCGGTGACGCCCTGGAGGAGCCCCAGCACGATCGCGCGCGGGTAGGAGATCAGGGCGGCGAGGATCACGCTCTAGCTACGCGCGCGCTCGCTTCGGCCCCGAGCGGAACCACGCGAACGCGAGGCACGCGAGACCGACGAGGAACGCCGCGACCCCGTGCTTCACGTGATGGTGCGTCGAGCCGGACGCGTGTCCGGGGAAGAAGCTCGGCAACGACTTCGCGGGCTCGACCCAGTAGACGGCCGCGACGGCGATCAGGATCACACCGATCCCGAGCGCGATCCCGACGAGCAGGCGGTCGTTCCGCATCGGCGGCAGCATACGCAGTTCGCCGTCACGGTCCGAAGGTCACCAAAGCGTAACCCCCCGTTCACAGCGGACCAGGGATGCTGGGAGCAATGGCGTCCACGCGCATCCCGGCCGAGGCGCCGGCCCGCACGCTGCAGAACCGCGAGCTGTCGGCGCTCGAGCTGAACGCACGGGTGCTGGGGCTCGCCGCAGACCCGAACGAGCCGCTACTCGAGCGCGTGCGGTTCTGCGGGATCGTCTCCTCGATCATGGACGAGTTCTTCATGGTCCGCGTCTCGGGCCTGCTCGACCAGATCGCCTCGGGCCTCTCCGTCCGGTCGCCGGACGGACGGACCCCCCAGCAGACGCTCACCGAGATCCGCGCGCGCGCGCTGGCGCTCGCGAACGAGCAGTCGCGACTCTGGCGCGGGGCGCTCTGCCCGGCGCTCGCGAACGAGGGCATCCTGGTCGGCACGGTCGACGATGCGACGGCGGAGGAGCGCGTCGAGCTCGAGCACGTGTTCGCCAACCAGATCTTCCCGGTGCTCACCCCGCTCGCAGTCGGGCCCGGTCAGCCGTTCCCGTACATCTCCGGGCTCTCGCTCAGCCTCGGCGTGATCGTCCGCGACCCGGAGTCGTCCGAGGAACGGTTCGCGCGCGTCAAGGTCCCGGAAGGGCTCGACCGCTTCGTCTCGATCGGCCGGCGGGGTCTGCTGATCCCGCTCGAGACGACCATCGAGCACTTCCTGCCCTGGCTGTTTCCCGAGATGGAGATCACCGAGCGGACCGCGTTCCGGCTCACCCGCGACGGCGACACCGCGATCTCGGACGACGCCGACGACCTGCTCGAGGCCGTCGAATCGGAGCTGCGGAAGCGCCGGTTCGGCGCGGTCGTGCGCCTCGAGATGTCGAGCTCGATCACGCGCGCGATGCAGTCGCGGCTCATCGAACGGCTCGGGATCGCGCTGACGGGCGTCTACCCGGTGCGCGGCCTCCTCGACCTCGCCGACGTCGGCCAGCTCTACAACCTCGACCGCCCCGACCTCAAGTACGAGCCGTGGGTGCCGTACACGCAGCGAAGGCTCTCGACGCCCGCCGACAACGACCTGTTCGCGGAGATCGCGCGCCGCGACGTCGTCGTCCAGCATCCCTACGACTCGTTCGCGACCAGCGTCGAGGCGTTCGTGCGCGCAGCGGCCGTCGACCCGCGCGTCGTCACCCTCAAGACGACCGTCTACCGGACCAGCCACGACTCCGCACTCGCCCCCGCACTCGTCGCCGCCGCCGAGAACGGCACACAGACGGTCTGCGTCGTCGAGCTGAAGGCGCGCTTCGACGAGCAGCGCAACATCGAATGGGCCCGCGCGCTCGAGCAGGCCGGCGTCCACGTCGTCTACGGCTTCCCGGACATGAAGATCCACGCCAAGACGACGCTGGTGGTGCGCCGGGAAGGGGACGAGCTCCGCCGCTACGCGCACATCGGCACCGGCAACTACCACGCGACGACCGCGCGCATCTACGAGGACGTCGGGCTCTTCACCGCCGACCCGGAGATCACCGCCGACATCGCGGATCTCTTCAACTTCGTCACGGGCTTCGGGCGCCCGCAGCGGTTTCGGAAGATCCTCGCCGCGCCGTTCAACCTGAAGCGGAGTTTGATCGACCACATTCGCGAGGTCGTGGACGCGGCGGAGGCCGGACGGCACGCGCGCATCCGGATCAAGGTGAACAACCTGACCGACCCGGACATCGTCGACGAGCTCTACCGCGCCTCGCAGGCGGGGGTCGACATCGACATCGTCGTGCGCGCGATCTGCACGTTGCTCCCCGGTGTCCCCGGTCAGAGCGAGCGGATCCGGGTGCGCTCGATCCTCGGCCGCTACCTCGAGCACAGCCGCCTCTACTGCTTCGAGGCGGGCGAGGAGCGGACGTATCTCCTGGGCAGCGCGGATCTGATGCCGCGCAACCTCGAGCACCGGATCGAGGTCGTCGTGCCCGTCGAGGACGCG
>Ga0335075_10015130_pt1 | contig 11566 bp, 9 predicted proteins | sample Lox_Sample_24_FD_206723 | JGI IMG/M metagenome (GOLD analysis project Ga0335075, IMG submission 206723) | Soil microbial communities from Loxahatchee National Wildlife Refuge, Florida, United States - Lox_Sample_2.4 | ecosystem: Environmental > Terrestrial > Soil > Wetlands | place: USA: Florida...
AGCGCTCGTCTGCGGCTCCGCACCACCTCGGGTCATCAGGTGCCGAGGCGATGCTTTGCCAGGAGGTCCGCTCAGCGCGCTGTACCGGACCTTCAACGCACCGCTGGTGTTCGGCAGCTCGGTGCCAAAAGCCGACCAACGGATTGGCGAGCCCCGAACATCTCGTTCCGCCGTCGCCTGCAGTCAGCGCCCGTCGCTACCGAACTGCTGCTCTAACGCCAACCACAGCGCGATTGCTTCCTGCTGGCCTCTGGATCTGCCGGCTTCGGGCGAGCGGCGGTATGGACCATCACGAGTTTCAAACCGGGATCGACCAAGATCATTTGCCCAGCGATGCGCGGGTGATAAATTCAATTCAACCACAGCGGCGGGAATTGTAGGCTGCTTCATGCGCTTCGTCATGAACCCCGATATGGTTTACCAGTACCCGATCTGGCTCGTCGGTCTGCTGGTTGTGAGCGCCGCCATGTTCGGCGCTGTTCTGATAGAACTCTGCGTGCGGCGACTGCTAACAAACGAGCTTCGACAGCGGCACAACGACGTGGCGGCCGCGATGTGGTTCGTCCTGATCGTCGGTGGGGCTCTGACGGTCGCCTTCGGTTCGTTCCTTGGTGCGCCGAGCCTGGGAATGCAGCTCGCGATGTCTGCGGTGCTGGCCGCCTCCGGCGCTCTGGTGCTTATCCTGATTGTCGCCCTCAGCAACCCATTCCGCGGCAGTTTTCGGGTCTCGACTGCGCCATTCGATCAAGTTCTGTCGCTCATGCAAGCCACGGCGGGACAACAATAACCACGAGCGCGGGCGGCGGTACGTTTTGCCGGTGGGCGCCGTTTCGGCCGCAGGGTGCGTAGGGCGACGGCGGATCGGCATATCCGCATCGCGCAGGGAACGAAGGCTCCGAGCGGCTGGTGATAGTGCGAGACTGGCCGAGGCCGGCCGCCCTATGGCTCCGATAGCGATTCTTTTGATCGAGCCGCCGATACGTTTATGATGAGCTCGCAGGCCGGTTGCCCGCGCAACGCGCCAAGGGAGGGCTAAGGGTTGCTGCACCAGGATCAGGTGGAACAGGGCCGGAAGCTGCTGGCCTATCTGCAAGGCCGGACCACGGCCTTGGCCGATGGCGTCTATCGCAATCCGGTGAGCGACTATACCTGTCCCGAACAAGCCGCTCGCGAGCACGACTTGTTCTTTCAGCGCGGGCCGCTCTGCATCGGGTTGAGCTGCCTCCTGCCGCAGCCCGGCGATTTCCTCACCCATGACTACGCCGGGGTCCCGATCCTGCTGGTGCGGCAGGAAGACCGGACGCTGCGCGCCTTTCTCAATGTCTGCCGTCACCGCGGAGCGCGTCTGGCGGAGGGACGGGGGGCCGCGGCGCGGGACTTCTCCTGCCCTTATCACGGTTGGTGCTACGCGCTCGACGGCGCGTTGCTGACGCGACCCGACGAGCTCTCCTTCGTCGAAATCGACAAAGCGTCGCGCGGCTTGCGCCCGCTGCCGCTGGTCGAGAAATACGGCATAGTCTGGGTCAGCCCGAAGCCGGAAACCGGCTTCGACATCGCCCCGCTGCTTGCCGGGCTGGAGCGGGATCTCGCGGCCTATCATCTCGAGTCCTACCACCACTACGAAACGCGGGTGCTGCAGCGACGCATCAACTGGAAAGTCGCCGTCGACACTTTCCTCGAGCTCTATCACTTGAGCGTGCTCCATCCGCGCACCGTGGGGCCGATCCTCTACGGCAATCTCGCGAGCTTCGACGCCTTCGGGCGCAATCTGCGCATGATCGGCGCGCGGCGCAGCATCGGTGCGCTCCGGGAAACCCCCGAGGCGGAATGGGACCTGATCCGCCACAGCGCGATCATCTGCGTTCTCTTTCCCAATACCGTTTTCATCATGCAAGGTGATCATCTCGAGACGTGGCATGTCTTTCCGGCGGGGAACGGCGTCGACGAGTCGGTGATGTACGCATCACTCTATACGCCCGAGCCCGCACACACCGACAGCGCCCGGCGCCATTGGGACCGCAATATGGAGCTGCTGATGGCGACGGTGGAAAAGGAGGACTTCCCGCTGTCCGAAGGCATGCAGCGCGGCTTCTATTCGGGCGCGCAGCAAGAGGTCATCTTCGGCCGCAACGAGCCGGCGCTGCAGCACTTTCACAAATCGATCAAGGACGCGCTGGCGACGACCGACGTCTAGCGTCGGAGAAGGAGGTGGCACATATGAGCCTCCGCAGCATCTCGATCCCGGACATCCTCCGGCGCAATGCCGTCGCTTTTGGCGATCACACCGCCTTCGTCTGCGAGGGAGCGTGTGTCACGCATCGCGAGCACCTCGGCCGCGTCGAACGGCTGGCAGCGGGGCTGGCGCACGCCGGCGTAGCCGCCGGCGACCGCGTCGCCGTGCTGGCGCGCAATGCGCTCGAATTCGCCGATCTCTACGGCGCTGCAGCTTGGCTTGGCGCCATTCTGCTGCCGGTGAATTGGCGCCTTTCGCCCAATGAAATCGCCTACGTTCTCGCCGACGGTGCGCCAAAGCTGGTGATCGTCGATCGTGAGGATCAGCCCGGCATCGCCGCGCTGGCAAATTCGCTTCCCTCTGTCGCCGTGTATTACGGTCTCGGCGGCGAGGTTGCGCCGTTTCGGCCGTTCGCCGAACTTGCCGATTGCTCGGCCCCGCCACCTGAGCCGGCATCCGGCGGCAATGAAGGCGCCGTGATCATCCACACCGCAGCGGTCGACGGTCGCCCGCGCGGTGCGCTCCTGTCCCAGGCGAATCTCGTCGCTGCCGCCTTGCAGATGACGGCATCCTGGAACCTCGACGAACGCGACGTCGGGCTCATCGCATTGCCGCTCTTTCACATTGCCGGGCTCGGTCTGCTGCTCGGCGTGCAGCTCGCCGGCGGCTCATCGCTCATCTTGCCGAAATTCGAACCCGACGTCGCGGCGCGCCTCGTCGCGTCGGAGCGGGCGACGATCTTCGTCGAATTCGCGCCGATGCTGGGCTCACTGCTCGACAAAGCGGCGGAGGCCGGCGCCAGCCTGTCGAGCCTGCGCGTCGTCAGCGGCCTCGATACGCCGGAGACCATTGCCCGCTTCGAGGCTGTCTGCCCGGCGGCGCGTTTCTGGGCAGGCTACGGCCAGTCCGAAGTCTCGGGCTACGTCACCTTGTCGCCCTGGCGCGAACGGCCGGGCTCGGCCGGACGCGCGACCCATTTCAATCTCCTCGCCGTGATGGACGAGCTCGACCGCGCTTTGCCGGCGAACGAGACGGGCGAGATCGCGGTCCGCGGCCCGCTCGTCTTTCAGGGCTATTGGCGGCGCGAGGCCGACAATGCAATCGTCTGGCGCAACGATTGGCACCACACCGGCGATCTCGGGCGCATCGATGCGGACGGCTATCTCTGGTATGCCGGCCGTTCGCCGGCCAAGGAGCTGATCAAGCCCGGCGGCGAAAACGTCTATCCCGTCGAGGTCGAACGGACGATCCGCGAGCACCCGGCGATCGCCGATGTCGCGGTGATCGGCGTGCCCGATGCGCAATGGGGCGAGGCGGTGAAGGCGGTCTGCGTGTGCCGGCCTGGAACGACGCTCACGGCGGCCGCGCTGATCGACTTCGTGGGCGGCCGCATCGCCCGTTACAAGAAGCCGAAGCACGTCGTCTTCGTCACCGCTTTACCGCTTAGCGCGAACGGCCTCGTCGATCGCGCCAAGGTGAAGGAGGATCACGGCCGCGCTTGATTCGGAAGACGGCGCAAACGGAACGGAAGGACTATCGCATGCTGGAAGGCAGGGTTGCCATCGTCACCGGCGCAGCGCGCGGTCTCGGGCGCGAATTCGTCCGCGTTCTCGCCGCGGCCGGCGCCAAGGTCGCCGCCGCCGATCTCCGCGACTGCGCGGAGACGGCAGCGCTCGCCGGAGCTAACGCCGTCGCCGACAGGGCCGACGTCGCTGATATGGAATCGCTGCGCAGCTTGGTCGCGCGCACGGTCGAGCGCTTCGGCCGCGTCGACATCCTGGTCAACAACGCGGCGCTCTATGGCACGCTCAAGGGCGGCCGCTTCGACGCCATCGACGAAGCGGCATGGGACGACACCATGCGCGTCAACGTCAAGGGCATCTGGCAGTGCTGCAAGGCGGCGGTGCCCGAAATGCGCAAGCTCGGTGGCGGCAGCGTCATCAACATGGCGTCGCTGGCCGCGCTCTACGGCACGCCTTTCGCGCTGCATTACACCGTGTCGAAAGCCGCGGTGATCGGGCTCACCCGAGGCCTCGCGCGCGAACTCGGGCGCGACAAGATCCGAGTCAACTGCATCGCCCCCTCGGCCGTGCTGACTGAAGGCACACGTGAATTCTTCGGCGAGAAGCACGAAAAGGCGCTCCAAGTCATTGCTGCCGGCCAAGCGATCCAGCGCAATCTGCAGCCCAAGGACGTTGCCGGCGCCATGCTATGGCTCGCTTCCGACCAGTCCGCCTTCGTCACCGGCCAGACCATTGCTGTCGATGGCGGCACGGTGATGCTGTAGCGCGGCCGACGTCCCGCGACTTCGAGGGCTGCCCGTTATTGGGGAGAAATGTCCGAAAATCATATCGATTAGTGCGGGGCGGAGAGGGCGTTCGCTCCTCGGTCAGCGATCTTTCGGGCTTGCACTTGAGATTCGCTTGCACTCGTTAGCCAGTACTATCATCCTGTTCATATCAGATATGAAAAAATCGCATTGCAAGCGGTTGAGCGGGAGGAGTCACCGCCGCCATGGCAAGGGAGGCGCTTGAGGGGCTGACGGACGAACCGCGGCGCGTGCAGCTCGCGGTTTCCGGCGTATCGAAGCATTTCGGCGGGGTGCGCGCCGTCGAGGACATTTCGCTGTCGGTGGTGGCCGGCTCGATCACCTCGATCATCGGTCCGAACGGCGCCGGCAAGACGTCGCTCGTCAACATGATCAGCGGCTTCTACAAGCCCGATACCGGCACGATCGCGCTCGAAGGGCGCGATATCACCCGTTCAACGCCGGCGCAGATCGCCGCCCTCGGGGTGGCGCGCACTTTTCAGAACATCGCGCTCTTCGGCGGCATGACCGTGCTCGACAACATCATGCTCGGCCGGCATGTGCGCATGAAGTCGGGAATTCTTGCTTGCTTCGTCTATTGGGGCTTCGCGCAGCGCGAGGAGGTCGCGCATCGCGCGCGCGTTGAGGAACTGATCGAGTTCCTGCGGCTTCAGGATCTGCGCAAGCAGCCGACCAGCGCCCTCGCTTACGGTTTGCGCAAGCGGGTCGAATTAGCCCGCGCGCTCGCCCTCGACCCCAAAGTGCTGCTGCTCGACGAACCAATGGGCGGGATGAACCAGGAAGAAAAGGAGGACATGGCCCGCTACATCCTCGACGTCAATGAACAATGGGGCACCACCATCGTCCTCATCGAGCACGACATGGCGGTCGTGATGGATATTTCCGACCGGGTCGCCGTGTTCGCGCGCGGCCGCAAGATAGCCGAGGGCACGCCGCGCGAAGTGCAAGGTGACCCCGGGGTCATCAGCGCCTATCTCGGCACTCGCCAGGCTCGGGCGGAGGCGGCCGAATGAGTGCGCTGGCGCCCATCGGGACCACGCTGCCGCGCCTGCTGCGAGGCAATGCCGAGCGCGCGCCGCAGCGCACGGCGATGCGGGAAAAGAATCGTGGCATCTGGCAGCCCTATAGCTGGCGCCGCTACTGGGAGGAGACACGCGATTTCGCGCTGGGTCTCGCCGCCGCCGGCTTCGCGCGTGGCGACAAGCTCTCGGTCATCGGCGAAAACCGGCCGCGCCTTTATTGGGCGCAGCTCGCCGCGCAATGCCTCGGCGGCGTCGCCGTGCCGGTCTATCAGGACGCGATCGCCAGCGAGCTCGCCTACGTCCTCGACCACGCCGAGACCTCCGTGGTCGTCGCAGAGGATCAGGAGCAGGTCGACAAGGTCCTCTCCCTGAAAGCACAGCTGCCTCATTTGCGGCTCATCGTCTACGACGATCCGCGCGGCCTCCACGATTGTTCATCGCCGCTCGTCCGCTCCTTCGAGGCGGTGCAGGCGGCAGGACGCGAATTTGGCGGGATCGATCCGCTCTATGTCGAGACTGAGATCGACAAGGCGGCGCCCGACGACGTGGCGCTCTTCTCCTACACCTCGGGGACCACGTCGTCGCCCAAAGGCGTGATGCTGTCGCATGCCAATCTGCTGTTTGCGGCCGCGTCGATGCGAGCCGGCGAGGATGTGCGCTCGACCGACGAGTGGCTCGCCTATCTGCCGATGGCGTGGATCGGCAATTCGCTGTTCTCGATCGCCTTGCATCTGCTGGTCGGCTTCACCTGCAACTATCCGGAACGGCCCGAGAGCTTGCAGCGCGATGCGCGCGAGCTGGGCCCGACGGCGGCACTCGCGCCGCCGCGCTACTGGGAGAATTTGCTCACCGCCGTCACCGTGCGCGCGGCTGACGCCTCGCGCACGAAGCGCCTCTGCTTCGATTTCTTCCGGCGGCTTGCTGAGCGCGGGGAGACGCTGAGAGCCGCTGGCGAGACCGTACCGCCATGGTTGCGTGCCGGGCTTCTGCTCGGCGAGATCCTGGTCTACCGGCCGGTGCGCGACCAGCTCGGGCTCAGCCGGGCGCGCTGGGCCTATACCGGCGGCGCCGCGTTGGGCGCCGACACCTTCCGCTTCTTCCGCGGCTTCGGCGTCAATTTGAAGCAGATCTATGGCGCGACCGAGCTCGCCGGGCTCTGCGCGTTGCAACCGGACCACGCCGCCCACCCCGATACGGTCGGGCCGGTGCTTCCCGGCTGCGACGTGACGACGACGCCGGAAGGCGAAGTGCTGATCCGCTCCCAAGGCGTGTTCAAGGGCTACTACAAGCAGCCCGAGGCGACGCGCGAGGCGATCACGAAGGAAGGATGGCTCAGAACGGGCGACGCCGGCTTCGTCGATCAGCGTGGCCACCTCGTCATCATCGATCGCGCCAAGGATGTCGGCAAACTTTCCGACGGCACCGTGCTCGCCCCGCAATTCCTCGAGAACAAGCTCAAATTCAGCCCCTATATCGGCGAGGCTGTGGTCTTCGGTGATCGCCGCCCCTTCGTCGCAGCCATGATTGCGATCGATCCTGCGACGGTCGGCAATTGGGCGGAGCGGCGCCAGATCCCTTACACCTCCTTCCAGGATCTGAGCGCGCGGCCGGAAGTGCGCGACCTGATCCGCGGCGAGATCGAGCGCTGCAACGCCGCTCTGCCGCCGGCGACGCGCATCCGCCGTTTCGTCGTGCTCAACAAGGAATTCGACGCCGACGACGACGAGATCACGCGCACCCGCAAAATCCGCCGCCGCTTCGTCGGCGAGAAATACGCTGCGGTGATCGAGGGGCTTTATGCCGGGCGCGGCGAGGTCGCGCTCAGCGCCGCGATTACCTACGAGGACGGCCGCAAGGCGATGCTTGAGTCGACGCTGGCGATCGTCGCCGTGGAGCCGCCGGCCGAAGCGCAGACGGAGCCGGCCTATGCTTGATCTGCCCTGGCGCTTCTTCGCAATTCTGCTCGCCAATGGACTGCTGGTCGGCTCGATGTACGCGCTCGTCGCGCTTGGTTTCGTCCTGATCTACAAGGCGACCGACGCGATCAACTTCGCCCAGGGCGAGTTTGTGATGTTCGCCGGCTTTCTCGCTGCCGGCGCTACCCATCTCGCCGGCTTTCCCTGGTGGATCAGCGCGCTGCTGGCGATCCTCGGCATGGTTGTCTTCGCCTTCGGCCTGGAGCGTGTCGTGCTGAGACCGCTGCTGGGCCGGCCGATCATCGCCGTGATCATGGCGACGCTGGGCCTCGGCTTCGTGCTCCGCGGCGTCGCGACGCTCGCTTTTGGCGGCGGGACACAGACCATTCCCTTGCCGGTCGGCGACGAGCCGGTTCTTCTCGGTCCTTTGATTCTGCCGCCGATCCAGCTTGTCGGCGCCGGCGTAAGCTTGGCGTTCCTGGGCATCTTCGGCTGGTTCTTCCTGAAGAGCCGGATCGGCGTGGCGATGCGTGCGGTCGCGGACAGCCAGCAGGTGGCGATGGCGATGGGGATCAATGTGCGGCGCTATTTTGCGCTGGCCTGGGCCTTGGCCGGGGTCGTCTCGGCGCTTGGTGGCGTGCTCTGGGGAGCGATGCTCGGCGTCGACAATCAATTGGCGCTGGTCGGCCTCAAAGTATTCCCCGTGATGATCCTGGGCGGGCTCGACTCGATCCTCGGCGCCGTGGTCGGTGGGTTGATCGTCGGCGTCGTCGAGAGTCTCTCGGCCGGCTTTCTCGATCCGCTGGTCGGCGGCGGCACCAAGGATTTCATACCCTATCTGCTGATGATTGCCGTCTTGATGGTGCGGCCCGAGGGGATTTTCGGCCGGCGACGGATAGAGCGGGTCTGAACATGCCGGCGGCAGCGCCGGCGAGAGGCTGAAAACGATGTTCCACAGCGAGACCGGCGTCTTCAAGACGAGCTACGCGGCCGATATGGCGCTCTTCCCGTTGCCGGTGGCGCGCTGGGCGGTGTTGGGGATTGCGCTCTTTTTCCTCTTCGTCGTCCCGCTGGTTTTCAGCGCCTATCTGCTGACCTTGCTCAATCTCGTCTTGATCGCCGTTGTCGGCGCCATCGGCCTCGATATTCTGATCGGATATACGGGGCAGATCTCGATCGGCCATGGCGGCTTCATGTCGGTCGGCGCCTATACCGCGGCGAATTTGATCGTGCGCCTGGGGCTGCCCTTCTGGCTGGCCATCCCGGCCGGCGGCTTGATGGCAGCGCTGATCGGCATCATCGTCGGCATCCCGTCCTTGCGCATCAAGGGCATCTACCTGGCGATTGCGACGCTGGCTTCGCAATTCATCATCGGCTGGATGATCAACCATGTCACTTGGATCTCGGGCGGGATCGAGGCGTCGATCCAAGTGCCGCCGCCTTCGATCTTCGGCCGGAAGCTGCAAACCCCGCAGCAGCTCTATTTCTTCCTGTTGTTCTTCGCCGTGCTGGCGATCGTCGCCACCTTGAACCTGATGCGCAGCCGCATCGGCCGCGCCTTCATCGCCATCCGGGACCAGGACATCGCGGCTGAGATCATCGGCATCAACATCTTCCGCTACAAGCTCTACGCCTTCGCGATCTCGTCCTTCTACGCCGGCGTCACCGGCGTTCTCTACACCTATTATCTCGGGATCGCCAATTACGAGCAGTTCGGGATCGACGTCTCGATAAACTATCTCGCGATGATCATCATCGGCGGTCTCGGTTCCGTGCTCGGCGCCGTCTTCGGCGCCGCCTTCATCACCATTCTGCCGGAAGCGACGCGGCTTTTCCTGACGCATTTCGGCGGTGTGCTGTTTTCGCAGGACACGATCCGCACGCTGGTTCCCAATCTGACGCTGATCCTTTTCGGCGGGTTGATCATCTTCTTCCTGATCGTCGAACCGGAGGGCCTCAATCGGTTGTGGCGCAACATCCGCAACTACTTCCGACTATGGCCTTTTTCATACTGAAGACAGTACAAGGGAGGAAACGACATGACACCGAGATTGACAAGCTTCTTCGCCCTTTCATTGGGAGGTGCGATGGCGATCGCCTATGCCGGGTTCGCCCAGGCCCAGGACAAGACGATCCTGATCGGCATGCAGTGCGACCGGACGGGTCCGACCCAGGTGGTGGGCACCAGCCTCTGCCCGGGCACACATGACTATATCGACCTCATCAACTCGCAAGGCGGGATCGACGGGTGGAAGATCGACGCCAGCGAGGTCGACACAGCGTATCAGGTGCCGCCCGCGATCGAAGAATATGAGCATGCCAAGCAGCAAGGCGCCGTCGGCATCATGATCTACGGCACGCCGCAGACCGAGGCGCTCAATCAGCGGCTCGAGCAGGACAAGATTCCGGGCACCTCGCCCGGCTTCGGGATCGCCGCTTCGGGCGACGGGCAGTATTATCCCTATCTTTTCCCGATTGCCGCGAATTACTGGTCGCAAGGAGCCGCGGCAGTCAAGTTCGCCAAGGACCAGCTGGGCGGCAGCCTCAAGGGCAAGAAGATCGCCTATGTCTTCTATGACAACCCGGCCGGCCACGAGCCGTTGCCGGTCATCGAGGAGCTTGCCAAGGTCGAAGGCTTTCAGCTCCAGACCTTCGCCGTCCCGCCGCCGGGGGTCGATGTCAGCTCGCAGGTACTGGCGATCGCGCAAGAATACCGCCCGGACTTCGTGATTGACCACACCTTCGGTAAGTCGCCGGCCTTGATCATCAAAGGCCTGAAGCAGAACGGCTATCCGCTGACGCATGTGGTCGCCTTGGTGTGGGCGTCCGGCGAGGCTGACATCATGGGCGCCGGCGGCTGGAGCGTCGCGCAGGGCTACAACACGATGCAGTTCGCAGGCGCGGGCGAGGACTACCCGGTGATCAAGGAAATTCAGGCGATGTACAAGAAGGAAGGGAAGGAGCCGCCGGCCGCGATGAAGTCCACGGTCTACTATAATCGCGGCGTGCAGCAAGGCGCGCTTTGGGTGGCGGCGATCAAGAATGCGCTCACGCTCACCCACGGTCAAAAGCCGACGCCAACCGACGTGAATAAGGGGTTCGAGATGATCCACGACTTCACGCTGGGCGGTCTCAACGCGCCGCTCACGATCACCGCGGACGATCATGAAGGCGGTGGCTGGGTCAAGATCTTCCAGGTCAAGGGCGAAGGCTTCGCTCCTGAGACGGATTGGTTCCGTGCCTATCGCAACCTGATCGTGGACCGGGAGCATAAGACTGCGCAGCAAATGGCCAAGGCGAACTAGCTCCGGCTAACCCCGGATCGATCTGCGCTCCCCCACCTCACCCCAACCCTCTCCGCCCTCAAGGGCGGAGAGGGGGGACCCACGCAGCGGGTGGGTGATGTGGGGCGTTGACGCAGCCAGGTCTGCTTCTGCGCGGGAGCAGTCGCAATGGACGCACCATGCTGGCGTTGAACAACATCGAAGTCGTCTATGACAATGCCATCCTGGTGCTGCGCGGCGTTTCGCTCGCGGCCAAAGCGGGGCAAATCACCGCTTTGCTCGGCGCCAACGGCGCCGGCAAGACGACGACGCTGAAGGCGATTTCCGGTCTCCTTCATTCCGAGCGCGGGGAGGTGACGAAAGGCAGCGTCGAGTTTTCAGGCGAGCGGCTCGACCGTCTGCCGCCCCACCAGGTCGTTGAACGCGGCATCGTCCAGGTCTTCGAGGGACGCAGGGTCTTTGCGAATCTGACGGTCGAGGAGAACCTGACCGCAGGCGCTCATACGCGCCGGGACCGCGGCGCTGTGAACGCCAGCATCGACCGGATCTATGAGATGTTTCCAGCCTTGAAGGAGCGCCGCTACCAAGCGGCCGGTTATCTCTCGGGCGGCGAACAGCAAATGTTGGTCATCGGCCGGGCGCTGATGTCCAATCCCAAGGTGGTGTTGCTCGATGAGCCGTCGCTCGGCCTTGCGCCGCAGCTCATCGAGGAGATCTTTGCGGTCATTCGCCGGCTGAAGGAGGAGCGGCATCTGACCGTGCTGCTGGTCGAGCAAAACGCA
>Ga0335075_10015132_pt1 | contig 11564 bp, 14 predicted proteins | sample Lox_Sample_24_FD_206723 | JGI IMG/M metagenome (GOLD analysis project Ga0335075, IMG submission 206723) | Soil microbial communities from Loxahatchee National Wildlife Refuge, Florida, United States - Lox_Sample_2.4 | ecosystem: Environmental > Terrestrial > Soil > Wetlands | place: USA...
CCTTTGGCCGTCAAAGGCGCATTCTTGTGCGTGTCCATTCGGTCCTCTGCGAATCACTGACGTTCGGCGACATCAGCGTTCACGCTCCAAACCGAATGGACAACCTCCTGAAAGATCACAGCTAGCGCGCTCCGGCGGGTATGAGGACGTATTCGCTGGCGGGGCTCGGGCCCTCAACTTTGGCGAGTTCGACGAGTCGGCGAGCGGAGGCTCGCCCGGCGAGGACGGCGATGAGGTCGATCGTCTCGGCAACAAGCGCCCGCGGGACAGTGACGACCGCCTCCTGGATGAGCTGCTCGAGACGGCGGAGCGCGCCGATCGCCGAGCCGGCGTGGAGCGTGCCGACCCCTCCAGGGTGTCCGGTTCCCCACGCTTTGAGGAGATCGAGCGCCTCCGCCCCGCGCACTTCGCCAATCGGGATGCGGTCCGGCCGCAATCTCAGCGCCGAACGGGCGAGATCAGACAGCGACGCGGCGCCACCTGGTGCGAAGCGCGACCAGGTTCGGCGCCGCGCATTGCAGCTCCCGCGTATCCTCGATCAGCACTACCCGTTCTCCCGTCTTCGCGACCTCGGCAAGGATGGCGTTGACGAGCGTGGTCTCGCCGGTCGAGGTGTCGCCGGCGACGAGAATGTTCTTGCGGTCATCAACTGCGGTCTTGAGGAGCGCCGCCTCCCCGCCGCCCATGATTCCCGCGGCGACATAGTCATCGAGCGTGAACACGGCGACGGCCGGACGGCGGATGGCGAAATACGGGGCCTGGGCGACCGGCGGGATGAGCCCCTCGAACCGCTCGCCGGTCTCAGGAAGCTCCGCTGAGACGCGGGGCGAGCCGCCATGGACCTCGACGCCGACGTGATGGGGGACGAGGCGGACGATGCGTTCCGCGTCGTCGGGCGCGATGCGGAGCCCTGTGTCTTCCAATCCCCCTGACAGGCGATCGATCCAGAGCCGGCCATCGGGATTGAGCATCACCTCGACGACGCTCGGGTCCTCGAGGTAACCCGCGATCGATGGACCCAGCGCGGTGCGCAGCATCCGAGCGCCGCGGACGAAGGCTTCCGATCGCAAGGGGTTGGTCGTCACGTCTTGTTTGCCCCGACTGTCGCCTCAAGAGGAAGTGATCAGCGGGTCCATTAAGAAGAGGCGAAACCGTGACTCCGCAACAAGCCGAACGGCGGCGTAGCGCTTTGGCGAAGAAAGACAGGCAGACGGCGAGCCGCGCCTTAAGTTTGCCCCGGGTTGCGCTGCTGCCGCTGCCCGGGATCGACGTCGGAAGCGATTTCTTCGGCGAGCATGCGTCCGCGCGCGCGCCGCCGCCCCAAGGCCTCGACAAAGCCCTGATAGCGCTCCCGGCCCTTGGCCTACGCCGCTGGCAACGCCGTATTGGGTAAAGGCGGAGTGCTCACCAGCCAGAAGCGCACGAATACCGCGAGGGCCTCGTTCGAGATGGTGACATGCCGCGCTAGATGTGAGCTAGATCCCAACGTTGACCGCCATGAAACATGTCGCAACCGCAAGGGAAAGTCTAAGATGGGCTGGGCGCGTGATCCGAAATACCCGTCTTTGCTCGTCTCAGCTCCAGACGATGGTGGTGCTTCCGATCGAGCGCATGCGGCGCTCCCGGACTGAAACAGGTGGCCGAACCAGCGACGACGGGTTTGGGGTGTGTCCGTATAGCCTCACTGGGAGGCGAGCGCAGTGCTGACGAATCGCTTACAATCCGACAATCGAACGCCGTGTAAGCGCCATAGTAGCAAATCGTCGGGTTCTAAGTAACTGATCGAAAAGATCAAAATGGAGCGGGCGAAGGGATTCGAACCCTCGACCCCAACCTTGGCAACGTGCCCGAGCGGTCTACGCCAGTGTATCCAGCTACCCTCCAACGCATCTATAATGCTGATATAGAAACATTTTTCTCTTTGCGCTTCATGCCGAGCGCCACCGATCCTACGCCGCGACCCGATCTCAAGTGCTTCCATTCCGCTTCCAACCCGCCTATGATAGCCAAATGGAAGCATAAATCGCCCAGAGCACTGGAATTGCACTGGAATTGCATGGAAAAGATCAGCAAGCGCACGGTTGACGCACTGAAACCTTCCAAGGTTGGGGTCAAGGTTTCGGAGAACTTCCTTTGGGATTCGGAGCTCCGCGGCTTCGGCGTCCGGGTCAGCCCGGCCGGTCTCAAGAGCTTCATCGTGCAATACCGGACCCCCGAGGGTCGGCATCGGCGCACCGTGATCGGCCGCTACGGGATGATGACGCCGGAACAGGCGCGGGAAGCCGCCTGGGACATTCTAAGCGTCGTGGCCAAGGGGGCCGATCCCGCAGCCGCGCCTGAGCCGGACCGCAACGCTATCACGGTGTCCGCGCTGTGCGACTGGTTCCTGGCTGAGGCCGAAGCGGGACGGATTCTCGGCCGTCGGCGCCGGCCGATCAAGGCCTCGACGCTCGCCATGGACCGCAGCCGGATCCAGGCACACATCAGGCCACTGCTCGGCGCGCGCCAAGTCGGCGCGCTCACCCTCGGCGACATCGAGGGCACCCAGGCCGATATCGCTGCGGGCAAAACCGCGAAGCCGCGCGCGGGCAGCCGCGGTGGTGCCACGACGGGTGGCGAGGGCGTTGCCGCCCGCACGATGTCAACGCTCCATGCCATCTTCGAGCACGCGGTCCGCCTCGGAAAGATCGAGAACAATCCGGGGAAGGGCGTGCGCCGCCTCGCCAGCACGCCGCGCGACCGGCGCTTGAGTCGCGCCGAGATGGCGAAGCTGGGGAAGGCAATGCGGGCCGCCGAAGCAGTGGGCGAGCATCCAACCGGACTTGCAGCGATCCGCCTGCTCCTGCTGACAGGCTTTCGGCGGCTCGAGGGGCTGGGGCTCCGGCGCGACTGGCTCGATGCCGAAGAAGCCGCGGTCCGCTTCCCGGACACCAAGAGCGGCGCCCAGCTCCGCGTCATCGGCCGTCCCGCCGTGGGGTTGCTGCTCGCGCAACCGCAGACGACCAAGTCGCCCTTCTTCTTCCCGGCCGATTGGGGCGAGGGACATTTCATTGGCATCGTGCGTGTGCTTGATCGGATCTGTGCGCTAGCGGGCATTGCCGAGGTGACGCCACACACTTTGCGCCATACCTTTGCCAGCGTCGCTGGCGACCTCGGCTTCTCCGAACTGACGATAGCGGCTTTGCTCGGCCACGCCTCGCGCGGGGTGACGCAGCGTTATGTTCACATCGACGAGGCGCTCCGCATGGCCGCTGACAAGGTCGCCGGCGAAATCGCGGCGATTCTCGACCGCGGTGTGGGCCGATCACGCGCCGCCGACCGCCACCTGGTCACGTCGGAGCCGGCTATCGAACACGCGCCGGCATGACGCTGCGGGGGCGCCGCCTGGTCGGAGCGTGCTTGACGGGCATTGCATCACATTCGCCGCAACCGGCGCTGGCATCGAGAAGGGCGTCCACCGGCGACTGATGCACAACTATTACTCTTCGTACCCGTCTTCACGCTCAATCACGAAGCATCATTCCCGCTTAATGATCGAACGTGAGTTTGATGCTTTTGAATCCTCAGTCAATGCCAATGCCCCGGCGACTCTGCCCCGCAAAAATCCAACTAATTCTCGCGCACCTCATACATCTCATCCGGATATGGAAGTCTGCCGTTGATCGCCCGGAGGAGTGCGTGATAGCCGCGAACGGCCTTCTGAAATTCGTTCCCGTCACCAATCGGTCGGTCTTTGAATGCGTGGATCGCGTTTCGACGCTGCTGCACCAGCTCAACAAGCGCGTCGCCTTCGGCGCCGAGCAGTTCTTTCGTCTTGCAATAGCTGCGCAGCTTCTCTAGCCCGAGGCCGTCTGGGGCGTGTGCCACCTGCTTTGCGTTATCGTAGGCGTTCGCCTTCTTGAGATTGTCGATGTCGGCCTTGTAGGTCTCGTACCAGACCGACAGAAGCGTCTTAATCGTACCTTCTACGAGGCTTCCCAGATTGGCCCAGGCCAGATTGAGTTCCGCCGGCGTGAGAGCCTTGGGTGGCTCGCGCATCCAGAGCCTAAGCGATCCTGACAATGACGCTTGCCAATCGAGCCGCGACTTTCCGAGCAGGCCGGCAGCGGTGACAGGAGCCCAGCCTTCGCTCTTTGACCAGAACTTGGCGATGCCTTGGTTCAAGGTCTCGATCCGATCGACCACTTCCTCGATGGCCATCGCGTCGATTGATTTTGGCGTAACCTTTTTGACGAAATCCAACGACGCAGTCATCCTCTCTTCCGTCGCGCGCCAGGCCGGCCGGGCCATTGGCGTATCTAGATGGCGAACTGCTTCGCCCGAAAATCGGTGACCCGCGCCGTCCGGCCGACAAGATACGTATGGTAGTCCGCCAGTAGCCCTCCCGGATCCGATGCATCGGCGCTTAGCATTTCGTCGATCTCGCGCAGGGCCTGTTCGAGAGTTAAGCCGCCGGCGTCAACATCAACCAAGCGACCACTTAGGGCATGCTCAAGTTCAAGTCTGAGAGTTTCTGGTAGAACTGATCGCGCCTCGAAGTACAGCAAACGAAGCCCGAAAAATCGCAAGCGTTCATCATCGAGGTTGTGGACAATCGCTAATCGGTCCGTCCAATCCGCATCATGAAATTCGATCAGGCGGGCTTCATCCTGCGGACCAGGAAATCCGTCATAGAGGCGTTCCTCGGCATGTCGCGAAGAAATGCGAGGTTCTCGCGTTGAAGTGTACGCTGAGACAAGCCGGGCGCAGAGCGCCGGATTATCCTTCATCTGGCGCGCTCGTGCTTCAATCGCATCGATATCGACGCCATCCAGCATCACCTCCGGCGCTTCGTAGAGCGCGGTCAATGTTGGCGCTGCGTTGATCCGAAGCCGACGAACCGGACAGGGCTTTTGGGCGAGCTCAGCTCGAAGCTCATCATCTGTCATCGCAGCAATGCGATCCAGGTCGCTGCTTAGATTCAAACAAAAGCGGCCATTGGCTTGATCCAGATCTCGACCGATGCAGACCACCGGCGCATGAAATGCCTGATTGGCAAAGAGCTCGGTGAACATGAATCCATCTTCAGCTTCGACGAAGTCGGCGACGGTCGCTTTCTTTGAAAAGCGTACGAAGCGCTGCCACAGTTCTGGCGACCGCTGATGCACGAGGCGACAAAGTTCGAGCGTGGTGATGACGTCGGACAGAGCATCGTGGGCCTGTTCCTGAGCGACGCCGTTGGCGAGCGCCAATTGTTCAAGGCGAAAGATCGGTCGCCCCTCCGCGCCGGTTGGGACATTGAGACAAGCCGGCGACACGGCGGCCGCGGCCATCACCAGCCCCCACACGTCGGCACGGCTGTTGTTGTGGTTGCTCGTGAGATACGCGGGATGAAGCGTTTGGAACAACGCCTGCCGCAACATCTCCTCGTCGAAACGGATCGAGTTGTAGCCTAGAAAGATCGAAGGGGACCACGAGAGCAGCTTCTGCCGGATCGCTCTGACCATGTCGTAATGGGACGGAAGACTCGAGTCCAAGAGCCTTCCGATCGGCAGGCCATTAGTGCGCAGTGCTGCCGGATGGGGAAGCACGTGTGGTAGAAGACGTGAGCGTACCTCGAAGCGGTCAATCTCATTCAGATTCGCGTCGGTGCGTATGGCCGCGAAGTGCACGATCTGGTCGAAGCCGTGCTTCAGGCCGGTTGTCTCGGTGTCGAAGAAGACGAAGCTCAACGGGCCCGCCTATTCCTGGAAGCGTCCTGCTAACCGATATCGCATCGCCGCGGCGCTTACGCGGAATTTGCGGGCAAGCGCTTCGATCCCAGCGTCATCCTCGATATCCAATCCGCCCGCATCCAGCGCGCTCATAAGGAATTCGCTCGGCATCAGCAGTTCCGACGCAAATGCGTTGGCCTCAATCTCCAGTGGATCGATGCCCTGCGAAGAGACGTCATCACGCAGAAGCACACGAAATCCCTTATCGACGTGAACCGCCTTCCCAATCTCCTGGGCGTGCAACTCATGGTGACCGAGCTCGTGCGCCGCCGAGAATCGTTGACGATTGGGATGGTGCAGCGCGTTCACGCCGATGATGCCAACTCCGTCCTTGATGTAGGCCATCCCGGAGAGGTCTTCCTCTAGCGGAGCGTATTGGAGGACGATGTTTCGGGCTTTGATGATGCGCTCGACCGGAACTGGCACCCCCTTTACGCCAAAGGCCCGTAAGATCGCGCGAGCCGCCTCCCGAGCTCGTTCGGGATTCGCCGTCATGACCTAGCGTTTGCGCTGCCGCGTTGCGCGAGCGCACTGGCAATCAGATCGGTGATTTGGGCTTTACCGCGTGCGGTTACGGTTTCGTCTGACAGGATCATATCCAAGTCCTCCTGGGTCGATGGTTTTGGTTGCGCCGGCAGCAGGTCTGAGACCTTGGAGAACTCAAGCGCCGACGCCAGTCGATAGACGTGGTGCAGCAGCACGTTCTGACGACCGCTCTCGATGTTGGCGACCGAGGCGCGCGAGATGCCCACTCGGGCAGCTAGCGTAGCCTGGGTAAGGTTCAGCCCCTTCCGCCGCGTGGCTATCGCCTGCCCGAAAGCCTTATAGATCGCTTCGTCCGACATGCGGGATGATTGCTACGCTCGAATCTGAATGTCAATATCACAAACACTGGTGCTTAATAAGCACAACGAATTGTGCTTATTGACAGCATCGGTTTCTTCTGGAATCCATGCTGGGTCGGCGAGCGGGTTCAGTCGGCGACAAACAAAGGATCGTCGACGATGCAGAAGCTGGCTGCGGTGCAAAGTGAGGATTTCAATCGACCAAAGGGGATCCAGCGATCACGCCGGCTTCCCGATCCGGCGCTCGGCGCCCTGTGGGACTCAATTATCCTGGAAGAACGTCTGAAGGGTCAGCTCCTCTCCCAAGCGATGCTGAACTTCACGATGCGCGGCAAGGTCGATCGTAGCGTCATTCCGCTGCACGGCGTGATCCTTCTCGTCGGACCGCCAGGCACAGGAAAAACCTCTCTCGCCCGTGGACTGGCACATCGCACCGCCGAATCCTTCCAGGGCGGCGGGTTCCGTCTCCTCGAGGTCGAGCCGCACGCGCTGACCAGTTCGGCGATGGGCAAAACCCAGCGCGCGGTCTCAGAGTTGTTTTCGCAGTCGATCGCAGAGTCAGCCGCGGCCGGTCCGACCATCGTTCTCCTCGACGAGGTTGAGACGCTCGCAGCTGACAGATCGAAGATGAGCCTTGAGGCCAACCCGATCGACATCCATCGCGCAACTGATGCCGTGCTGGTTCAGCTCGACGCTCTCGCCGAGCAGCATCCGAACCTGCTGTTTCTCGCCACCAGTAATTTTCCTCAAGCGGTGGATGCGGCCTTCACGTCGCGGTGCGACCTTGTCGTGCATGTGCCCCTGCCGGACCGCGAAGCCTGCGCGCGCATCCTAAAAGAGTGCCTCACGGGGTTGGGCAAGACCTATCCGGCCATCGCGAGGCTGGTGACCCAGCGCGAATTTGACCGCTGCGCCGCGGAGTGCGTGGGGCTCGACGGGCGCGCCATCCGCAAGATGGTCGCCAACGCTCTCGCCAGCACGCCTCAGACCGCGATGAACCCGGCACGGGTCACCGCAGAAGACGTGCTGGCGGCAGCGCGCGCCGCCAAAGCGGGACGCTCGTCGGGAGGTAAAGTCCCGTGAGCACAGTCGCCAGCCGCACCTTCAAGAGTACGCCCGAACGTGACGCCGGTCGAACCTGGACGGCGATCGTCGACCTGCTGACTCAGGGGAAAGCGAGTGATGCGCGGACCGAGCTTCTGGCCGTCGCCGGCGTGGCGGCAAGCGTCATAGCCGATCAAGCACCCAAGGAGGCCGCCATCACGGTGACTTGCGACGGTCCTCGGACACGCATCTATTGTCTCTATGACGATGACGCGGTCGAAGGCTCCGACGCGAACGAGGACGCCCTTGGCTTCGATCCGTTGAAGGGAGATTGGCGCGTCTCGCTTCCGTGTCTCGCGGACGACCTTGCCTGGGTCCAGGGCGCCTTGAAGAAACATAGCACCCGCATCACGGCGCGCGATCTTGGCGCCGCTGTGTCTGCCGCGGATGAAGCCGCAACAACGAAATCCCAGGCGCTTGTCTTCGATCCGAAGAGATTTCTCGGCTCATGACCAACGTCGCCGTCAACACCTACACGCATTCCGTTACCTATGTGGCGGACAACATCCTGAAAAGCCTGAAGGACATCATTCGCCTCAGCGGCCTCGATCCATCGGAATTTGTCGGTGACTGGGCCACGCATATGCGTGGCGTCCAGACGTGGCTGAACACCGGCGATCTCGAGACTGTAGAGCTTGAGATTTACGACCCCAAAACCGACGCGCTCATTTTTCGCTGGGACATCGAGATCTCCTATGGATGGTCGGGCGGAGACGGCAGCTTTTGGACGGACACCGACCAGCTCCGATACGCGATCCGAAAGGCCGGCCTGGCTCCAAGCGAAGCGCGCTATCGGTTTCTTTTGCAAACGAAGCCCGGGGGGCCCGATGTGATCGGATGGAGTAAGACGAGCGGGCGCTCAACGGACGGGATGATCCGCCAGAGCCTGGGCACAACAATCGAGCATAGCGGCCTCCGCGCGAGAACATCCTATCTGAGGAGAGCCTGATGCTGATGATCGATGAAGCTTTTCAGAAATTCAAAAGCCGCCTCGAGCTGAACGACAGAGAGCAGGCGAACGCCTCAGCACGTCAGACCGAGGTGCGAGACTATCTCGATACCAAGTTCAAAATCGACCGGAGCTTTTTGACTGGCTCATACGCACGCTGGACCAAGACGAAGCCGTTGAAGGATGTCGATATCCTTTTCGTCCTTAAAACGTCGGAGGATCACTATCGCTCGAAAGCGCCATCGGTCGTGCTAGCCGATTTTCACAACGCGCTGGCCGAAAAATATGGTGACAAGGCCAAGAAGCAGAACCGCTCGATCAATGTGGACTTCGGAGTGAACGCCGACGCCGAGGACAACACCGACTATCGCGTCATCAGCGTCGACGTCGTCCCGGCTTTCGACAAAGATGATGTCTTCGAGATTCCCGACAATGAGATGGGGAAGTGGATCGAGACCAATCCGAAGGTCCACGCTGAAAAGGCAACGGCCGCGCATCAAGCCTACTCCAGCGAGTGGAAGGGGTTGGTGCGGATGGCCAAATACTGGAACAACAACCCCAAGCATGGCGAAAAGCCGGTAAAGCCCTCCTTCCTCCTCGAGGTTATGGCGCTGCAGTGCCTCCATGGCGGTTGGGGCGGCAGCTTCGATCGCGAGATGCAAGGGTTCTTCGCGACGCTTGCCGATCGGATTTTCGACGAATGGCCGGATCCCGCCGGCCTCGGCCCGGCTGTTAGCAATGGGATGGATTCGGCACGCAAGACTCGGGCACGCGACCTTCTGCGCGCGGCGGAGCGGGAAGCGACGCTCGCGATCGATCATGTTCGCCGTGGCCGGAATGGCGAGGCGCTCCGAGCCTGGCGCGAGCTGTTCGGACCCAAATTTCCGTTGTCCTGACGAGCGCCGGCCCAACTCCTGTAGAGGTCTTCGATGTCAGAATGGTCCCTGTCTCAGCTTCTTTCTTCGCTGCACGAAGATATTCAGCAGCGTCTGGCGACCGTGCGGAAGACGTTCAGCCATCCTGGCACGAAGGGTGACGCCAGCGAGAACGTCTGGATCAGCTTGCTAGAGACTTACCTGCCCAAGCGCTATCAGGCGGCGAAGGCGCATGTCGTGGACAGTCTAGGAAACTTCAGCCAGCAAATCGACGTAGTCGTCTTCGATCGCCAGTATTCGCCCTTTATCTTCACCTATGAGAATGAAACGATCATTCCTGCTGAAAGCGTTTACGCTGTCTTTGAGGCCAAGCAGACAGCAGACGCCGCTCTCGTCGCTTACGCACAGGAGAAGGTCGCGAGCGTTCGGCATTTGCACCGCACGAGTCTTCCCATTCCCTACGCGAAAGGCGTTTATCCGGCCAAGCCGCTGATTCCGATCCTGGGAGGCCTCTTGACGTTCGAGAGTGAATGGAGCCCGGCGCTCGGGCCGTCATTTGAAAAGGCGCTGGTCGCTGAGGTTGGTGACGGACGGCTCGATCTTGGCTGCGTCGCATCGCACGGCCATTTCTTCTTCGATCAAACCGCTGCCCGCTACACGTTCGTCAACGAGAACAAGCCGGCGACGGCGTTCTTGTTCAAGCTGATTTCACAGCTTCAGTTCAGTGGGACCGTACCGATGATCGATGTAGACGCCTACGGCCAGTGGCTCACGAAATAACGTTGAGCAACGGCGGTGTCGGTTCGAACATCCACGCGATCCTCGATCGATGGGCTGGAAACTCCTTAACAACCCACTCCCACCCCAGTTTATCTAACGGTCCCACTTGAGGCGTCGCGAAACAAGCTGCTTTGGGGACGAAACGGTTGTAATTTTACCAGTTGGGTTTAGTGAGTAACAGTCGAAGGCGGCCATTGCTTTGCACCGAGCGGGGTCTTCCCGCGCTGTGACCGAGGCACGACCGCATGATCACCGCCGCAGAGATTCAAACGATTTGCAACGGCAATCCCAGCGCCGTTTTGCCGGGCATCGATAGAATGTCCGACAGCCCCCATGCTACGTCCACGCTGCTTGACGCCACCAAGATCACCCAGAATTCCCTGGTGTCTTATTTTTTACACGCCTTCCAGAAAGACCGAAACGGAGGCCGGCGCGGCGCTCAACGGCATCAATCTCGCTACCGTAACGGTGGTGAAGGTCCTAAAGGCTCTCCTAGTTTCTTTCCTTCTTGCGGTCTCCGCTCCATTGGCTCAGGCGCATATCGTCTACCCGGGCTGCTACGTCCCGCCTGACAGCGCCATCGGCGAGCACTGGTATTTCGACCCGGTGTACGGCACGACTGTCAACGGGGGAGCTGACGGCTCCAAGGCTCACCCATTCAAGGACCTTTCCTACGCCTTCCAGACAGGGCTGGGCCGCAGGCGGCGGGTACCTGAGTGGGCTAGCTTTCAGTCCACCGACTCACGCCAATGGGGCTATCTGGACAGGCTCCTGGGAGCCCCTATCTCACTGCGGCTGACCGCGCTTGAGTAATTGACCTCCACACGTTTGATAATTGGCCGAGCGCCTCGCTCGCGCTATCGTTTGCGCATGGAAAAACTAGCTGAGGTTGCGGAGCTTGGTCGTCCGAAAGGGGCCGCGAATCTCGCGAATGGCCCTTCGGCGCGCGCGACCAAAGCCGCCGCCCGCGCGGCGTCGTTGGGGCCTATCCTGGCGCAGATCGAAGCAACAGGCCGACGGTCCCTTAACGCTATCGCACGTGCCCTGACCGCCGAAGGCGTTCCGACGGCCGCCGGCGCCGCCAACTGGACGCCGGCCGGCGTGGCGCGTGTTAAGGCAAAGTTGGTTAACGTAGCGCCATGGGGCCGCCTAGCTCCACGGCGACACCGCTCGCGTATTCCGCGCGGGTCATGACATCGACTCGCGCCCGAGCCCGAAGAGCCGAGATCGAAACAGCGCAACGGTCGGCGCTGCGAGC
>Ga0335075_10015133_pt1 | contig 11564 bp, 11 predicted proteins | sample Lox_Sample_24_FD_206723 | JGI IMG/M metagenome (GOLD analysis project Ga0335075, IMG submission 206723) | Soil microbial communities from Loxahatchee National Wildlife Refuge, Florida, United States - Lox_Sample_2.4 | ecosystem: Environmental > Terrestrial > Soil > Wetlands | place: USA...
ACGTGGCGCTGGTCCGTGCGGACGAGGACGCCATCCCGGCGGCGCTGGTCCGCACCTCCAAGTTCCTGACCCACCCGGTGTTCAGCGCGCACCGCAGCGAGACCGCGATGCTCCGCTACCTGCGGCGGCTGTCCGACCTGGACGTGGCGCTCGACCGGTCGATGATCCCGCTCGGGTCCTGCACGATGAAGCTGAACGCGGCGGCCGAGATGGAGGCCATCACCTGGCCGGAGTTCGCCGGGCTGCACCCGCTGGCGCCGGCCGGGGACGCGGCCGGGTACCTCGGGCTGATCGGCGACCTGGAGGCCTGGCTGTGCGCGATCACCGGCTATGACGCCTGCTCCGTGCAGCCGAACGCCGGTTCCCAGGGCGAGCTCGCCGGCCTGCTCGCCATCCGCGGCTACCACGAGTCGCGCGGCGAGGACGGGCGGGACGTCTGCCTGATCCCCGAGTCCGCGCACGGCACCAACGCCGCCTCTGCGGTGCTCGCCGGGCTGCGGGTGGTGGTCGTCAAGTGCGGCGCCGACGGCGCGATCGCGCTGGACGGGCTGCGGGAAGCGCTGGCGGCGCACGACGGCCGGGTCGCGGCGATCATGCTGACCTACCCGTCCACCAACGGCGTCTACGAGACCACGATCACCGAGGTCTGCGACCTGGTGCACGAGGCGGGCGGCCAGGTCTACATCGACGGCGCCAACCTCAACGCGCTCGCCGGCCTCGCGTCGCCCGCGCTGCTCGGCGGCGACGTGTCGCACCTGAACCTGCACAAGACGTTCTGCATCCCGCACGGCGGCGGCGGTCCCGGCGTCGGCCCGGTCGCGGCCCGCGCTCACCTGGCGCCATTCCTGCCCGGCGCCCCCGGCGAGCCGGGCGAGCCCGGTGCCCGCGCAGCGGGCCCGGTCACCGCCGCCCGCTACGGCTCGGCCGGCGTGCTGCCGATCTCCTGGGCGTACATCGCGATGATGGGGGCCGACGGCCTGCGGCGGGCCACCCAGGTGGCGGTGCTGTCGGCGAACTACGTCGCGCGGCGGCTGGCGCCGTACTTCCCCGTGCTGCACGCGGGCCGGGACGGCCTCGTCGCCCACGAGTGCATCGTGGACCTGCGCAAGCTGCCCGGCGGGATCACCGTCGAGGACGTGGCCAAGCGACTGATCGACTACGGCTTCCACGCGCCCACGATGTCGTTCCCGGTGGCCGGCACGTTCATGATCGAGCCGACCGAAAGCGAGAGCCTCACCGAGATCGACGAGTTCTGCGACGCGATGATCTCGATCAGGGCCGAGATCGACAAGGTCGCCAACGGCGAGCGGGACGCCACCGACAACCCGCTGAAGAACGCGCCGCACACCGCGGAGATGCTGATCGCGGGGGAGTGGAAGCACCCCTACCCGCCCGCCGAGGGCGGCTACCCAGGCCCGGCAGGCGCGGACGTCCTGGCCCGCCGCCGGGCGAAGTACTGGCCCCCGGTGCGCCGCATCGACCAGGCGTACGGCGATCGCCACCTCGTCTGCGCCTGCCCGCCGCCCGAGGCTTTCCAGTAGGGGAGCCTTCCAGTAGGAGAGCCTTCCAATAGCCGGATATCCGGAATGTAGCTACACGATTACAAAACGTGCGCTACGATGAGCTCCAGTCCATGGATTGACCGCGGTTCCCGCTGCTACACCAGCGGCAACCGCGGCCATCGTGCGGCGAATCCGGCGCGGCGGGGGAAAGCCCCTGGGGTGTGCCGGCGGCGGAGGAGGAGCCGTCGCCGGCGTGCCGGGTTCACCGCGACCCCCGCGGGAGGCAGGCGCGGGGCGCTCTGTTCATTCCTGGACGGCTACCGGAAGACTGAGCAGGTCCGCCAGGTGACGGGGCAGCTCGACCATGACGCGGCTCCCGGATTCCGTTGGATCGGTGCGCGCGACGACGGCGATCGCCGTCACGTCCCCGCGGTTCACCGGCAGGTGCGGCGTCCCCGGCGGTATGTACATGAAGTCCCCGGCGCGCACCACGGTCCGCTTCACCAGCCCGTGCCCGTGCCAGACCTCGGTCTGGCCGCTGACGGTGTAGATCGCGGTCTCGTGCCCGTCGTGGAAGTGCGGCATGCCGCGGCTGCCCGGCGGGATCATGACCAGGTTGAGGCACAGGCCCCGGGCGCCGGCCGACTGGCTGGTGACCCCGGACGCCAGGCCGATGCCCTGTGCGCCGCCGAACCCGGCTGCCGACCGGATGATGACGCAGTCACCCTCCGTAGTCATACTCGGACGGGTTGGCACTCGACGGAGCCATTCATCGACCTTGCTAACTCTAAGCATTTGTCCGTGTCCCATCCGTGATGCCGTCTCTGGCAAGATTATGGCGCTACGTATAGGAATGAATACTCCTCGTGCAGACATAGCGACATAGCGAACCGGTAAGAACTAGCTATCTTCTGAGCCATATGATGCCACGTTTACCAACGTCAAACGGGTAGCGATGCCGAGTGGTGCGCGCGACGAGCTATGAAAGTTCTCTGTAGCTCACAGGCAGCCCCCGGCAAAAAGATTACGCTCCGCTACGATCTTGAGCCATCCACCCGGTGGTCGCAGATTGTGACCATCCCGCGGCCAGGTCATCCCTGACAACACCGTAACGGCAGTCCCTGAACCCATCCGTACTTCACTCCGTTCTCGTAGCAAGGAGGAGAACGGCAGGCGGCGACCCCACTCCGCGCGGCCGCCACTACCAATACGACAGGACAAGGAGTTCTTGTGACTCAAGAACCACAGCAGGACGCGCGAGCAACCCGGAGTACCCGACGCGGCGTGCTGGCTGGTGTCGGCCTCGTGGGCCTGGCTGGCGCGGTCAGCGCCTGCAGTTCGGGCGGTTCCAGTTCGTCCGCTTCGCCCCCGGCCACTGCCACCGTCCCGCCCGCCACGGGCGCCGCGTCCGCTCCGTCCACCGCCGCTGGCGGCGGGAGCACCGCCGCGCAGGGCTCCGCGCTGACCAGCACCAGCGAGATCCCGGTCGGCAGCGGCAAGATCTTCGCGAGCGAGAAGGTCGTCGTCACCCAGCCGAACGCCAATGAATTCAAGGCCTTCAGCGCCGTCTGCACCCACATGGGCTGCATCGTCAGCACGATCTCCGGCGGCACGATCGACTGCCCCTGCCACGGCAGCAAGTACAGCATCAGCACCGGCGCGGTCGAAGGCGGGCCGGCGCCCAGCCCGCTGGCAGCCCAGCCGATCAAGGTGAGCGGAAGTAACATCTTCCTAGGCTAATCAGCCTGAGCAGGCTTACCAGGGAGGCGAGGATCGGTGGCTACCGCCGTCGGCCCGCGGGCGCTGCTGACGGCCATCGCGGCCGGCGCGGCCGCCGTCCTCGTCCTCTGGTGGCACAGCACCCTCAGCCTCAGCGGACTCGGCGGCTGGCTGACCGGCGCCGGGGAGATCCTCGGCCTGCTGGCCGGCTACGCCGTGGTGGTCCTCGTGGTGCTGATGGCCCGCATCCGGCCGATCGAGCGCGGGGCCGGCGCCGACCGGCTGGCCCGGTGGCACGCCATGGGCGGCCGGTACGTGATCGGGCTGATCAGCGGCCACGCGCTGGCGATCGTCTGGGGCTACGCGGTCACCGCGCACACCAACCCGGTCAGCGAGACCGCGACCCTGCTCACCACGTATCCCGACGTGCTGATGGCGACGGTCGCCTGGTTCCTGCTGCTCGGCGTGGGCCTGGTCTCCGCCCGCGCGGTGCGCCGCAGGATGAGCTACGAAACCTGGTACTACCTGCACTTCTACACGTATCTCGCGATCGTGCTCGCGTTCAGCCACCAGTTCGCGGACGGCGCCGCCTTCACCGGCAGCCTCCCGGCGCGGTTCTGGTGGTCGGCGCTGTACCTGGTCGCCGGGGCGCTGGTGGCCTGGTACCGGGTCGTGGTGCCCCTGCACGACCTGGCCAGGCACCAGTTCCGGGTGGCGGGCGTGCGCCAGGAGTCGCCGCACACCGTCTCGGTCTACATCAAGGGACGGCACCTGAAGGAGCTGGCGGCCGAGCCAGGGCAGTTCTTCCGGTGGCGCTTCCTCACCCGCGGCCTGTGGTGGCAGTCGCACCCGTACTCGCTGTCCGCGGTGCCGAGCGACGAGCTGATGCGCATCACGGTGCAGGGCACCGGCGGCCACAGCGCCGCGCTGCCCCGGCTCGCGCCGGACACCCGGGTGCTGGCCGAGGGACCGTTCGGCGCGTTCACCCCGGTCCGCACCAACCGGTCGATCCTGCTGCTGGCGGGCGGCGTGGGCATCACCCCGCTGCGCGCGATGTTCGCCGCGCTGAGCGGCAGGGTGACGCTGATCTACCGGGCGAGCACCTGGCAGGACATCGTGTTCCAGTCCGAGCTGGACGCGATCGCGGAGGCGCGCGGCGCGATCGTGCACTACGTCGTCGGGTCCCGGCGGGAGTTCGGCGGCGACCCGCTGTCGGCGGCGGCGCTGCAGCGGCTGGCGCCCGGCCTGCACCGGATGGACGTGTACCTGTGCGGCCCGCCCGGCATGACCGGCACCGCGGTCGCGGCGCTGACGGAGGCGGGCGTGCCGCGCCGGCGCATCCACTGCGAGTCGTTCGAGTTCTAGGAGAGAGAATGCGGCGGACGATCCTTGCGGTCACCGCGACGGTCGCGGGTCTCGTCGCACTGCTGTCCTTCAAAACCCATTCGTCAGAACGTACGGTGGCGACTCCCCAACCCTCCGCCACCCTGCCACCGGGCGAGCGGGAGATCACGGGGAACGTCGCCAACACGGCCTACGGCCCGGTCCAGGTCCAGGTCGTGGTCGCCACCAGCAAGATCGTCAGGGTGAACATCCTCGAGCAGCCATCGTCCACCACCCGCGACGTGCAGATCGGCCAGTTCGCGTTCCCGAAGCTGGTCACCGAGACGCTGAGCGCGCAAAGCGCGCGGATCGACTCGGTCTCCGGCGCCACCTACACCAGCGGCGGCTACATCAAGTCCCTGCAGAGCGCCCTGGACAACGGTGCGTAGCGCGGGCGCCGTCGACGTGCGGGTCCGGCACGCCGAGCGCGTCATGGGGACCGTGGTGTCGTTCGACGTGCCGTTCTCGGCCCGCCGCGACGGGTCGCTGGACGAGGCGATCCGGTGGCTGCACTGGGTAGACCTGGTGTTCTCGCCGTACCGGCCGGACAGCGACGTGTCGCTGCTCGCCCGCGCCGAGGTCGACGTCGACGGCTGCGTCCCCGAGATGGCCGAGGTCCTCACCGCCTGCGCGTTCGTCAGCGACCTGTCCGGCGGCTACTTCACGGCGGCGCCCGGCGGCCAGTTCGACCCGTCCGGCTACGTGAAGGGCTGGGCGGTCGAGCGCGCCGCGGCGCTGCTGTCCCGCGCCGGGTCGGCGGACCACCTGGTCAACGGCGGCGGGGACGTGCAGTGCGCCGGCGGACGCGGAGCGGGCGGCCCATGGCGGGTGGGCATCGCCGACCCGCTCAGGCCCGGCCGGCTGGCGCTGGTGGTGAGCGCCACGGACTGCGCGGTCGCCACGTCGGGCACCGCGGAACGAGGCCCGCACATCCTCGACCCGCACACCGGCCAGCCAGCGTCCGGGCTGGCCAGCATCACGATCGTCGGCCCGAGCCTGGCCCTGGCCGACGCCTGCGCCACCGCCGCCTTCGCCATGGGCCCGGCCCGCGCCCGCGACTGGACAGAGTCCCTGGAGGGCTACGCGGCCTTCGCGATCACCGATGCGGGCGACACCTGGCAGACCCCGGGCTTCGGCCGCCACATCAGCCCTGCGTGACCTGAAAGTCCCGGCCCGCAGGAAGAAGTCCACTACCGCCTGTAGTAGCCTGCTGCCCGTGGACGAGCTGACCTCTCTCGCGATCGCCGCGGGGCGCGGCGATCGCGACGCGCTGGCCAGGCTCGTCGCCAGGACCCAGGCGGACGTGTGGCGGCTGTGCGCCCACCTGGTCGACCGGGCCGCCGCCGACGACCTCACCCAGGACACCTACCTGCGGGCCATCCCCGCGCTGCCCAGGTTCCGCGGCGACGCGCCGGCCCGCACCTGGCTGCTGGCCATCGCGCGGCGCACCTGCGCGGCGGAGATCGGCGCGCGGTCCCGCGACAGGCGGCTGGCCGCCCGCCTCGCGGCCGAGCCGGGCCGCGGGCTGGGCCAGCCGCCCGCCGAGCCCGGCGCCGAGGCCGCGGTCGGTGAGTTGCTCACCGCGCTGCGGCCCGAGCGACGGGCCGCTTTCGTCCTGACCCAGCTGCTCGGCTGCTCCTACGCCGAAGCCGCGGCCGTCTGCGGTTGCCCGGTCGGCACGATCCGGTCCCGTGTCGCCAGGGCCCGCGAGGACCTGGACGCCATGGTGGCGGGCCCGGGCACCCGGCCGGAACGCCGCGCCAGTTGCCAGCAGCAGGCATGACCGGCAATGCTGGCGGCATGGCGGAGCGGCAGACGGTCGAGCTCGGGGATGTGCAGCGGACGTTGTTCTTTCCGCTGCTGGCCCGGGCGCGGGAGACCCGCAAGAGGCGGCCGCTGCTGCGCGACCCCAAGGCCGTCGAGATCGTGGAGTCGGTCGACTTCGAGCTGACGCCTATCGCGCCGGGGCCGACCGCGTTCATCGTGACGCTCCGGACCCTGATCTACGACTGGTGGGTCAGGCAGTTCCTCGCCGCCCATCCCGGCGGCACGGTCGTCGAGCTGGGCACCGGGCTGAACACCCGGTTCGAGCGGACGGACAACGGGACCGCGCACTGGATCGACCTGGACCTGCCGGACACGATCGAGCTGCGCCGCCGGTTCTTCGCGGACACCGGGCGGCGGCAGATGCTCGCCGCGTCGCTGCTCGACGAGGACTGGCTCGGCGCGGTCGAGCAGCGCCCCGCGCCGTACTTCTTCGTCGCCGACGGCGTGCTGGCCTACCTGCGGGAAGAGGACGTCACGGGCCTGCTGACCCGGATCGCGAGCCGGTTCCCCGGCGCCCTGCTCGCCTTCGACACCGTCACCCGCGCGTCGATGGCCCGGGAGCTCACGATGGCGGCCAAGCGGAACGTCGCGCGCTGGCAGTGGGCGTGCGACGACCCGCGGTCGCTCGAGCGGCCGGGCCTCACGCTGGTCGAGTCCGTCGCGGTCACCAGGCCGCCGGCCGGGCTGCGCGCGGAGCTGCCCGCCACGTACCGGTACCTGCTGCCGCTGGCCGACCCGGTGTTCGGCAAGCGCGGGATGTCGCTCAGCTTGTTCCTGGCTGGCTGACCTCGCCGACGTCAGACGGGACCTGGGGGGAGGGCCGGTCGCGGCGCAGCACCGTGAGCAGCTCCTCGTAGGGCCCGATCAGGAAGGCCTCGTCGGCCGGCTGGAACCGGGTGGTGCGCCGCGGCAGGTGCTCGAGCACCGTCCGGTCCGCGGCACGGCGGATGGCCAGCACCCGGGTGCGGGCCGCCAGGTCGAACATCGTCAGGCCGTGCAGGCCGCCGCCCGGGGTGACCGTCAGCTTGGCGACCAGCAGCGGCTCGTCGCCGGCGTAGAACGTGGACAGCACGTCGAGGCCCAGCGCCGCGCCGGTGAACCAGGGGGCGGCCAGCGCGGCGGTCGACCGCACGTTCTGGAACCCAAACGTCTCCCTGACCGAGTGGGCCAGCTGCGGGTCGAAGATGCGCAGCACGACCGGGGTGGTTGCCCAGCGGGTCCCGAGCTGGTCGCGGACCGCCAGGCCCGTCTCGAGGTTCGCCAGGTCGTCGCTGGTCAGCACCGCGACAGCGGACGCTTCAGGCAGCCGCACCGAGCGGAGCACCTCAGGCAGCGTCGCGTCGCCGATCACCACGGGGACACCGAGCGCGCGGACCTGGCCGAGGTGCCTGTTCTGCTCGCTCATCTCGACCACCACGACGTCGCGGCCGGCCGCGTGCAGCTGCTGCACGACCCGCAGGCCGACCGTGCCCAGGCCGATCACGAGCACGTGGCCGCGCAGCCCGGTGATCTTCCGCCGCCCGAGCGACTCCTCGATCCGCCTGCTGACCAGGACGTTGGTGAGCAGCGCGAAGAACACCGCGACGAACAGCGCGCCGGTCATCATGAGCAGCACCGCGAACACGACGAGCCAGGACGGCTCACCGCGGAAGGAGTAGTCGCCGTAGCCGACGGTCGTCACCGTCTCGGTGGTGAAGTACAGCGCGTCGAGCAGGGAGATGTGGTGCCCGGGGCCGGCGAACTCGTAGGTGAGGCGGAGCACGACCGTGGCGGCGATCAGCACCGCGACCAGCGCGCCGAGCGCGACCGCCAGCCTGCGGTCGGCGGCGCGCGCCAGCGACATGGCGACGTCACGGAGGTAGCCGCCCACGCTGCGGCGGGCGGTGCGGGGGCGGGCGGAGGCGCGGGTCCGTTCTGAATAACTGATAGCGGCGCTGGCGCGGAGCTCAGCGGGGGTGGCGATGATCGTCACCTCGTCACCGGCCCTGACCTGCGTGTCGCGCCCGGGGCAGACCAGCACGTCACCGTCGGGCGGCACCACCGCGACGGGGGCGAGGTCACCGTACAGCTCGCGCAGGCTGGCGGCGCGCGGCGCGGTGGTACGCACCGCGAGGAACTGCTCGCCGGACAGCGTCATCCGCTGCACGCCCTCGCGCAGGCAGGCCTCGACCACCGACGGCGCGGACAGGCCCGCGACGTCGAGCACCGCGATGCCGGCCTCCTTGACCGCGCGGCCGACCGCGGGGTTGGTGAGCTGCGCGACCACCCGCACGTCCTCGCGGAGCCTGCGGGCGAGCAGCGCCGTCTCCAGCGTGGGCAGGTCGTCGTGCTGTGCGCAGATCACCGCGGTGGCGCCGGCCAGCCCGGCGCTGGTGAGCGCCTCTTCGGCCCGGGTGCTGGTGATCAGCGGCACGTCCCAGGCCTCGACCAGCCGGGCCAGCGGCGGGTCAGGGGCCTCGTCGACGACCACCGCGGGCACGCCGGACAGCGCCAGCTGCTCGACGATCCGCAAGCCCACGCCGGGCAGCCCGCAGACGATGACGTGTCCGCGCCAGTCCGAGTACGCACCCCCCACCCTGGCAGCTTATTCGCCGGTGACGCCGTCGATGGCCTCGCGCAGCAGGTCGGCGTGGCCGGCGTGCCTCGCGGTCTCCTCGATCAGGTGCAGCAGCACCCAGCGGAGCGTGAACTGCCAGCCGTCGTTGCCCTTGAAGGCCGACAGCTGGTCCAGGCTGGCCGCGGACGCGGCGGCCTGGCGGCTGCGGTCGCAGGCGTCGCGGTAGCGCTGGCGCAGCTGCTCCGGCTCCATGCTGGTGGCGGTGCGGAACTCCCAGTTGGGGTCGGCGACCCAGTCCACGTCCACCCAGTCCTGGCGCTCGGCCATGCCGAGGAAGCGGCCCTCCAGCCAGCTCTCCTCGACGAGGGCCAGGTGGTAGAGGAGGCCTGCCAGCGTGAGATCCGAGGTCGGGATCTGCTGCGCCAGCTGGTCCTTGGTGAGGCCTTCGGTCTTGAGCAGGATCGTTTCGCGCTGATAGTCGAGGTACTGGCCGAGCGCGTCACGTTCGGCGGCGGTCGGGTCTGGGTCCTGGCGCACGTCGGCTCCCTTATCCGGGGATGGCTGTCTTATCCGGGATGGCTGTCACCGCCCGACTTTAATGGCTGTCTATTGGGCTACGCTCGGCATTAGTCGCTGGTGGCGGAGGTGCCGTGCCGATTCCCAAGCAGGTCGCGCGCTGGAACAAGGCCGGGCTGAACCGGGTGGTGCGCCACATCGCCCCCTGGATGCCGGGGCTGGGCCTCATCGTGCACCGCGGCCGCCGGTCCGGGCGCGAGTACCGGACACCGGTCGAGGTGTTCGGAGCGCAGGACGGATTCATCGTCGCGCTGACCTACGGTGCGGACACGGACTGGCTGCGGAACATCCAGGCCGCCGGAGGCGGCTTGCTGCGTACCCGCGGCCTGACTTTTCAGGTCAGCGAGCCGCGGGTGTACCACGACGAGGAGCGGGCGGGCATCCGGCCGGCGGAGCGTGCCGTGCTGGGGCGGCTCGGGGTGGCGGACTTCGTGCATCTCAAGGCGGTCGTGCGTCACAGGAGCTGATCCTGGCCGGCGTCGTAGACCAGCAGGCCGTCGTCGCGGAGGCGGACACCCGGAGTCGGACGGTGCGGCTCGAGGCGTCCGTCGTGCATGAGGTGGCTGACCGGTGCGCCGCGGGCCACGGTGGCGAAGTCCGCGACCAGGCGGCGGTGGCAGCGCCACCACAGGCTCTCCGAGCACATCACCGTGAGCTGGGGCGTCTCCGCCTCTTCGAGGACGGCGCCGATGGCGGCCAGGAAGTCCGGCGAGCGCATGTACTCGGCGTAACCGCGGAACATGTCCTCCCGCCACACCACGTCCGGGTTGTCGGGGCCCGGCCGCCGGAACCCGCCGAGCCGCTTCTCCCATCGGTAGGCGATGCCCGCGGCGGGCAGCCACTCCTCGAGGGCGGTGCGGGCGAACTGGGGATTGCGTCGGCTGCCTGGTGCGGTGCGGATGTCCACGAGCGAGGTGACGCCGGCGGCCCGCAGGAGCTCTACGGTGCGTTCGGCCGGCTCGGTGCCGTGCCCGTACGTCAGCAGCATCTACATGAAGTTACGCGTGTGCAGGGCGGACAGCTCGGCCGCCTCGTCGTCGGGGAAGCCGATGTACGCGAGCCGCCGGCGGCGGCCCTCGTCCATGCCGGCCTGCAGGTCGCGCACCGCCCGCCAGCCGCGGCTGATCGCGGCCGGCTCCCACGAGCCCGCGGCGAGGAGGACGAGGGAGTCGAAGACCTCGGTGTTCAGGCCGGCGGTGTCCTGGAGGGCGGCGTGCCGCCGCTCGACGGACTGCCGGAGCGTGCCGAGGTAGGACCTGTCGGTCGTGGCGAGGTGGGCGGTGTGCGCGACGCCGAACGCCACGTGCCGCGCCTCGTCCCTGACCGCGAGCCGGCTGACGTCGGCGGTCACCGGGTCCGGGGCGTGCTGGTGGATGAAGCGCAGCAGGTCGAGGAAGGTGCCCTCGCCGAGCACCGAGAGCAGGAACGACGCCGTGGTGAAGTCCGGCTCGGTGAGCAGGGTCTGCAGCGACGCCCGGCCGCCGGCGCTGGACGTGCCGAGCGGGCCGCCGGACAGCAGGCCGCGGCGGGTGAAGACCTCGACGTGCCGCGCCTCGTCGGCGGCCTGGGTGGCGAGCAGCTGCATCACCTCGCGGAAGTGCGGGTGCAGCTGGCTGAGCAGCCGCGCCGGGATGATCAGCGCCGCCTGCTCGTTCTCCACCAGGTAGGTCATGAGCTGCACGACGGCGCGCTCGATCTCGGGTTCGACGGCGACGGGCGCGGTCCAGTCGACCGCCGTCGCGGGGTCCCACTGGCTGGCGGCGGCGGCCGCGTACAGCTTCGGGGCGATGTCGGCCCAGACGTGCTCGCGTTCGGTCCATTCGGCGCCGATGGGCGGGCCGCCCGCCTCGACGAGCGCTCCCCGGGCGGCGAGGCCCCAGCGCGGGTCGGCGCGCTGATCCGGCGGGCCGTCGGCCGTACCGGCTCGTTGCGCGCCGCGCCAGCGCTGCTCGGCGGCGGTGCCCTTGATGATCTCCAGGGTGTTGTCGTCGCCTGGGCCG
>Ga0335075_10015134_pt1 | contig 11564 bp, 9 predicted proteins | sample Lox_Sample_24_FD_206723 | JGI IMG/M metagenome (GOLD analysis project Ga0335075, IMG submission 206723) | Soil microbial communities from Loxahatchee National Wildlife Refuge, Florida, United States - Lox_Sample_2.4 | ecosystem: Environmental > Terrestrial > Soil > Wetlands | place: USA: Florida...
CATCTGCTCTACACGACCGGCCATACCGCCCCGGCCGGACCGGACCTGGTCCGGGCCGACCTGGTCGGGCGGGCGATCGGCCTGGCCCGGATGCTGCGCGAGCTCATGCCGGACGAGCGCGAGGTGTACGGGCTGCTCGCGTTGCTGCTGCTGACCGACGCGCGCCGGGGGGCGCGAGCGGCCGCCGACGGCCGGCTGCTCCTGCTCGAGGAGCAGGACCGCCGGCTCTGGGACGGTTCCGCGATCGCCGAGGGGTCCGGTCTGGTCATCGAGGCGCTGCGGGGGTCGGCCGGACGGCCGGGCCGGTTCGCGCTGCAGGCGGCCATCGCGGCGCTGCACGCCGAGGCGCCGAGCTACGGCGAGACCGACTGGCCGCAGGTGCTGGGGCTCTACGACGAGCTGATGCGGGCCTGGCCGACGCCGGTGGTCGCGCTGAACCGCGCGGTGGCGCTCGCGATGGTCGCCGGTCCGGCGGCGGGCCTGGCCGACATCGAAGCGATCGAACTGGGCGGCCGCCTGGCCGGCTACCGGTACCTGCCCGCGGCCAAGGCCGATCTGCTGCGCCGCCTCGGCCGGGCGGACGAATCGGCCCGGGCGTACCAGGCCGCGCTGGCCCTGACCGACAACGAGGCGGAGCGCTCGTTCCTGGCCCGCAGGCTCAGCGAGGCAGCGGCCCAGCGAGACGGCCGCGGCTGACGTCGTCGCCGTCACGTTGGTATGCGCGCGACATTCCGGCCACAATATGCAGGTGAACGCAGCCGTGGCCGGGAAACTGCCGGAGCCGCCAGGCCCGCTGCTCTCGGTCTCGGGACTGGCGGTCCGCTTCGGGCCGGTGCGCGCCCTGGACGGCGTGGATCTTGTCGTCCGGCCGGGAGAGCTGGTCGCGCTGGCGGGCGAGAACGGGGCGGGCAAGACCACGCTGGTCCGCTGCATCGCCGGTGACATCAGGCCGACGAGCGGTGAGATCATGTTCAGCGGCCGGCCGGCGCCACATGACCCGCGCGGCGTGGCGCGCCAGGGCGTCGCGGTGGTCTGGCAAGACCTGGCGCTCTGCGACAATCTGGACATAGCGTCGAACCTGCTGCTCGGCCGGGAGCGCCGCTGGCACCTGATGTCCGACATCCGGTTCCACGCCTCGGCCGCGGCGGCGCTCCGGGAGCACGGCATCCCGCTGCCGGACACCGCCCGAGCGATGCGGTCGCTGTCCGGTGGCCAGCGCCAGATGGTCGCGATCGCCCGGGCGATGGCCCGCAAGCCCCGGCTGCTGCTGCTCGACGAGCCCACCGCGGCGCTGGGCGTCACGCCGACGGCCCAGGTGGAGGAGCTGATCGCCCGGCTGCGCGAGCGGGGCACGACGATCGTGCTCGCCTGCCACGACATCGACCAGATGTTCCGGCTGGCGGACCGGATCGTGGTGCTGCGCCAGGGCCGGGTGGTGGCCGACGTCGTCCCGGACCAGGTTCACCCCGACGACGTCGTCACGCTCGTGGCCGGGCAGCAGGTCGACTCCTCGGCCCGCCGCCAGCTCACCCGCCTGCACGGGCTGGCCGACCGGCTGGTCTCGGCCGACCCGTCGTCCAGCCTTCCGCTGATCCTCTCGGCACTCGGCGCGGCACTCGGCAGCGAGCGCCTGTGCATTCATCTGCTGGCCGACGACTCGCTGATCTGCGCGGCGTCGCTGGGCATGCCCGACGCTCTGCTGTCGGCCTGGTCGCGGCTGCCCATCGGCCCGGCCGGCGGCCCGGCCGGGCTGGCGGCGGCCACCGAGCGGCCGGTCGTGGATAACGTCCGGGCCGGCGCGGCCTGGGCTCCGTTCAGCGACCTGGCCCGGGCGGCCAAGGTGGCCAGCTCCTGGTCGGTGCCGGTCCTCGGCCCGGGCGGACTGGTCGGGGTGATCACCGTCTTCCGCGGCGTCACCGGGCAGCCGCACCGCGACGAACTTGACCTGGTCACGCTGTACGCGGGGTACGCCGCGAGCGCCATCGAGCGTGACCAGCTGCTGGCCGAGGTGACCGCGCGCAACCGGGTGCTCGAGACGATCAGGGAGATGCTGGAGACCCTGGCCGGTCCGGTGCCAGTGGCCAAGGGACTCGCGGTCGCGCTGCAGGCGCTGAACCGGGGCCTTCAGGCCGATCAGGTGACGCTGCTCACCCGGTCGCCGAACTCGGCGCCCAGCTCGGCGCCGCATTGCCGGGCGTACGCGGCCGCCGGCCGCCGCACCGGCGCCAGCTCCCCGCCGGCCGAACTGCTCGAGGCCGCCGAGCGGCTGCTGGCCACCCCCCGCCGCGACGATGTCGCGACCCCGTTGGAGGTGGCGGGCCAGCAGTTCCTGGTCGTCACGTTCGCGGCGCCCGCCGGGCCCACGGTGCTGCTGGCCGGATGGCAAGCCGGGCCGCCCAACGCCGACGCCACCGCGCTGATGGAGGACGCCGCGCACTCGCTGCGGCTCGCGCTGGAGCGCGAGGAGGCCGGGCTCGCGCACCAGGAAGCCACGGCGCTGCGCCGGTCCCAGGAGCTGCAGCGCGGCTTCCTCTCCCGGCTGAGCCACGAGCTGCGCACTCCGCTCACCGCGATCCGCGGGTACGCCTCCAGCCTGATGCAGCCGGACGTGACCTGGGACCGCGACTCCCAGCAGCGTTTCCTGCACCGGATCGCGGCCGAGTCGGCGCGCCTCGGGCGCCTGGTCGGAGACCTCCTCGACTTTTCCGCGATCGAGTCGGGAATCCTGCGCCTGCAGCGGGACTGGTGTGACATCTCGCTGGTCCTCGACGCCGCGATCGCCTGCCTGCCGCCGGCCGGAGCCGCCATGGTCGAGGTAACCTGCGACCCGTCCCTTCCGGTCGTCTGGGCCGATCACGACCGCCTGGAGCAGGTCTTCGTGAACCTGCTGAACAACGCGCTCGGCCACAATCCGCCCGGCACCCATGTCACCGTCACCGCCGAGCTGGCCGGGGCGGCCGGGGCGGCCGGGACCGGCGCCGGGGCCGCCAACGGCGCCGGGGCCGCCAACGGGGCCGGGGCCGCCAACGGCGCCGGGGCCGCCAACGGGGCCGGGGCCGCCAACGGGGCCGGGGTCGCCAACGGGGCGGCCGGCACCGCCGCCACCACCGGCACCACCGGAGCCGCCGGGCCGACGGGGATCGCGGTCAGCGTGCTCGACGACGGGGCCGGCATGCCGAGCGAGGTGGCCAGCGCGCCGTTCGAGCCGGTCCGCCGCCGAAGGACCCCGACCGCGGGCGCCGGGCTCGGGTTGTCGATCGCCAAGGGAATCGTGGATGCACACGGGGGACATATCGTGCTAGAACAGCCAGCCAAGGGAACCCGCTTCCTGGTCCTTCTCCCGGTCGAGATGCCGGACGCAGCGGCGGCCAGGCCCGCCGAGCCCGGCCCGGGCGTCTCCGAGCTTTCGCCGGATCACGCGCCCGCGGCGGAGGCAGCGGCCGTCCGGCAGGCGGGCGGAGCGAGCCGTGGCTGAGCACCACCTGGCGCCGCCGGCCAAGCAGGCCGCGACCACCCGCGCGCTGGTGGTGGAGGACGACCCCAACATCGTCGACCTGATCCGGTCGAACCTGGCCGTCCGGGGCTACGACACCGTGGTCTCGGCCGACGGGATCCGCACGCTGCAGCTCCTGGAGACCGAACAGCCGGACATCGTGCTGCTGGACCTGATGCTGCCCGAGGTCGACGGCTTCGAGCTGTGCCGCCAGATACGCGAGCGCTCCTCGGTGGCGATCATCGTGGTCTCCGCCCGCGGCGGCGAGCGCGACAAGGTCACCGCGCTCAACGTCGGCGCCGACGACTACATGACCAAGCCGTTCAGCATCGAGGAACTGCTGGCCAGGATCACCGCGACGCTGCGCCGGACCCGGCCGGCCCGAACCCCGGAGGCCGAGCCGGCCGCCATCAGCATCGGCGGCCTGGTGATCGACCTGGCCAGCCAGCAGGTGACCAGCAGCGGGCAGCCGGTGCACCTGACCCCGACCGAGTTCGCGCTGCTGCGCGAGCTCGCCACGAACCGCGGCAAACTGCTCACCCACGCCCACCTGCTCCGCCGGGTGTGGGGGCACGGTTACGAGACCGAGACCGAGTACGTGCGGGTGTACGTGCGGCGCCTGCGGGCCAAGCTGGAGGTGGCCGGCGCGACGCCGCTGATCCTCACCCAGCCCCGCGCCGGATATCGGATTGCCGCCGAATAGCCGGCGCCTGTCGAGTGGCCAAACTCAGATGTTCATCAATTCGCGACTTCGCCGTGACCGTTTCGGAACTTTCGCCTGGACACCGTGCACTACCGGGGCCGTGTTAACGTTATTTTAACGTCGGGGGCGAGATGTTTATGGCTACGTTAATTTCCTGAAGTCTACGGTTAACCTGTCATCGGGTCCCTGCGGCGATCCCAAAGCACGAGAGCGGACGAGATCCGTAACGTCCTATTTGTGCACGTCGAGCCCTCACAATCGAGGTGGTTTCGTTGGTTTTTAGAGCCAAGAAGACAATCGCGCTTTCAGCGGTGGCCGCGTGCGCGGCCCTGCTCGCTGCGGCCTGCGGCAGCAGCGGAAGCAGCTCGCCGAGCTCGTCAGGCTCGTCGGGCTCAAGCGTGCCCAAGCTCAGCTTCACGTCGTTCAACCTCACGTTCTCGGCGATGAAGGAGCTCAAGCCGCTCGCCTCGAAGGGCAAGGGGAACGTGGCCGTGATCCTGCCGGACACGGTCTCGTCGACCCGCTACGTGGAGTTCGACGCGCCGTACCTGAAGAAATCCATGCAGCTGGCCGGGCTCAGCTCGTCGCAGATCGTCGTCCAGAACGCGCTGGGCAGCGACGCCACCGAGTACTCCGACGCCCAGGCGGACATCACCAAGGGCGCCAGCGTCCTGATCATGGACCCGCTCGACTCCGGTGTCGGAGCGCGGATCGAGTCCTACGCCAAGTCGCACGGCGTGCCGGTGATCGACTACGACCGGCTCACCCTTGGCGGCAGCCGGAAGTACTACGTCAGCTTTAACAACGTGCAGGTCGGCACGCTGCTCGGCCAGGGCCTGGTCAAGTGCATCTCCGACTGGAAGGTCAGCAAGCCGCAGGTCATGGTGATGCGCGGCGCCCCGACCGACAACAACGCCACGTTGTTCTTCCAGGGCTACAACGCGGTGCTCCAGCCGCTGTTCGCGAACAAGACCTACACCGACGTGGCCAACCCGGCCGGCACCTGGGACCCGCCCACGGCGCTGACCGAGTTCCAGGCCGCCTACACCGCGCACCCGAACATCAACGCGGTGCTCATGCCGAACGATGAGAACGGCGCGCCGATCATCCACTACCTGCAGACCAAGGGCATCAAGGCGATGACCTTCCCGGTCACCGGCCAGGACGCGACCCTCACCGGCCTGCAGAACGTGATCTCCGGGTACCAGTGCGGCACCGTCTACAAGCCGATTTACCTGGAGGCGCAGGCCGCGGTCGCGCTGGCCATGTACCTGCGGGCCGGGGACACGCCGCCGTCGGCCCTGGTCAACGGCCAGGCCGAGGACGTCACCTCCAAGGTCGAGGTCCCGTCGATCCTGCTCAAGCCGGAGTGGGTCACGCCTTCGACGGTCCAGTCCACGGTCATCAAGGACGGCTTCGTGCCGGCGTCCCAGCTGTGCGCGGGATCCTTCGCCGTGGATTGCACCAAGTACGGTATCTCAGGGTGATAATGACCGTACTCGAGCAAGTGGGAGCCTCTACGTGGTAACGAACGGCTCCGAGGACGGCACCCGGCCCGCGGATGACGCGGGCCGGGTGCCATCCGGCTCCGGGGGAGCGCCTGCCCCCGGAGGGGCGGAGAACGGCGACACGCCGCTGATGCAGCTGCGCGGTATCGGCAAGAGCTTCGGGCCGGTCCAGGCACTGACCGACATCGACCTGGACATCCCGGCCGGGCAGGTGACCTGCCTGGCCGGGGACAACGGCGCGGGCAAGAGCACGCTGATCAAGTGCGTGGCCGGCATCTGGCAGCCGACCACCGGCCAGCTGCTGTGGCAGGGCAAGCCGATTCACCTGCACTCGCCCAAGGACGCGACCGATCTCGGGATCGCGACCGTGTACCAGGACCTGGCGCTGGCCGACAACCTGGACATCGTGCAGAACATGCTGCTCGGCCACGAGGCCACGCGGTTCGGCCTGCTCGACGAGGTCAACATGGAGCTGACCGCCAAGCAGACGCTCCAGGACCTGCGCGTGACCACCGTCCGGTCGATCCGGCAGCCGGTCGGGTCGCTGTCCGGCGGCCAGCGGCAGGCCGTCGCCGTGGCCAAGGCGGTCATGCAGGAGGCCAAGCTGGTCATCATGGACGAGCCGACGGCCGCCCTGGGCGTGACCCAGACCGAGCTGGTGCTGTCCCTGATCGAGCGGCTGGCCAGCCGCGGCCACGGTGTCCTGATGGTCTCGCACAACCTGACCGATGTGTTCCGGGTCGCGGACCGCATCGCGGTGCTGTACCTGGGCAAGCTGGCCGCGGTCGGGCCCAAGGCGGAATTCGACACGGCGTCGGTGGTCGACCTGATGACCACGGGCGCGTCGACCCGGCTGCACAACGGCAACGGTGGCGAGCCCGCCTCGCGCAACGTCAGCAGCGGCTCGGAGGACTGAGAAATGTCGGCAGGAGACAGCGGCGAGCGGCCCGAGGAAGAGCAGCCCGCATCGGTCGCGGTCGCGAGCGAGACCGAGGCCACCACGGAGGCTGGCCACCAGGCCGCCGCTGAGATCGCGCTGACCCAGGCCCCAGATGTGCTGGCCGGGTCGCTCAGCGAGTACACCCGGATCTGGCTGCGGCGGGTCCGCAGCGGGGAAAGCGGGATCCTGCCGGTCATCATCGGCCTGATCGCGATCGGGGCCTACTTCCAGGTGCGCGAGCCCGCCTTCCTGTCCGCGGGCAATATCGCCAACCTGATGACCCAGGCCGGCTTCATCATCACGTTCTGCATGGCCCAGACGTTCCCGCTGCTGCTCGGCGAGATCGACCTGTCGCTCGGCTTCAACGCCGGGATCGGCGGGACCATCACGCTGTGGATGGTGGCGGTGGCCCATCCGTTCCCGACCTGGCTCGCGATCGTGGCCGGGATCGCGGCCACCACGGCCATCGACGCGATCGAGGGCCTGATCGTGGTGTGGCTGCGGATCCCCTCGTTCGTGGTCACGCTGGCCTTCTACCTCGGCCTGAACGGCGTGCTGCTCTGGCTGTTCGAGCAGACCGGGAGCGTCGGGCTGGGCGGCGTCATCCAGGACCACAACGGGTTCATCAACGGCCTGGTGTCCAACAACCTGAGCCCGACCGCGGGCTGGATCGTCCTGGTCGTGGTCGTCGTGGTGGCCGCGGTCTTCCTGGTCGCGCGAGACCGGCGTCGGCGGGCGAACGGCCTGGTCGCGCCGCCGCTGAGCGTGACCCTGCTCAAGGTCGGCCTGCTGGCCGTGGTGGGCTTCCTGCTCGTGCTCGTGCTCAACCACAACCGCAGCAGCGGGGCGATCCCGCTGGCGGGCGTGCCGTGGGTGGTGCCGGTGGTCCTGGTGCTGCTCGCACTGTTCTCCGTGCTGCTCAGCCGGACGAAGTTCGGCCGTTACATGTACGCGATCGGCGGCAACGCCGAGGCGGCCCGGCGCGCGGGCGTCAACCTGCGCCGCATCCGCGTCCTCGCGTTCGCGTTCTGCGGCCTGCTCGCCGGCGTCACCGGCATCCTGTACGCGTCGTTCCTGGGCTCGATCTCGAACAACATCCAGGGCGGCCAGTACGTGCTGTACTCCGTGGCCGGGGCCGTGATCGGCGGCGTGAGCCTGTTCGGCGGCCGGGGCCGGATCGCGGGCGCGGTGCTGGGCGGATTCGTCGTGGCGGTCATCTACAACGGCGTGATCCTGCTCGGGCTCGGCGCGGCCGGCCAGTACATCTGGACCGCGGCCGTGCTGCTCGCCGCGGTCACGCTGGACGCGCTGGCCCGCCGCGGCAGCGCCGTCACTTAGCGGGCCTACGCCCGGCCAGCACCTGAGCGCCGGCCCGCCCTGAGGCGAGCCGGCGCTTAGTAGTTCGCGTGCGGAACACCCGCTATGGCACACTGGTTACGCAGGTAACGCGTGCTCCGGGGTCGGTGAAACTCCGAACCGGCGGTGACAGTCCGCGACCCGGCCGAGGCCATCGGCCGGCTGACCCGGTGGAATTCCGGGACCGACGGTAACAGTCCGGATGGGAGGAAGCACGCGCACGGCCGGGCCGTCAGCGGCCCCGGCTGTTGCGTCCGCGCATCCGCGCGTCTCCCCGGAGTCTGCGGCAGGCAGGTTCCTGGCGGAGGAGAACGAGGTGGATGCGGTGTTCACCGGAATAGTGGAAGAGCTCGGCGAGGTCGTCGCGCTTGAGAACCTTGGCCCGGCGGCCCGGCTGACCGTGCGCGGCCCGCTGGTGACGCAGGACGCGGCGACGGGCGACTCGATCGCCATCAACGGCGTCTGCCTCACGGTCACGCAGGCCGGCGACGGCGCGTTCAGCGCCGACGTCATGCGCGAGACCCTGGGCCGGTCCACTCTCGGATCCCTGGCCCCGGGTTCGGCGGTGAACCTGGAACGCCCGCTCCGGCCGGCCGGCCGCCTCGGCGGCCACATCGTGCAGGGGCACGTGGACGGCACCGGCACGATCCTTCGGCGCGATCCCTGGGACGTGGTGCGGATCTCTGTCCCGCCCGGCCTGGCCCGGTACGTGATCGAGAAGGGCTCGATCGCGGTCGACGGGGTCAGCCTCACGATCTCGGCGCTCGGCCCCGACTGGTTCGAGCTCAGCCTGATCCCGGAGACCCTGGCCCGGACCACCCTGGGCCGCAAACAGCCGGGCGAGACGGTCAACCTGGAGGTCGACATGATCGCCAAGTACGTGGAACGGCTCATGGGCGAGGCGGTGCGGCCATGATCGCCGACGACATCACGCCGCGCGAGGCCGGGACGGACGAGGTCCGGCTGGACGGCGTGGAGCGGGCGATCGCCGAGATCGCCGCGGGCCGGGCGATCGTCGTGGTCGACGAGGCCAGCCGCGAGAACGAGGGCGACATCGTGTTCGCCGCCAGCAAGGCCACGCCCGAGCTGCTGGCCTTCACCATCCGCTACGCCCGCGGCCTGATCTGCGTGCCCATGCTGGGCGAGGACCTGGACCGGCTGCAGGTGCCCCCGATGACCAGCGACAACCAGGAGCACATGGGGACCGCGTTCACGATCAGCGTGGACGCCCGAGACGGGATCAGCACCGGGATCTCCGCCGCCGACCGGGCCCGGACCATCCGCACCCTGGTGGACTCGGCCACCGAGCCGTACGAGATCGTCCGGCCCGGGCACGTGTTCCCGCTGCGCTACGCCGAGGGCGGCGTGCTGCGCCGGGCCGGCCACACCGAGGCCGCGGTCGACCTGGCCCGGCTGGCCGGCCTCACCCCGGCCGGCGTGGTGGCCGAGATCTTCAACGACGACGGCACCATGGCCAGGCTCCCGCAGCTGCGCGCGTTCGCCGACGAGCACGGCCTCCCGCTGATCTCGATCGCCCAGCTGATCGAGTACCGCAGGCACTCCGAGCGGACGGTCCGCCGGGTGGTGCAGACCCGGGTGCCAAACCAGTACGGCGAGTGGCGCGCGTACGGCTACCTGAACTCGGTCGACGGGACCGAGCACGTGGCCCTGGTGCTCGGCGACCTCGACGACGCCGATGACGTGCTGGTACGCATGCACTCCGAGTGCCTGACCGGGGACGTGTTCGGCTCCCGGCGCTGCGACTGCGGCGCCCAGCTGGCCGCGGCGATGGCGGCCATCGCGGCCGAGGGCCGCGGCGTCGTGCTCTACCTGCGCGGCCACGAGGGCCGCGGGATCGGCCTGCTGTCCAAGCTGCGCGCCTATCAGCTGCAGGACGCCGGGGCCGACACCGTGGACGCGAACCTCGAGCTCGGCCTGCCCGCCGACGCCCGGGAGTACTCGACCGGCGCGCAGATGCTCGCCGATCTCGGCGTCCGCCGGCTCCGGCTGCTCACCAACAACCCGGCCAAGCTGGCCGGGCTGTTCGGGTTCGGCATCGAGATCACCGGCCGGGTGTCGCTGCCCGTGGCCGCCACCGAGGACAACCTGCGCTATCTGATGGCCAAGCGGGACCGGCTCGGCCACCAGCTCGACGATCTGTTCGTGCCCGGTGCGACGACCCTCCCGGTCGTGCCCGGCCCGGCGGCTCCGGTCGCCGAGGCCCCCGTCACGGAGGTCCGGTGAGCGGCGAAGGGCGCCCTGAGGCAAGGGTGGTGGACGCGGCCGGGCTCAGCCTGGCCATCGCCGCCACCCGCTGGCACCCCGAGGTGACCGGCTGCCTGGTGGACCGGGCGGTCGCGGCCGCGACCGCCTGCGGCATCGGCGAGCCGCTCGTGGTCCGGGTTCCGGGCGCGGTCGAGCTGCCCGTGGTCGCGGCCGAGCTGGCGCGCCGCCACGACGCGGTCGCGTGCCTCGGCGCGGTGATCCGCGGTGGCACCCCGCACTTCGACTACGTCTGTGACTCGGTGACTTACGGGCTGACCCGGGTGCCGCTCGACACCGGAACGCCGGTCGGCAACGGCGTGCTGACCTGCGACACCATGGACCAGGCCCTGGACCGCTGCGGCCGCGAGGGCGCGGCCGAGGACAAGGGCTGGGACGCGGTGCTGGCCGCCCTGGAGACCGCGCTGCTCCTGCGCGAACTGCGCTGATCCGCGCGGCGGCGCGCCTCACGTTCCGGACACCGCCGGCGTCTGCCCGGTGTGAGCACGCGACCGGTCGCGCCCATCAAAGACAGATTTTTCTTACGCTCCGTCTCCCCCCGGGCCGGGCTCCCGGACCGGTCATCCGGGCGCGGCGCTCGCCGCGCTGCTCGGCGCGATGTTCCTCGGGAACGTGGACGTCGCGGTGGCCAACATCGCCGGCCCTTCGATCCGTGCTGGCCTGCACGCGAGCGGCGGCGAGCTGGATCTGATCGTGTCCGGGGTACACGCTGGCCTACGCGATGCTGCTGGTGACCAGCGCCCGCCTGGGCGAGGCGCGCGGCTACTGGCGGATGTTCCTGGCCGGGCTGACCGGGTTCACGCTCGCGTCCGCCCTGATCAACGCGGCACTCGCGGTCACCGCTCTGGCCGCGGCGGCCATGGCCGCGCTGTCGGTCCGGTCCCGGCCAGCAGGCCCGCGGTGACTCCCTTGGGCTCGCGCTGGCGCATGTAGCCGAACATGTACCCGGCCACGCGGCGCATCTGGATCTCCTCGGTGCCCTCGGTGATGCGGTACCGGCGGTGGTGCCGGTAGATGTGCTCGAACGGCTGGTGGCGCGAGTAGCCCAGGCCGCCGTGGATCTGCATCGCCCGGTCGGCGGCGTCGCAGCACAGCCGGTTGGCCACGTAGTTGCACATGGAGACCTGCTCGGACTGCGAGAACGGCCCGTAGGTGTCCATGCCCCAGGCCGTCTTGTGTATGAGCGCGCGCAGCATCTCGGCCTGCGTCTGCAGCTCGACCAGCGGGAACTGGATCGCCTGGTTGGCCGCGAGCGGCTTGCCGAACGGAGACCTGGTCTTG
>Ga0335075_10015135_pt1 | contig 11563 bp, 3 predicted proteins | sample Lox_Sample_24_FD_206723 | JGI IMG/M metagenome (GOLD analysis project Ga0335075, IMG submission 206723) | Soil microbial communities from Loxahatchee National Wildlife Refuge, Florida, United States - Lox_Sample_2.4 | ecosystem: Environmental > Terrestrial > Soil > Wetlands | place: USA: Florida...
CGATTCCTCCTCCGAGCTATCGTGCATCAAGATAATCCCTCCGCCGACTCGTTCGGTTTCGGCCAGGTAACGCCGCGCGCACTCTTCCGCAGAGATGCCTTGACGCCAGCACTCCCAGTCCTCGGCGACGATGTCCCAGTTGACGGGGCCAAGATAATCCGTGAATTTTCCGCTTCGATTGAGAATATCGGCGATAACAGAAGTGGCTTTATCCTCGTCGCTGTCCGGCCGGACCTTCTCGCGCCAGTTGCCATAGGGAGCGCGGAAGTAAACCGTCTGACCCGATAGGTAGGGTCGAATGATGCGATCAGTCCTGGCAAGCTCCTCGACCACATCGCCGCCCGCCAGCGCAAGGGAAACAAGACCCGGATGGCTGTACGTATGGTTGCCGATGAGATGGCTCCATTGCTGGAACTGCGCCAGAACGTCGCGATCCTTCTCGGCATGGCTGCCGACCACGAAAAACGTCGCCGCAATCTCTTGCTCGAAGAGATAGCGGCCCAGTTCCAAGGTATCAGGACCGGGGCCGTCGTCGTAGGTGAAGCAAACCGTGCCGCGCGGCAAGCGGTTGCCCTTGAGATCTTGATGCAAGAACATGATTCAACCGTCAGGGATGAAGGACAGAAAGATCCGAGCGCTCCAGCAGTCGGAACTTTCGTTCCACCTCCGGCGGCACCACGCGGCGTTGACGCAGCACACAGGGCAGCCCGGCGAGGGCCGCGGCCAAGCCGCGGTAGGTTTCGCACGTCCGTGGAGCGCTGCGGACGAGCCGTCCCGTCTTGCGCAGGGCTCCGCACAGCGTCCGCCGCAGCCAAACGGACCAGAGGGCATTCCGCAGAAGATGCCAGCGTCGCGAGAAGGCATCCCGTCGCGCCGAGGGATGGTGGTGGACGATCAGACGCGGCACGTAACACAGCCACCAGCCGGCAGCGACGAGATCGGCGGCCAACAATTCTTCTTCGCCGCCGAGGAAGAAACGCGGCTCGAATCCGCCGGCGGCGAGAAAATGCCGAACGCCGCACCACCGACGCCCCGGCCATAAAGCCCATTAGCGGTGCGCCCGGCATGCACTCTTCCGCGGGCAAGGGGCTGCGCTCCAACTCCGCGCAAATAGAGTCTTCCTCTTCTTGGGGTCCAACCAAGATGCGGGCGGTCGCCACGGCCAAGCGAGGATGTGCCTCGAACAGATCCGCCGCATGAGCCAGTGATCCCGGCTCCCACCAGGTATCGTCATCGCACAGGGCGACGTAAGGCGTCTCGACTTTGCGCACACCGAGGTTGCGCGCCGCCGCGCCGAGATTGCCGCCGGCAGAGAGAACATTCACTTGCGGAAACCGTCCGGCGACGACCTGTGCCGTGCCGTCTGATGAGCCATTGTCCACGACGAGGATCGGCGGCCGTTCCGGCAAGCGGGTGAGATGCTCCAGCGAGGCCAGCACCTCCTCACGCCGGTTGTGAGTTATTATCACCACCGCGATTTGCGAGTCCGTACCTGTCATCAATCGCTCCCTTCCACTTTAGCCATGTTCACAAGGGGGCAAATGACATACCGTCCGAGCGCGGCAAGGCGGGTTCCGTCTTTTCCGTCTCACTTCTTCGTTTCGGCTTTCTTGCCCTCGATCAGCGTTTGCGCCTCGCGGCAGAGGACGTCAAATCGGAGCCAATTTTCCCATCGGTCATCGAAAAAGGAGTGGAGATGGGGTTGTGGCCAGTACCGTTCGCGGAGAGCCAGCGCTTGCGTGAGTGCTTGCCGGGTTTCATCGATTGAGCGGGCCACAGACGACGCGGAACGCCTCGGCCTGATCGGCGTTTTTTGCGATCCGCGCCGAGCCGTGCAGATAGAACAAGCCCGCCTCGGAGGCGCCGCCCCGCATGGCATAGCGAGCGACGACGGGACCGACGGGATTGATGAAGAATCCCGTGCCAAACTGGTCGATCCCCTGGTCCCAGCAGATCTCCCAGCCGTTGCCCAGCATGTCGAAGAGGCCGTGCGGGTTGGGGAAAAAGCATTTGCCACGTCCGGGTTCGATCGCGAACACCCGGCCGTATTCCAGCATTCGGCTGACATCCTCGCCCACGAAAAAGCGCGTGGTCGTGCCGCAGCGGAAGGCATGTTCCCATTCGGAATCGGTCGGCAGCCGATAGCCGTTGGCCGTGAAATCGCACTTCATTCCCAGCCCAGGACCGGCGGGGCGATAGCACGGCGTCCGTCCTTCCGCGCGGCTGAGCCAATTGCAAAACAAGACCGCAGAGCGTCGATCAACGCGAACCAATTCATTCTTGAGTTCCGCTTGTCGAGCCGCGTCCATCAGTTCCTCGCCCTTGGGATGATCGGTCGAATGGAGGAAGCGGCGATACCATTCTGCCGTGACTTCCTGGTCGCCGATAAAAAAGGACCGCGTCAGCACGACGGTTCGAAAAGGGATACCGTTCGGACCCGGAGGCTGATCGTAATCGCGCGGGTGAAACCATCCCGGCTCCACGGCGATCAGTGTCATGCCCTGGCGATTGACAAACCAGCGCCGTCCCTCGACCGGCCCTGGTGTGGGGGTGATTGCCGGCAGCGGCAGGCCGCGATGGCGCAAGGCGTACTCGGCAGCGCCGTGAGTGCCGCCGTCCAGTGCGGACACGTACAACTCCGTCAACACGTCGTCCAGAGCGCGGAGGGTTGAAGGCGAGATCCGGGCTGGGTCCATGCTCGCAACGGACAAACATAAGCCGCTGCGGAAGGCGCCGTCGTCCACCGTGCCCAGCAAGTCCGGCACGGCAGCCAAGTCGCCGTGCCAGGAGGTAAACAGATGGATGAAGCGCACTCGCCGCGTGAGGTTCGGCTTGAGGGCCAATTCGGACTGGGCGGCCTGGGGATTGCCTAGCTCCAAGAGAGCGATGGCCAGGCGTGTGCGTCCTTCGCCGTCTTTGGCCTGCTGATAGCGGTGCGACAGTTCCGCCACGGTCGATTCGCGGTCGCCGCTTGCGAGACCGAGCAGGAGGTTAAACGACTCGGCGGAAGGGGTGTCTGCCGTGGCGGCACATAATTCCGTGTGGCGGTCTCGGCCCAGGACGGCCAGGGCCACGTTCAGCCGCAGACGCGGCACGAATTCTTGTTGCCCCAGCCGCTCGCGCTCTTCGAGTGCCGATAATACTTCGCGGGCGCGGAGTTTGAACGTGTCTAGAAGAAAGGGCACGCCGTCGGGAGAAGCAGCCAGCAGCGAATTCATGTTGGCGGCCAGGACGCCGCGCTCGGCCTCGTTGGCCCTCTGCTGCTCCGCTAGCAGCCACAGGGACGACATGGTGGAAACCACGGTCACGGTCACGAGCAGAAAGAGCGCGATCGCAGAAAGGGCAGCAAGACTCTTGTTCCGTCGCCCCCAGCGCAGCAAACGCTCGCCGTTGGAGACGCGTCGCGCTCGGATCGGCTCGTCGTCGAGGAAGCGCTGCAAGTCCGCGGCCAACTCTCCGGCCGTGGCATAGCGGCGAGGCGGTTCGCGGTCGATCGCTTTGTGAACGATCGTCACCAGATCGCGCGGGATGGCGCGATGGAGCTTATCCAGTCGCGCCGGCTCTTCCGTCGTCACCTGCTTTATGAGACGATGGCGATCTTTTTCCTCATACGCCCCCTTGAACGCCAGTAATTCGTACAGCGTCAGTCCCAGCGAATAGATGTCGCCGCGATTGTCCGCTTGCCCCTCGAACGCCTCCGGCGGCATGTAGCGCAGCGTGCCCACAATGTCGCCGGTCTGTGTCAGATGATCCTCGTTCTCCGTTCGGGCCAGACCGAAGTCCGTCACCCAGACAGTGCCGCGCGTGTCCAAGAGCAGATTGGACGGCTTGATGTCGCGGTGCTGAATGCCCTGTTTGTGGGCATAGTCCAGAGCGTCGGCCACCTGCACGCCGATGTGGGCCACGCTCTGCCAATAGCTCGCCTTCTTGCCCTTACCCTCCCCGCTGGGCAGCTTCACCGCCGAGGACACCGTGAACGAGTCGGACAGCTTGCTGGCGGCGCTCTCCGGCGAGCGGGGGGTGTCAGCACCCTGAGATTCGCTCGGGGGGCTAACGTCCCCCGCTCGGGAGACGGACGTTCTCGGCTCTGGCAATTCAACGCGCTCCCTCGGCTCCTGAAACGCGCCGGTCAGCAGCGAGCGAGCCACATCGGCAACCGACACGTCCTTGCGTGCCACACGCAACTCGCCGCCCGTCGTCGCTGTGCCGCTGCCTTGCATGCGCTTCAATTCTTCAAGCACGTTATCCAGTCCCAGCCCCTGGATGAACTGCATGACGTAGTAGGGCAAGCCGTCGTGTTCGCCGACGCCGAAGACCGGCACAATGTTGGTGTGATGCAGCTTGGCCGCCGCCTTGGCCTCACGCTCGAAACGCCGTTTCTGAGCATCGTCGAGCAACACCTTGCGTGGCAGCACTTTCAGCGCGACGTGGCGACCGAGCGACACTTGCTCGGCTTCGTAGACGATGCCCATGCCGCCGCGGCCCACTTCGCGCAGAATGCGATAATCGCCCAGTTGTTGCGGCGGCGTGGACTCGGTTGGCGTCGCTGGCCCAGTGGCATCGCCGGCCAGTGATTCGTCGTCGAGGGCGACGTTTTCCATCAGGGCCATGGCCGGGAACACTTCCTTGATCTCGGCAGCCAATTCTGGATGGCGGTCGATGTACTCCTTGAGCGATGGCCGTTGTCCCTGACGATAGCGCTCCAGGAACTCCTCGGCCAATTGCAGCACAACAAGAGAACGCGATTCAGATGCGGACATGACAATCTCCCGTGGTTCGGTCCTTTGCGCGCCTCACTTTTTAGGTTCGGTTTTATTCTCTTCGAGCAGCGTTTGGGCTTCGCGGCAGAGGCATTCGGCGATTAGTCTGTCATGCCACGCATTGCTCTCTCTGGCCTCTTGCCGGCTATGCTCCGCAAGCCAGTGGACGGCCTGTTGCAGCCATTTGCTAGCGGTTTCCGTCTGGCCCAAGCGCTGGTGAGCCATTGCAAGGACCAGCCAGCTTAAGACGCGGTCATCACTGTCCCGCCGAGCTTTCGCGTCGAGCGCTTCTTTGCTTCCTTGGATGGCTTTGTCGAATTCGCGGGCTCGGTAGTGCGCCGCCGCCAGCGCGAAGAGCATGCCGGAATGGCCTGGATTGGCGACAAGGGCCTTGCGGGCCGCTTGCACGAGCTGGCTGGTATCGGCGACGGCTTCCGCGCCGAGGATACAGGTGCGAACAGTCCAATTGAGCCGGCGCGGGTCGTTGCTTTGGCCGAAATGTTGCAGCATGTCGCGGCAAGCCTTGCGATAGCCGGCCCGGTCGCCGCCACGCAAGAGGACGTAGCCGTGCCGGAAGCGGATTCGCGGATCGGCGAAGGGCAGCAGGCGAACCAGCTGAGTGTATTCGTGCATTGCTTTGTCCCATTGTTCCCGTTCGAGGTGCCTTCGGCCAAGTTCTTCCCATATCAGCGGGTCATCGAGATTTACTTGCGCGGCCTGGTCGAAATCGGCGTCGGCCTTTTGGTCGTCGCCCTGCTCGGCGAACCAGCGGCCGCGCTCGATCCACGGATGCGGCGACTTGAGATCGAAGCGGATCGCCTGGTCGAAATCGGCCTCAGCCTCTTTGAAATGGCCGCGGCGAGCGAAAAGACGGCCGCGTTCGAGGTACAGCCGAGCATCGTCCGGGCGATCCTTCAGCTGCTGGTTGAGATCGGTCAACCACAAATCGAAGGCCCGTTTTTCGGCCGGCTCCAGACGCGCGGCTCGCTCGGCCGGCGTCAAGTCCTCGGCGGACCACACGGTAAGCGTGCCGTCCCAGTTGTTGGCGGCGAGGCGGCTGCCGTCCGGACTGAAAACCACGCGGGGCACAAAACCATAGTTCCCCGGCGGCGGGCCGGCGAGGCGCGAAAGAGCGAGAATATCCTGTCCGTTGTCGGCATCGTAAAGATAGACCTCCCCGTGTCGGCCGGCCGCGGCCAAGCGCCGCCCATCGGGACTAAACGCGGCCCATTCGAGGGGAGCCAATCTCGGCACGACAAACAGCATCTCGCCGGTCGCCGCGTCCAGCACTTCCACCGCGCGGCCGGGGACGACGACGGCTAGTTTGCCGCCCTCTCCGTTGAAGGTCAGGCAGGGAGAGTAGGTTATCCGAGGCTGAAAAACGGCCAAACGATCGCCGCCGGCCACGTCCCAGATCCAGATGCCGGACGGGGATTCGCCGCCCCCTGGGCCGGCGGCCAAGCGCGTGCCGTCGGGACTGAACGCCAGCGAGCGGGCCCTAAAGGGCGCTTCTCCGCTCGGTTGCCGGAGGCGCACGACTTCCTTACCGGTGGCGGCGTCCCAGAGCTTCACTTCGCCGAAAGAGGGGCTGGCGGTGGCGAGGCGACGCCCGTCCGGGCTAAAGGCGGACACCGTGATCGGTCCTGCGTGCCCGCTCAAGACGGCCAATTCGCGGCCCGTGACCCGGTCGCAAACGCTCAGGACGTTTCGCTCATTGCGGCGGGGTCCGGCCGCCCGATCGCCGGTGGGACTGAAGACAAAGGCGGTATTGAAATATAAATAGGGATCAAATTGGAGGTTGACGCTCAAGGAAAGCAGGTTGCGTCGATCGAGAAACCTGCCGCCGAGCGCGTCCAGCGTTCGCAGACAAGGACCAGGCCCATCGCAGGGAAGGGTGTAGATTCGCCGGCTATCGCCGCTGAAAGCGAACGCGGCCAGCCATTCGCTTCCCAGGCCGTTGGTGGCCGGCACACGCAGGCCGCGCGGATCGCGACGGAGATCCCAGATCTTGATCGTTCCGTCCACGCTGGCCGAGGCCAAACGCGAACCATCGGGACTAAACACTACCGAATCGACCGCGTTGGTGTGGCCCCGGAAAATGGCCAACGCAGCTCCATCCTCGATGTTCCAGACGCGGACGGTCTGATCGGTTGCCGAGGAGGCGAGGCGATGGGCCGGGAGATCCACATCTACGCCGTTGATGCTGCCTGTGTGGCCGCGCAGCGTTTCCAGCTTCTCTCCGGAAGCCTTGGCCAGCCGGATCGCGTCCCCGTCGATGCGGATGTGTAACGGCGGTTGGCGGCGGAAAGCGACATCCTTGACTGCCGTGGGGGCGACTTCCATCCACGAGCGCGTGTCCCACACCTTGTTCGGTTTGTCGATGTTGGCCGCGAAATAGTTGCCATCGACTCGCGGCGCCGCGCCCATTGGCGGCTTGGGTTGTCGTTTGTCGATGAGGACGGCGAGGTAGTTGCCGTCGAAGCTGTAGAGCATGGCCAGGGGCCATTCGATGGAGCTGCTGTCTAAGGTGCGCAGGCGTTGGCCGGTTCGTGCATCCCAGATAATGATGTCGCTGGGGCGGGGTTGATTGGCGGCGACCCTGAAGTAACAGCGAGACGCCGAGGCGAGGAAGCGGCCGTCCGGACTGTAAGCGACGCTGTAGGGTAGAGCATCGTCGCGATGGCCGGTCAGAGTGAGCAAATCGAAGTGACACAGCCCCTTGAGATAGTGCCATTCCCAATCGCGTCGCTCGCCCTGGTTGCGATCCCGTGCGGCCCGATCGAGCAGCTGCTCGGCCGTTCGCACGTCGTTGGCCTGCCAGGCCCGCTCCGCCAGAGCGATGCGGCTGTAGTACAGAGCATTTTCCGCCCGCCGCAGCTGGGTCGCTTCTCTTTTCTTGGCTTCCTCGGCTGCGTTCTTTGCTTTCTCCGCCGTTTGGCGGGCCTCGCGTTCGTCGGCCGCGATCTGCTTTTCCTCTTTAGCCAGTCGCTCTTTTTCCTTGGCCAGCAGATCGAAGCGCGCGGCGACGACGACCGACACGACCGTCACGGCGACAAGGATCAGAGCCAGGGCCGCTATCAGCGTCGCCACGTCAGGATGATGGCGGCACCAACGCAGCAAACGCTCCCCATTGGAGATGCGCCGCGCTCGGATCGGCTCATCATCGAGGAAGCGCTGCAAGTCCGCCGCGAACTCCGCCGCCGTCTGATAACGCCGCCCCGGCTCGCGGTCAATGGCCTTGTGAATGATGGTCACGAGGTCGCGCGGAATGGAGCGCCGGAGCTTGTTCAACCGTGGCGGCTCTTCCGTGGTCACACGCAGGATCAACCGATGCCGCTCGCGCTCCGCATAAGCCGGCTGGAGCGCCAACAATTCGTACAACGTCAAACCCAACGAGTAGATGTCGCCGCGCTTGTCTGTCCTTCCCTCAAACGCTTCCGGCGGCATGTAGCGTAGCGTGCCCACGATGTCGCCGGTGATGGTCAGATGATCCTCGTTGTCGGCACGAGCCAGGCCGAAGTCCGTCACCCAGACGGTGCCGCGCGTGTCCAAGAGCAGGTTCGACGGCTTGATGTCGCGGTGCTGAAAGCCCTGCTTGTGCGCGTATTCCAACGCCTCAGCCACCTGCACGCCAATCTGGGCCACGCTCTGCCAGTAGGTCGCCTTCTTGCCCTTACCGTCCCCGCTGGGCAGATGAACCGCCGACGACAGCGCGAAGGTATCGGACAGCTTGCTGGTGACGTTGACGCTCTCTTCGGAGCAGGGGTCGTCGGCCTCCTGAGGTTCGCTCGGGGGGCCGACCACCCCCGCTCGGAATGCGGAGACCTCTGATTCGCCGTCCGAAAACGCGCCGGTCAGGAGCGAGCGCGCCACATCCGCCGCCGGCACGTCCTTGCGTGCCACACGCAGTTCGCCGCCCGCCGACGCGCCGCTGCCTTGCATGCGTTTCAGCTCTCGGAGCACGTCATCCATTCCCAATCCTTGAATGAACTGCATGACGTAGTAGGGCAAGCCGTCGTGCTCGCCGACGCCGAAAACCGGCACGATGTTGGTGTGATGCAGCTTGGCCGCCGCCTTGGCCTCACGCTCGAAACGCTGCCGCTGCTGGTCGTTGGCGAACGTTTTGCGCGGCAGCACTTTCAGCGCGACGTGGCGTCCCAGCGAGATTTGTTCGGCCTCATAGACGATGCCCATGCCGCCGCGGCCCACTTCGCGCAGAATGCGATAATCGCCGAGCTGCGACGGCGGCGCGGACTCGCTTGGCGTCGCCGCCCCTGTGGCTGCGCCGGCCAGCGATTCGTTGGCCAAGGCGACGTTTTCCATCAGTGCCATGGCCGGGAACACTTCCTTGATCTCGGCGGCCAATTCCGGGTGGCGGTCGATGTATTCCTTGAGCGATGGCCGTTGTCCCTGACGATAGCGCTCCAGGAACTCTTCGGCTAATTCCAGCACGACAAGGGAACGCGATTCGGATGCGGACATAGATAATCTCCCGTGGCTCGGTCCTTTCCGCCATCACTTCTTTTTTTCGTCCCCGCTCACCGGCACCAGGGCGATGTTGTCCAGAAACGGGCCGCCGCCTCCCTCTTTATCCAGACTGATGAATTCCACCGTGGTGCGCGAGGCGATAGCCGTGAATTCCCATTGTTTTCTGACCCAGCCCAGACAGGTGTCGCTGCGACCGGTAACGTCGAAGGCGAAGTCGGCGGACTGGCCGGCGGCCTGGACAAGCAGTCTTTTCTCAGTGGCCCAGTACGGATTTCCAGCCAGGTCGAAGAGAAGCCGATACTTTTGGCCGACTTTCGTTGGGACCGTTTGACGGATGCCGCCGGGTTGGTGCCCATCCAGATCCAGACAGCGCGTTCCTTGCGACGGGCGATACCAGGGAAAGCCAAGGACTTCCACATTGCCGCGAAAAATGGTCCAACCTGGAAGCTCGGTTGAGTCGGTTTGATAGAGCCGATAGTTGCCCGGATAAGGCCCGTCTTCAAAACCCCCGTTTTTCAGCAGGTTCCCCGGCACCACGATCCCCGCCGGCCCACTGCCGCGGGCGTTGGCTTTGCGGGCGCGGAGGAAGGCGGCCAATTTATCGTCCTTGGGACGAAGCGCGACGACTTGGCTCCGGAGCTGGTCGCTGTGGTCCAATTCGGCATAGATTTCGCGGCGCAAGGAATCGGCGTCCCCAGGCAGCAGCTCGAGCGCTTTGGCGAAGTCGGCCGCGGCTTCCTTGTCGCGCTTCAGCTCGGCGAGCCGGCGGGCGCGGACCAGCCACAAACGCGGCTCGTTGGAAGATACGAGAAGCGCCTCATCGTATTCGGCGGTGGCCTTATCGAGCTTCTTGAGCCGGTCGCGCAGGCGGTCGGCCAACTTCTTCAGACGCGGATCGTCCGGGAGATCTCTCCCCAAAATCAGCTTGTGGGCCTCGCGGCGGAGGACGACGAAGCTCGGCCAATCCCCCCAGTTGTAGAGGCTCGTCGTGCCGGTGGGGGAGGCGAGCGCGTCCTGAATCGCCTTGTCGTACCACTGCTCGGCTTTATCGAGCCATTGCCGGGATTCCTTGGCATGGCCCAAGCGATGGTGGACCAGAGCTAATCCCAGCTCGGAGGCGTGGCCTGCTCCACTCTGCCAACCGGGATTTTTCAAGCTCTGCTCCAGCCGTTCGATGGCTTTGTCAAACTGGCCGGCCCGATAGTGGGCGATGCCGGCGCTATGCAAATAATAGGGGAAAGAGGAGTCATTTAGGATATAACTCTCGGCCAGCTCGACCAACCGCGCCGGCTTGACCGCGCCGTCCAAGAGTCCGCCCGCATAAGCTAACCAAAAGGCGCTCGCTGAGTTCCCGTCAAAATGCTCGAACATGCGGTCCACGTAACGACGATAGCCAGCCGTGTCGCCCACGACCATTTGCGCATGAGCGCACCGGCAATAGAAATTGGCTTCTGAGAGCGGTTGCCGGTCGATGCCGCGGGCGAACTCGATGGCGGCTTCGTCCCACAGACCCCATGGGGCATGAAGAAGGGCGCGGTCGAGTGGATTATCGGCGATCCGCAAGTAGAGAAAGTGCCATCCGCCGCCCGTATTCGTTCCGGGTCTCTTCTGGCTGATCTTGCACAGCAAGGTGTTGCGGCCGGCCTTGAGCGTCACCGGCACGCGGTCCAGACCCCAGGGATCATCGATTGTTCGATTAGTTTCGTGAACCAGGCGGCCGTTGAGCCAAACTCGTACTCGATCGTCCCCGCCCACCAAGAGCGTCGCTGTCCGCTCATCCGGCGAATAAACGTAGGTCAGGGCGTAGGCGGAGATGTGCTCGGTCGCAAAGATCGACCAAAGCCGCAGCCGGCCGTCCGATTCGGTTGGGGCAGGCCGCCAGTGCAATTGATCCGCACTGCCGACGGCGGCGACGGGTCGGGACGGGTCGGGACCCTTCTCCGGCGGACACGGCTGCTTGAGATCTTCGGGATACGGGCCGACCACCCACCAGCCGGCCTGGGGGAAGCGATCCAGCTCCTCCGGCGTCAGCGTCGCGGCCTTGGCGAAATCGGCGTCGGCCTTGCCGCGTTGGCCAAGCTGAGCGAAGACGCGGCCGCGCGTCAGCCAGATGCTCGCATCGTTGGGACGGGCAAGGACAACGGCTTGGAAGTCGGCCTCGGCCTTCTTCGGCTGGTCCAGGCGGACGAAAGCCTGAGCGCGTTTCAAAACCACGTCCATCGGCTCCGGCGCCGCCGCGCCGTCGATCAGCATCTCCGCCTCGCGGCGCAGCAGATGTAGCTCCAGGGCTTGATACCAGTGGGTATTGTCGGGAC
>Ga0335075_10015136_pt1 | contig 11562 bp, 9 predicted proteins | sample Lox_Sample_24_FD_206723 | JGI IMG/M metagenome (GOLD analysis project Ga0335075, IMG submission 206723) | Soil microbial communities from Loxahatchee National Wildlife Refuge, Florida, United States - Lox_Sample_2.4 | ecosystem: Environmental > Terrestrial > Soil > Wetlands | place: USA: Florida...
TTGCGGACCATCTCCACCGCCCACTGCCAGGTCGTCGGAATCGCCACTGCTTCAATCGCCAGATCCACGCCGCGATGGTTTGGGGTCAACATACGCACAGCGGTCACCGGATCATCCGTCGCCGTCGTTTGCACAACTTTCTCTGCCCCGAAAATCCGCGCCGCAGCGACCTGGTCATCGTGCTTCACTACCGCGATCACATGCAGCCCGGCAATCTGCGCGGCGTGCATAAACATCAGTCCAATCGGCCCCGCGCCAATCACCACCACCGTGTCGCCCGGCTTCGGCGCAGATTCATCCAGCCCGCGAATTACGCAGGCCAGGGGCTCCGTCAGTGCCGCATGCTCATACGGCACACTCTCCGGAATCAGCAGCGTGTTCTTCTCCACAATTCGCGGCGGTATGCGGATAAACTCCGCATACGCTCCGTTGTTGAACAGCAGATCGTCGCACAGGTTCTGTTGGTCGTTTTTGCAGAAGTAGCACACGTCGCAGGGCGCCGAGTTTAGCGCCACCACGCGGTCACCCACTTTGAATTGCTTTACGCCCTTGCCAACCTCATACACCGTCCCAGCCAACTCATGCCCAAACGGAACAGGTGGAGTCAGCATCCTGGCATGATAGCCGCGCCGATACACCTTCAGGTCCGTCCCGCAGGTCAGCGCCGCGTGCACGCGAACCACCAGCTCGCCCGGGCCTGCCGTTGGTATAGGAAGCCGCTCAATTCGAACATCCTCTTTGCCGTAGAGAACGGCGGCTGTCATCTCCCGTTCCATCGCATCTATTTTCTCAGACTTGCGGCGTTTCCGGCGCTTTCGGCTCAATGAAGATTTTCATCGACCCCGGCCCCGGATTCGACGCCACACGAATCGCCTCGACCGCATCCTCCAGTGAATACCGGTGGGAAATAAGCCGCGTCAAGTCAAACCCATCGCTGTACCCGCCAAAAACCAGATCCGCCCCCTCATCCTGAATCTCTTCCGACGCGCTGTACGACCCAATCAAAGACTTCTCATCCATGCAGATCGCTGCCGGATCAATCATCGCCTCGCCGTGCTGCGTCTGCGCAAAGAGCAGTACGCGCCCGCCCGGCCGCGCCGCGTCCATCGCTGTTTTAATCAACGAATTCCCGCCAACAGCCAGAATCACCGCATCCGCTCCACGTCTTTCGCTGGCCGCTCGCGTCAGGCCGATCACGTCCTGTTTCCCCGCATCAATCGGCCGCGACAATCCATACGTCGCCGCAATCTTATGCCGCTCAGGAAAAAGATCGGACGTAAGCACCCGCGCACCGCTCCGCGCCGCCAGCGCCGCCAGCAGAATCCCAATCGGCCCCTGGCCAATCACCAGCACCGTCTCATCCGGAGCCAGGTCCACGTTCTTGATCGCCTTGTAACAAGTATTCACCGGCTCCACAAACGCCGCCTGCTCAAACGGCACACCGTCAGGAATCTTCACCAGCCCGCGACGCACAATCCAGTCCATCACGCGCACATACTCGGCAAAGCCGCCGCCGGACGGCTCAAACCCCGCCGTGCAGCCCACCTTCTTATACACCGGACACTGCGCAAAGGTCTTCTTGCGGCAGTAATAGCACTGCCCGCAGGGGATGTGATGGAACACCATCACCCGATCGCCGACCGCAAAGTCGTGGACTCCCTCGCCCACCGCCGCAATTGTTCCTGCCGTTTCATGTCCAAAAATACGCGGCGCATCGTGCGACCCGGTATGGATCTTCTTCAGGTCCGTGCCGCAAATGCCGCACGCCGCCACTCGAATCAACACCTCGCCTGGCCCGATCTCGGGCACTGGCACCGTCTCAACCCTCACATCATTGATGCCGCGATAAACTGCGGCCCGCATCGTTTCTGGAATCGTCGTCATCCCTTCTCACACTACTGCGATTTCCCGCTTGCCGCTCCCTCGCTCACCGCAACTGCTCCAGGCTCTCCTTCAGTGAGCCTGCCAGGGCCTCCGCCGCCGCGCCGCTGTTCCTGCCCAGCCGCGCCAGCGTTCCCCAGTACTGCGGATGCGTCAGCGCATATGCGACAAACGCGGCCATTTGCATCTCCCCCTCGGCATCTATAAACCGATTGAAGTCCGGCAGCCGGTCGTCATACCCGTCACACACTCCCTTGAAACAATAGAAAGCAGCTCCATGCTTCGCCGCAACCCGCGCAACCGCCGCCGCCTCCATATCCACCAGCACAGACTGATGCTTCTGCGCCAGTCCGCGCTTCTCATCTCCGCGCGCTACATGATCGAGCGTTATCAACCGAAATCCATCCGTGATGGCCGTCTTGTAGCGCTCGCCGTTCGCATCGTCCACCACCTCAGAGATCGCGCACACCGCGGGCGGCTTCACCGCGCACGTCAGCGCGCCGGCCCATCCATAGGAAACGAGCACATTCGCATTCATCTCCGCAATCGTCCGCTCCGTAGCCCGCTCCGCAGCAGCCGCGCCCATGCCTCCGGCGATCGCGACGCCTTCACAGCCCGCAATCTCGCCGGCCCACACGTTGCGCCCGCGCTCCCGCCAGCCGTGAACCAGCGGCTTCAGCTCTCCCGGCAGCGCGGCAACAATGCCTACTCTGTTCATGCCGTCACATATCCATGCGCCCGGAACCAGTCAATCGCCGCCCGCAGAGCCTCATATACAGGAATAATCCGGAAGCCCAGCTCGCGCTGAGCCTTCGCCGACGAAGCAAACATCTTCTTCTTCCCCATGCGCACCGCCTCAACCGTCGCCCGCGGCTCTTTGCCCTGGATGCGCCCGGTTACCATCTCATCGAAAAATGCAAACGTCATCGCCACGGCGTGCGGCACCCTCATGGTCGGGGAAGGCAGCCCGGTGATCGCCGACATCTTGTCAAGAATCTGCTTCAGCGTCAGGTTTTCGCCGCCCAGAATATACGGCTCGCCCGGCCTTCCCGCTTCGAGCGCCACGCAGTGCGTTCTGGCCACCTCCGACACGTCCACCAGATTCAGCCCCGTATCCACATACGCCGGAAACTTCCTGTTAAGAAAGTCCACCACAATTCGCCCCGTCGGCGTCGGCTTTACATCCTGCGCGCCAATCGGCGTTGTCGGATTCAGAATGATCACCTCCTGTCCGGCCCTCGCCGCGTCAATCGCAGCCTGCTCCGCCCGGAACTTCGACCGCTTGTAGTGCCCGATCATGTCCTCGATAGTGACCGGACTCGCCTCATCCACAATCGTCCCGTCCGCCTTAAAACCCATCGTCGCCACGCTTGACGTATATACGAAACGCCGTACGGTTTCTTCGCGCGCAATCCGCAGCAAAGACCGCGTTCCCTCTACGTTCGCCGCATACATCGTCTTCGGATCGCGCACCCACAGCCGGTAGTCCGCCGCCACATGCATCAGGGCATCGCATCCGCGAATCGCCGGTCGCAGACCCTCCGGCTGCAGCAGATCGCCCACCGCCGTCTCGGCATTCAACCCTTCAATGTTTGCAAGATTGCTCGTCGGCCGCACCAGCAGGCGCAGTTGCGCGCCCTGATCCGCCAGATGCCGCGCAACATGCGCGCCCACAAATCCGGTCGCCCCGGTCAGGAAGATTCTCATCCGCGTAGAAGTCTAGGACCTGTTAACCCTATTAGGGCGAACAGTGTTGCGAGCCAAAATTCGTCCAGTCGAGGCGGAGTTCGAAGGCTGTGGCGGGACCACAGTCGAGAACGACAACGAAGGATGGGCGAATATTGGCCGCAACCCGAAGGGAAAGGGCGGATTTTCCCGATTGCTTTGTCCCTCGTCGCTAAAATACACCCGGTATTCGTCACTCCTCGCTCCTCGCACTCAGAAAAATCCGCTCCTTTCGATGCCCCCTAATAGCTTTAGCAGGCCCTAGCTCTTCGCGGCCAGTTGTTGCGCCTGGATGGCCACAAGCCCGCTCAGGTCCTTCTTCTCCAGCCCGTGCACCGTCTTGTTGAACTCGTCCACCTTGCTCGACCAGTTCATGGAGCAGAACTTCGGCCCGCACATCGAGCAGAACGCCGCTTCCTTGTAGTAATCGTCCGGCAGGGTCTCGTCATGCATGGCCTGTGCCGTCTCCGGGTCGAGCGACAGCGCAAACTGCTTCTCCCAGTCAAAGGTGTAGCGCGCGTAGCTGATCGCGTCGTCGCGGTCCTGCGCTCCGGGCCGGTGCCGCGCAATGTCCGCGGCGTGCGCCGCGATTTTGTACGCAATCATGCCGTCCTTCACGTCCTGCTCGTTCGGCAGCCCCAGATGCTCTTTCGGCGTCACGTAGCACAGCATCGACGCCCCATGCCAGCCGATCATCGCCGCGCCAATCGCCGACGTAATGTGGTCGTAGCCCGGAGCAATGTCCGTCACCAGCGGCCCCAGCGTGTAGAAAGGAGCGCCGAAGCAATACTCCACTTCTTTGTCCACCTGCTCCTTGATCTTGTCCAACGGCACATGCCCCGGTCCTTCGATCATCACCTGCACGTCGCTTTCCCACGCCTTCGCTGTCAGCTCGCCCAGCGTCTTCAGCTCGGCAAACTGCGCCTCATCGCTGGCGTCGGCCACGCAGCCCGGACGCAGCCCGTCGCCCAGGGAAAAACTCACGTCGTACTTCGCCATCACCTTCACAATGCGGTCGAAATTCTCGTACAGAAAGTTCTGCCTGTGGTGCGCCGTCATCCACTGCGCCAGAATCGCGCCGCCCCGGCTCACAATGCCGGTGATGCGCCGGGCCACCATCGGCACATACTGGATCAGCACGCCCGCATGCACCGTGAAGTAATCCACGCCCTGCTGCGCCTGCTCTTCGATGACTTCGAGATACACATCGATGTTCAGGTCTTCGAGCCTCTTCACGCGGTTCAGCGCCTCGTAGATCGGCACCGTGCCAATTGGCACAGGCGAGTGCCGCAGGATCGCCTCGCGAATCTCAGGAATATTCCCGCCCGTCGACAGGTCCATCACTGTGTCTGCACCGTACTGCACCGCCATATGCAGCTTGCGCAGCTCTTCGTCGATGTTTGACGTCACGGCAGAATTACCGATGTTGGCGTTCACCTTGCAGCGCGTCGCCACGCCAATCCCCATCGGCTCCAGCTCAGGGTGATTGATATTCGCCGGGATTATCAACCGCCCGGCCGCAATCTCGTCACGCACCAGCTCGGCCGCGATACTCTCGCGCTTCGCAACGTACTCCATCTCCTCCGTGATCAGGCCCTTACGCGCAAAGTGCATCTGCGAGAAGTTCCCGTCACCCGTGCGCGCCGCCTCAGCTTTGCGCTTCTCTATCCACTCCGCGCGCGGCTTAAGAATCTCTAACGTTGCATTCCGCGTAAGGCCGCTGGTCGTCATGCTTCACCCCTGTTTCGGTTCAATGTTCGGATTATAAATTGATGCCGAACGCGCTGCTGTCGGCTCCTTGAGCTCGTCGAAATTCCGCCCTCATTATTACGATGCTCAATGCTGCACAAAATCCGTTTGCGCCTCTCGTGTGCTCGTCCTACACTTGTAGCATTCTTATGCAGAGCAGAAATCAGGGTCGGCGAATCGGGATTGCGGTCGTGGTTGTGCTGGGAGTCATCACCTGGCTGGCCATCACCGGAGTAAGATCCAACAAAAGTTACTACGTCACGATCAAGGAGCTCCAGGCCATGGGCCCAAAGGCCTATACGCGCCACCTGCGCGTCGCCGGCAGCGTCGAGCCCGGATCCATCCAGCGCTCCGGCATTGACGTGAACTTTGTACTGGTGGAGAAGACGAAGACCACGAACATGCTGCGCGTCTCCTATACCGGACAGGACCCACCGCCCGACACCTTCAAGGACAATGCCCTCGCCCTCGCCATCGGCACCTACGGGCACGACGGCGTCTTCCACGCCACCCAGCTCCAGGCCAAGTGCGCCTCCAAATATGCCCCGGCTCCGCCCAAAAACACCGCGACCGCGCAGGCCTCGACCCCTGCAAAGGCCATGCAGACCGCAAGGGACTAACCTCCGCCCTGTGACCCGGAGCACGATTTGATGCCCCGCGTCTAGTTATACTTCCCACAACGTGGCTTCGATCGTTCAACTTGACTCCGTTTCCAAGCTCTACGGAACCTTTGTGGCCTTGCGCAAGATCTCGCTCGAGTTCGAAGCCGGACGCACCTACGTCCTGCTCGGCGAAAACGGGGCAGGCAAGTCCACCCTCCTGCGCGTCATTGCGGGACTGCTTCGTCCCACGCACGGCAGCATTCGGGTGTTTGACCAGCCCAAACCCTCCGATGCCCGTGATCGCATCGGGTATATGAGCCACGCACCCATGCTTTACGACGAGCTCTCCGCGCTCGAAAACATGCACTACTTCGCCGGACTCTACCGGGAACGCCCTGGCTTGCAGCCGCATCAGGCGCTTGAGGCCGTCAACCTCGATCCGGCGCTTGACCGGCCCATCGGCCAGTATTCGCAGGGCATGCGGCAGCGCGCCTCGCTCGCCCGCGTGCTGCTGCCCCAGCCCGACCTGCTGCTTCTGGACGAGCCTTTTTCCAACATGGACGCTGCAAGTGCGCGGCAGATGCTTGCCCTCGTGCAGACCCAGCGCGCGGCGGGGAAGACCATCATCCTCACCACGCACCAGCGCGATCTGGCCGAGCCCATCGCTGACTACCTGCTTACGCTCCAGGCCGGAGCTGTCGAGTCCCTTATCTCCAAAGTCGCTGCGGCGGTGAGCCAATGAGCAAGACCAACGCCGCGCGCTTCCTCGACTCGCTGGGAATTACATATGAGCTGCGCGACTACGTCGTTCAGCCCGAAGAGTTTTCCGCCATCGTCGTAGCGGAAAAGATCGGGCTGCCACCGGAGCAGGTCTTCAAAACCCTGCTGTGCGCCACCAGCGACCGCGAACACGTCTTCGCCGTGGTGCCTGGCCCAGACGAGCTTGACTTCAAGAAGCTCGCACGTGCCTGCAGCACCCGCAAGACCGAGATGGCCTCGCTAAAGGAGGTCGAGCCACTCACCGGATACGCCCGCGGTGGCGTCACCATCTTCGGCGCACGCAAAGACTTCCCGGCATATGTGGATGGAACACTTGAACTTTTTGACGTCGTCTCCGTTTCCGCCGGAACGCGCGGCTTGCAGATTCTGCTCTCGCCCGCCGACTACCTCAAGGCCGCCAACGCCCGCAGCGCTGGGGCGACCCTCGCCGATCTCACGAAGGATGCCCGCGCATGAAAGTCCCCTACTCACTGCTTCATCTTCTCAAAGACATGCGCATCGAGTGGCGCTCGCGCGACGCCATCAACTCCATGCTGTTCTTCTCGCTGCTCGTGGTGGTCATCTTCAGCCTGGCGTTCAATCCGGCGGGCGCGCTCTCGCGTCAGATCACCGGCCCCATCCTCTGCGTCGCTATCCTGTTCGCTGCCGTCAGCGCGCTCAACCAGGCCTGGTCGCGTGAGCTGCGCCATAACGTGCTTGAGGCGCATCGCATGAGTCCTGCCCCGCCGTCGTCGCTCTTCCTCGGCAAGGTCATCTCCAACTTTATTTTCGTCAGCGCGGTGGAGCTGCTGCTCGCGCCGCTCTTCACCATCTTCTACAACCTGCGCGCGTTGGGAAACATCTGGCTGCTGCTGCTGGCCGTGCCGCTGGGCACGTGGGCCATCCTGATCAACGGGACGTTCTTTGCGGCGCTCTCCATCCGCTCGCGCAACCGCGAGTTGCTCCTTCCACTTATCCTCTTTCCCATCTTCATGCCTGCGCTGCTGGCCATGGTGCTGGCCATCTCGGCCATTCTGAGCGGCGACTCCGACCCGTCGCTCTGGATCAAGATGCTGGCCGGCTACGACATCATCTTCACAACGATTAGCCTGCTCCTGTTTGAGACGGTGCTGAACGCTGAGTAACTCCGCACGGGAGCGCCCTAACTTCTTGTCAACCCCTTAACTTCGAGAATTAAGCGGAAACGCTTCATTCTAAAGGCGACAAAGTCTCGCCAAAAATGCATTTTAAGCATCGCGATTCGCTATAATTAAAATAAAGAGAAATGAAAGGACCGTAGTTCTCGGTCCTTTTTCTTTTTGCTTCATAGGCTTAGAACCCAACACGCAGGAGCGCAAAAACCCATGGAATCAATACCAATTCGGCAAGGCCTCTCGGAATCAATACTTTCTCAAGGCTCGCGGGCTCAACCCAATAGGTTCAATAAGACCCAGATAAGATTGCCAGAATCAATAACTTGGTGGCCTTTCGCCGGATCGGGTTTTTAGTAGAATCAATAATTTACGCCAGGCTACCCAATCAAAGCCGCGACCCCCGGACGACGCCATACAAAGAAAATGGCCGCGCCCGGGACCCGAACGCGGCCATCGGCATCTCTGGTCTGGAAGCCCGTTAAACCTTCGGCTCCAACGCATCCAGAATCTCGAGGAAGCTCGCATCCACGGTCCTGTTCTTCGAGATCGCGTCTGCAATCGGGATGCTCTCAATTTTCGTGCCGTGCAGCACCACCAGCCGCCCGAACTCGCCCTTGTGGACCAGGTCGATGGCCGCCAACCCGTAGCGGGTGGCCAGCATGCGGTCATAGGCCGAGGGCGATCCGCCGCGCTGGGTGTGTCCCAGGTTGACCGAGCGTGTTTCGTAGCCGGTCTTCTTCTCAATCTCTCCTGCCAGCGCCGCGCCAATACCGCTCAACTGCGCGTGGCCGAATGAGTCGACCTTGGCGCCCACGGTCGCCTGTCCGCCACTGGGCAGCTTGGCGCCCTCGGCGACAACCACGATGCCGTACTTCTTGCCGTGGTCGTGGTTGTACTTCAGCAGCTTGCAAACGTGGTCCAGATCAATCGGCCTCTCCGGAACCAGCACCACATGCGCGTTCCCGGCTACTCCGGCGGTCAGAGCAATCCAGCCCGCGTCGCGTCCCATGACCTCGCAGACGATGACGCGGTTGTGGGCCTCGGCGGTGGTATGGAGGCGGTCAACAGCCTCGGTGGCAATGCCGACTGCGGTGTCAAAGCCAAAGCAGACATCGGTGCCGTTCAAATCGTTGTCGATGGTCTTGGGAACGCCCACGCCGGGCACGCCTGCCTGAATGAGCGCATTGGTCACCGACTGGGTATCGTCGCCGCCAATGGCGATCAGAGCGTCGATCTTGTTGGCCTTGAGGTTGGCCACGCACTTCTCCACGCCGCCCTCGATCTTGCGGACGTTGGTGCGTGAGGTGCGCAGGATTGTACCGCCCCTGGTGATGATGCCGTCGACCGTTTCCAGCGTCAGGGGCATGGTGTTGTTGTCCAGTACGCCGCGCCAGCCCTCGAGAAAGCCGACAAACTCATCGCCATAGTGCTGGATTCCCTTTTTTACGACCGCGCCGATTACGGCATTCAGACCCGGGCAGTCTCCGCCGCCCGTCAACAGACCAACTCGCATTGCTCACGCTCTCCTCGAAAAGTATTCGAATCAATGATAAATCAGCGATTTCTTTTTTCTGTAGCTTCCAGCTTCCATTTGGCAGTAGATAATAAAATCCAGATGATTCTCCGCTGGCCTCGCCTTGCTGCCCTGCTCTCTTTCGCCTGCCTGCTTCTCTCACCGTTGTCGGCTCAGGAGAAGACTCCGCCGCTGCCCAGCGCGCCCGGCCCGAACTCTGCCTCCAAAGCAGGTTCACCCGGCCATTACACCAACGAGCCCGTGGTCTATGAGAAGGTGGCGACGACTGCCAGCTACAACGCGGACGGCACCGGCGACAGGACTCTTGAAATCGTTGAGCGCATACGGACGGACGGAGGCGTGCGCCAGGCGGGGCTGCTGACGTTTACCTACGCGTCTGACAACGAGAAGCTGAACATCGACTATGTGCGCGTGCGCAAGCCGGACGGCACTGTGGTCGTGACTTCGCCGGACAGCGTGGAGGACATGCCGACCCAAGTGACGCGCATCGCGCCGCTCTACAGCGACCAGCGCGAAGTGCAGATTCCGGTGAAGTCGCTGAGCGCGGGCGACACTCTGGAATACAAGATCGACTACGTAATCGATAAGGCATCGGCCCCCAATGAGTTCTGGGGGGCGGCTAACTTTCTGGACGATGTGGTCGTGCTCGACCAGACCTTCCAGTTGACCTATCCGAAGGGGGAGTATGTTCAGGTCCTGAGCCCGGACTACCCGCCCAAGGTGACCAGTCAGAACGGTCGAACCACCTACAGTTGGCACTACTCGCAGTTGAAGCCCACCTCCCAGCTGAAGCCGCCGACTCCGGACCCGAACGCCCTGCCGGACGTTTCGTATACCACATTTAAAACCTGGCAGCAGGTGGGCGACTGGTATGCGGGGCTGGCGAAAGGCCGCGATGCCGTGACGCCTGACATTCAGGCGAAAGTCAATCAACTGATTCAGGGCAAGACCACGGATGAAGAAAAGATAAAGGCCATTTATCACTTCGTGTCCACGCAGGTGCGCTACATTGGCGTGGACTTCGGCATTGGCCGCTACCAGCCGCACACGGCGGAGACAGTATTCGAAAACCAGTACGGCGACTGTAAGGACAAGGACACATTGCTCTCCGCCATGTTGAAGGCGGCGGGCTTTGATGCATGGCCGGCACTGATCGGGACAACGGCGCAGCTGCATACTGATCTGCCCACGCCGGCGCAGTTCGACCACGTCATCACAGTCGTCTCGCTGCCGAACAACCGCATTATCTGGCTCGACAGCACGCCGGAGGTGACTCCGTACCGCTATCTGATGCCGCAGATTCGCGGCAAAAATGCTCTGGTGATTCCGACCAGCGGCCCACCTGAGCTGATGCGGACGCCCGCCAACGCGCCGTATCCGTTTGAGGATGTCTATACCGGCACGGGCAAGCTGGACAGCGACGGCACGTTGTCCGGGCACCTGACCTTCCAGTTGCGCGGCGATGTTGAGATCATGTTCCGCGAGGCTTTCCATACCATCTCGCGCGACCAGTGGCAGCAGGCGGCACAGGGCATGTCGCAGCGCATGGGCTTTGGCGGAGACATAAGCAACTTTGACGCCAGCCTGCCCGAGGACACGACAACACCGTTCACCTTCTCCTATGACTACACGCAGAAGAATTACGCGGACTGGGATGACCGCCGCATTCTGCCGCTGACGTTGCCGGTGGAGATCAGCGATATTGGCGACAATAAGCCGACGGCACCGATTCAACTGGGCGAGCCGCGTACAGAGATTCACAAGTCCACGATTGAGCTTCCGCCGGACTACACTGCCGTGCTGCCGCAGTCGGTAAGTTACACCACGGACTTTGCAATCTACACCTCGAACTACAGTCTTGCCGGGAACAAGTTTGCGACCGAACGCAAGCTGACGATTCTAAAGCGCGAACTGCCGGTTGACCGCGCGGACGACTATCGCAAGTTCACGAAGCATGTGGAGGATGACGAGAACCAGTACATCCAGCTCGTGGCCTCCAACTCCCCCATCAAGCCGGACACGACGCCGAGCAACCCCGAGGCGCTGGAGCTGATGCAGACGGCGGCGGCCAACCTGACCAACCACGACTACGTGGACGCGCGCACCAATCTTGAGCAGGCGGAGCAGCTGAATCCGCGGCAGCCTGGACTGTGGAGCG
>Ga0335075_10015137_pt1 | contig 11562 bp, 9 predicted proteins | sample Lox_Sample_24_FD_206723 | JGI IMG/M metagenome (GOLD analysis project Ga0335075, IMG submission 206723) | Soil microbial communities from Loxahatchee National Wildlife Refuge, Florida, United States - Lox_Sample_2.4 | ecosystem: Environmental > Terrestrial > Soil > Wetlands | place: USA: Florida...
TAATCAGCGGCTGGCATCCCGGGCAGCAGCCCAGGATGCCAAGCACAGCCAGGAGTTAGCCGCCGATAACGCACGGGGAGCTCCCGGGCGCCTCCTGTTCGCAGAGCGCCGCCGGGTTCTGGAAGATGCCCACCGACGGCAGCGCGGCGCCTTCGAAGTTGAACAGCGTCATGTTGACGTTCGGCGACCCGATGCCAGTACCGGGCTCCCACGGCACGCCGGGGATCCAGTCCGGCGCCCAATAGAACAGCCCGGCCCCCAGCCCGTCAGGCGCCGTGGCGAGGATCGACAGCTCATCCGTCACGAAAGACAGCTGCCCGCCCGGCGTCGCCGGGTACCCAGGCTCGATCTGGCTCGTCTGCCAGGCGAAGTCGCCCGTGCTGTCGCCAAGCGGCGAGTTGCCGTTCGCCAGCGTCCACGGGTACTGGGTCTCCGCGATCACGATCGGCTTACGGAACTCAGTCGCGAGCCCGTCGACGTTGGCCTTCAGCCCGGAGATCGCCGGCTCCGACAGCACCGGGTAGTACGACAGCCCGATCACGTCGAACGGCACGCCGTACGACGTCAGCGTGGAGTAGAACGCGGCGCTGTCCGTGGGGTCCGCGCCCTGGTCGTAGTGCATCATGATCAGCAGCTTGTGCCCCGCCGGGTTGCCCGCCCGCGCGCCGGCCACGCCCGCCTTGAGCAGCTGCGCGAGGTCCGCCCACCCGCCGCAGCCGGCCCCGCTGGCGCAGTTGATCTCGCCCGTCGGCCACAAGATCCCGTTCCTGATCTCGTTCCCGATCGACGCCATGTCCACGGGCGTCCCCTGCGCCGCGAACGCCGAGATGACCTGCTGGGTGTAGGACCGCACGGTCGATGTGAGCTGCGCCAGGTCCTGGCCCTGCCAGGCAGCGGGAACGTTCTGCTTGGTCGGGTCGGCCCAGAAGTCCGAGTACATGATGTCCAGGTAAATCTTCATCCCCGCCGCGTGCACTTGCTTCGCGAGCGCGAGGTCCACCGCCAGGTCGCTGTAGCCGGCGGGCGGGTTCACCCACAGCCGCATCCGCACGTAGTTCGAGCCGGCGTCCCGCATGATCGTCACCGGCGTCCCCGGCTTGCCGTTGTCGCTGAACCTCGCGCCCGCGGCGAGTTCCTGCGGCGTGAACGACAGGTCCGTCCCGAGGTCCATCCCGGCCGCGGCCGGGTCACTGCCGTACGCACGGAACTCCCCGGTACACACGTCCGCGCCCGTGTCGCTGTACACGGTGAGCTCGGCGTACCGCGCCACGGCGCCCGCGGGCAGCGGCAGGTACATCGGGGTGCCCGGGTCGAGCGCTACGTCCTTGAGCGCAGGAACCTGCCGCCAGCCGCCTGCCGTGGACGCCAATTCGATCGACGCGGAGGCGGACGGGCTCGCCGCGTCCAGCGTGATCCCCAGGTCGGACAGCGACCGGACCTGGCCGAGGTCGACGGTCAGCGTGCCGGTCCAGCCGGACGTGCACCAGTCGGTCCCCGCGTTGCCGTCGACGGCGTTCGCTGCCGGGTTCGCGGATTCGGCGGTGGTCGCGGTCGCGGTGCCGTCCAGCGCCCAGTTCACCGTGGGCGCCGTCGGCCGGGCGCCGGACGGCGCGCTTCCGGCCGCCGGAGTCGCGGTCCCGGCGCTGGCCGGCAGGATGAGCGCGATGACGGCTAGGGGCGCCAGCAGCACCGCGCCGCCCCCATACCGGGCACGCCGACTGCGGGGGAGTAGCACACGGGACGTTCCGGAAATGAGATCTCTGGAGAGGGGCATAGGGTCGCCTCCGCGGTGAGACACTAATTGCCCCTAGCGAACACCTCTCCGGTGCCTAGCGAACATTCTTCCGCACAAACACTCAAGTCACGATTCAGTGTTCGCGCCGGTGCCGGATTCGAGCGGAACCACCGAGTCGTCTCGCCGGCGCACCAGCCGGGAGACCTCGGTCCGCAGCCGGACGAACTCGGGTAGTTCCTTCGTGGTGATCTGGTCCCTCGGCTCCGGCAGGCGCACCGGCAGGTCCGCGCGGACCCGCCCGGGACCGGGGGTGAGCACGATCACTCGGTCGCCGACGTAGACGCTCTCGTCGATGTCGTGGGTCACCAGCAGGATCGTGATGCCCCGCTCCCGCCGCACCCCTAGGATCAGGTCCTCCAGGTCCTCCCTGGTCTGCGCGTCTACCGAGCCGAACGGCTCGTCCATCAGCAGCAGGATCGGCTCGGCGGTCAGCGCGCGCGCAATCGCGACCCGCTGCTGCATCCCGCCGGACAGCTGCCGCGGGTACTTGTCACCGACCCCCGGCAGCCCGACCGCGGCGAGCGAGCCGTCGGCCGCCGCACGGCGTGCGGCGCGGTCGCGCGTCGTCCGGCGCAGCGGCAGCGAGACGTTGTCCCTGACGGACAGCCAGGGATACAGCGACCTGCCGTAGTCCTGGAAGACCACGGCGAGCCCGTCGGGGACCGACTGCACCGGCTCGCCGCCCAGCACGACCCGCCCCGCGGTGGGCGTGATCAGCCCGCCCACGCAGCGCAGCAGCGTCGACTTGCCGCAGCCGGACGGCCCGACGATGCTGACGAGCTCGCCGCGCGCGGCGTTCAGGCTCACCCGGTCAACGGCCAGCTGAGCGGCGGCGCCGCGGCCGTAGGCCTTGGTCAGGTCCGTTACCTCGAGCACGTCAGTCCTGCCCCCTGTCGGCGTGCCAGGAAAGCACCAGCCGCTCCGCGCCGCCGAGCAGCGCGTTGAGCAGGTAGCCGAGAATTCCGAGCAGCGCGATCGTCGACCACAGGAACGTCATGTCGAACGAGTTCGACGCGGTGCTCATCTCGTAGCCGATGCCGTTGCTGCTGCCCACCAGCTCGGCGAAGACCATCAGGATGAGCGAAAGCGAGAGGCTCAGCCGGAACCCGGCGAACGCCTTCGGCAGCGCGGCGGGAATGATGACCCAGACCAGCCGCTGCCAGGCGGTCAGCCGGAAGGCCCGCCCGGTTTCCAGGTGCTGCGGGTCCACCGTGGCGGCGCCGTCGATCGTGTTGAGCAGGATCGGCCATATCGCGCCGAACACGATCGTGGCGATCTCCATGTCGGTGCCGATCTTGAACAAGACGATGAAGACGGGCGCCAAAGTGACGACGGGCAGCGCGCGGGCGAACTGCAGCAGCGGGTTGAGGTAGCTGGTGATGACGGGGGAGCGGCCCAGCGCGATGCCGAGCGGGAAAGCGATGGCGGTCGCGATCGCCAGGCCGGCGAGCACCCGGCCGAGGCTCGGCAAAATGTTGCCGGTGGCGTCCGGCGTCAGGAACAAGTGCGCCGCCGGGCCGGAGAACCACAGGTGGTACATCCGGGCCACGATTGCGGACGGCGGCGGAAAGAAACTGCTCCTGACAGAGGACGCCCACAGCTGCCAGCCGCCGATTCCCGCGAAAAGAACGACGCAGCGCCACAGCCACCTCATCCGGTCTCACCGAGCCGCGTGTGGTGCCAGCGCAGCAGCCGACGCTGCGCAGCCGTCAAGATCAGGTCGAGGGCTAGGCCGAGGATGCCCGCCCAGACGGTCGCCGCGAGGATGACGGTGAGGTCGCCCGCGCCGGTGTTCTCCTGGGCGATGTACGCGCCGATCCCCGGCCCGTTGATCGGCCCTGTGATGTAGCCGGCCGCGATGTCGAGGATGATCGCGACCGCGGAGGCCAGCCGGATTCCGGTGGCGATGAACGGCGCCGCGCTCGGCAGCGACACGATGCGGACCGTGGCCAGCCCGGAGAACCCGAAGGCCCTGTTCGTTTCCTTCGCCAGCGGGTCGACGTCGTCGATCCCGGCGACCGTGTTGTACAGCACCGGCCAGATCGCGCCGTACACGATCAGTGTGACCGACATGCGCAGACCGGAACCGAGCAGCAGGCTGACAAGCAAGATCAGCGCGACCGACGGGATGGGTCGCAGGAACTCCACGATGGCCCTGGTCGCGGACCGGACACCCGGCAGGCTGCCAAGCAGCACGCCGAGCGGCACGCCAGCGGCCACCGTGATCGCCATCCCGGCGCCCCACGCCTGCACCGTCGCGCCAAAGTCGGCGAGGAACCTGCCGTTGCCTGCCAGCAGCACCACCCGCGCCAGCACGGACGAGGTGAGCGGCAGCGTGGCACGGCTGATGATGCCGAGCCGCCCGGCCACCTCGCAGAGCAGCAGGAAAACGACGACGCCGGCGGTGCCGCGGGCCCAGGGCCCGGCCCAGCCCGGCAGCCGCCGCGTCCGGCTGACGCTCGCGTGGCTCATGACGAGTGCGGACGGTGGACTCAGCGAAGCAGCATCGCGGTCACGTCCGGGGGCGTGGCGAGCCCCCCGCCGCGCATCAGCGTGGCGACGCGCTGCATCGAAGCGGCGCTCAGCGTGGTTGGGTACGAGGTGAGCGGCAGGCTCGCCGCCGCCTTCGCGGTGATGCTGGTGTAGGTCGGCAGCAGGCTCCTGACCACGTCCGGGTGCGCGTTGGCGTAGGCGTTGCCCTTCTCCACGGCCGCGGCGAAGGCGCGCGCCGCCGTCGCGTGCTGCTGCGCCCAGGACTGAGTAGTCAGGTAGCCGGACAGCGGGAAGTCGGCCATGGACCCGGTGCAGGTGGAGGTCACGAGCTTGCCGCCGGCCGCGAGCGCGGCGGACAGGAACGGCTCGACCACGCTGATGGCGTCCACGCGGTTCGCCTGCAGCGCGGCGACCATGTCGGGGAAGGGGATCTGCACGTAGTGCAGGGAGGAGGCGGTCACCCCGTCCGCGGTGAGCACCGAGCTGGTCGCGAGGGTCTGGATGTTCTGCGTCAGGTTGACCGCGATCGTCTTGCCTGCCAGGTCAGCGGGCTTGCTGATGCCGGACGACGGCATCGCCACCACGCCGAAGGTCTTCGCCGTGCAGTCATCCGCGGGCGCCAGGATCTCGACCGGGAACGTCCCGTGCGCCTGCGCCTCGAAGAACGACACGTAGTTCCCGCCCCCGATGACGTCGATGCTGCCGTGCAGCAGGTCAGGGATCGCGGCCGTGCTCTGGGCGACGGACTTGACGGTGACGTTCAGCCCCGCCTGCGTGAAGAAGCCCTCCTTCATGGCCACCTGCAGCCCGGCGGTGTCCACGAGCGGCAGCGAGCCGACCACGATGTTGGTCGTCCCAGCGGAGCTCCCCGTTCCCTGCGCCGACGATGGCCCGGTGGCGGACCCGCTGCCCGAGCTGCTTCCCGAGCTGCACGCGGCCGTGATCACAGCGATGAAAAGCACGCCGGCCGCGGTGCGGACAGGCGGGATTGCGGGAATACGCCCCATGACGCCCCTAATCTTGATGATTGGCAGATCATGATAAAGGCGATTATGCGTGATATAGATGATTGCGTCCAGGCTGCCCGCCGGCCCCACGGCGAATGTGGCTATTCGTAGGGTCTTGACACGATCTGATGACACCCCTACGGTCCGATGTGAGCGTTAACAATTTTGCCCTCCCTATGTGAAAAGCGGATCTTCGTCTCGAGGCGAGGGGGTCGAGTCATGCGTATGCGCGGAATCAGCCGCAGGCTAAGCCTGGTCATCAGTGCCACGGTGCTGGCGGTGGCGGGACTCGCGGGATCGGCGATCGCGGCCGGGTCTTCCTCCGCCGCGCCAGCCGCCTCCTCGTCGGCCGCGACGCGGCCGTGTGACCTCTACGGTGCTGGCGGCACCCCGTGCGTGGCCGCCTACAGCACGGTCCGCGCGCTGTACCGCGACTACCGCGGCCCGCTGTACCGGGTGACGCGCGTCTCCGACGGCACGAGCACCGACATCGGCGTCCAGTGGCCGAGCGGGTACGCCGACGCGGCCAGGCAGACCGCGTTCTGCGCCGGGACCGTGTGCACGATCACGCGGCTGTACGACCAGAGCCCGGAGCGCAACGACCTCGGCATCGAGCCGATCGGCGGCAACGGCTCGGCGGACGTCGGCGCGATCGCGAACGCGCTGCCGGTGGTCGTGGGCGGCCACCAGGTCTACGGGCTGTCGGTGCAGGCCGGGGTCGGCTACCGCAACGACGTGACGGACGGCGTGCCCACCGGGGCCCAGCCGCAGGGCGCGTACATGGTGACCAGCGGGCAGCATACGGACGCGGTGTGCTGCTTCGACTTCGGCAACGCCGAGACGTCCAACACCGACACGGGCAACGGGCACATGGACGCGGTGTACTTCGGCAACCTGTGCTGGTTCGCGCCCTGTACGGGGACCGGCCCGTGGGTCGAGGCGGACATGGAGAACGGGCTGTTCTCCGGCGGGAACGGCTCGTACCCCGGCAACAAGGGCAACGGCTCGCCGTTCGTGACCGCCATGCTGAAGAACAACGGCACGACCACCTACGCGCTGAAAGACGGCAACGCCGCCTCCGGCGGGCTGACCACCGAGTACGAGGGCCCGCTGCCGGATATCGGCGGCTACACGCCGATGCACCAGGAGGGGTCGGTGCTGCTCGGCACCGGCGGTGACGACAGCAACGGCTCAGACGGCTCGTTCTTCGAGGGAGTGATCACCGCCGGGTACCCGGCTGCCGCGATCGACAACGCGGTCCAGGCGAACATCGTCGCGGCCGGGTACCGCCAGGTGCCGCAGGCCTTCCCGGTCACCGGAACCCCGTACACGATCAGCAACGTCAACAGCGGCACGGCCGTCCAGCCGGACAACTGCGGGACCGCCAACGGCACTGGGATGGAACTGTGGACCACCGGGGCGACCGGCTGCCAGAAGTGGACGTTCACCAGCGCGGGCAACGGCCACTACATCATCACGAACGTGAACAGCGGCACCGTCCTTGACTCGGTGAACTGCGGGATCTTCGACGGCACCCTGACCGACCTGTGGTCCTCCCTCGGCAACAACTGCCAGGAATGGGACGTCACGCCCGTCGGCGGTCACTACACGATCAGCAACGTCGGCAACGGCATGGTCCTCGACGCGCTGGACTGCGAGACGGCGAACGGCACCGTCGTCCGCCAGTGGGCCCAGCTCGACAACACCTGCCAGCAGTGGGACATCACCAGCTGACCCGCTCACCTCACCCGAAGGTGAAGGAGTAGGCCTGGAGCCCCGGTGACAGGCCGATGGTGACGCTGCCGTCCCGTGCGGACGGCTCGGCGGCGACGGTGTAGATGTCGGGGGCGCCGGCGACCCGGATGACCTTGCTGGCGCCGCCGGAGGAGACCGTGAGCGTCCCGGTGCCGCCGACGTCGAGGTAGACGTCCGAGGCGTGGAAGGCGAGCGCGATCCTGGCGCCCTTGCCCGCGGTGATCGACTGCTGGCCGATGGCCCAGCTGCCGCCAAGGCCGAAGGAGTTGACGGGCACGGTGGCGGGCAGCGTGAACTGCCCGGTCGCGTACGCCGCGCCGCCGGCGTACCCCTGCTGGCGCTCGGAGCCGAGATAGGTCTCCTGCGTCTGGGCGGGGTCGTCGGGGGTGGTGTCGGGGACATCGGTCGCCCGGGGCAGCGTGATCCCCGGGTGCGCGGCGAGGAGCAACTGGCGGATGTACTCCTCCTCCCCGCTGTAGTCGCCTTCCCCGATAGAGATGTGCCTGACCTGGCCGGTGGCGTCGATCAGGTATGCCGCGGGCCACGACTGATTGTCGTAGGCGTTCCAGGTGTCGTAGGAGTTGTCGAGCGCGACAGGGAAAGTGAGGCCGAGCCTGCGCACGCCGGCCGCGACGTTGGACGGGACGTGCTCGAAGGCGTACTCGGGAGTGTGCACGCCGACGACCTCGAACCCGTCGGGGGCGTAGTCCTTCGCCCAGGCCTCGACGTGCGGGAGCTCGCGCTGGCAGTTGATGCAGGAGTAGGCCCAGAAGTCGACCATGACTACCTTGCCCTTGAGCGAGGCCAGGGTCACGGGCTTGCCGCCGGGGGTGTTCAGCCATTGCTGGATGCCGCTGAACGCGGGCGCCGGGCCGCACTGCTCGAGCCCGGAGCCGCCGTAGAGGGCCGCCGTCTGGCAGTCCTGCAGCGACAGGCTGCCGCCGCCCTGGGTCGCCGCCGAGGCGCCCTTCTCCAGCGAGTTGCCCGCGGCCTGGGTGTAGTTCGGGATGTCCCGCTGGATGATGTCGGAGAGGTTGAACGTCAGCGCGACGGCCAGGACGATCATGGCAACGCCGCTGACCGCGCGGAAGGCGCCCTGGTGCCGCCGGAACGCCCCGATCCGCTGGGCCACGCCGCGACCGGCCAGCGCGAACGCGAGCAGCGGTATCGCGGTGCCGACGGCAAAGCCCAGCGTGAGGCCGATCGTGCGGAGTCCGATGTGACCCGTCGCGCCGGCCACGGTGATGGCGGCGAGGACCGGCCCGGCGCACGGCACGAAGACAGCGCCGAGGGCGACCCCGAGGATGAAGCCGTTGCGGCCGGTGCCGGACAGGCGCTGCGGGAACCGGTAGAAGGGGCGCTCGAGCAGGTGGCCGAGCGGCGGCACCAGCAGTCCAAGCCCGACCAGGACCAGCAGGGCCAGGCCAAGCCAGCGGATGGTGTCGCCGGGCAGGTGCAGGCTGGCCAGGATGAGGGTGCCGAAGAGGGTGAAGACCGCGAAGCTCAGCGTCAGGCCGAGGACGACGAGATAGGGCCGGCGCCGCGCCAGCTCCGCGTCCTGCCCCGCGCCGCCGCCGAGCAGCACGACGGGGAGCACCGGCAGGACACAGGGGGACAGGCCCGTGATGATCCCGCCGACGAGGCCGATAAGCACCAGCGTCACGCCGCAACTGTACGTGCCGGACGGAGCAGGCCACGCCGGGTACCCGGCGCGGCCGGCCGCGCCTAGGCCACCGTGGGGACCACGCCGAACCCGTTGCCCTGCGCCCACGTGGCGCCGTCGTCGGCGCTGGTGTAGGCGACCGGGTGGCCCTGCCCGTCCTTGCCGGTCACCACGAACCGGCCCGTGCCGCCGGAGCCGGCCGTCACCTGCTGCGGCGTGAACCCGGCGGCGCCGGTGATCGTGGTGGCGAAGCGCCAGTTCACGGCGTCATCGGAGGTGTAGACGACGGCCTCGGCGAGCCCGCTGGCGGTCGTGCCTGGCCGCACCGCGATGAAATGCCCCGCCTCGCCCGCCACCCCGGCGAACTGCCAGCTCGCGCCGTTGGTCTGCGGTACGACCACGGTGCGCCAGGAGGCGCCGAGGTTCAGGCTGCGCCACACGTACGCGCAGGTCTTGCCGCCCTTGTTCGCGGACCCGATGACGAGCGTCACGTTCCAGTCGGTGCCCGCGCCGGTCATCGCGAAGACCTGCTCACCGGGGACGCTCACGAGACCGAACTGGGCCGCGGTGAACTTGTGCCAGGTCACCCCGTTCGGGCTGGTCCACACCAGGCCGGTGCCCGACCGCGCGGTCCCGGTGGCGAGGTACCCCCAGCTGTCTTTCGTCAGGCCGGTGATCGTCTCGCCGGCCGCCGCGAGCCCGCTGGCGGAGACCAGCGTCCAGTTCACGCCGTCGACACTGGCCCAGATGGCATGCGGCCCGAGTCCCACCCATCCACCCGGGCCGCCCGCCACCGCCGTCGCCTGGTGACCGGTGACGGGACCGGCCTGGCTGCCCATGAACGCCGCGGTCCAGGTGCGGCCCCCGTCGGTCGAGACGCTGAACGACGGCGTCGCGGGGTCCTCCGAGCCCACCGCGACGACAGTGTTGCCGGAGGCGGCGACCTGGCTGAACGCGGGCGCGCTCGTCAGCCCGCCGAACACGGTGTTGCTGGACACCCGGTTTCCCGCCTCGGTCGCGGCGCTGGCGCCGCTCCCGTGCGCGCGCACCAGGAACGCCACCGTGCCGCCCACGGCCACCGCCAAGGCCACCGGAACGACAACGCGGACGGCCAGCCGCCGCGACCGCGTGCTCCTGCCGGTCCCGTCCATGGCCGCCTCCACTCGCTCGCTGCACGCCCGGTTCGCACACGTGCGTCCGGGATCGCCCATGTTTCTTGCTTACACATCGTGGTCGTTTGACTGCAATCTGTCAAGATATGCGACGGCCTTGACTCGGCTGAGATCATCGCGACATGGCCAGGATCAGCTACGACGACGACACCGCGGCGGCGTACAAAGCGGTCCGCGAGATCCCCAGAGACGGGCTCGAGAACTGGCGCGACGCGCTACGACGTCACCTCGACCCCGTGCCAGGGATGACCCTGGCAGACATCGGCGCGGGCACCGGCACGTTCGCCGCCGCTTTCAGCGACTGGTTCGGTCTCAGCGTCGTGGCGGTCGAGCCGTCGGCGGCGATGCGGGCCAGGATCCCGCGCCGGCCGGGTATCCAGGTGCTGGCGGGCGACGCCAGCACGATCCCGCTGCCGGACGGCGCCGCGGACGGCGCGTGGCTGTCCACCGTGCTGCACCACATCCCCGGCCTCGATGCCGCCGCGCGGGAGATCCGGCGCGTGCTGCGCCCCGGCGCCCCGGTGCTCATCCGGCAGGGATTCCCCGACAGGGACGGCTGGGCGGACACCTGGTGGGTGCACCGCTGGTTTCCCGAGACCACCAGGACGGTCGGCACCTGGCCCACCGTCGAGCAGGCGTGCGAGGCGTTCGGCGCCGCCGGGTTCAGCCTGGACGGCCTTGAGCGGATCTCCGAGACGTACCGGACCAGCCTCGCCGATTTCCTTGCCGCGGCGGACACCTTCCGCCAGGCCGATTCCCCGATGCGCGCCCTCACTGAGGAGGAATTCCGCCGCGGCAGGGAACGCCTCCGCCAGGCAGCCCGGGAGGCCGGCAAATCCCCCGGCACGGAACCCCGAACCTCATGGCTGGACCTGCTAGTCCTGCGCTGAGGCTGACAGCAGTCCCTGACCTCGCACGCCACGCACGTCAGCGATGGCTGGCGTCGGTCAGGGCCTGCCCAATTCAGGGCCTGACCGATTCTTGACGGGACGCAACGTTGCGTCTAGTTTAGTTTTCATGAGGCAGCTGAAGACTCGCGAACCGGCCGCGCGGACCGGGCACCACGACGACCGGGTCGGGACGGTAACGAGAGAGGCTGGTGCGGCCCGGGCGGTCGCGGTGGTCGCGCCGGCGGTGATCCTGGTGATCGGAATGGTCGCCGCGGTGAACCTGGCGATTCCGGAGCTGCAGGCAAGCAGCCTGAACCCGTCGGTGTCCGGGACGGCATGGATCGTGGACAGCTACACGCTGGTGTTCGCGTGCCTGCTGATCCCGGCTGGCGCGCTCGGCGACCGGTTCGGCCGCAAGCGCGGGATGCTGACCGGCCTTGGCCTGTTCGCGGCGGGATCGGCTATGGCCGCGCTGGCGCCCAGTGTGGCGGTGCTGATGTGCGGGCGCGCGCTGAGCGGCGTGGGAGCGGCGCTGGTGCTCCCCGCGACACTCGCGGTCACGCTCGCGCGCGTCGCGCCCGCGGACCGGCCGCGGGCCGTGGCGCTGTGGTCGGCGCTGACGGGGATCGGCGGCGTCATCGGCAACCTCGGCGGCGGCCTGGCGGTCGAGCTTGGCGGCTGGCGGGTGCTGTTCTGGTCAGGCGTGCCGCTCGCTGCGGCGGCGGCAGCGCTGATCGCGTCGGGGGTGCCCGGGCAGTCCCGGCACGACGACCCGGTGGACGGCGGT
>Ga0335075_10015138_pt1 | contig 11562 bp, 11 predicted proteins | sample Lox_Sample_24_FD_206723 | JGI IMG/M metagenome (GOLD analysis project Ga0335075, IMG submission 206723) | Soil microbial communities from Loxahatchee National Wildlife Refuge, Florida, United States - Lox_Sample_2.4 | ecosystem: Environmental > Terrestrial > Soil > Wetlands | place: USA...
TCGCTCGGCCCGGTCGAGCGGCTGCTCGGGATTCTGGTCGTCGCCGGGTTCGAACCGGGTTCCGCGCTGGCGATCTATCGCGCGACCGTCAGCTACGCGCGCGGCTATGCGCTGGGTGAGGCGACGGGATTCACGGTCGACGCCGCGGGGCCGGGCGGCCTGGAGCGGTTGCTCGCACTTTCAGCGGATGAGTTCCCGATCCTCGGTGGCCGAAGGCGATCGACGCGCTCCGCGCACTGCACGTCGAGCAGGTCATGCAGCGGATCGGCGGGCTGGGTGATCAGGCGCCCCGCTTCACGAGCGACAACGGGTCGGAGACGGGTCGCCCGGACGCAGAGACGTGGAGCCGGCTCATCGGTCCAGTGACGTTGCGCAGTCGACCACAGATGCTGTTCGGCGACGAGGACCTCGAGCAGGCTCGTCGGCAGCTCGTCGTCTACGGTCGCGATGGGCTCCCCGTCATCGGGCACGATGGCGAGCTACGCGGCTGGCTGACTCGCTCCGATGTGCTCGCCGCACTCGCCGACCGGCTTGACTCATCCGAGCAGGACATCGAGCGCGGGGCGAGAGTCGCCGAGCGGGCGGCCGGCGCCGGGACCCTCGGGCATCGGCCGACTCGCCCGTTGCCGGGACATGAGCTGCTGGAACTGCGCGTCCATGACGACTCGCCCGCGCTCGGTCGCCGGCTCGTCGAGATCGACTGGCCGTCCGGCACCACGGTCGTCGCCGTGACCGAGGGTCGCGAGGTGAGGGCTGCATCGCCGGACGTCACGCTCCGTGCCGGCGAGCGGGTGCTCGTACTCGCGCCGGTTGCCGCAGCGGCCGGCCGCGAGGAGGCGACCGGGGCGTGGTTGACATAACGCCGTGACGTCAAGGGCTGCCGCAGATCTTCTGCGCCTTCAGCAGCGCCGGCGCGTTCGGCGAGATGCCGGGCGGCGGGGTCTCGCCGATCCCGCCGTTCTTGAACGTCGGGTCCGGGAAGTTGGGCACGCCGTGCCGACGCATGCAGCGCGAGAAGGCAAGCGCCGCGCGCCGCTGGGCGGCAGTCGCCTTCGGCGGCCCGTTGCCGCCGGTCGCCTTCTTGATGCAGACCTTCACCGCGGACTCGAAAGCCGGCGAGTGGACATCAATCGTCGACGGGACATGGACACCGAGAATGCTGATCTGTACACCCGCGCCCGCCGACGCCGACGATCCGCCCGGGTCCGGGAACTGAGCCTGACCGTGGGAGCGCATGCACTCCGAGAACGCGAGCCCGGCGTCGTCGTTCGATCCGGTCGTCGACGTTCCGCCCCCGGCGCCTGAGCCGCACGCGGTGAGCGCCAGGCAGGCGGCCGTCGCGGCCAGCGCTTCGATCAGCCGGAACCTCACGACCCGAGGTTCTACGCGGCTGCGGATAACACGGCCGTAACGGCGTTACGCCGCTGTGAGAGGTCGACACGAGGCTGGCAAGCGCTGGCCGCGTCGGCTGTGAGCGTCCGGTTCGATTCCGGAAGTAGGCACCGTGATGCGGGAGTGGTCAATTTCCAGACGTCGTGTCGGAGGATCGCCCCGCCCTTGACAGAGGTCTCCGCGATCGCCAACCCTGGACGGCCGGCGGCCCGCCGATGTAGGCTCGCGCCGATGATCGAGGCGCAGTGGAAGGTGACGGTCCAACGGCCGGCCGAGGAGGTCTTTGACTTCGTCGCGGATCTGCACAACGAGCCGCAGTTCAATCCCGATGCCTCGAACATCGTGCAGAAGTCCGATGGTGCGATCGGTCTTGGAACCGTGTTTGAGGAGGATTTCAAGCGGCTGGCGCGCTACGTCACGAAGATCGACGTCTACCGGCGACCGACGGACCTTGGGTTTGACGCGCACAATCCGAAGGCGGACGCGGTGGTGCGGTTCGGTTTCGAGGCCGAGGGCCAAGCAGCCACATCGGTGTCCTGCCGGGTGCAGATCACGATGAAGGGGCTCACCCGCTTCGCCGAGCCGCTCATGGCGCCGATGGTCCGCGGACAGATTCAGAGCACCCGCGGTCCGATGCTCAAGGCTGCGCTCGAACGCTAGCTCGCGCGCCGGTCTACGCGCACACTCAGTCGAGCTTGGTCAGCCGCAGGTTTCGCCTGTCGCGGAACGCCCGAGCACGAGCACACGTCCGGCGGCGGTCCGTTCGGCGCGAACGTTCGCGCAGCCGCGCCGGTGCGAGGCGTAGTAGTTGGCACGAAGAAAGATGTCGCCGGCTGAATTGACAGTGAGGGCGTTGATGGCTGCCAGACCGACATTACCGGGGTAGAGCCGCTTGAGCCGATGTTGATCGACCAGCGTCGTCAGCGCGAACGATCTGATCCGCACGATCGAATCGTTGTAGGCAGCGACGATCTCTCCTGCGGCCGACCTCCTGACGAGGTTGGCTTGACTGAACGCGTCGGGGTATCCCGTGTAGCTGCCGTCGGTCCGAACGACCAACAGCTCCGCCGGATGCGAATAGCGGGTGCCACCCCCGCCACTGCCACACTCGTACACCGTGAACCCAGCGCCGGCCACACCGGCGCGACCGCAGTCCGCGCGGGCCGGCGGCGGAAGCCTTCCCGCGCTGCTCTGAGTGACCAGTACACCGCCCAGTGACAGCGCCAGCACAACGGACACGGCGATGGCAGAAAGCCGTCTCATCCGCCGACGATCTTCCTCTGCCGGGTTGAGACGCGCAACCGCGCCGAGAGCCAGGAACGCTGTGCGGGAATCTTGACATTCCCTCAGATGAGAGGAGAGTGAGTCCGCACTCAGCAAAGCGTCCTCGGTTCGCTCGGGCCGAGGGGGCCGCGAGGGGCGCTGCCAGCCGTTGTTGGCTGCCGGGACTGGTGGTGAGCTCGCGTCGGCCCATGGCGCACGCCATCACTGGAGGCCGACATGAGCAGCACTGAGGTGGAGCGCGAGCGCTCGCGCGATGGGCGGACACCGCGGGTTGGGGACCTGAAGCTCGAGGTGGTGGTGATCCCGGTGTCCGATGTCGATCGAGCGAAGGCGTTCTATGAGGGGTTGGGCTGGCGGCTCGACGCCGACTTTGCCGACGAGCATGGATTTCGCATCGTCCAGTTCACGCCGCATGGGTCGGCATGCTCGATCCAGTTCGGCTCGCAGATGACGTCCGCGGCGCCCGGGTCGGCCACGAACACGTACTTGGTCGTGCCCGACCTGCAGGCGGCGCGCTCTGCCATCGCCGCGCTCGGCATTGCGGTCTCCGAGGTGTTCCACGAGGGGTCGATCGGCGATCGCTTCCACCCGGATGACCGCGTCGCCGGCGCCGCCCCGAACGGTGCCACGTACGGCTCGTTCGCGTCCTTCAGCGACCCTGACGGAAACACCTGGCTACTCCAGGAGATCACGACCCGGCTGCCGGGTCGGGTGGACGAAGCCGACACCTCGTTTGCGTCCGCTGGCGATCTGGCGAAGGCGCTGCGGCGTGCTGCAGCGGCGCACGGCGAGCACGAAACACGGATCGGCCGCGCAGATCCGGACTGGCCGGACTGGTACGCCGAATACATGGTCGCCGAGCGGGCGGGAGGGGAGCTTCCGCTGTGACTGCAGATTACGACGTCATCGTCCTGGGAGGTGGCGCGCCTGGGGAGCACTGCGCCGGGGCTCTCTCCGAGGGCGGATTGCGCGTGGCCGTGGTCGAGCAAGACCTGGTGGGTGGGCTGTGCTCGTACTGGGCCTGTATTCCGTCGAAGTCGCTGCTGCGCCCGGGGGAGGCGGTGCACGGCGCTCGTGAGGCGGGCGCGCAGGCTGAGGTCAACGTGCAGGACGCGCTCGGTTGGCGCGACTTCATGGTCTCCAACTACTCGGACACTGGAGCGGCCCAGTGGCTGGCGGACCGGGGGATCGCGCTGTTGCGCGGCCGCGGTCGCCTCGCCGGGACAGGAGCGGTGGAGGTCGACGGAGTGCGCTACACGGCCGAGCACGTGGTACTCGCCAACGGCGCCGATCCAGTCGTCCCCCCGGTTCCCGGATTGCGCGAGATCGACGGCGTCTGGGGCACGAACGAGGCGACCGGGATGAAGGCCGTGCCGAAACGGCTGATCGTGCTCGGAGCTGGCGCGGCCGGGCTCGAGCTCGGGCAGGTCGTACGGCGCCTCGGCGGTGAGGTGGCGATCGTCGAAGGGGCCGGGCATGTGCTTGCGCGGGAGCCGGCACCGCTGGGCGAGGCACTCGGCGCGGCGCTGCGACGTGACGGAATCGAGCTCGTGCTCGGCGTACAGGCGACCTCGGCCGCTCGCGACGGCGCGGACTTCGTTCTCCACCTCGCGGACGGACAGGAGATGCGTGGCGACCGTCTGCTGGTGGCGACCGGACGGCGTCCGCGCGTGGAGGGAATCGGGCTTGAGACGGTCGGTATCACCCCGGACCCGGGTGGCGTCCCGGTCGACGCGCACATGTGCGTCGCGGAGCGACTATGGGCGGTCGGTGATGTCACCGGCATCTGGCTATTGACCCACGTCGGGGAGTACCAGGGTGAAGTGGTCGCCTCAAACATCCTCGGTGAGCCCAGGGAGGTCCATTACGAGGCCGTCCCCCGCGTGACCTACACCGACCCTCAGGCGGCGGCATCCGGCGCGACGCAGGCCCGGTTCAGCGCGACTGCGGGGCTGTCCGAGATCGCCAGGACCGCCACCTACACGCACGCCTATGCGGACTCGAACGGGTTCTTGACCTTGCTCAGCGACGGAGAGCACCTCACCGGTGCGTACGCGCTCGGGCCAGAGGCCGGCGAATGGCTGCAGCAGGTGACGCTGGCGATTCGAGCCCAGGTTCCGCTTGACGTGCTGCGCGACACGATCCAGCCGTTCCCCAGCTTCTCGGAGATCGTTGCCGCGGCGTTGAAGGCCCTCCGTCACGAGATCGCCACCGAACACCAACCCGATCGCGGGGTCCCGATCGGCTGAGCCGGCGAAGCGACGGCCGAGTAGCTTCCAGCTCCCCGATCCTCGGCTGACACCCGTCTACCCGCTACACGCTGCAGACCGACCAAGACGACGTGCTCTATGTCCAGTCACACGGCATCCGGCACGGCAGCGCCGACGTTCTGGCGCGGCTGGCTCGAGGGGAGGATGTTGACGCGCACGAGTACACGTCCGTACCTCCACCCAGATCGAGACCGCCGCCACTGGCCTGGACTGGCTGAACAAGGGCGTGTTCATCAGCGTCGGCGGGCGCCAGCCAGGCGGCGTGGCCTACGAGACCTACCTCGTGGAGTGACCTGGCCCGACGGGATCACGCAGGGCTGAACATTCGGCGGCTGCCAAGTGCGACGGCGAGCAGCTTTTGCGAGATGCTGTGCCTCACCGGCGATCGCCTCGGGTTCTGCCAGAGCGGAGGCTCGGTCTCAGTCCGGAAGGCCCCAGAACGCTCCGTGCAGTCCGACTTCGCGGAAGTAGGCGGCGGCCTGCTCGGGCTCACGTCGGGCATACCCAGGAGCTAGTCGGCCCTCATACCAGCGGCTCGCCAGACGCCACAGAGTCGCGAGGTCCATCACGTAGCCGCGGCGGTTGCCGGTCCGCTGCAGCCAGGTCTCGACGCATGCCTCGCTGCAGAAGATGCGCTGGTTGTCGCAGGTGTGCACGACGTCGTCCCAGATGCGTGCCGCGGGAATGAGGAAGTGCGCCACCTGAGTTCCATCCGGAGGGTGTGTGTCGCTGACCGACCAGGCATGGGGCGTTGCGCAGCCCGGACATCGAGTGGCGACCAGCAAGTCTTGGTCGCCGGGCAGCAGATGCGGCTCCACATCAGTGTAGAACGTCGGTCGAATGACAGCGGCGGTTGGCAGAGAACGCGTGTTCGTGTCTGTCGTCCGTGCTCAGATCCCCAGAGTACGTCGACGGCACGCATCGCGGAGAGGTTGTCGGTCTCTGCCCCGCTGTCTAACTGCGTTCTTGTCGTGATGCGGATGCAGGTCGGCTCACCCCGGCTGCATCGAGACGCTGATCACGCTCATCGGGTCGCGTGCCTGGTCGTGTCATGGCTTATCCGCTAACCAGGAACGCCCTTGCGGCTCCCATTGTCTGGGTGAACTGGCCCTCGCGGATCGCCTGCGCAGGGGAGCTGTCGTCAAGTTGTGGGTTCAGCCCGAGAAACCATGCACGGATGGTCTGCGGCGTCTCCGCGGAGAGCAGTAGCTGGAAGACCTGGTAGGACGCCACGATCCGCTGCTCGGAGTCGGGGCGGGGTTTGCGGTTGCCCTTGATCCAGCGGCTCACGGTCTGGGGATCGCTGACGTCGGCCATATGGGCGGTGAGGCGCTGGCCGAGCACCTCCTGTAGGTACGCGGCCATCTCGGGCAAGCTCGTCTGCATGGCGGAGCGGTGAGCCTGCGCCTCGGCGGCGGCGGGTTGCCTCGCGCTCTTTCCGCTGTTGAGCTTCTTCGGAATCTGGTCTGCCGCCTCTCCGAGAGCAGTCGGCTTGGTGAGGGAGCGTGGTTCTGCGGATTCGGCCAACCCCGCATCGCTGACGGGTACCACGTTGGCCGGGTTGTTGGCATGGTAGCTGGTTGGGACTTTGGAGGCGACCGCGCACCGCACCGACGGCAGGCGAAGGTAGGGAGAAGCGTCCAGCTCAGCAACTCCGGTATGAGCGCTTTCCGTTGAAAGGAGGTCTCCGGGCTGGCGCCGAAAGCGAGTCTCGAAACAACGAGACGGGCGAACCGTCTAGACGTAGAGACCGTAAGATCCAGCGCGCCAATCTGGGGCAACGTCGGACGCTGCTACGGGGGGCCCATGACGCGAAGACGGCAGACGCCGGGACGGAGCGACGCACGAACCAGAAGAGGGTGGCGCGAACCGGATCGCCGGTGGTGGGCGCGGCGTCGACTCGCTCCCCTGCATGTGAGCAACTCGCTAACTATCAGCGCAGCGGTCGTCGTCGGAGTTCTTACTGGCTGGTGGATACTGGCGATCGTTGTGGGCTCCGTCTACGCCATTTTCGCCGCCGGCTTGCTAGCGCTCGCGATCAGCCCGAGGGTCGCGAACACCTTCGACAAGTTCCGCGGGTAGATGACGTCTGGCTGTCAGCCACTTGCGCTTTGCGCCGGCGGCGCCACTCCGAACTGAACGCCGCTATGCGACGAGCCCGGGTCTGCGGCAGAAGCCCTTAGCTTGGTAAGTGACCTGAGGTCCGTTGTTCGCTGACCTCCCGGCCGTGTCAAGGATGGATTCACCGAACCGGAGGGTCGGCTAGCACTATTCGCCCTCCGGTGACTCTCCGGGACGAAGCCATTGCCATCGACCCTTGCGCTTGACCTTCGTCCACCCGCTGCGGCGGCGGTGCCGGACGACGAGCGGCAGGACGACGAACAGGATCACACCCGAAAAGACCAATAATGCGAGCGCAATAGAGCGCGAAGGGCCACGATGGGAAAAATCAGTGATGAGCAAGAGCCCCATCGCCGCCGCAAACGGGAGCCACCACGCGAGACGCCAGCCAAGCCCCAGGCCGTCAGATTCCACCCATTGCTTTAGCCGCCGTGTCAATGGCCATCGGTTTCTCCCCACTGGCGGCCACTTAATTCCCCACTGGTGGCCATCGTTTCTCCCCGCTGGTGGCCATCGAATGTCCCCACTGGTGGCCATCGTTTCTCCCCAGCGGGGGTTGGATGCGTTTTCAGGTGAGGGGCTTGACCCCCTTGCCGGCGGTGGCTTGGGCGAGCCGGTAGCTGTCTTGGCCGTCGGTGATGAGCACGTGCGCGTGATGTAGGAGTCGGTCGACGGTTGCGGTGGCCAGGGTTTTGGGCATGAGCTCGTCGAACCCAGAGGGGTGGATGTTGGAGCTGATCGCGATCGAGCGTTTCTCGTAGGCGGCGTCGACGACGCGGAACAGCGCGTCGGCGGCGTCCGCGGACACCGGTAACAGGCCAACGTCATCGATCAGGATCAGGTCGGAGCGGATCAGTTTGCTGATCGCCTTGTTGATGCTGTCGTCGGCGCGGTGGCGGCGAAACAGCGCGGCGAGGGAGTCCAGGGTGTGCCAGGAGACGGTGCGGCCGTTGTCGATCGCGAGGTGCCCGAGCGCTTCGATGAAATGGCTCTTGCCGCTTCCCGACGGGCCGCACACGACCAGCACCTCGGCGCGGTTGACCCATTCCAGGGTCTGCAACGCGTGCTGGGTGTGGGGCGGGATGACCGAGGCGGCCGCCTCCCAGGCGTCGAACGTTTTGCCGGCCGGCAGCCCGGAGGCGCGGCGGCGCATCGAGATGGTCGCCTGGTCGCGGCCGGCGGCCTCTTCTGCGAGCAGCACCCTGAGCACTTCGGCGTGCTCCCACCGCTGACTGGTGGCCGTGGCGATCACCTCGGGGGCGGCGCGGCGGACGTATGGCATTCGCAGTCGGCGCAGGAGGCGGTCAAGTTCGTCGGGCAGCGGCGGCGCAGCGGGTGGCTTGACGGTCATCGCTGACCTCCGATCGGCGCGCTCTGGTGCTCTGGCGGGGAGGGGATCGGTCGCGGCAAGGTGTTTGAGGGCCGCAGAATGCCTCTGGTGACCTCGATCTTCGCGGCGAGGGTCAGATTCGGTGGGTTCATGCTCCAAATCCCTCCCAGGACCGGGTCGAGCGCTGCAGCGAGCGGTCCTCTGAGGCGCGCGTGGGGAGCGCGATCACGGTCGCGGTCTGCTGGTGGGCGAGGATGCTGGCCAGGTCCCCGTCGGCAAATCGGCCGTAGCTGGCGCACCGGGCCAGCGCGTCGTTGACCGGGCCGGTGCCGTGCAGTTTGGCCAGGTCGATCGCTTCGGCCATCTTGCGACGGATCCGCTGGGTGCCCTCCGCGGCGGCTTGGCGCAGCCATCGCTCGGCGCCCTCGCCGATCGCAAGGAACTCGCGCTCCTCGCGGCTGCGGGCACGGGGCCGGCGCGCCAGCGCGCCCGCTGGCCGCGGCGGATAGTGCCCGTCCTGGATGCTCGGCCGGCCCGGCGTGGTCAGTGCGTGGCGGGCGACCTCCCGCGGCCCCTGGTCGGGATCGATGTGCACGACCACGAGCTGCTCGCCCTCGGCGCGGACCCAGACGCGCTCGCCGATCAGCTCGTGCGGGACCGAGTAGATCGCATCGCCCACGCTCACCGTGGCCTGGCGGTCAACCTTGCGGGTCTGCCCGAAACACAACGTGTGCCCCAACCGTGGCAGTCGATGCAGATGCTCATGCTCCTGGGCTAACAGACTCAGCGGCGGCTGCCGGGTCGCGCGATGCGGCCGCGTGTTGACATCGGCCATGAACTGCTGACAGGCCCGCTCCAGCGCCTGCCAGTCCGGATAGTCCTCGCGGAGGTTGTGATCGGTCGGGACCAGGTCGGCCTTGGCGATCTTCACCGTCGCCTCCGAACCACCCTTGGACTGGGGATCCGCCGGCGCACAGGTCGCGATCGTCAGCCCGTAATGGCGCGAGACCTCAACGATCGTCGCGTTGCGAACCGCGATCCCCGCGATGTGCTCGACCGTCACCGTCTTCTCGTTATCGGTCAACGCATACGTCGGCACCCCGTCCAGACAGCGCAGCGTGCGATCCAACCCGATCACCACGCTCGCCAGCGTCTTGTCGCGCAACGGCACCACCACCCGAAACCGCGACCATGCCAGCCACGCGCAGAACAACACCGCGTGCACGCCCGCGACCTCGGGCCCGTCACCGTAATCCCATTGCAGCCACAACCCAGGCTGCGGGATCCACGGCCGCGTCCGCCGCCCGTGCTGGTTGCGCCAGCGGCGCTTGGCCTCAGCGACCGCCCGCCTGGTCGTGCGATACGACCCCTCATACCCCATCGCGACCAAGATCCCGTGCGCCTTATCGGCCCGAATCTGCGCTTTGGAGCGGTCGACCAGCTCATCAATCTTCGCCGCGAACGGGTCGACCAGCGGTCGGCTGCGCGCACGCTCGGGCAGCCCGCCACCCGCCGCGTCGCGCGCGGCGACCAACCTGGCGACCGTCTTGTGATCACACCCCGCCAGCGCCGCCGCGCCCCGCAGCGACCCCGTCAGGTCATACGCCTCCAGAATCTCCATCGCTTCCTCCGGTTTCTTCACCGCCGCCCTCCTCAGATCGCGCGTCAACACCACGCGACCGACTACCGGCGACTCAGGACAGAACCGTGGGGAGAAACCGTGGCCACCCATGGGGAGAAACAGTGGCCACCAACGGGGAGATTCGATGGCCGCCTACGGGGAGCTTTCCACGGCCACCGTCATCGATGCGGCGGTTGTGTTTGATCTGTCCGTAGATCGGCTCGATGGTGATCTTCCGCAGCGCGTAGCGCGCGCGTCCGGTGTCGGTGGCCAGGGTCTGGCGCATCTGGTCATAGCGCCCGTGCTCCCAGCCCGGGCGCAGGCCCTCGCGCTTGCCGCCGTCGGGCGGGACGAGCACCTGGATGCCACGCTCGGTGATCTGTCGCATCTGCGGGGTGTGCCAGTAGCCGGCATCGGCAACCACCGCATCGGGCACCTCGCGGACGCCGTGGCGGCTCAGGTGACCCAGCGCGGTGTCGAGCATCGGTTCGAGGTGTCCGAAGTCGCCCGCGTCGACGGTGATCTCGGCCGCGAGGATGACCTGGCGCTCGTTGACCGCGGCCTGGGCGTTGTAGGACTGATGTGGCGGGCTGCCCTTGGTGCGCATCACCCGCGAATCGGGATCGACCAGGTTGATCCGCCCCTCCGGCAGCTCCGGCGCAGTGAACGGCTGGCTGTTGCCCTTCAGCACCCGGCCCTTGGTGTCCCGGGCGCTCGCCCGCCACCGGTCATAGGCCTCGTGTGCGGCCAGTTCGACCCGGTGATTCTCTTCCAAACGCCCGAGCGCATCAAGTAGCCGGTCCGGGCGATCACGCGCGATCGCCTGTGCCTGCCCGGCGCGGTGGGCGTCCAGCTGGCTGCGCGCGACCCGCGTCCACTCCCGTCGCCCGCCGCGGCGCAGCACCGGGCGCGCGAGCACCACCGCCTCCAGATCGACCTCCAGTTCAGCGACCGGGTCCTCACCGCCCGGGTGAGCCTTGCGCTCAGCCAGCCGCTGCTTTGCCTCGGCCAGCGCTTGGCGGCGGCCTTCGGGGGTGCGCAGCGCCTCGGGCAGCTCATCACCGCGATCAGACCCGTAAAGCTCGTCCTCACGACGGTCGGTGTCCTCGGCCTCGCGCAAGATCTGGCCGACCAGTTCGCGGTAGTCGCGGTTTTGATCCATCGACGCGCTGGCCTTGATCTTGGTGCCGTCGATCGCGATCACCCCGACCGACACCAACCCGGCCTCCCGGCAGAGCGCCAGCACATCGTCAAACAGCTCGCCGATCTCAGTCTCGTGGCGGCGGCGGAACTCCGCGACCGTCGAATGATCCGGCGTCCGCATCCCCGTGATCAATTTGAACGCGACGTCCTCCCAGCACGCCCGCTCGATCGCGCGCGAGGAACGGATCCCGCGCGCATACGCATACAAAAGCACCGCCACCAGGACCGCCGGGTCATACGGCGCACGGCCCGCCGCACCCATCCGATACGCCTGCCGGAAACGGTCCAGGTCCATCTGATCGACCGCGCCCAACACCGTCCACACCAAGTGATCCGCAGGC
>Ga0335075_10015140_pt1 | contig 11561 bp, 9 predicted proteins | sample Lox_Sample_24_FD_206723 | JGI IMG/M metagenome (GOLD analysis project Ga0335075, IMG submission 206723) | Soil microbial communities from Loxahatchee National Wildlife Refuge, Florida, United States - Lox_Sample_2.4 | ecosystem: Environmental > Terrestrial > Soil > Wetlands | place: USA: Florida...
TGGCCCGCGGTGATGAGGCCCGGCGGGCGCAGCAGCCGGGTGATGGCGTAGGCGAGCGTGGACTTGCCGCTGCCGCTTTCCCCGGCCAGGCCGAGCACCTCGCCGCGGTGCAGCGTCAGGTCCACGTCCACCACGGCGTGGACCGCGTCCTGGCCGAAGCCGTAGTCCGCGTGCAGGCCGGAAACCTCGATCAGCGGGTCGGAGCCGTGCGGCTGCGGTGCGTCCACCCGGCCCAAGGGAACGATTCGCTCGGTGCTCATCGCGCCGCCTCCCGGGCCGGCAGCGCCGGCGCCCTGGCCGGCAGCACCGGCGTCATGCCGAGCCTTGACCGCCTGGGCAGGCCGGCCCTGCGCGCCCGGCGGCCGGTGAGCCCGGCCGCGCGCAGCCGCGGGTTCACGTACTCGTCGATGCCGAAGTTGAGCAGGGCAAGCCCGGTGCCGAACAGCCCGACGGCAAGCCCCGGTGGCAGGAACCACCACCACTGGAGGTGCACGTCCTGTGCGGCCTGCGCGTTCTGCGCCCAGTAGAGCATGGTCCCCCAGCTCCAGTGAGAGGTGTTGATGACGCCGAGGAACGACAGCGCGGTGTAGGTCCCCACCCCGTAGATGACGGTGAACAAGAACGAGGTCGCCACTACCGGCACGAGGTTGGGCAGGATCTCGAATGCCATGATCCGCCAGCTGCGCTCGCCGATGATCCTGGCCGAGTCGACATAGTCGAGCCTTCGCATGGACAGCGTCTCCGCCCGTAGTTGCCTGGCGCCGAACGCCCAGCCGGTGGCGGCGATGATGAACCCGATCAGCAGGTCGTTCGGGTTGCCGCCCTTGCCGAGCAGCCCGAAGATCACGATGAGCAGCGGCAGCGCGGGCAGCACAAGGAAGATGTTGGCCAGCATGGACAGCAGGTCGTCGGCCCAGCCGCCCAGGTACCCGGCGGCCACGCCGAACCCCACCGCCAGCACGGTCGCCACCACCCCGGCCACCAGCGAGACCAGGACCGTGCTCCGCCCGCCGACGAGTAGCTGTGACAGCACGTCCTGCTGTGTCTGGGTGGTGCCGAGCAGGTGCGCGGCGGACGGCGGCTGCGCGATACCGATGGTCGTCGACGCGTGGGCGTCCGGCGAGTAGGGGGCGAGGAACGGCCCGGCGATGGCAAGGAACGCGAACGCCACGGACAGGAACAGGCCGGTGAGGATCTTCGGCGACCGGAGCAGTCGTTGCATGTCAGGCCTCCTGCCTGATGCGCGGGTCGAGGAAGGCGTAGACAAAGTCGGCGATCAGGTTCGCCAGGAGCACCGCGATCGTGATGATGAGGAAGATCCCCTGCAGCACCGGGTAGTCGTCGCTGCCAATGGAGTTGACCAGCAGGTAGCCGATGCCGGGGTAGGAAAAGACGATCTCGGTGAGCAGCGCGCCGGAGACGATGAACCCGATGGCGAGGGCGAAGCCAGAAACGTTCGGCAACAGCGCGTTGCGCGCCGCGTACCCGATCACCTTGTGCCTCGGCAGCCCCTCGGCCTGCGCGAGCAGGACGTAGTCCTCGTCCATCGTGGTGATCATCATGTTGCGCATCCCGATGATCCACCCGGCGACGGACGCCAGGACGATCGTGAGCGCGGGAAGCACCGCGTGGTCCAGCACGTTCGAGATGAACTGCCAGTTAAAGGCCGGGTTCAGCGTCGCGGTGTCGTACCCCTGGCTGGGCGGGAACCAGCCCAGCTTGGTGGCGAACAGCGCCACCGCGAGTATGGCGACGAAGAAGTACGGCGCGGCCTGGAAGAACGTCATGGCCGGCAGCAGGTTGTCCAGCCAGCTTCCCCGACGCCAGGCCGCGGCGACGCCCAGCAGGGTGCCAAGCACGAAGCTGATCACCGTCGCGGTTCCCACCAGGCCAAGCGTCCAGGGCAAGGCAGAGCTGATCAGGCTGCCGACCGATGCGGGATAGGCGTTGAGCGAGGTACCGAGGTTGCCGTGCAGCAGGTGGACCCAGTACTGCACGTACTGACCCCAGATCCCGGTCCTGGTCTGCACGCCGTACTGCAACTCGAGCGCCGCGACGGCCTGGGGGGACTCCGCCGACTGCGCCTTGCCGAGCACCGCGAGCGCCGGGTTGCCCGGCATGAGCCGCGGCAGGAAGAAGTTGATCGTGATCGCGACGATCGCGGTGACCACGTAAAGCGTGATTCTGCGAACGATCAGGCGCATGACTGGTCCCAGCGCTTCGTGGAATCTGGCATTTCGTCTCCGTAACGAGAGCGGATGTGGATCACCGTGACTACAGCCTCGGATTCGCCTGGGTGAGCAGGCGTCACCTCGTTGGTGCGATTGCGACCGACCTGATGACCGTGATCGCCGCGACCGGATGCCGGCCTCACCATCGCCGCCGTCCCCTGCGGCCCACGGGAAAGAAGCGCCACGACCGAACGCCCGGCCGGAAATCGCACGGTTCGCAGGATCCGCGTTCACCCCGCCACCGGAGATATTTGCGGCCTGGAGACAGACGTGGAGGTATTACCAATGGCAGGAGAAGCGAACTGGCGGCTGTCCGCCGCGTGCCGGTCGATCGAACCCGATTTGTTCTTCCCGGTCTCGTCAGCCGGCCCGTCCCTGGAGCAGGCGTCGCAGGCGAAGGCGGTCTGCGCCTGTTGCCTGGTTCGCCGGCAGTGCCTCGCGTTCGCGCTGCGGACTCGGCAGCGGCACGGCATCTGGGGCGGCCTCAGCGCGGACGAGCGGGCCGCGGAGGCCACGTACCAGCGGGGGGACGATGCGGTCAATCCCCCCGTGAGCGCGTGAGACAGTGAGCGCGTGAGACAGTGAGCGCGTGAGCCAATGATCGCGCGACCGCGGGATGAGCGGCCAGTCACCCAATCAGGGTGATTGGCCCGCGGACCAGGGGAACCTGGACGTCTCGCTACGGGGCGACTACGGGGCGGAAGTCGTTACGGCGTTATGTGTCCGCTCGCAGCCGGCCGACACGGCTCCGCTGGAGCCTGGCCTGCTCAAGCTCGGTGATCTGGCGGTCACGGTTGGCGCCGAGCCTGGTGTGCTCGATCCTGTCGCGCAGCTTCAGTATGGCGTCGAGCAGCATCTCCGGGCGGGGCGGGCAGCCGGGCACGTAGACGTCCACCGGCACGATGTGGTCCACCCCCTGCACGACGGCGTAGTTGTTGAACATGCCGCCGGAGGAGGCGCACACCCCCATCGCGATCACGTACTTGGGGTCGGGCATCTGGTCGTAGATCTGGCGCAGCACCGGCGCCATCTTCTGGCTCACCCGCCCGGACACGATCATCAGGTCGGCCTGCCGCGGGGTGACCCCGGTCTTCTCCATCCCGAACCGGCCCATGTCGTGCCTTGGGCCGCCGGCCTGTATCACCTCGTACGCGCAGCAGGCCAGGCCGAAGAAGGCCGGCCACGTCGAGCGCGACCTGGCGTACCCGGCCACCTTCTCCACCGTGGTCAGCAAGAACCCGGGCGGCAAGTGCTCCTCAAGACCCATCGCGGCCCCCTCGGCCGTTCGGCGGCTGATGCACCGCCAACGCTAGGGTCCGGCACCTGCCCGCCTCTTCCGTCACGGTGACCGGGCTTGCCAGGCCCTCCAGGTGGCCCGTTAGGTCAAGGCGACCAGGTTCGGCCTGGCTGGTCGCGCCGCGCCGGTCCAGCAGACTTGCGTTCGACATGTTAACGACATATCGTTAACATGTCGGCGACATGATTCTGCCGGGCGCATCCAATCGGACGCCTTGCTCACCTCTTCGAAGGAGAAGTCATCATCAGAAACTTGGATCCTGGCCTCGATGGCCGGCGTCGAGAGCGCCGCGGCCATCGCCGTGGCGAGGAGAGCCGTCGCGGAGACGGGCTCAGCGGCCGCGGCGGCGGCCTGCGCACGCATGATCACGTTCACGGCGGCTTCGGTGCCGATTTCGACTTCGGTCCGATCGGCGGCCCGCGGGACCGTAGTCGCGGACGCGGCCGGGCCGGACGCGGTGACGTCCGGGCGGCGATCGTCTCGCTGCTGAATGAGGGGCCGCGCAATGGCTACCAGATCATCCAGGAGATCAATGAGCGTACCGGCGGCCTGTGGCGGGTAAGCTCCGGCTCCGTCTACCCCGCGATCTCCCAGCTGGAGGACGAGGGGCTGATCGAGCCCACCGAAGGCAACGGCCGCAAGCTGCTCGCGCTGACCCCGGTGGGCCGCGAGCACGCCGAGCGGAACGCCGGCCAGCTCGCACGGCTCTGGGAGGCCGGCGCCGAGGACGCTCGTCTCGGCGAGTTCCTGCAGTACCGCGAGCTGATCCGCCAGCTGGCCGTCGCGACCAGGCAGGTCAGCGAGGTTGGCACGCAGGCTCAGCGCGATGAGGCCAAGCAGGTGCTCACCCGCGCCCGCCAGTCGATGTACAAACTGCTGGCCGCCGACGCGGTCGAGGACGTCCCCGGGCCGACCAACGGCAGCTGAGATGCCTCCGCGCGCAGTTGAGGATTACCTCGCCGCGATCCAGGCCCTGGACGACGACGGCATCGAGGTCATCCAAGCTCGCATAGCCGAGCGGGTGGGCAACAAGGCGCCGTCGGTGGCGGAGATGCTCGAACGCCTCACGGCCGCCGGATACGTGTGGCGCTCCGGTCGACTCATCCACCTCACCGATCGGGGAAGACAGGTCGCCGCCGAGGTCATCAGAAAGCACCACCTCGCCAACCGGCTGCTGGTGGACGTCCTCGGCATCCCCGATGAGCTGGCACGAGAGGAGGCGGGCCGCTGGGAGCACGTGATGTCAGACGATGTGGCATCGCGGATCGCGACTCTTCTGGCCGGCCCCGCCGACCCCGCCGGCCAGGCCGCAGAGCGGGCCTGAACTGACCGCCGCGGCACGGCCCTTGCCCGGCGCGGAAGAGATCCCTTCTGGACAGTTAGGTAAGGCTAACCTAACCTAGACCGTGCTAGCGGCCGGCGCCGCTAGCCACACCTGCCCCTGCCAGCATGCCGCCTGGCACGTTCCCGCAGAGAGATGATGATGAGCGAATCGACGACCAACCTCGCGGGCCGCGCCCGGCCGGCGCGCCCGCAGGCGGTCCTCACCGTGCTTGACCGGCAGTGGCTCAGCCCGCACACGGTACGAATCACCGCCGGCGGGCCCGGGTTCGGCGCGCTGCGCATGAACGACTTCACCGACAAGTACGCGAAGGTCATCTTCGCCGACCCGAGCCTGGGGCTCGCGCCGCCCTACGACCTGGCGGCCCTGCGGGAGTCGCTGCCGCCCGGCCGGCAGCCCGTGACCCGCACGTACACGCTGCGCCGGGCCGACGCGCGGCGCCAGGAGCTCTCGATCGACTTCGTCGTGCACGGGGACAAGGGGATCGCCGCGCCGTGGGCGGCGAACGCGGAGCCCGGCGACACCCTCACCCTGTCCGGCGCGGGCGGCGCCTACCGCCCCGACCCCGGCAGCGACTGGCACCTTTTCGCCGGCGATGAGTCGGCCCTGCCCGCCATCTGCGCCGCCCTGGAGGCACTGCCCGGCGACGCGCGCGGCCACGCCTACCTCGAAACGTCCGACCTCGGCGAGTACCTCGACGCGACTCCGCCCAGCGGCATCCAGGTCACCTGGCTGCACCGGCCCCACGCCGGGAGCGAGCCCCGGCTGCTCGCCGACGCGCTGCTGGCCAACCCCTGGCCCGCCGGGCGGGCCGACGTGTTCGCCCACGGGGAGCGGGAGTCGATGAAGGCCGTCCGCGCGATACTCAAAACCCGGCTCGGCGACGGCGACCAGCTATCCCTGTCGGGCTACTGGGCATCCGGCCGGACCGAGGACGTGTTCCAGTCCGAGAAGCGCCAGCCCATCGGGCAGATCTAGCGTCTGCCCTTCCCCCCTCTTACGATGGGGCTCGCCGATGGCCGGCTTGGCGGCCAGGCCCCGCGCACCGCGCCGGAGGGAGCAGATCACATGAGCCAGCCCGGTGCGAGCGCGTGGGACGGCGGGGTGTTCAGCAACCCGGTGATCGCCGGCTTTTACCCGGATCCGAGCGTGTGCCGGGTTGGCGACGACTACTACCTGGCGTGCTCAAGCTTTGAGTACTTCCCCGGCGTGCCGGTCTTCCACAGCCGGGACCTGGTGCACTGGGAGCAGATCGGGAACGCGCGCCAGTGGCCCCTGCCCGAGGAGACGCCCGCGTCCGGTGGGGTCTACGCGCCGACGCTGCGGCATCACGACGGCCTGTTCTGGCTGATCATCGCGGACGCCGCCGGCAGCATGGCGCTGATCACCGCGGCCGACCCGGCCGGGCCGTGGTCCCGCCCGCTTGCCATCGCCGGGATCAGCGGCGTTGACCCGGACATCGCCTGGGACGACGACGGCCGCTGCTGGTGCACGTACGCGGGGATCGAGCAGGCACGCATCGAACCGCGGACCGGACAGGCGCTCAGCCGGCCACGCCGGATCTGGTCCGGCACGCCTGGCGCGCGGTACCCGGAGGCCCCGCACCTGTACCACATCGGGGACTTCTGGTACCTGCTCATCGCCGAAGGCGGCACCGAACGAGGGCATTGCGTCTCTGTTGCCCGGAGCCTGTCACCGGACGGGCCGTTCGAGCCGTGCCCGGCGAACCCCGTGCTGAGCCACCGCAGCACCTCCCGGCCGGTGCAGAACACTGGTCATGCGGACCTCGTCCAGGCGCCCGACGGGTCATGGTGGATGGTCTTGCTCGGGGTGCGGCCGCGCGGCGGCACTCCCGGTTGGCACACCCTCGGGCGGGAGACGTACCTGGTCCCGGTGGCGTGGCACGATGGCTGGCCGTTGCCCGCCGAGGTGGCGCCGACCATGGCCGCGCCGCCCTGGCCGCCGCAGCCGGCCGCCGTTCCCCCGACGCGCGACGACTTCACCGCGGCCGGGCTGCACCCGCACTGGCTCTCGCTGCGGTCACGGCCCGCGGCGTACTGCTCGGTGACAGAAACCCCCGGGTGGCTGACCCTGCACGCGCGCGGGGCGTCGCTCGACGATCCGCGCGTGACGTTCGTGGGCCGCCGCCCGCGGCACCCGTCCTGGCGGGCGCGGGCGCTGGCGCTGGCCGACGCCGATGCCGGCCGCGGCGGCCTGGCGGTCCGCTTGGACGAGCGCCACCACTACGCGGTGGAAGTGACCGGCGGTCAGGTCAGCGTCCTCGCCCGGATCGGGCCGCTACGGCAGACGGTCGCCTCGCGGCCGGTACCCGCCTCGGCGGGTACCACGGCGGGTGCCACGGCGACCGTGCTGCGGATCGAGGCGCACGCCGCACCGCCCGGCCTTGACCAGCCGCTCAGGGAACCTGACCTGCTGCGCCTGGGCGTGGAGGAAAGGGACGGTACGTTCATCCCGCTGGCCGAACTCGACGGAAGGTACCTGTCGACGGAGGTCGCGGGTGGCTTCACCGGCCGCGTGACCGGCATGTACGCCGCCGCCGGGACAATGCGGTTCGACTGGTTCGACTACCAGCCGCTCGGCGAGGGGTGAGCGGGTACCGACCTCCCTCGTCGACGTGTCGGTCGTTCAGCCAAGGGCGCGAGGCCGGGACGCGAGGCCGGGACGCGAAGCATCCGGGCGGTGAAGGGACTCAACCTAACCACCCGCCGGTACCTCCGGGCAAAGCCGGTCGCGTTGACAGAAGCCGCCGCCCGCCACCGCCCCTAGAGTCGGAGGTGGACCAGACGTGACCGGCAAAGGGGACAGTGATGGACCTCATGACGCGGACCACCGGTGCCCGGAGACGTCGCCGGCTTCTCGGCGGACTTCTCGGCGGCGCCATCGTCCTGGCACTGGCGGCGGCCGGCTGCTCCTCGGCGGGCCCGCGCACGGCCGCACCGGACAAGACGGCGAGCCAGGCCGGCAGCCCGGCGTGGCTGTGCCGACCAGGCCAGTCACCCGACCCCTGCGTCGATAACTCGGCGATCTCGGCGGTCACGGCGAGCGGCGCGGTCGAGCCGGCCGCCCGGCCGTCTTCCGCGGCGGCATCGAAGTTCGCCTGCTTCTACCTCAATCCGACGACGAGTCAGTCCCAGACCGCGACCGGCAACACCAGCCTGGCCGTGACCTCGACCGACACGTACATCGCGACGGAAGAAGGCGCTCCCTTCTCCCAGGTCTGCGACATGTGGTCGCCGCTGTACCGCGGGCAGACCCTCCCGACCGTATTGAAGGGGCTGGCCGGCGACGAGAGCCTCATGCGCTCGACGTTCGCCGTCGCCTACGACAGCGTGCTGCCGGCCTGGCAGTGGTTCCTGGCCCACACCGGCGGCAAGCCGGTCATCTTGATCGGTGACTCCCAAGGCGCGGCGATCTTGATCCACCTGATCTCCGCCCAGCTCGACCACCAGCCGCAGGTGCTGCGCCGCCTGCTGGTCGCGATCCTGGTCGGCGGGAACCTCCAGGTCCCGGACGGGAAGACGATCGGGTCGACGTTCACCAACGTCCCGCTGTGCACCTCCCCCGCCGAGGCCGGCTGCGCGATCGCCTTCTCTGCCTATCCGTCCGAGCCGCCCGCCAACTCCGTGTTCGGCCGGCCGGGCCAGGGTACGAGCCTGCAGTCGCAAGAGCCCGCCAAGGCCGGGCAGCAGGTCGCCTGCGTGAACCCGGCCGCCCTCGGCGGCGGCACCGGCGACCTGGACCCCTACCTGCTCACCGCCAGCCAGCTCACGCTGAAGGAAAAGGTCCCGACCCCGTGGGTCACCTACCCCGGCCTGTACTCGGCGACCTGCGCGCAAGGCGGCGGGGCCACCTGGCTCCAGGTCACCAGCCTCGCCGGGACAAGCACCACCAGGCCCGTCGTGACCGAAGCCAGCCTGCCCGGCGCCGTCGACACCGGCCCCGCGTGGGGCTTCCACGGCTACGAGTACAACCTCGTCCTTGGCAGCCTGCTCAACGACGTCGCCGGCCAGGAGGCCGCGTGGGAGTCCCGCCACTGATAAACCAGAAACCTTTATCCCGAACGGGTTCGTGGCTGCGCGGGCCGCGGCACTGCCTCTCCCCAGCCAGCGACGGCCCCACATCCGACATTTCCTGAAATTTCGCTGTGCCCCGATTGCTGGAGCCCTGCGTGGGGTTGGGTGGAAAATGGCGTTGGGTAACGTTTGGGCGACCGGGATTCAGGGGTGGCTTGATGTCCGTGGCGGGTGCTGTGCGGCGGGACGGGGAGCCGGCGCTGTACGGCCGGGCCGGGCAGCTGGCGGCTGTCGGGCGGCTGCTGGAGGGGATGCGGTGCGGGCGGGCGGGGTCGCTGGTGCTGGTCGGTGAGGCGGGGATCGGCAAGACGGCGCTGCTGGATGCCGCGGGGGAACGGGCGGCCGGGGCGCGGGTGCTGCGGGTGACGGGGGTGGAGTCGGAGGCGGAGCTGCCGTTCGCCGGGCTGCACGCGCTGCTGCGCCCGGTGCTGGATGAGGTCGGGGCGCTGCCGCAGCGGCAGGCGGCGGCGCTGCGCGGGGCGCTGGGGCTGGCGGAGGCGGCGGCGGCGGACCGGTTCGGGGTCGGCCTGGGGGTGCTGAGCCTGGTCGCGGAGCTGGCCGAGGGCCGGCCGGTGCTGCTGCTGGTCGATGACGCGCAGTGGGTGGACCGGGCGTCGGCGGACGCGCTGGTGTTCGCGGCGCGGCGGCTGCACGCCGAGCGGGCCGCGGTGCTGGCCGCCGCGCGGGACGAGCCGGCCGGCGGCGGGCTGGCGGGGCTGCCGGAGCTGCGGGTGGGCGGCCTTGACCGGGCGTCGGCGGAGCGGCTGCTGGCCGGGCAGGGGCTGGCGGCGGCGGCCCGTGACCGGCTGATCGGCGACGCGGCGGGCAACCCGCTGGCGCTGATCGAGTTGTCGCGGGGGCTGTCGGCGGCCGAGCGGGCCGGGTCCGTCGCCCCGCTGCCGCTGCCCGCCGCGTCCCCGGCCGGCCGGGTGCAGCGGGCGTTCGCGAGCCGGGCCGCGGCGCTGCCGGGTCCGGCCCGGCGGGCGGTGCTGGTCGCCGCGCTGGCCGGGATGGCGGACCTGACGGAGGTCAGCCGGGCGATCGCCGCCGCGGGCGGGTCGCTGGCCGACCTGGCCGCAGCCGAGCGGGCCGGGCTGGTGCGGGTGACGCCGGCCGGCGTCGCCTTCGCCCACCCGCTGGCCCGGGCCGCGGTCCTGGGCGACTCCGACGTCGCGGAACGGGCCACGGCGCACCGCGCGCTGGCAGGCGTCCTCGGCGGCGGGCGGCGGGCCTGGCACCTGGCGGCCCTGGCCGACGGCCCCGACGAGCAGGTCGCCACGGAACTGGACACCGCCGCCCGGCACGCGCGTGACCGCGGCAGCGCCGCCGCCGTGTCCGCCGCCTACGAACGGGCCGCCGCGCTGTCGGCGGACCCGGCCGCGCGCGGGCACCGGCTGGCCCTGGCCGCCCTGGCCGCATTCGACGCCGGGCAACTCCCCCGCGCCGCGGACCTGGCCGAGCAGGCCGACGGGCTGGTGACCGCTCCCGAGGATGCCGCGGCGCTGGCCGGAGTGCGGGCGCAGTTGCAGTTCGAGGCCGGCCGGCCGGCCGATGCGGCAGGCCTGCTGCTTGACGGGGCCGCGCTGCTCCGTCCGGCGGACCCCGACACCGTTCAGGAGATGGTGCTTGGGGCCGTCAACTCGCTGTGGCTGAACGCCGGCCCGGCGCTACCGGAACTGGAGCGGAGGGCGGTGGCGATGCTGCCGCCCGCGGGAGCGAGGCTCGTGGAGTTCATGCAGGCGGTACGCCGACTGCAGGACGGCGATACGGACTCGCCGATCACCGTTCCGACCGGGCCGGACTTGCGCTCGTCCTCAGTGGCCAGGTTGTTCTCGGACTGCGTGCGTGGCGATCTGCTGGCCGTCCGGAGCGGTGCCGCCGGGCTGGCGGCCGAGTGCCGTGACGCCGGGATCGCCGGCCTGCTGACGTATGCGCTTATCTACCTCGCCAGTGCGCAGCTCCTGCAGGGCGAGTTCCTTGACGCGAAGGCGACCGCGGAGGAGGGCCTGCGGATCGCTGCCGACATCGGGCAGACCGCCATGGCCGGCCAGCTGGCCTCCACCGCGGCATTGCTGGCCGCCGTCACCGGCGACGAGGAGGCGTGCCGGGCCCGCGCGGCCCAGATGCGGGACCTGTCGGCCAGCGGGCCGGCCGTGTCGCTCCCGGGGGCTGACTGCGCGCTCGCCCTGCTTGACCTGGGCTACGGCCGCTACCAGTCAGCCATGAACCTCATGCAGGCAGTGACGGCCGGCCCGGGGCGGTGCCACCCACAGCTGCTTTACTGCTACCAGGATCATGTCGAGGCGGCGGTGCGGGCCGGACGGCCCGACCTTGCGGCCCTGCCGTTGGCGCAGTTCACCGCCTGGGCCGACGCCATCGGCCAGCCATGGGCGACCGCGGTGGCCGCGCGGTGCGCCGCGCTGACCGCGAGTGAGGACGCCGCCGAGGCCCTGTACCGGCAGGCCATCGCCGCCCACGAGGGCGACGGCCGCCCGTTCGAGCAGGCGCGCACCCGGCTGCTGTACGGCGAGTGGCTGCGCCGCGCACAGCGCCGCGCCGACGCCCGCGAACAGCTCCACGCGGCGGGGAGCGCGTTC
>Ga0335075_10015141_pt1 | contig 11561 bp, 10 predicted proteins | sample Lox_Sample_24_FD_206723 | JGI IMG/M metagenome (GOLD analysis project Ga0335075, IMG submission 206723) | Soil microbial communities from Loxahatchee National Wildlife Refuge, Florida, United States - Lox_Sample_2.4 | ecosystem: Environmental > Terrestrial > Soil > Wetlands | place: USA...
CATGCCGGTGCGGTCGCTGCCGATCGCCGAAACGGCCAGGTGCTGCTTCATCGGGTCAATGGGCTCGGTGCGTTCCAAGGGTGCTGCGGGCAGTGTACCGGGTGAGCGGTTCCCTGGCGATGCTTGTAGGACACGGCTTCGCCTTGGGCGCATTGACCCTTATACTTGCCGGCTTACCTGCCGCATAGCGGTATTACCCAGGGTTTCGATGCTCTCAGGCAGTCTCGTCGCGATAGTCACACCCATGCGAAGCGATGGCGCCATCGACCACCACGCCTGGGAGCGTCTCATCGATTGGCACATCGAGAGCGGCACCGCCGGACTCGTGGTCGGGGGCACCACGGGGGAGTCGGCGACGCTGACGGACTCGGAGCTGTGGGAGCTCACGCAGCGCGCGTGCGAGCGGGCGCGGCACCGCATCGCGGTCGTCGTGGGCGTGGGCTCGAGCAGCACCGCGATCTCCGTGGAACGGGCGGGTCGCTTCTCGCAATTGCCGGTCGAGGGCATTCTGGTGGTCACGCCCGCGTACAACCGTCCCACCCAGGAGGGCTTGTACCGGCACTTCGCGGCGATCGCGGAAGCCTCCGCCAAGCCTCTGGTTCTCTACAACGTGCCGTCCCGCACGGCGGTGGATATGCTGCCCGCCACCGTCGGGCGGCTGTCGCAACTCGAGCGGATCCGCGCGGTCAAAGAAGCCGTGCCGGGATCCGAGCGGGTGCGAGAGCTGCTCGCTGTCTGCCGGCATGGGTTCGTGGTGCTGAGCGGCGATGACGCCACGGCACGGGAGGCGATGCTCGCCGGCGCGCGCGGCGTGATCTCGGTGACCGCCAACGTGGTGCCGGGCGCCATGTCGGCCATGGTGAGCGCCGCGACACGGGGTGACCGGGAGTCCGCGGAGCGATTGGATGCGCCGCTCGCGGCGCTCCATCGGGATCTTTTTCTCGAGGCGAATCCGATACCGGTCAAATGGGCGCTGGCGCAGGCCGGCAGGATCGAGCGTGGCATCCGGCTGCCGCTGACGGAGCTGTCGGCGGCTCACCAGCCGGCGGTGCTCGCGGCGCTGCAGCGAGCGGCCACGCTCCAATAGATTTGAAAAGGGGTCCCGAATGACGTCCAGAGCCGCTGTGGCTCTTTCCTCCACCCTGCTGCTCGCGCTCAGCGGCTGCAAGATAATCCATCACATCACCCACGACGACAGCTGCAACAAGCCGGAGCCGTACCAGCGGGCGAGCAGCATCGCGCCGCTCGCCATTCCGCAGGGCATGAGCTCGCCCGATACCAGCCACGCGCTGGAGGTCCCGCCGCTCAACGAGCCCGCGCCGCCGCCGCGCACCGTCAAGGATCCCTGCCTGGCTGCACCGCCGAACTTCAATGTTCCGGATGCGAACGCGCCGCCCGGCGAATAGCCTCCCTACGCTCCTGCGGAGCTTCGGGAGGCAGGGTATCATGCGCGCCAGCGCGTCGCCGGGGGCTGATCGGCCAAGGCGGCGCGCTTTTCATGCGGAGAGGTGGCCGAGCGGTCGAAGGCGCTGGACTGGAATTCCAGTAACATCTCAACGGGTGTTCGTGGGTTCGAATCCCACCCTCTCCGCCAAGTCTTGCGCACCGCGCTGCTCGGCACCGCCGGTGCTCCCAATCCGCTGAACACCGCGGCTTTCTCGCGTTGACGCCATCTGGCGTAGGATCCGCAACGTCGACGTGTCGTCCTGTGATTACAAAGAATCCATGGATGCTCGATGAGCACGAAATTCGTTTGGCTTCTGTGGGCGGGCATCTTGCGCAAGCCGGGACGAACCCTGCTGACCGTGTTTCAGATCGTAATTGCCTTTGCGCTATTCGGCGTGCTTCAAGGCATCAAGACCGGTGTGGATCTGGCCATTGCGGCTGCGCGCGCCGATCTGCTCGACGTGCGCCCGAAAGTAAACGGCGGCGGTGCTTTGCCGCTGGCTTATCTCGATCGCATCAAGGCGCTGCCGGGAGTGAAGGTGGTGAGCCTGTTGAATGGCTTCCCGGCCACGTATCAGAAGCCCACGCAGGGGCTATATGTCCTTGCCATAGACCCCGACGACAAAGCGTGGCTGACGGAATCACCGGAGATTTTCAAAATCAGCCCTGATGGCCTGGATGCCCTTGCGAAGAGCAGAACGGGCGCGCTTGTCAGTGCGGAGCTCGAAAGGAAATACGGTTGGAAGGTCGGTGATCAGATACCCCTTTTGTCGCCAACGACTCCGCAAACCGATGGATCGGATGTCTGGACATTCAATGTCGTGGGCACATACGCGATCCACGAGATAGGGGGGGAAGGCAACAATCTGATCGTCATCAACAACCACTATCTCGACGAGGCGCGCAGCGAAGACAGAGGCACGGTCCAGCATTTCCACGTTGTCACGACCGATCCGCGACGGGCGATCGCCGTTGCCGATGCCATTGACCACGAGTTCGCCAATTCCGCAAACGAGACGAGAACGGAATCCTATCGCGAGTCGGCGCAAAGCCAGCTGCGGTCCATCGGTGATCTCGACTTCGCGATTCGTTCGATCGTCAGTGCCGTGTTTGTGGCGCTGCTATTTTCAACCGCGACGATGATGGCGCAGTCCATCCGCGAGCGAACAGTCGAGCTTGCGATACTCAAGGCGGTCGGATTTTCGGATCGAGCGGTATTTTGCCTGATTGCGGCCGAGTCGATGGCGGTTTGGACGGCCGCCGCGGTACTGGGGCTGCTGTTGGCTACGATCGCATTCCCCTATGCCGCAAGGTTGGTGCCCGGCATATCGATGCCCTGGGTGGTCGTCGAAATCGGCCTGGCGATAGCGGTATTCATCGCGCTTGCCAGCGCCTCCGTGCCGGCGCTGCGGGCGGCACGGCTGAATGTAGCAACTGCGCTTGCGGCGCAGTAGGTGGCTATGACCTTCATGAGGCAGTTCCTGGCGCTTCTTCGTGTGAACGTGCTCAGCCTTTCTGCAAGACGGAGTCAGGCGCTTACCCTGGTGTTGGGCGTCACTTGCGCCGTTGGAGTGCTGGTCTCGATGCTCGCGATGTGCGTCGGGGCCCGTCGTCACGAAATGGCCGATGTCCGTACGGATCGCGTTGTGCTGATGTCCATCGGCGCGCCGGATGCAACGCAGAGCAGTATCTCGAAGGACCAGGCTGCCTTGATTCGCGATTTGCCCGGCATTCGCCAGGGTCCCGATCACGAGCCCATCGCTGTCTCTCAGCTGCTCGTGACGATGGAAGCGCGTGAACGGAGTGACGGTAGGCGAATCGCCTTTCCCTTGATCGGTGTGAGCTCCGGGCTTGGGAATCTCATGCCGGAGTTGCATCTCACTGCGGGGCGGATGTTCAAGCCAGGACTCGACGAATTGATTGCCAGCAACTTGTGCGCAAGAGAGTTCTCCGGCTTCGAGCTTGGTGACAAGCGGGAGATTCAAGGGAGCGATTGGGTCGTGACGGGTCGTTTCGACCAGGGGCATGGGGAGGAAGGATGCCTCGTGTATGCGGATGCGGCCAGTGCCTTTGCAGCATTCGGGCGCGACAGCTACAACCAGGTCACGGTGATGCTGCAATCACCGGGCGACTATTCCGACTTTCAGGATGCAGTGAGGGCCAACCCGATGTTGCGCGTCGACGCGCGGCGCGAAAGTCAAGTCATTGAAGAGCAATATGAGCGATTCAACGGGATCTTGTACTTCGTAAGCTATTTCGTGGGCACGGTGATGGCATTGGGGGCCACGCTGGGCGCCGCAAATTCGCTCTATGCAATCGTCGATGGTCGACGGCGCGAACTCGCGACGCTTCGCGCCGTCGGATTTGGGTCTGGACCGATCGTCGCTTCCATGTTGTTGGAATCGGAGCTGTTGGCCGTGCCGGGTGCGCTCCTTGGGGCCGGCCTGGGTTGGGTTTTCTTCAATGGCCTGTCGGCCAGCCCGTTTGGTTTCACGTTTCATTTGGCTGTCACCCTTCAGCTCCTGGTGCTAGGCGTCGCGTGGGCCCTGATCATCGGGCTGGCGGCAGGTCTGCTACCTGCTCTGCGCGCCGCGCGTATGCCGGTGACAGCGGCACTGCGCGCGCAAGCGGTATGATCCGGCGTCACTGATCAAGTGGTGGACCTCAAGCAGATGCTGCTCGAGCGCCTGCGGCGCGCATTGCCCGCCGGCGCGGTGCTGTCCAGCCCCGAGGAGCTGAAGCCTTACGAGTGCGATGCGCTGACGATGTATCGTCAGACGCCGCTTGCCGTCGCGCTTCCCGTGGACGAGGCGCAGGTCACCGCGCTGCTTCGTCTCTGCTACGAGGCGAGAGTGCCGGTGATCGCGCGGGGCGCCGGCACGGGACTATCGGGCGGTGCGACTCCCCGGCAGGACGCCGTCCTGCTGTCACTGGCGCGGCTGAACCGCATCATCAGCGTCGACCCGCTCGCGCGTACCGCGCGGGTACAGCCTGGGGTGCGCAACCTCGCCATCTCGGAGGCGGCCGCGCCGCACAAGCTCCACTACGCACCGGATCCCTCGAGCCAGATCGCCTGCACCATCGGCGGCAATGTCGCGGAGAACTCCGGTGGCGTTCATTGTCTGAAATACGGCCTGACCGTGCACAACCTGTTGGCGCTCCGAGTGGTGAGCATGGAAGGCGAAGTGCTCGAGGTGGGCTCTGCGGCGCCGGACGCGCCGGGCTACGACCTGCTCGCGTTGCTGACGGGATCCGAAGGGCTGCTCGGCGTGGTCACCGAGGTCACCGTGCGCCTGATTCCCAGGCCCGATTGTGCCCGGGTGGTGCTCGCCGCCTTCGATGACCTGGCCAGGGCCGGCCGCGCCGTGGCCGATGTGATCGCGGCCGGAATCATCCCCGCGGGCCTCGAGATGATGGATCGGCCCACCATCGTCGCCGTGGAGCCTTTCGTCCAGGCGGGCTATCCGCTCGATGCCGAGGCCATCCTCCTCTGCGAGTCCGATGGCACACCCGAAGAGGTCGCAGAGGAGATCGAGCGGATGGAGGCCGTCATGCGCGACGCCGGCGCTACGGAGTGTCGCGTATCGCGCGACGAGGCCGAGCGGCTGCGCTTCTGGGCCGGACGCAAGGCGGCGTTTCCGGCCATGGGCGCGCTCTCACCCGATTACTACTGCATGGACGGCTCCATTCCGCGCCAGCGGTTGGCGCCGGTGCTGCAGGCCATCCGGCAGATGGAGGCCAGGTACGGCCTGCGCTGCACCAACGTCTTTCACGCCGGCGACGGCAACCTGCACCCGCTCATCCTCTTCGATTCCAACATCCCGGACGAGGTCGCGCGGGCGGAGGCGTTCGGCGGCGAAATTCTCGAGCTCTGCGTCCGCGAAGGCGGCAGCATCACCGGTGAGCACGGTGTTGGAATGGAGAAGATCAACCAGATGTGTGTGCAGTTCGGCAGCGCCGAGCTCGAGACCTTCCATGCGGTCAAGCGCGCCTGGGATGGGCTCGGGCTGCTCAATCCCGGCAAGGCGGTGCCGACACTGCATCGCTGCGCGGAGTTCGGGCGCCTGCGCGTGCATGGCGGCAAGGTTCCACATCCGGAGCTGCCGCGCTTCTGATGGCCGCTCTGCAATCCCTACAGGAACGGATTCGCGCCGCCGCCGCGGCGCGCCGGCCGCTTTGCATCCGCGCCGGCGGCAGCAAGGACTTCTACGGCGGGCCGCTCGAGGGCGAGCCGCTGGATGTCGGCGCCCTCTCGGGCATCACGCACTGCGAGCCGACCGAGCTCGTGATCTCGGCGCGGGCGGGGACGCCACTCGTGGAGCTCGAGTGCGAGCTCGCGGCGCACCGTCAAATGCTGGCGTTCGAGCCGCCCCGGTTCGATGGACGCGCTACGCTCGGCGGCGCGGTGGCGAGCGGGCTGTCGGGGCCACGTCGCGCCTACTGCGGGGCGCTGCGCGACTTCGTGTTGGGCGTCGAGATGATCGACGGGCGGGGCGAGCTGCTGCGCTTCGGGGGCAGGGTCATCAAGAATGTCGCGGGGTTCGACGTGTCGCGGCTGATGGCCGGCAGCCTCGGCACACTGGGTCTGCTCACGGAGATCACCCTGAAATCCGTGCCACGGCCCCAGGCGGAATGCACTCTGCGGCTGCAGATGGACCAAGCGCGAGCGCTCGAATCCATGGCGCGCTGGGCGACTCGGCCCCTGCCGGTTTCCGCGACGGGCTGGCATGACGGTACATTGCACGTGCGTCTGTCCGGCGCGGACGCGGCAGTGCGTGCGGCGCGCGAGGCTTTGGGTGGCGAGACCCTGAGCGGCGCCGAGGAATACTGGGAGAGCGTGCGCGAGCAGCGGCTGGCATTCTTCGCCGCGGCAGGGGAGCTCTGGCGGGTCTCGTTACCGGCCCACGCACCTGAGTTGCCGGTTCCGGGACCGACACTCATCGAGTGGAGTGGATCGCTGCGCTGGCTCCCCGGTCCGCTGGACGGCGGAACTTTGCGAGGCCTCGCCGCGCGTTGCGGCGGCCACGTCACCCGGTACCGGGCGCCCGTGAAGCCGCGCGAAGGTCCGTTCCAGCCGTTGTCTGCCGCCATGCTATCGCTCCACAAGCGCCTGAAGACCGCATTCGACCCGCACGGCATCTTCAATCGCGGTCGTCTGTATCCGGACCTGTAACGATGCAAACCCGACTGAGCGCTGCTTTCCTCGAGACGCCCGCTGGCCGGGAGGCGGATGCGATCCTGCGCAAATGTGTGCATTGCGGCTTCTGTACGGCGACCTGCCCGACCTATCAGTTGCTGGGCGACGAGCTCGATGGCCCCCGCGGCCGCATCTACCTCATCAAGGAGATGCTCGAGGGCGCCGAGCCTTCCCGCTCCACTCAGCTGCACCTCGACAGATGTCTGACTTGCCGCGCATGCGAGACGACCTGTCCATCGGGTGTTCGTTACGGGCGCCTGCTGGATATTGGCCGGCATCACATCGAGCAGGTAGTGCCTCGGACGTTACGCGAGCGGTTATTCAGGCGTGCTTTGCTGACCGTCGTTCCGTATCGGAGGCGCTTCGCCGCGCTTCTCGGGATGGGGAGGGTGCTACGGGGGTTGCTGCCGAGGGCGCTGCGGCGAGCAGTGCCGGCCGCGCGTCCGTCGGGCGCGTGGCCAGCCGCGCGGCATCAACGACGTATGTTGGTGCTAGGGGGCTGCGTGCAACCAGCCGCCGCTCCCGGGATCAACGCCGCCGCTGCCCGCGTATTGGATCGGTTGGGCATCTCTTTGGTTGCGGTGGACGATGCATGCTGTGGTGCCCTCGCGCATCACTTGTCCGAGGAGGATAGATCCCGGCGGCAGATGCGACGCAACATCGATGCCTGGTGGCCGGAGATCGAGCGAGGCGCCGAGGCGCTGGTCGTCACCGCGAGCGGGTGCGGCGCGATGATCCGCGATTACGGTGTTCTGCTGCGTGATGATCCCGAGTACGCGCGCAGGGCGGAGCGGATCTCCGAGCTGTTTCGCGACATCAGCCAGGTGGTCGCGCAGGAGCTCGCGGGCGCTGATGTGCTGCCCGCGCCCGTCCCGGCGCACAACGCACGTCTGCGAGTGGCATTCCATTCGCCATGCACGCTGCAACACGGCCTGAAGCTCCGCGACGTCGTTGAGCCGCTGCTGCGGAGGGCAGGGTGCACGCTGACATCCGTTGCCGACGGCCACCTCTGCTGCGGGTCGGCCGGCAGCTACTCCCTCTTCCAGCCGGAAATCTCGCGCCAGCTCAAAGCCGACAAGCTCGCGGCACTGCAGGCAGATGCACCTGATGTGATTGCGACCGCGAACATCGGATGCCTGATGCACATGGCCTCGGGCACCGACCGACCCGTACGGCATTGGGTGGAAGTGCTGGCCGAGATGCTGGTGGCCGATTGAGCGGGGAAATTCTGGAGGTGGCCGTGGATTCGGTACGAGATCACTATGCGGGCCTGCTCGCGCCCGTTTACTCGTGGATGGCGGGCGGCGCGGAGGCGGCGCTCGCGCGCGGCGAGGCGGAACTCGATGCCCTTCGCCTGACGCCGCGCGGGACTGCCATCGCGCTGGATCTCGGGGCGGGATTCGGGATGCACTCGGTCCCGTTGGCGCGACGTGGGTTCAGCGTCGTTGCGGTGGACTCGAGCAGCGAGCTGCTGCGGGAGCTGCGCGTCTACGCAGGTGGGCTTCCGATCCGAACGGTGGAAGCCGACCTGCTCGACTTTGCGATGCACGCTTGCGGCTCGCCCGAGGTCATCCTGTGCATGGGCGATACTCTCACGCATCTGTCGAGCAAGGGGGCGGTAGAGTCGCTCTTCGCGCAGGCTGCGGCTGCCCTGGCACCCGGCGGGGTGTTCGTTGTGACGTTCAGGGACTACACGACACCACTTGCCCGGGAGCGCAGATTCATTCCCGTGAGGAGCGATGCGGATCGAGTGTTTACGTGCTTTCTCGAATACGGGGACGAGCATGTGGACGTGTACGACTTGCTGCACGAGCGTGTCGGCACGCAGTGGAATCAGCGCGTCAGCAGCTACAGGAAGTTGCGCCTCGCGCCCGCATGGGTGTCCGCGAAGCTGCAGGATGTCGGCTTTCAGGTGACCCGGGATGCCGGGCTGAGCGGAATGATTCGTCTGGTGGCTTCGGTGAGGCCGCATTGACGGCCGGCGCGCGATTCAAACGCGTCTAGATCCCGAATGTGCGCGTCACAAAGTAGACGCCGAGCCCCAGGAAGAGCGCGCTCGCGAGGTAACGCAGCGTTTTGAGGGGGAGGTGGTCCGCGAAGGCCTTGCCGCAGAAGATCACCGGCGCATTGGCGAGCATCATGCCGGTCGTCGTGCCCGCGACCACCGCGAGCAGGTTGGAGTAGGCCGCAGCCAATGCGACAGTGGCGATCTGCGTCTTATCGCCGATCTCTGCGATGAAGAAGGTGATCAGAGTGGCCAGAAACGCGCCCCTGCGCTTTCCGCCGGTGGATTTCTCATCCAGGGTGTCGGGTTTGAGCGTCCACAATGCCATGACGATCATGCTGACGCCGACGGCGGCATCGAGGATCCGCGGCGTCAGCGCGCGTCCGAGCCGATGGCCGATGAGTGCGGCAACGGCATGATTGGCGATGGTTGCGCAGAAAACGCCGGTGAGGATTGGCCACGGTCGGCGGAAGCGCGCCGCGAGCACGAGGGCGAGAAGCTGGGTGCGATCGCCCATCTCCGCCACGGCCACGGTCGACAGGCTGATCAGGAAGGATTCCATCGGGGACCTCGACCGAGCGGGGCGAACACCACGGCCGAGAGCCCCCGTCGCTCGCACCGAGGGTTTCAGCCGTTGGTCTCGCCATGCCGCCCAGCGGCCCCGTACGCCACGGGCGGAATCGCCCAAGTATGTTGACGTACGGCCCGGCTGCAAGCCGGTCGACTACTCCCCAAAGGGAAGGGCTTTGTAGCAGAGCATTCGGGTGGCGAGCAAGCGCAAGGTCGCGGCTCACTCGCCGCACTAGCAATCTCGAGCGACGGCGCCCTGCGCGCCTGCTGCCGCCGTTTGCTATCATCGTCGCGGAGATCCCGGGCTCGGCGCATAAGCTTTTGGTTTCAAAGGATTAGCGCTCGAGCTCTTTGAGCCATGGTGGCCCGTGTCGGCTACTCCGCGACGACCAGTCGTGAACCCCGTCAGGGCCGGAAGGCAGCAGCGGCAGCGGCGATGTCGGGTGCCGGAGCTTTCGCTGATGCGGGCCGCCTCCATTTCAAGGCGAATCGATGACTGAGACCTACACGGCGCTGGCGCGCAAGTGGCGGCCGCGGGCCTTTGCCGAGCTGGTCGGCCAGGACCACGTGCGCCGCGCGCTCGTGAACGCGCTCGAGACCGGCCGCGTCCATCACGCGTTTCTGTTTACCGGCACGCGCGGTGTCGGCAAGACGACCATCGCACGCATTCTCGCCAAGTGCCTCAACTGCGAGACCGGAGTCACGGCCACTCCCTGCGGCCAGTGTGCCACCTGCAAAGAGATCGACGCCGGGCGCTTCGTCGATCTCATCGAGGTCGATGCGGCCTCGCGCACCAAGGTCGACGATACCCGCGAGCTGCTCGACAACGTGCAGTACGCCCCGACCCGCGGCCGCTACAAGGTGTACCTGATCGACGAGGTGCACATGCTGTCGACGCACTCTTTCAATGCGCTCCTCAAGACTCTCGAGGAGCCGCCGCCGCACGTGAAATTCCTGCTCGCCACCACCGATCCGCAGAAACTGCCGGTCACGGTGCTGTCGCGCTGCCTGCAGTTCAACCTGAAGCGGATTCCGCTCGCGCAGATTGCCGCACATCTGCGCGCCATTCTGGAGAAGGAAGGCATCGACTTCGAGCCCGCGGGCCTGGCGCTCGTCGCGCAGGCCGCGGATGGCAGCATGCGCGACGGACTATCGCTTCTCGATCAGCTCATCGCCTTCGGCGGTGGGCGTGCGGGCGAGGCGGAAGCCCGCGCCATGCTCGGCACGATCGCCAGAGATCACGTGTTGCAACTGGCGGAGCGCCTGGCGGCGGGGGATGCAGCGGAGCTCCTGCGGCATGCGCAGTCCCTGGAGGAATGGGCTCCCGATTACGTCGAGGTGCTCGGCGAGCTGGCCTCGCTCCTCACCCGCATCGCCCTGAAACAGGTCGTGAAGGACTTCGACGGCGACGACCTCTACGCGCCGGAGCTGCTCGAGCGCCTGGCGCGCGCCATCCCTCCCGAGGACGTCCAGCTCTATTACCAAACGGCCATCGTCGGGCGGCGGGACCTCGCTCTCGCTCCCGATCCGCGCACCGGGTTCGAGATGGCGCTGCTCAGGATGATCGCGTTCCGTCCGCAAGCCGGCGCCGGCGAGTCTCGGACGCCGGGATCGCCACCCAGCTCGAGAAGCGCGGCTTCCGGTTCGAGAAGCGCGGCTTCCGGTGCGGCTACGACCTCGGTCGCGCCGAAGCCCGGCTCGAGCGCGGCGGCAGCCTCTGCGCCGGCGTTGGCCGCCGATACCGCGCCCAGGACGGCCATCGGCACGGCCTCCGAGGACTGGGCCGCCATCATTTCCGCTACCGAGCTTCAGGGGGCGGCGCGTCAGCTGGCGGCGCATTGCGTGCTGGTCGGCCGCGAGGGCGCGGTCGTGCGCCTGGCCCTCGATCCGCGCAGCAAGTTCATGCGAACCGCCGCCGTGGAGGAGAAGCTCGCGCAAGCGCTCGCGAAGTACTACGGCGAGCCCGTGCGGCTGGAGTTCACCGCCGTCATCCCGCAGGCGGAGACTCCGGCCCAGGCCGACCAGCGCGTCTCGCAGGAAGAGGTGGAGTCCGCGCGCCGCGCCTTCGAGTCGGACCCGGGCGTTCAGGGCTTTCGCGACCGTTTCGGGGCGACCATGGTTCCGGAAACCATCCGGCCGTTAAAATGAGAGTGAGCTCGGACGACGAAGCATTCATACAGAGATCGCTGAAACGGCCGCAGGCCTGTTTTAGCCGATAGAGGATTTCGATGCCCAATTTCAACAACCTGATGAAGCAGGCGGCGGCCGTACAGGCCAACATGCAGAAGGTCCAGGAGGAGATAGCCGCCCTGGAAGTGGTCGGCGAGGCCGGTGGCGGCATGG
>Ga0335075_10015143_pt1 | contig 11560 bp, 15 predicted proteins | sample Lox_Sample_24_FD_206723 | JGI IMG/M metagenome (GOLD analysis project Ga0335075, IMG submission 206723) | Soil microbial communities from Loxahatchee National Wildlife Refuge, Florida, United States - Lox_Sample_2.4 | ecosystem: Environmental > Terrestrial > Soil > Wetlands | place: USA...
GAAGCCCTCGGCTACAGCGTCACCCTCAGCGCCACCGCGGCCTGAACAACTTCTCTTCTCCGCACCGCGCCGACCACCTCCTCGCGCGCGCCCACGTGCCCCCTTGGACCAGGCATTTCACCGGAGGATGTGGCGGGATCTTTCGCTTACTACTGCCGTTTCGCGTCGCTGCAACGCCGGTGCTGAATTAACGAAGGATGTGATACACCGAAAACCGATGCCGGGAGGCCCTCCCCAGGGCGACCGAGGGCCGCCCCGTCCGTCGGATCGCCATGCCGGCGCGCACCATCGACGTCGGCACGAACTCGGCCCCCGAGCCGGCGCCCAGCGCCGGCTCGGGGCTCAGGACCCGACGGCCGGGCGAGCCGGTGGGGGCGGTGGCGGCGGCGCGGCAGACCCGTTGGAGCTCGGCTCGCCCATGTTCTCCTGACGCAGCGTGGACAACAGCACCTCTGCCGCGCCCATGAGGCTGGTCGCCTCGTAGGGGACGACCACCTTGGCGTTCGAGGACGCCGCTATGTCCTGCAGGGCACGCAGCTGCAGCACGGCGAGGGTGTGCGGGTTGATGGTCACCGTGTCGATCGCCGAGAGACGCGACGCTTCGCCCGAGCCCTGCAGCTCCAGCGCCTTCTTCTGGCCCTCGGCCTGAAGTTCGAGCACCTTCATGTCGGCCTCGGCGCGGAGGATGGCGGACTGCTTGGCACCCTCGGCCTCGAGCACCGCTGACTGCTTGCGCCCGCCGGCCTGGTTGATGGCTGCCTGCTGCTCACCCTCGGACTTGAGGATGGCCGCCCGCTTGTGCTGCTCGGCCTCCTTCTGTTCGGACATCGCCTGCACCACGTTCATCGGCGGGGTGATGTCCAGGATCTCGATCCGGTTCAGCCTGACGCCCCATTTGGCCGTCGCGTCGGCCATGTGGTCCTGCATCCGGCTGTTGATCATCTCGCGCTCACTCAGCGCCTGGTCCAACGACAGCTCGCCGAAGACGGCGCGCAACGCCGTGCGCGAGAGCTGGTCGACGGCCAACTGGAAGTCGTTGATCTCGAAGAGAGCCGATTTCACGTCGATCACCTGGCAGAAGATGGTGGCGCTCACCTGCAACGACACATTGTCCTTGGTAATGACCGCCTGCTGGTCCCCCGTCATCGGGAACTCCCGGACGTCGACCTTCTCCATCCGGTCGATGAAGGGCGCCAAGATGTGCAGGCCAGGCTGCATCACGCCGCGGAACTCACCGAGGCGCTTGACCACGCCGACGCTCCCCTGCTGGACGATCTTGAGACAACGGCTGATCATCCAGAGACCGACGACCACGACGACCACTCCCGCCGCCACCCCTGCTACTACCGCCCCCGCTGTCGATGCGAGCACCATGGGGCACCTCCTTGTCCCTGAGGGACCTGTGGACCTGACTCTCTTTGGCCCTGTCCTTATTTAAGTATCTATCTCGTAGACGACGAGCAGGCCGCGGTCGACGTCCGCCACGACCACGCTCGCCCCGACAGCAATACTGGCGTCGGGATCAAGTGGGATGGCCTGCCACTCCTCACCGCGTGCGCGGATGCGTCCGGGGTGGTGTGCACCCTCAATTGCCCTGGTCACCAACGCCGTCTCGCCGACCATGCCTTGGACGCCACTCAGCACGGCACCACTTTATTAGCGGCCGATGTAGACGGCCTCTCGCTTCTCGGTGAAGGCAGCCAGCGCTTCGGCGGTGTCCTGCGTGGAGAAATTCAGGGCCTGACAGCGGGCTTCGTCCTCTACGGCCTGCTCCATCGACGCCGTGGAGGATCCGTGCAACAACGTCTTGGTCATCGACAACGCCAACGGCGGGCCCGCCGCCAGCGTCGTCGCCCATTCACCCACGAAGGCGTCGAGCTCACCGGCGGGCAGCGCACGGTTCACGAGCCCGATCTCCGCCGCCTCCGTCCCGCTCCACATCCCGCCGAAGAGCGCGATCTCCTTGGCTCGGGCCAGCCCGACCAGGCGCGGCAAGAGCCAGGAAGCGCCGTTGTCGAGCGAGAGCCCGCGCTTGGCGAAGATCATGGACAGCCGCGCTGTGTCGGCGCACACGCACAGATCACAACCGAGGGCGAGCGACAAGCCCGCGCCGACAGCGACGCCCTCGACCTTCGCGATGGTCGGCTTGGTAACCCGGTGCAAGGCCAACGCGACGTCGCCGAGACGGCGCATGCGGACGAGGCCGGCCCGCTTGGCGTCGGTCGCCGGCCCATTGGGGTCGCCCAGGTCGGCGCCCGAGCAGAACGCACCGCCGGCGCCGGTCAGCACCATCACCCGGTCGTCGGTTGTGTCTTCGACCTCGATGAAGGTCTCGTAGAGCTCGGTCAACATCCTGCCGTTGGCGGCGTTCTTGCGCTCTGGGCGGTTCATGGTGACGGTAACGACGCCGTCCTTGCGCTCGACTATCAGGGTCTCCATGGGCACCGACCCTACGCGGCGTTCCCTCGGAACGCACTTTCAGAGCGCTCAGAACGCACTCTCGACGACGTGCAGCGCGTGCCTGGTCAGCGCCACGACGTCGAAGCGGATGTGGTCGTAGATCGTGTCCTGACCGCGGAGGAATTCGGTCGCCAGCCGGCGGAGCCGGCGCTGTTTGGCCGGGGTCACGGCCTCAAGCGGGTGCCCGTGGCTGTGCGTGGTGCGTGTCTTCACCTCGCACACGACGAGCGTCATGCAGCCAGCGGGGTTCTGCCGCGTGCACACCAAGTCGATCTCACCTGCCGCGCAGCGCCAGTTCCGGGCGAGCACGCGGTAGCCGTGCGACTCGTACCACTCGGCCGCGGCCTGTTCGCCCATGTGTCCCAGCAGTCTGCGGTTTGCCATCGCCGACGAACGGTCGCCACGAGCCGACTGGTGCGGTTGACCTGAACCCGGGTGCTCAGAGCTCCTGTTCGGGCAGGCGCTCGATGTTGACGTCGCGGAACGTCACGACCCGCACCTCGGGGACGAAGCGGGCAGGCCGGTACATGTCCCACACCCACGCGTCGTGGAGCTCGACCTCGATGCAGGCCGGCGTCGTGTCGCCACGCACCTTCATCGAAACCTCGTTGGCCAGATAGAAACGCCGCTCGGTCTCGATGACGTAGCGGAAGACGGGCAGGACGGCCCGGTACTCCTGGACGAGCCCGAGCTCGATTTCGGACTCGTAGCGCTCGAGGTCTTCCTCGCTCACGCCGCGCCGCCGGTGTACCTAGCCGTCTGCTTCCTCCGTGGCGGCTGTGTCGGCCTCGCCGTCGTCGACCATGTCCACCACGTCGGCCTCGGGCTCGTCGACCTCGGAGTCCACTTCGTCGCCCGCTTCGGCGGCGTCCGCGCCGGCGAGCTCGTCGAGCTCGACCTCGTCGAGCTGCTCGGCCGCGACCTCGTCGTCGAGGATCTCCTCGTCGATGGCCTCCTCCAGCGCCTCTTCGTCGGCCACCGCAACGGCCGACTCGGCCGCCGCGGCCTTGCCGCGCGGCACACGGCGCTCCTTGATCTTGGCCGCCTTCCCGTGACGGTCACGCAAGTAGTAGAGCTTGGCGCGGCGGACATCACCGAGCGTCGTGACCTCGATCTTGGCGATGGTCGGCGAATGCACCGGGAAGGTCCGCTCGACCCCCACGCCGAAACTCACCTTGCGGACGGTGAAGGTCTCTTGCACCCCGCCGCCCTGGCGGCGCATGACAGCCCCCTGGAAGATCTGGACGCGCTCGCGGTTCCCCTCGACCACCCGGACGTGCACCTTGACGGTGTCACCGGGGCGGAATTCCGGGATGTCGTCGCGCAAACTGTCGCGATCGATCGTTTCTGTGGGGTGCATGGGGGGCGTCCTTCGCTCACTCCGGCCCGTCGGTGCGCTGGGTCTTTTCCTGCTCGGTCTGCGCTGGGCCGGACAGGACATCGTAGCCGTGCTCGGCGAGGGCACGCACGTCGCTGGGCGTGAGCGCCGACGCCTTGACCAGGCGCTCGAGCAGATCCGGGCGGTGCTCCGCGGTCCGCACGAGGGCCTGGGTCCGGCGCCACCTGGCTACCGCGCCGTGATGGCCCGAGCGCAACACCTCGGGCACCTCCCAGCCCCGGAAGGACGCCGGGCGGGTGTACTGGGGGTACTCGAGCAACCCGTCGCTGAAGCTCTCGTCCTCGGCCGAGTCCTCGTTGCCGAGGACGCCCGGCAAGAGCCGCGCCACCGACTCCACGATCGCCAGCGCGGCGATCTCGCCACCGGCCAGCACGAAGTCCCCGACCGACAGCTCCCCGTCGACGAGGTGGTCCGTGACGCGCTGATCGACCCCCTCGTAGCGGCCGCAGAGCAGCGAGAACCCTCCCCCTACGTCCCCGACGTCCCCGGACCCCCCGGGGCCTGCCCCCCCGAGGGCGGCCAGCTCGACGGCGAGGGGCTGGTCGAAGCGACGCCCGCCCGGCGCGAGCAGGTACAGCGGCCGCGGCAGGTCGGGCACGGACTCGACGCTCCGGAAGAGCGGTTCGGGCATGAGCACCATGCCGGCACCGCCCCCGAACGGGCTGTCATCGACCGAGCGGCGCGGGTCGTCCGCGCCCTGGCGCAGGTCGTGCACGCGCACGTCGAGGACGCCGGTGGCAGTGGCGCGTCCGAGGATCGACGCGCCGCAGTAGCCGGCGATCAACTCGGGGAAGATCGTGAAGACGTCGATCCTCACAAGTCGAGCAGTCCTTCGGGGATGTCCACGTCGACGGTCTGCGCCGCGGCGTCGTGGCCCGTGACGAAGGTGAGCGGGATCAGGCCGCCCGTTTCGAGCACGAGAAGGTCGCTGGCCGGGTTGGCTTGCACCGAGGCGACGCGCCCGAGTGGCGTGCCCGCCGCGTCGCGCACGGTCGCACCCACGAGTTGGTGCACCCACAATGTCCCTGGCACCTCGATCGCCTCGGCTTCGAGCTCCACCCCGCGCAGTCGCTCGGCGTCGGTGCGGTCGAAGACGCCTTCGAATTGCACCAGGTAGCGATCCGGGTCACCCGTCGGACGCGAGGAGACGACATGCAGGGTCTCGCCGCGTGCCAGCAGGGTCGCGCCGGCGTCGAGGCGCTGGGTCTGGTCGGTCCAGAGCTGGACGACCACCTCGCCCCGCAGGCCGTGAGCCCGGGCGATACGGCCGACCGTGAGGAGCTCAGTCGTCGACGATGTCCACGCTGGCCTGGACGCCGTCCTTGGCGCCGGCCACGTTCACCAGCGTGCGGATGGCCTGGGCGGTGCGACCTCGGCGCCCGATGACGCGGCCCATGTCGTCAGGACTCACGTGGAGGCTCAGGCGCAGGCCGCCGCGCCGCTCCTCGGTGTCGATCACCACCGAGTCGGGATCGTTGGAGAGCGCGCGTGCGAGGTAGGTCAGGACCGCCAACGGCGTCCCACCGTCGACCGCCGTGCGCTCGTTCCCGACTCCGTCGTCGCCGTCCGCCGCGTCCACGTCGTCCAGGTCGTCAACGTCGTCGACGTCGTTCACGTCGTCGTCCTCGATGGCGTCGCCGGCGTTCCCGCCGCCGCCCGTCTGGTTGATGTCGCCCGCTTCGTAGAGATCGGTCACTTGGCCCTCGCCGCAGCGAACTCGTCCCAGGCGCCGGAGGTCTTGAGCAGCCGCTCGACCCGCTCGGTGGGCTTGGCTCCGTTGACCAGCCACTTGACGGCCTTCTCGTTGTCGATCTCGATGACCGCGTCAGGCTCGGCGGTCGACGAACCCCGGGGAGCGTAGGTGCCGACGATCTCGAGGAAGCGACCGTCGCGCGGCGACCGGCTGTCGGCCGCCACGACCCGGTAGGTCGGCTGCTTCTTCTTTCCCATCCGCACGAGGCGGAGCTTCACTGCCACGAACTGATTCCTCCACTTCTGGACACCCGTGTGCTCGACACCGATGCGATCTCAGGGCCGATGCCGGGCGCCTGCGCTGGGCGGGACGGCGGGACGGCCGGCACCCTCATTGGCACGCGCCCAATTCGGCGAGCGCCCATTCTGCCAGATGGACCAGGTGCGGGGCCTCACAGGGGGCACCACCGGCCCCCGCTGGCCTCGGCCGGCGTCCGCGGGCGTCTGCGGGCCTCCGTCGCCCTACTGACCCTTGCGGGGGGTGACCCGCCCGCCCTTCTTCTTCTTCTTGGTCCCCTTGTTCACCGTCACGACCGGGCGCGCCGACCCAGCCGGGGCGGACAGCCCGGGGAAGCCACCGCCGCCCGGCAGCCCGGCGCCATCCCCGTCGCCGTCTGCCTCCCCACCCATCAACTGGGCGAGCATGTCGAAGTCGGCGTCTCCGGCACCGGCCCCTTGTCCGGCGAGCCCCGCTCCGGCCGCCTGTTGGGCCATGAGCTTCTTGGCGGCGCGGCCGCTCATCCCAGAGAGATTCGGCATGCCAGGCAGGTTGGGCATGTTGCCCGACGCCATCCCCTTCATCATCTTCTGCATCTCTTTGAACTGCTTGAGCAGCGCGTTCACGTCCTGGATGGTCGTGCCCGAACCGCGGGCGACGCGGGAGCGGCGCGAGCCGTCCATGATCGAGGTGTCGGTGCGCTCGGCCGGGGTCATGGAACAGACGATCGCCTCGACCTTGGCCACCTCGCCGTCGTCGATCTCGCCGGCCGCCTGACGCATCTCCTTGGACATGCCGGGCATGAGGCGCATGAGGCCGCCGAGCGACCCCATCTTCTTCACCTGGCGCAGCTGCGAGAGGAAGTCCTCGAGCGTGAACTGGCCCTGCATGAGGCGGCTGGCGCTCTTGGCCACCTCGTCGGAATCCATGGTCCGCTCGGCCTGCTCGATCAGGCTGAGCACGTCGCCCTTGCCGAGGATGCGGTCGGCCATGCGGTCCGGGTGGAAGAGGTCGAAGTCCTCGAGGCGCTCGCCCGTGCTGGCGAACGCGATCGGCTTGCCCACCACGCCCTTGACCGACAGCGCGGCGCCGCCGCGGGCGTCGCCGTCGAGCTTGGTGAGGATCACGCCGCTCAGCTCGAGCGCGTCGTGGAACGCTTTGGCCGTGGCGACCGCGTCCTGCCCGATCATGGCGTCGATCACCAAGAACGTGTAGTGGGGCTGCGTCGCGGCGGAGATCTCGCGGATCTGCACCATGAGCTCCGCGTCGATGGTGAGACGCCCCGCGGTATCGATGATGCAGATATCTCGGCCGAGCCGCTGCGCCTCTTCCACGCCGGCCTGCGCGCAGCGGACAGGATCGGTGGGCTCGGAGAAGACGGTCACGCCCGCCTGCTCGCCGAGCACGCGGAGCTGCTCGACCGCGGCGGGTCGCTGGAGGTCCGCCCCCACGAGCAGCGGGTTGCGGCCCTGCTGCTTCCACCAGCGGGCGAGCTTGGCCGTCGTCGTCGTCTTCCCCGCGCCCTGGAGGCCGGCCATGAGGATGACGGTCGGCGGCCTCGAGGCATAGGTGAGCTTGAGGGTCTCGCCCCCGAGGACCCCGATCAGCTCCTCGTGCACCGCTTTGATGACCTGCTGGCCCGGCGTGAGGCTCTTCGACAGCGCCTCGGTGCTGACCCGCAAGCGGATGCCGTCGCAGAAGCGCCGGGCCACGCCGAGCTCCACGTCCGCCTCCAGGAGGGCGGTGCGGATCTCTTTGAGAGCCTCATCGAGGTCGGCGTCGCTGATACGCCCCTTGCCGCGAAGACGGGTGGAGACGCGCTCCAGGCGGTCGGACAGGGCGTCGAACATGAACTCTCAGGTTAGTGGTGCACCGCATGTGCCCAGCGGCGCTCGCCGTACGCTCACGTTTCGTGGGCGCCCGCTCCCCTGACCTGCGTTACGTGCCGTACGGCGAGCTGGCGTGTGGTGGTGGTGATGGTGGTGGTGCCGGCGGTGCGGTGCCGAACGTCGTCGTCGACGGCTCGCCCACCGAGGGCACACTGTTGTGCCTGTCGCACTGGCCCGGCATCGGGAGCCCGGCGGCTTTTGCGGCCGATCTCTCGGCGGAGATGGCGTTTTCGTACCTCGGTGCCTTCGACCAGCACGATGGTGCTGCAGTGGTGTCGAACAACCATTTCGACCAGGACGGGCTCGTCGGCGTGTTCGCGCTGGCCTCGCCCGATGCGGCGCTGGCGCGGCGCGCGCTCCTGGTCGAGGTGGCGCGGGCGGGCGACTTCGCGGTGACGACGTCGCGTGAGGCGGCCCGCATCTCGATGGTCCTCTCCGCGTACGCAGATCCGGAACGCAGCCCGCTCGAGGACCCGCCCGACGACTACGACGCGCTGAGCGCGCTGCTCTACAGCGAGCTGCTCGGGCGGTTACCCGAGCTGTGCGACCGCCTCGACCGGCTCGGCTCGTTGCGCGCGCTGTGGGCCGACGAGGACGCGACGCTCACGGCGAGCGAGGACGCGCTGGCCGCGGGATCGGTGCGGATCGACGAGGTGCCCGAGCTCGATCTCGCCGTCGTGGACGTCGACCCGTCCGCACCCGACGGCGGCGGGCACCGCTTCGGCGGCCAGTGGGTGTCGGGCCTGCACCCCATCGCGCTGCACGGTGCCACCGAGCGCGGCGCGCTGTTGACGAGGCGCGGCGCGCACTACGAGCTGGCCTACCGCTACGAGAGCTGGGTGCAGTTCCGCACGCGTCCGATCCGCGCGCGGGTCGACCTCGTCCCGCTGGCCGCGCTGCTCACCGAGGCGGAGCGTGGCGCCGGGGGCGACGCCGAGTGGGCGGCGACGGCGGTCTCCGGGCTCACGCCGACGCTCGCGCCCGCGGCGCGAGCCGAGAGCGCGCTCGCCCCAAGCGTCGTGCGCGAGCTGATGGAAGGACACCTGCGCGCGTCACCACCGGCCTGGGACCCCTACCGCATCACCCGCTGACGAGGCCGGCGGGTTGACGATGCCCCGCGGGTTGACGAGGTTGACGGGCCGCGGGGTGGCACTGCGCAGCCGGAGTGAACGGCTACCGTCTCAGCTGAATGTCTCGACGCCCCGTCCGCCTCTGGCTGCTCGGTGGCGCACTCGCCGCCGTCGCCGCGTCCGGTCTCGCCGCCTGCAGCTCGTCACCGACGCATCCCTCGAGCGCCAGTACCACGACGCACGACACGCACAGCGGCGGCTCGGCCACGTCGTCGACCGCCGCCGGGGGTGGCGCGCTGATCGCGACCGGAACCATCCCGGCCGCGAACCGCTCCCCCGCCGGCACGTTCGGGACCGCGCCGACAGTGACCGTTCCCCCCGGTCCGCCACCGACAACGCTCGAGAGCGCCGACCTGATCGTCGGCACGGGCACCGAGGCAGCGCCGGGCGACTCGGTCACCGTGCAGTACGTCCTGGCGTCCTACTCGTCGCGCCAGGTGGTCCAGTCGTCGTGGACGAGCAATCCCTTCACGTTCACGCTCGGGGCGGGCGAGGTCATCCCCGGCTGGGACAAGGGCGTCGTCGGCATGAAGGTGGGCGGGCGACGCGAGCTCATTATCCCGCCGAGCCTCGCCTACAAGAGCCAGTCACCGGGGCCAGGCATCACGGCCGACGACACTCTCGTGTTCGTGATCGACCTGACCAAAGTCGGCTGAGGCGTCGGGGCCGAGAGCGGGGAGGTCGACGACGCCGTGGAGGTCGCCGCCCACATCGAGGGGCTCCGCCGCGAGGGTGCGCTGATGACAGCGGCGGTCGAAGCCACCGACGCCGCCGCGCCGGTGCCGACGTGCCCGGAGTGGCGCGTGCGCGACCTGGTGCACCACCTGGGGGGCGTCCACCGGTGGGCGACCGGCTACGTGGCCGACGCCCGCACCGAGATCTGGAACGTCAGCTTCGACGACATCGTGGGCACGTGGCCCACCGACGACGCGCTCGCCGGATGGCTGCGCGACGGATGTACGACCCTCGCCGACGCGCTCACGGCCGCGCCGCCGGACCTGCAGTGCTGGACGTTCTTGCGCGCGCCGTCCCCGCTCGCCATGTGGGCGCGCCGCCAGGCCCACGAGACGGCCATCCACCGCGTCGACGCGGAGTTGGCCGCGGGCTGGTCGCCGAGTGACGTTCCGGCTGCCTTCGCCGCCGACGGCGCGGACGAGCTGTTGATGTGCTTCGTGCCGCGCCGCTCGACCTCGTTGCGCGCGGAGTCACCGACGACGCTGGGCGTGTCCTGCACGGATTCGGACGCGGGGTGGCTGGTCCGCATCGACGCCGATGGCGTGACGACCAGTGCGGGGTGGTCCCCGGCGAGCGGTGCCGCGTGCAGCGTGTCGGGTCCGTCGTCTGCGCTCTACCTCGCGTTGTGGAACCGGACCGGCCCGGAGTCCCTGTCGATCGAGGGCGACCGCGCCGTGCTCCGCCTCTTCAGCGACGCAGTCCAGGTGCGCTGGTCCTGAACCGCCGGGCCCTCAGGCTCAGGTGAGCTCGCCGCGGCGACGGCCGAGCAGCCAATAGGCCACCGAGCCGGTGGTGTTGAGCATCGCCCACGTCTTCCACAGCAGCTTGGGACCGCGGACCGCGTCCTCAGGACGGCGCCGGAGATCGCGCAGCGTGAACGTGGTGGCGATGACGTGGAACACGACCGCACCGACGACAACGCGCTTTTGCCGGTCGGACATGTCGCGCCACCGCCGGCCACGGTTGCGTGGCGACGATCGGGGCGACAGCTCGTCGGCACCGGTGTCGTCGAGGTCCTCGTCCATCACACCGGCACGTTAGCGAGGAGTTCGGCGCGCCGGAACGGTGGGTGCCGGACGGGAGAGTCGCCGGACGGCGCGTGGGCGCAGCGTGGCGCCGGGCCGCGCCGTTTTCAGTCGGTGGACAGCAGGGCGTCGACGAACTCGTCGGGGTCGAAGTCGACCAGATCGTCGGGACCTTCTCCCAGGCCGACCAACTTCACCGGCAGGCCCAGCTCGCGCTGCACGGCCACGACGATGCCGCCCTTGGCCGTGCCGTCGAGTTTGGTCAGCACGACACCGGTCACCTCCACCGCGTCGGTGAACTGGCGCGCCTGGGCGAGCGCGTTCTGGCCGGTGGTCGCATCGAGAACCAGCAGCACCTCGGTGACGTTGCCCGGGTCGCGGTCGGCCACCCGGCGGATCTTCTTCAGCTCCTCGACAAGATTGGTCTTGGTGTGCAGGCGTCCCGCCGTGTCCGCCAGGACGAGGTCGTTGCCACGTGCGGCGGCGCGCTGGACGGCGTCGAACACGATCGCGCTCGGGTCTCCGCCCTCTGCGCCGCGGACGATGTCTGTCCCGGTCCGCTCGGCCCACAGCGCCAGCTGATCGGCGGCGGCGGCGCGGAACGTGTCGCCCGCCGCCAGGAGGACCGAATGTCCCTCCCCCGACTCGCGTCGCGCCAGCTTGCCGATCGTGGTCGTCTTGCCCACCCCGTTGACGCCGACGATCAGCCAGACGTCGGGCGAACCGGCGGTACCGTCGAAGCGGAGGTCGCGCGAACCGGTCGTCTGGAGCAGGTCGCGGATGGAGCGGCCGAGCGCGGCGAGCAGGTCGTCGCCGCCTCGGATCTCCTTGGCGTCGACCTTGGCGCGCAGGTCCTCGAGCAACGCGGTCGCCGTCGCCACGCCGACGTCGGCCCGGATGAGCGCCTCTTCGAGCGAGTCCCACGTCTCCTGGTCGATGCGACCCGAGCGCAG
>Ga0335075_10015144_pt1 | contig 11559 bp, 8 predicted proteins | sample Lox_Sample_24_FD_206723 | JGI IMG/M metagenome (GOLD analysis project Ga0335075, IMG submission 206723) | Soil microbial communities from Loxahatchee National Wildlife Refuge, Florida, United States - Lox_Sample_2.4 | ecosystem: Environmental > Terrestrial > Soil > Wetlands | place: USA: Florida...
TTCTAGTGATAATTGAACTAATAGTCTCTTAATAATATGAGATGTAGATGTGAAATGGGCTGATGATCTTGTCCACTACATCGAGCGGAAGTTATACACCGTCAACACTGGCTACGCTGTTGCAGCATATTGGGGTTACAATATGAAGACCACTGTATATGATGCGCTTTAAGACCCCAAGATTTACGAAGAGGTACGACAGGCCTTAGCCGAGACAAGTGACTTAATTGTGGGAAAACACGGTATTGGTGAAGAGGAGCAAAAAGAATTTGTTGAGAAGATTATCACATGTATCTCTAACTCCCATCTTGAAGATGCAGTGGAATGTGTTGGTCGTGCACCGTTGCGAAAACTTCGTTGAAAGGGACGTTTTATCGGACCAGCTTTAGAACTTGCTGAGCAAGGCAAGGGCGTTACGGCCCTCTTGGATGCTGCAGAAATGGCATTCCGGTTCTAGAGCGTCCCTGATGACGAGGAAAGTAAAGAACTAGCGAAGATCATAGAGGAGAAAAGCCCAAAAGAAGTCATACAGCAGGTGTGCGGGCTAAAGCTAAAGCACCTGTTATTGGAAAGAATTGAAAAGATCGTAGAGAAAGTCCAAGCGGACATGAAATAGATCTGCTAAGGAGTGGAGCATAAAATCTTTTATAAAGCCTATAGGTTACGCCAGAAAGAGAATAGAAACCCTTTAATTAAAATTGTGCCGTCGTACATAAATCCACACCGGATAGGATAGTCTACAGGCGTAGTAAAACCGCATACAGTTAGGCCGCCAGTATAGGCCTGGTAGGGTTGGACAGTGACAAGGGTAACGTGGACCGGCAGTTGTATGAACTGACCCGAATTCATGGTATTTCAGATTCCTAGAACAAGATGTCGATTGGACATACAAACCAACGGCCCCTCTCTTCCCCCACGCGCCTGATAAGAAGCTGCGTCTGCATTACATTGTGGCAGCACCACAAAGCATCTTAGCAAATGAGAACAATTATTTCTTGCCGAAGGATCGTATGATTCCTTGATGAGCACCGATAATGCAAGGCGGGATATTTGTCGACAGATAAGGAATTACCGGTAAATTATTTTTAACTTGCAACTCAACTAGTATTCATTGAATGTCTTAAGGTAAGGTGTCAACGTTATTAACAAGAATTATAGGCAGAATCAGTTAAAATTGAAGTTGTCTTCATGGTTATAGGGTGGTTTGTTAGAAAACGAAGAGGAGGTTCATATTAATGCAGTCTCGATTTGTTATAGCTTTGTTATAGCAAATAGTGGAGTTAGACGCTTAATGCGGGGTGCTGAACTTAGGGACTAAGAGCCGTGATCGTTTTTGAACACGATCCAACTAATCAAAATTAACTAATACAGCCACGCATACCTTCTTAGGTGACTCGCATTAAGTGGCTGGATCGGAGAAGCTCAGAGGCTTTCTGGGGTTGAAAGAATTGGCTGGAGACTTCCGGCCTCGCATCGTGGATTAGAGACTGATATGACAGCCTTGCTACCTAACCCCCACAAAGAGGCATCTTAACCTCGCGGCGTATATATACAACAGAGCTGACTCCCTACCGAGTTGTACATCAAAAGACTTCTCAATGCAAAGGAAGATTCTTCTCTACTTGCCCAGGGCCCAAATTCATCATGCAAAACATATTTTTGCGACGGATGTACGAGGCACCGATTGGTGTTAGAGCGCTCGTAATCATCCAAAAACTTTTCGGGGCTCTGGCGATCGGCCTTAGTGCATATACTCTGAAATTTTACTGCGAAGGGAACTCGTCTGGCGACGAGAAAATGGCAGCTATAGGTGCCGGTCTCTGCATCATCTGCGTAACAGCTCCCGCCAGCTCCTATAAAAGTCTCCATGCTTTCTAACCCGCCGATAGGGAATATGCGCTATACTGCTTCCCTTTATCCGAGAGGTGCGCGTAGAGGCCGGCATGATGCTTATATGGGCAATTGCCTGTGGAATCTCAGCTGCGGGGAATGCACTCGTCGCGAATGATTCCAATGATGATATATGCGATGCGAACTTCGACAACTGCCAACCAATTACTTCCGCAGTGGGATGGAGAACTGGCGTCACCGATACGGCTCTGGCTGGAGTGCAATGGTGAGTCTATATAAATAATGACCGTGTACAGAAGACAAAAAGTAACTAGCAGTGTAGTATTATGTTCGCCACCACCTTTGTTAGAGGTATATTAGCTAAGAAGAAAGTATAGTTCAAGGGAGCTTATGGAAATTTGCGTCCCAGAAATTGTGGTTTTATACTACACTTAGTATAGTCTTAATCCTTTATCGAGTTTATATAGCATCACGATTGGTTCAGTCAGGTGATTTCCAGCCGGTCGGGTAAACTTTTATGAGGGTAGTGAGATGATCCAAGCTAAGCAGGATTTATATGTAAAGGACTTTTCGTTCCTTAACAATATTCACTTTCAAGTTGCAAGTTGCTCTCATTGGGCTGCAGCCGTAGTTTGGGGAGAAAGAGAGAGAATGAGCCAGTACCATGTGCAAGAGCGCCAAGCCCACTGAGCCGTGATTGGGGCAAAACTACCTCCTGCAAGCAGTGCCAGTCCGACCGACACCAATGTCTCACCAACGCCCAGGAACGTGTTCTAATCAATCAGATCAACCGATTGACTAAGCAAGGGATCCCCCCAGTCAGATGGTTAAGAACTTTGCAGAAGAGATTATTAGACGGGAAGTGGGAAAGAACTAGGTTGGCAGTTTTGCTAGCGGCACTAAAGTGAGCTAAAGAGCCTATATTTGCGCAGTATTAACGGTTTACACGTAAAGGGCGAATATGGCCCTACTTATTAATTGTTTTATGATCTAGTTAAGTGCTTTTTCGCGTTGCTTTCTTGTACTTCACGAGAATTAGGCACTAACGTATGTCTTGCTCTAGTTGCTCCGGGCCATAGAAGACAACAATATCACTGCCGAAAACATCTACAATTAGGACGAGAAGGGGTTCTTAATTGGGCTGCTTAAAAGCATGAAAAGAATCATGTTATTAGAGGCATATAAGTTTGGACGCGTACGCTAGGCCTCCTAAGATGGAAACTGCAAATTCATCTCCCTCTTAGCCTGCGTCTCTACAATTGGAAAGAAGGTCCCTGCAACACTTTTATATAAAAGCGAATCGTACGACTTGTAAGACACATAGATAGAGGATCTTGAGGATACAGACCACATCTTTTTTAGTGCTTCAAGCAATAGATGGAGCAACGACGCGTTTAGTCTCTAATAGCTTACTAAGGTCTTTAATCCTGCAACTCATACAACTACTAGGCGAGGAAAGCGTCTTTTAATTGTTGATAGTCACTTAAGTTATATAAATATGGCTTTTATTAACAAGTGTTAGGAATTGCGTATTATACTTCTTATCCTCCTACTACACTCAACCCACCGCCTTTAACCCTTAAACGTCGTCCTCTTTGGACAGCTCTTAACTGCATACTCCAATAAGCTTAATGCCTTTCAAAATAAAGGCCTTAGCTCGACGTCAATGAAAAATAGACACTTCTTAGCGATCTTCTAGGCGGTATAGCGGACAGCTTTTACTAAGGAGAATATCCAATGAGCGTTTGAGAAGCCTGGGATCTAGCTATACAACCCTTTACTTGTTTTGTTAGTTATCACCTGCCCAAGTACTCCTTTACAAGCTATTAAAGCTCCATTAACGTTATCTCCTACTCTGAAGACTCTAATGGATGCAAGATCAATTTGTCACTTCCAAGCCGACTACCTTAAGAACCTTATACAAGTAAAGCTTTAAAAGCTCTTTAAAGCCAACGAACAACTAGCTGTACAAGCTGCACTTAATCAACATATAAAGGAAGGGCTTATTAATACTTTAAAGACTAAAAAGAAGTGTTACAACCAAGGGAAAAGGCTGAACGTTCTTAGTGAGGAGCACAATGGGCTAATACTCTTTAGTACTACTAATATGAAGCGTGCACAAGCTGTTGCAGCTAAGAAGGAAGAGGAAGAGAAGTAGGAAAGGGCTCGAATCGATGCTAATAAGCTGCTATCCCCTTAGCACATACTCGCTTGCGACTTTTAGTGTGACAGGGTTCCTGACCAATAGAATCACTGTATTTACATGGACAATTTGAAGCTATTCACAGATTCTTATGATATTCGTCCCAACAAGGGCCTTCTTTACATAGTGGAATGTCACAGGCCTTACAGCCATAGACGGTCGACCTCGGCCGCTTTCGAGGGCCCTGATTGGCTGATATCTCACCAAGTGCCTTGCGTTTTTCCGGCTTCCTGGCCTGCCCTGTAAGAGCGCACCCCATACAGTCTTGTTTCCTATCGCGTAGAACTCGGATATGCTGCTCTGGTGCAGCAAATCTTAGTGGATTTGTATGTGAAACCACCCTTTTCTGCTTCTGCGCTTCAGCTCTTGCAAGCTCAAAAAGTTGAGATATCAGCTTGCTTCGGAATTCGCTTTGACCCCGATCTAGGCCAGACCCTTTTTCCCTTCTACCAACCCAAGAAGACAACAAATAGCTATTTACTAATACAGTATTGTATATAAACTTCCAAAGAGCGTGCCAACCACCTCGTCGAATTCGTCGTCGTCCAGGATTATCAGCCCGGTATTGGTCAGCTAGGTCTACCTGGCCCATTTTGTGGTTATATTCGTCAATAACACAAGGAATAGCTAGGTTCTTCCGCACAGCGTCACCAAATTCGGCCCGTACAGATTTAGCTGCTGTAGAAGTTGCTCTAGGCCGTCTACGGTTTCGTACAATAAGCTCTTGGCCAATAAGGTTGCCAGGTTCTGTGTTAGCCTGTAAAGTCCTAACTATTTCTGAGTCTAATTCAACAGGGTAATGGATTGTTGACAAGAATAAGACTAAGTTATTGTCCTTCCAAGCTGTCTGTAGTACTAGGTTGTCTTTCGTAGGTGCCTGCCAAAGCGAACGCAACCGAGAAATCGATTGATTAGCTTGTTCAGCCTTCTTTTTTAATACAAATTCCTGGCATATTCCTGAATTCGTACGACAAGTGCCTGCTGCGCTATAGCCTAAGCGTCGGAGGTAGGAAAAAAGGGTTGTGCTAACAAATAGGTTGTCTAACCAAACGCAATATTGTAGGCTTGGGCCAATTGGTGGATTCGGTAAGGTTTTTAGTAGTGTAACAACGACAGCTTGGGTCGGATTGATTCTAGAACTTAGTGGCACCTTAGAACCAACTGGGCCTTTGCCATTGCGGTAGTATAAGACACTAAGAATATATCCAAGTTGTGCAATTGCCCAGACCTTATATCCAGTTGAAATTGGCTTGCTAGGGATAGTAACAATATCTGAACTCCGGCCAGAAAAGCGTTCCATACACTCGTCGACAGCAAGGTCTCGGCTAGGAATCCATAATTGACGAGATACTGTCCAAATGTGGGTATTCAAGGGCTCTAGCTATTAGATTTGTTAGCAAATACTTATACAATAAGATAGTCAAAGTCTAACTTACTTTCTCAAAGACTGTTCCTAGTGGAAGTGTGGGATCCGATATAGAGAACGCACGATGAATACGATGCCACCGGTTCTCCCCTATAGCTGTATAGACTGCAATGTGAATTGGATTGCCTTCTTTGTGTGACCAGTATAGCCTAGTATCATTTTCTATATGTAAACCCATATAGAATAAGATAGCTAAGTATGCGTACAGTTCAGAAATGTCAATGTCCTTCCATGGCCGGCCATGCTCGCCTTGGTTGTTATATAGGGATGCACCCTTTTTGTTGGTATTCTGGACGATATTCTCAAGGGATTCCTGGGTAAAAAAGAGGCTCCAAATAGCAATTGGATTAGTCTTATCGGTGCTTGGAGGAAGACTTATTATTCGGTCGAATTCAGGGCGAAATAATGGTTTGTAGTGATCTCCAGTGCCTATTTCTGGGCGCAGGTTGGGCCGTAGGGTTCCCTTTGGATCGGTAGGATCGCCGACTACGTTCTCAAACATTGAATTGCGAATTATATCTGTAAAACAGTCGGAATAGCTTCATTGTTTACATTTCAATGTTTTGGTGATCTTAACCCTTATATTGATGACTAAGCGCCAAGGCGCTAAAAGTCGCTGTATGTGCTTATGGGATAGCACTTAAAAGCAAAGGACTAAAACAGAGAAGGCTTAAAAGGCTCTGCAAGCAGCATTAAGGAGTGATAATCGGGCTGAAGTTGAGGCTGAAGAGAAGGCTGAAAAGCAAGCTCAAAAAAAGAAGGAAGTATCGGTGAAGAAAGCCTCAAAGGATCCCTAGTGAAAACTAAGACTCCTACAAAGGCTAAAAAAGCACCTGTTTGTGAGAAGAAGGTAGTACGATTTGCTAGTAATAATGTGGAGGGGGTCCGCGACAAAATCGTCAATTAGCAGGCGTGTAATTAAAAAACTAGTAGTCTTTGAGAAGGGCACTTAATACTTCGTAATATAATACATTTTCTATCAAACTATCTCTATTTTCAATTGCAAGTTGATATACTTAGTGGTTATTTAATAATTAATATTTAAAGTGGGTGGTTAATTTGGTGGGTGAAGCGGGAATTTAAGTGGGGTGGGAAAGTAAGCGGGAAATCGAGTAGCGTTGTAGCGTTTTGCGTGGATCGCTAGTTACGGTACGTGCCTGCAAATCCCCTTCGAACTCGTTATTGAACTTTGTGCTGATGCCTTTCAGAAATCAACTTCACAGCGTCGCTCTAAATTTTGCGTTGTAATTTAGTCGATTATGATAATTCCTAGGGAGTATGGCCTGCCATACTAGCATACTTGATAAATAGCTCCGTTGGAACTTGTCAAGTTTTATAGGCGGAGTACATGAACATGAGGATTATTGAATGTATTGATACTAGGTTATCTCATAGAAGAGGGACCAGCCTATAGATTTATAGTGGTGCCCCGCCCCCTCAGCAAGGATTAGGGGTAAGCCAGCTATCAAACAACCCCTTGACAGGGTTATATCGTGACAGAACTCTTTGAAGAAAGACGTTCGTGATGCAAAACACGCAACCAACCCAGATGAACCGAGGTGTCATTTGACCAGCCATCTCTGCAACAAGGAAATCCCGCAAGAATGCGCCACCGCCCAACGGGGTTGCAGATAAGGCTGTGAGCCTTAAGAGACATACTCTTATTAGAACGTTTCCCCACTCTTTGGCTATGATTGGATTTATATCAATTGCCAAGCCGAGATATTAGAGCACCATCAATTATAATGCCAAGATTACTCGAAATGGCATTTCTCTATTTCCTCTACATTGTATTCCTTCAAGCCGTTGCTGCAGACGAAGAATGTTCCTTTGCATCTCCAGAGCCATTGTATCTCCGTTTCGGCAATTGTTCGCTTCCCACATTTGCAAATTATCCATATTTTGCTCTTGAAGTGGACATAGCCTCAGAGCCGCTGTGTCTTGTCCCATCCTGCACCGTGAATGGTACGTTCGTGATCAGCACTCAGATCTGCACCAACAATCATAACAGTACCTACGGTCAGAGTGTTTCAACTCGCGCAGGCCTTTTCATTCAAAGCGGCACCGCTTCTTTCAATGAATCTTTACAAGCCTTGACCGCAAACCCTGTCTGGGACTCGTTAAATCCCCAGATCACAGACGCTGGATATACAACTATTCAGTTTTCTTCCGGCCTCGCACTCTTAGGGTTACCCTATCGAGGTTGCTTTGGACGCACCGAATGCTAACGCTGGCCAATTGGGGCTAGCCAATGAATCGGTTTTCCTCCATTCAATTGTTTCTAGCGGTAAAGCTCCATCAGGGTTCGGATTCTTCGCAGGCAGTATTCCACAAGGACGGGAAGGTCACTTAATTCTTGGTGGATTCGATGCTGCTTCTGTTGCAGGACCCTTCTCAAATTTTTCGATAAGCAATAACACAAGTGTGGGGGATCACCCATGTTCTCTTCAAGTCGTTGTCGAGTAATTAACAATAGTTCACCCAGGTTACGAAAATAATACAATTGTTTCCCAGGGTGCGACAATGATATCTTGCATTGAGCCGTAAATTTATCTTCCCTGTTGAAGACGATGAGTGCTATGATAACTAAAGCTAATGAAGATATGATAATTTATTTCGTCTGCCAGAAAGTGTGTTTGGGGCATTTCAAGAGAATACGGCATGGAGCAGTAATGTATCAGTTTCAGAACAACTCTACATAGTTGAGCCAGGTCTTTACTATGACGCAACTTTCAATGCAAGCTTAGTATTTCAACTGAGTGATGGCCCACAGTCGAAATTCCAAGTTACGAACTGGTACAACATCCGCGAGGACTTGATCCAGATGGCAATGTTGTTGTCCAAACTAATATCACAATGGCAAATGTCTTCTACCAAAATGCTCCCTTCGAAACCGCTACCCTTGGGAAGGTTCTATTATCACAGGCATGTTTCACATCGTAATAGTACTCTGAGATTATGCTAACTACATTTCTTAGCTATATCTGACTGTTAATTATGAAACAAACAAATTTCAACTAGCACCGGTAGCTCCTGACAATGGTGGAGTTTTGGATATAGTGCCTTTGGCTCCCTTAAACTCAGTCATTTGCCCAAGCCCTCCTAATTATTCCTTGATTGGCGTGATAGTCGTGGGGTGCGCCGTTGCCGCCATTTTGATCATTTTCAGCGCCTACTTCTTCCTCAGAAGCAGAAGATCAGAGGAAAAGGATTCGGAGGGCTCGACAAGCCAAGATACCGAAAATCGCGTGGCTATTTTGGAACAGAAGCTGCTAAAACTAGAGAGGACTGTGCCTGATTTACGAAACAAGCTGTCTGAACTAGAGACGATGACTGTGCCTGATTTGCAAAACAAGGTGGCTAAACTAGAGGCAGGGAATGCAGGTAGGAACCGGCTTGCATCTGACGGGTCGATATCACTGTCTCCAACTACAACCCATTTGCATTTCCCAGACAGTCATCGCCATGTTCCGGAGAATGGTATCTCTCCACCAGAACCAGGAAATAAGCCGAGTAACCTGACTTTGCAAGAACTGGGAACTGATGCGGTAGAGCAGAATCAGTATGTCGAACCGTAAGTACTACTGCAGTAGCTGATTACGGATTACGGACTATGTTAGCAGTAAGTAAGTGAGCACTTTTCAGTCAGTAAATTTGCAAATGACAAGTCTGCATTAGGAAACGGCGAGCCCCGCATCAGGCCTACCGCCGCTTTGGGTATGAAGAACATGCAGCTCCCCATAGCTCGAGATCGCTACAGAACTATTGGTTTTTCAAGAATGAAGGTGATTCTAGGATTTCATTCAACGCAATTGGGCTGAATAGGTATGAGCGACTAACCTGATCATCTGTTGGAAGACTTGAGGGCTGGAGGAATTTATGTTGCAAAAGGATTTCTTGTGAGATATATACTTGACGACGCTTTAATATATCTATGCAAGATCATGCTTGTATTATATAGTGGGACTTTCGGCTGTGTATGTTACGGACCTGGTTGACTCCCGATAACTGCAGTTACCACAGACCTCTGGCCCTTGGCGGGCACGTGATTAGCCAGCAGCTTATGAGCACTTCTGTAACACCACTTCCCTTTTATCAAGCTCCGCATCTATGTTCTCCGAAAGCCAACGATCACGTTTACCAGAATGGGTCTCCCAATGCTGGAGTTACTATTACGCCGGAGTATAGAGAGCGCCAGCGTTGGGAAGGGAGCTAGAATGAGTCCTTTGAGGCTGGCGTTTTGATCGCCGGGGAGTGTGGAAGACGCTGGCGTTTGAGAGGAGGCGAAATTGACCCCAAAGACGCTGGCGCATGGAAGTCGCCATTGCAAAGGCGAATGCTAGCGGCGAGATGGCAGAAACGGTGCTACTCTATTGACGGCTTCCTTGGAGATACAGTCGTTACATTCTAGATAAGTGACTTCATTGTTACGGGTTACTGGAGCCGCGACGCCAATTCAGGAGAGAATCGTATTAGTCTAACTTGCTACGGAGTATATGTCAAGCAGTTTACAGCCCCAATCTGACATATTTCCATCCAACCTCGCCCTAAGATTACTGTTCAGCACCTTCAAAACAATTGTAACATGGCCACGTGGAGTCGTGTTCCTCATAAGCCTGATAAGTGGTGGATGGATTTTCAGTCTTGCTCGATCAGTGTCACGAACTCAGTCAATCGGTGGCACAGGGACGCCTGCAAGTAGGCGAAGCCGGTGCAATTGGCAGTCCTAAAATACAAGAATCTAAAGCTAAAGAAAAAGAAAAAGAGGAGGAGAACAGTGGGTTTCGGACGGGTTTATATAGTCCCTTGCGGGTTACACGTCGCTTAAAGACCGTCCGTAAAGCATGCCAGCTGCCTACAGCTAACCGCCTATAATCCCGTCTGTAAGGGCAGTTTCAGGTTGTAGCTAAGACAGTTACAGGCTGTCACCTGACTTCCGTAACAACTAGTACTGTGTCAGTAATCCGTTTTCTTGGTAAGCCCGTTTTATGCGTACTCGACCAATAGTCGAAGGAATTGTCAGTAGGATATCATTGCCAAACCACTCTGTCAACTTATTATATCTTCGACTCGCTTCTATTTGAGCACGTAATATCTTGACAATATTGTTATTGTCCTCCTAGGCCTTGGAACGCGAGATCGTATAGGCGAGTTTTATATATTGCTCATCAAAGCCTCTGCTCTAGTTTAGATATTTCGTAGTAAAGTAGATGAACTAAAACAACGCGATAAATCTCCTTTGGAGACAATCTTCGTTGGCCTTTAATTGGAATTGATGGGTGGCGTTGTATATGAAACGAATAAGTTGGTTGGGTGATGCGGAGGAAGCGGGCAGTGGTACAAAATGTTAGATTGAAGGCACCAAATACGGTTAGAGGCTACACGATGTTTGGGTGGCTGGGAAATTAGGTCCATTTGGGGCTGTTAACTACAAGGCTAGGCGAGTTCCCCTGAGAAGAAGACTCAGAGAACTCAGATAGAGATCATACACAATACCTTACTGTTCGCTGCTCCAAAAAATAATGTCCATTCTGCGTGTGCCAGCAACTTCCAAAACAAAGGTATAAGAATTTGATAACCAAAAGCTAGATTCAACCTCTTTCCACGAAGTAAGAGTTGCACTTTGATATGCGGACTTGCCAGATGCAAGAATACATAGGGCACGTTTGCGTCCGCATTGAGAAGGCTTCGAGTCATCGAGGAATTTAGAGATTGCACATATGTTCTAACATCTCCTTGCCAAGACTTACTAAGGCGTTAAAACGATTCTTTCTCGAGACCAACCTACAGTAAATCTTCGAGAGCTTTTAACCTCTCTTCAGGTTTCAGCGCATGAAGTTGATCAATTTTAGAGCTTACATTGAGGCTCGTGCTCGGCCCTCTGAACATCCACAATGGTAAATTTCTCGTTTGGATCCGTATGGCGCTAGAGCTGTTGAACGAGGCAACCCCCTGTTGTGTTTGCCTCGTCTCTCCCAATAAACTACTGGTACCCTTAATCCTGGTATGTCGCAAAGCTATCCTGCTGCTTTTCGATTTCGTGGTGTACATGCAATACTAATGTTCCTAAGGAAAGAGC
>Ga0335075_10015145_pt1 | contig 11559 bp, 12 predicted proteins | sample Lox_Sample_24_FD_206723 | JGI IMG/M metagenome (GOLD analysis project Ga0335075, IMG submission 206723) | Soil microbial communities from Loxahatchee National Wildlife Refuge, Florida, United States - Lox_Sample_2.4 | ecosystem: Environmental > Terrestrial > Soil > Wetlands | place: USA...
GTACCTTTGATACCTTGTCCGCAACTCCAGGTGTCTGCAGACACACGGCCCAGACCTCGCAGGTTCGTAAGATCCTCTCCCGGACTCGCTATGCGGGTGGCGTCGATGGTAAAGAAGCTATTGGCTCCACCTGCGAATATACCCACGACTTTAGGGGTCTGGCCCGTTCCATTGTACAATTTTTGTATTGGGAGCAGCGAGGGGGCATCTATATATGGAGACTCGGCACTGTAGTCAAAGCCAAGCTGGCCAAATGAGTTGTCACCGAACGCGAAGACGCGCCCTTCTTTATCGAGGACGAGAGAATGATGATCGCCAGCTGACACCTTGGTTAATTCAAATCCTTTAAGGGTCGTAATCTCGTGGCACATGTCATATGCGCCCTCAGGCCTTGTGTGCCAGGTCACACCCGGCACACCTAACTGTCCCCTGGAAGGAAAGTCTTCGGATCCGGAGGCGGCAGAGAAGACACGACCACTGCTTGTCAGTAGGAGAACATGTTCAAGTCCACCGCTAATGGCTGTGACCTTCTCAGCATAACCGAGATTGGCAGGCTGCAATTTCCTGTAGCTGATAGGCGAGATCCCACTCCAGAAAGGGATCCATGAACTTTCGGTAGGCTTTGGCCCAGCTTCTTGATCAGCTTTCGCTACTGGTATAGAGTATACCTCTCCGCTCTTCGACAACCCGATGATGCGATCTCTCGATATTGCGATGGACTTCAAGTCCTTTCCTTTTAACGTAACAGACGGCTCAGATATCTCTTCCGAATAGCCTTTCCCCCATTGCACCAGATCTCCATTCTCAGTAACGGCGGCGCCGAAATTGCGGTCCAGCTTGAGATCCCGAAGCAGGATGTCATCGAAATATGGTATCCTCCGGGGAGTTTTGACGTAGATATCGTTGGAGTCAGGCGCAGCGACCTTACCCGTATTAGATCCCCATGCATAGACCCCCGGGTTCTCCCAACTTCGTTTGACTTGTAGGTGTTGGGAGCTGATGAGGTCTCGATTCTCCTCTTTTGGGACACCCTTCTTCTTTCTGGGTTTCTCAATTTGAATTTCCTGTCCGTCCGAAGCGGTGTCTGCATGTGCCTCTCGCGAATCTGTGTATACCCAATAAATCACCAACGCTGCGACAGCTGCGGCCGTATGGACTCGGGAGATTCGCTCCCAAGGTTGGCATTTCGGCGGGAGATGTTGGCTGCTCACCAACCTGCGTTGAGGACAATGTGAGCGGAAATGTTTCAGAGAAGTTGCGGGTTGGGATAGACGAGACGCGCGACCAAGTACATTCTGGCTTGTCCGAAAGTGAGACATTACTGCAGGTAATTTGAAACTTCCCATTCAGAGCGGGATGCTTTAGGGCAGGTAACTTGGGCAGATAATTTTTGGGGGCAGGTAATTTCGGCTATTGAGAATTTCGGCTATTAAAGATGCATGCCGGTAAGGTGCACGCCCCAAGGCGAACGCCTATAAAGTGTATGGGGTACAAATCTTATAGGCGTACATCTTGCAGTCATACATCTTACGGGCGTGCACTTTGCAGGCGTGCATCTTATAGTCGTACATCTTACAGGCGTGTATCTTATGGGCGTACATCTTACAGACAGAGATCTTATGGCGATGCGTCTTACAAGCGTTCATCTTATGGGCGTGCATCTCATGGGCGCGCACTTTATGGGCGTGTACTTCATAGGCATGCACCTTATGGGCGTGCACTTTATGGGTGTACATCTTATGGGCGTGCACCTTATAAGCATACATTTTTGGCGTGTACTTTATAGGCGTGCACTTTATGGGCGTGGACCTTATGGGCGTCCATCATATGGCGTGTATCTTATGGGCGTGCACTCTATGGCGTGCATCTTATGGGCATGTACTTATACCGTGTACTTATGGGTATGCACCTTACGGCATGCATCAAAATAAGATGTTACATCTTTTAATGCCGAAATTATCACAGCCAATTTTTGGGCCAAGTACCAAATACGCCTAGCCAGATAGACGACGTAATCAGGCTGTTCTTCCACCCTCTCCTTTGTGCTAGAATTCAGATCATCGAAAAAACCAAGAGGGAAATAGTCCTGCGCAAAAGTCGATCCGCGCAAGTGAAAGTCTTTGGGTAATTGTCGGCCAGCAACAGTCTCCGCCCCCTCCCCACCTAACCACAACTCGGCCGCCTCGCTGCTTAACCTTCCGGGAATTGAGCCTCCCTCGTGGGATCGATATAGATAAGAGAGTTAGGCAAGCATATAGAACAAGATGATAATAAGATAGTCGCTGCGACTTGAACCGTCGCCTACACTGCGTGGACGTGACACAGCCCCGTTTCTCACCTTTACGATATTCCCATTTCCACTTTTTCCTGATGGCTTTCTTCTTTGCCGCCTCACCACCCCCAGGACTGGGCAAGCAATTCCTGGGCACACCACTAACCTTCCTAGGCGTTCTAGTGCTTCTAGGACGGCTGGACCAGTTCCAGGGAGCATGCGAAGCTAGAACACTCCGTTGGTAGGATAGACCATTTTTGGGCGTGGGGCGGACCATTTTCCAACCTGGGATACGCCATCCCCGACATGGGACAGCCATTTTGGAGGTGGGACAGGCCACGGTTTGAAGTGAGACAGACCACCTTCAAAATGGGACATGCCACTTTCCTGAGCCATCTTTCGCTGAACCAAGGTTCCAGCAGCGAAGGTCACTTCCCAACGTCTGACCATACGTGAGCTCAAAAATTCACTAGCACTCGAGATGGATTCGGACCCGCGAAGCATGATCCTCAAATGTAGACGAGGCGCAGCTACTGTCAAATGAGTCAGTCTAGATCGTTCGAAGATCTGTTTGAATCAAGGAATACATATTTTGTGAAAAGTCTGGAAATACTGGCGTCGCTAGATTTGAGAAATAGATCTACTCGTATACGAATTTGGCACCTTATAGAGACCATTCCTACCTAGAACACGTTATCAAAAGCGCTTAGATACGCTATGTACCAGGTTTTCAAATCATTCTAACTTTTGTGCTGGACCAGCCAACTTCCGCTTTGCGCTTCCTCTTGATCAACAATGCTTAATGAAAGACAAGTCGATTTCTGGAGAAACCCTTCAGACTTTTGGCCCAAACACTGTCGATATAAACAATCCTGAGAACCTTTCCCTACATGCAGAATGTGACAAACTGTGCACCAATTCATACAGTCCCCGGGTCAAATATTGGAACAAGGTTGACAAACCCTTCGATGCTCGTGCCAGCATCGGGACAGTGCATGGTGTATTTGGCAAGCAAATCGTCGAACTGTATGGCGAAAGTGTAGTTCACCCAGACGTATTGTTGTGCAGGATCCTGCGTGGCTTCTTCTGGAGAAGCTTCGTCCTCGGTTACTATTGGCTGTGAGCGAGGGGTATTCGATGGCCGAGGATTTCGCTGCTTTTTGCGGTTGCCTTGTGTGACGGGGGCTCCTGGGAGGGGAGTGTCTTGTGGCTGGCGATCTCGTTTGCCGGATGACTTCCTTGTCCGGCCACTTCTTCGTAGTGGCTCAGTACTAGGCGCAGAATTGTCCTTGTGCCCGCGAGGTCTCGGCGACCTTTTCTTGCTCAGTGGTGGAAGTTTGTCTCTTAGCTGAACCATGTCAATCTCGAACGTAACTTCCTCCCATAGGTCACAGTCTATCAGAGTGTCAGCGTTCCTCTCCGTGAGACATGGGCCCACCTGATAGCACAAAACATACCACTGTTCTTCGCATGTGTTATTGGATAATGATCTTCCACGTTTTCATCAGACGCATACAGTTCGACGGTCAAGAAGAACTTATCCTGGTCTGCTGGGATAATGCGGTGCAATCGGCACAATATGGTTCCGTTGAGAGGCTGATCATGGCCCTACGAAGGGATTAGACGTGGGTCTCAACTTTGTGTAAACTAACCTTTTTCATGATCCATTCAATGCAATCATGGACATATTTCTTCCTTTCGACACCATCATACACCTTCTCTGCATCTCTGTGTCCCGCCTCTTTGGGGTCATAAAGCTCGTGCTGGCATATGCCAACACTTGAACGGTTGATTCGACGCATTGCACCCTTCTTCTTGAAGGAGCAGAGGATGTTCCCGGCAGCGATGGCAAAGCCACTATAAGCCGGTCAATTCTGCATTTGTGCAATCATGCCAACTTTACATACGGCGTTGACGGCGTTATCAATTCGATAGGCTTTCGTTGCAACGTTCTGGATTCGGCGTGTAGTCTGTCCTGAAGGTAACTTTCGAGATATGGGGAGCCTGCAAAGCCCCCTACAAGAATGGCCATCTGCAAAGTCTGTCAGGTCACTCAAAAGATGTGGGCAGATGGTGAGCTGACCGTCACTTCGCGTTCCCTGTCTCGAGCCTTTTGTAATTGTGATTTTATGAGCTGCCATATTTTGTTTGCAATTGGATCAAAGATGTTCCGTAGTTGTTCGCTGAGAGATGCTCAGTTTCTGGCCGATCATGATTGATAAGAATATACTGTTATCTGACCTCGTGACCAACAGTTCTTCTGCAAGAAATCCTTTCTGCGTTCGGTTTTCTCGTAGCCGAGGGAATGGAACAACGAAAGGGCAATCCTCCTTCCCATCAAACACGGGTTTGATGTCGCGATCGAAATGTCTTGTCGCTTTATTCACCAATGTTGTCATTGAGTTCTTGGCCGTGACTTCGTGGAAATACAGTTCCCCCGCCACTCTGTCTCCAATCTGGGCTGCGAAACCTTCGTTGACATAGGTTGATCCGCACAATGCTCCTGTCAGAGAATCCATTAGCTACTATAGGGTAGATACAATATTAGTGTCGCAGAGGCAAACCTGTTCCTTCCATAAGCTCTTTCAATCTCATTGGATCGTTTTCCAGTACATCGTAAGTGGTCAAGTCCTGTGATTGAATGTCAGGTCAGAGAATCCGTGAGCTATTGGGACGACCACTTGCCACAGTGCCTCCGCCAGCATCACAGACAAGAAAAGTTTGGCCTTCCTATATCGACCATAAGTTTCTTTGATATTCTCGATTGGGAAACGAATTGCTTACTTTGAGTCGTAAGTTCGGAAATTTGTCCATCACATAGGCTGTCGCAGCTTCTGGTTCTGGCCATAGTCTGACTACCTTTTCGAAACGGAAACCCGACCTCTGCCCCGCTATCTCAACGGCCTTTACCATCTTGCGACGGGCCCTTTGTGTCCACATTGCTGGTACGGTGCAGTTCAGTTCGATGGAGTCGCGTTCGTCATAGCCTGCTCTTCGGGCTAATTCTCTCTTCCAGAACTTGAAAAGCTCTGTAAGATAGTCTGCAATGACATCTTCAGCTGTTTTAGGTTCTGGAAGCTGCCCCAAAGCCTCCTCCATCATGCAGCGGGCATCGCGAGTCTCGTTGCGATCATCTAGCCCGAGCTTCGCACGACTCACACAATGCCCAGGTACGCGATTTCCATGGTTGTCTACCACATTCTCCACTTCAGCGCCAATTCTCGTACAGCCATCCTCATATCGTATTTCAGAAGAAATCTCGGTGCTTGGCTGATCTTTTGTTCCCGAGGAGCCAGATCGACGATAATTTATGAAAGGATAGATCTTGCCTGCTTCTAGGCAAGTAGCAGATTCATTCGAAGAGAGACAAAAAGCTCCGGCGGTATAGGTGGTACCATAGTCAAGGCCGACCTTAAACTTCTTAACTTCATAATAAGCATCGCTTGCAAGAGGAGATGGTCGTATTGAAAGAGCCATGCTGGCAGTGTCAAAGCAAGAAGACAGAAGAAGTCACGCCTTTCCCCAACTCCTGGCTGGACTCTACAGTTTATGCAGATACTCTGAGAGCGAGGCGTCCATTGAGAAGACTGTCTCATCCATAATGGCGGTGAGCAATTGTTAGCCTGACAGTCTGGAGCAAAGAAGCAAGGCTGAGAATGAGTCAAAGGCCCATGGCAGAGTTAACTCGTTAGCGCCGCATCGATGCGATAGTATCTGCATGCATGTCAAGGCCCAGGGGGGCACGATTTCTCTCGAGGGCAACGACTGGCCTAGACTCAATGCGCAAGTACTGAAAGGCGTTCGCGTTCAAAGGATATCCACAGCCCGTCACGTCCGATTGAACGTCAGCTTTTTCGACGTGACGCACTAGCTGATTTAGATGTTGATCAGACAGGTCAATGAGCAATTCGCTTCACGGGATTCGCTGTATCAAAGTTTCATCAGTTCCTAGATGATAGATTGCGTTGGTATCGACTAGGTTCTGTCTGCTAGACTGCATATGCTATATTTTTCGGATTGCTTCCGCCCCAATGACGAGTTTTAGCGGTTTCAAAGACCTCGCAAAAGGCGGCTGTTGCCTAACGACCACATCCGAAATAGTTGCTACCCGCGTGATTGGCTCAACAACGACAGCCTTCCAAAGACATCAGGGCTTTCTCGTAAAATGGGGTCGATCGCAGAGTGTCTTGGCTTTGTCGTGAGGCATTTGCTGCTGGCATCATCGTCATGGATATGTCAAAGACTTCGTCAAAAGGCTCTTTAGCCTGGTCTAGAGACGATGTGGTGCTGTTAATGTGCTCTTTAAATTTCCACATCGAACAAATTCGACACGAGATCGAGAAAGACCAGAAGAAAGGTGTTACGTTTGCAACCGAGCTCTTGAGCACAGCTGTTGGCAATGGCTGCACTCCTGCTCGGGTGAAAGATAAGATCAAGAATCTGTGGAAAGGGTGGGGCGATCCCGAAGGTTCGAATCAACCATGGAATGTGTATAAATATGGAGCCTTTACCAGGACTCTCCCTGGCGTTGAGAAGCCGTATCCAGGAATCTTGGATGAGGTGGCTTCGAAGGTAAAGGATATGCAAAGGTAACTCCTGTCGAGCCATAGCAGATGCTAGCCATTGTTACCAGCAATACTTTTCAGGAATGCTTCGACTAGAGCAGACAAGCCTCTTCCCTCGCTCGATACGGTGCGGCGATCACAGCGAACAAAGATCCGGAATGACTACGATGATCCGATTGCCTGCAGATGTGGGTTTACCCATGAGATACTTTGTGTTCATTGCGAAGGATGTCCAACTTGGCAACATGCATATTGCTATTATGACACAGAGGAAGAAGTCAGTCTTCCAGAGTTCCACTGGTGCGACGATTGTTCCGCAGAAAAGTCGGGTAATAGGAGAGAGGAAAGCCTCGACGAGGCATTTGCACGCCTCCAAATTCAATTTGAAGAGAACGACAACCAGTTGCTTCTGAGAACAAGAAGACGTGCAGTGGTTATTACAGCCTTCGCGGGCGTCGAGAAAGTCGCAGCCGCTTTGGGACCCTTTGGATTGCCTGGAGATGAAGATGTGATGTGGGGCCCGGAGGACTCAGAGGTCACACGGACGATGGAGCTTATAGCATCTCAAGTTCGACGAGTAGCAACCTCGATTGCGTCTGCCGATCTGAAATCTCCAAACTTTCCGATCACAATCAATGGTGATAACGTGGACCTGGCCGATCTTATCAAACAAAGCTATGGTTCTTCATTCGAAGAGACCATCGTGTCTGTCCTCTCCGAAGCAGGAACATCTTTTGTCAATCAGGTTCGCATGTTGAAAGCGCTCTTTGCCACTGCGATAAAGAGTTGGGTGTTTCACCCTCGGGTTCCCAAACCTGACACACTGGACGCCATTGTCCTTGATAGCTACTGCAGCAACATCCTTGCAAGAAGTAAGCCAGCCTGAGGGACAGCTTTACTAGATAGATGCACGAAGGAAAGTTGCGCTAATTATTCTTTACAGATGGCAGTCAGGTCCTCAAGAGCCTCCACCAGGCGGCGTGGCTTGCCATCACAGGAGACAGCTGCGAGCGTCTCAACGCAATCCTAGTACATGAAGCAGAACTCCTCGCTCACCGCCTCATCACCACGCTTTTGCCGCTCATCACAGCTCACCTCCCCTCCCCAAGCCTTACCATTGAGGACTGGGTCGCGTCTTCCCGAGACGGACCGTCACGCTACAAGATCATCGTTCAGATCTTCACTGCCTGCCTTAAGCTCAAAGCTTGCTTGCCACTCACGGAGCATTGCTACGAGCTCTATGCTCCTGCAGCAGGTGCTCAGTCGAATGCGGAAACGATGGTAAATGGGAGCGGCGAAGAAGTCGAAGTGGGTCGTACAGTCCAATTGTGTATCATGCCGGCCGTCATCGAGTATGAAGCAACAGAATTCTACGGCACGGCGCCAGGAATTAAGATACTCTTTGGCGAGCACAACTTTGTTCAGGCAACCGAAGAGCAGAGGGCAAAGGGGAGGCTGGTCACTCCAGCGGTGGTGATCCTGTCGTAATCCAGACGGGGCCTCTTCAGCACCTTCTCGACACCGATCTAATTGGCAGGTGCCTGTGAATATGTCCCATGCTCTTCGCAATAGCATTCCATATACCCAAGGAAATAGAGGCATCTGTTACCAGCGTGATAGGGTTTTATCCCAGGAGCATGTGACCACAGAAAAATATGGTGCTCTTGCTCCGCCCTTAATTCGATCGTGCGTGCGGATGTTTCAGAGTTTCCGGCGCACAGTTGCTGCTAGGGCTGCGCAGGTCGCAGCTTAACTTTACTCGATCTAGACGCCGCTGTGCCAACTAGTAGATATGAGGGCCATTTCTGTAAGCTTCCGCTTTTGCTTTGCCGTCCCCGTTCTCAATGTCCTGAGGCGCCTCCCAAGCGGAGCGATGTGAAGTTGAGGGTCAGTCTGCGGTATAGTGTCACCTCATGACGAGACGCCCTCGATTTGCCTTGCCTTTCCTCGGAATTGCAGAATAAGGTTCCAGGGCGCTGCCGGCGGCACAACGTCGCATCTAGGAGGATTCCACAGGCCCACTCCGACAGCTACGCAAGGTCGAGACCGTTCGGCAGAAAGCCTAATGCAGCAATAATCTTGAAGGGGGAAGGTCGCACGGTGTCCAGGACATGGACATCACCCGCGGGGGAGACATTTTCTTCATTGGCACCAGCTGTACCCTCAGCCGAACAAGGGCCTACGCGGGCCTCTGTTGATACCAACTCCACCAATTCGAATGAGCAGCTGCTCTTCCTCGAGTTCCCAAGAGCGACTTGGGGCCGAAATGGCAGTGACGACCCGAATCAGACCAGCCACGTCAATGGCCGCCCGAGAACAGCTCCAGCGACACGCTGTAGGGTTTTCGAGTCGGGGTATGGCCTGAGTATGTAGTGTTGACGCGATAGCTAGTCAGTAGCTCCGGTTCGCCTGGGTAGTCGCAATGGAATGGGATAAAGGATGAGGCGGTGGTGAGACCACGGGACGATTGAGCGAGTAAGATGCAGCGGTCGCCTTGAGGGATTTTGTCACTAGCCACGCAGGCGGCGCGGACGGAGGCCTGAGGCCTGAGGCACCAAGAAAGGTCCCGTGCAAGGACAGACGGTGAGCGCTGTTGCAAAAGCGGCGAGGACGAGCCTGCGAGTGGTCATCGGGCTGCTAACCGGACGCCGTAATTCACGGGAATATATCTAACCATGGGATAGAATTCTATTTCCTAAAGCTTAGGAGCATGACATGACCTTGAAATCTACGGGCGTTAGTTAGCTGAGACTTCCGAAGAAGAAAGACTCGGGCTCTGCGTAGAACCATCGCAAATGCGGGTCTCCCGTGCCCAGATAGAGCCTCATGCGCAATCATAGCGCAAAGGACAAGCCAGAACCGTGAAATTCGCCCTTTTTGGCACATCTGGCTCATTTACCTTTGCTTATAGGCGAGATGCTTTGGAACGCTGCGCAGGTGGTCTAACAGAGAATTCCTGTTTCAAGAGGTCATACTCCAAATATCGGTTGGCCTGCGGATGATCAACAAATGTGGAGAAGGTTTGTGTAGCCGGTCCAACTTACCAAAGCCAAGTTACCGCCCCGCAAGTTACGCCCCGGAGCATCCCGCATGAGAATGTACAAGAGTCAGAGCAGTGCAGTGCTTCATGTAGGAGAGAAAGAGAAGTATCGTAGGGATGGAGGGAGTAATTGAAGAGCTGACATCGAATGGATGCGTGTTCGTCTTTATCAGAGAGTAGGCGAAGCAAGCGAATATTTGTCTTGGCCGGGTAAAAGATCGTGATATTTATAAGGGGATGTGGTAGAAGACATGGTGTTTTAAGATCTGAACTATATGCGCTGAATAGTTCTGAATGGGGGTGTAGTAAGCCTAATATCGATTATCCTTCAATCGCCTAGCTACCAGTGTCTTTGAGCTTTCAACTCTCTACCTTCAGAGAGCAGGAGCGCAAACGTGAATATAGAAGAATCTACTTACATATCCTGACGGTCACTTTCTAAGGTCCCGTAGCGCCAGCCAAATTCTCTTATTGATCACCACAGACCAAAGCTTGCTTGATGACTTGTAGCCAGCATTTCGATTCAACCCTCAAACTCCACTTCAAACCCTCTATTGGTATAGTCTCATGGGGAGGCGGTAGCGCTTCTGACTCTGATTTCAGCAACGTAGGGTCGCATCCCACGTAGTAGAATCTTTCTTTGACATCCCAACCGTCGTTTTGATATCATCCACTTTCTCCAACGGCAATAATAATCTTCCCTCTTGTCCTCTTCGATTCGATCCGATCATATGCTTCAATCAAATCGTCGAACTTCCACTCGCTCTCCAGTGGCACTCTGATCTTGCCCTCATCCATAAGCTTGATTAGTTCCAACCCAGGCTCTCTCAACGGGGGCGTGCTGAACATGATATATCGTCTGGGCGTACCCCCAAGCCAACGAGGCCACCAAGTGTTCATAGTCCAGTTGTATAGTTGCCTGACCATCCCCTCAAACACGCCTACATTAACCACCCACCCTTTCGGCTTCAGATACTTCGGCGAGTTAGCGTACAAAGCCTGCGTTCCCACGCAATCCAGAATGTGGTCCAGCTTGTCCTCCCCAAACCTCTCCTGCAGATACCCCGGCAAGTCCTTATGCTTCCGGTAGTCAACAAACTACCCATTGTCAGTCTTCCCGTCGTTGATCGCAAAAAGGCACTTGCCTCATCAACCCCCAACCCCCTAACAAACTCCTCGTTTCCGCCACTCGCAATGCCTACAACCCTCGCCCCCGTCCACTTGCACACCTGCACCAACATCACGCCCACGCACCCCGATGCGCCATTCACGAGCACCACATCTCCCGCCTTCACCCCCGCCGTCCGAATCATCTTTAGCGCCGTCTGCCCCACCCCCGTCATCGCCCCGGCCTCCTTCATCCGTCCCCTCAGCCCCTCCGGCAAGGGCATAACCGCCATTTCCGCCGGGATCTTCACATACTCGGCCAGCAGCCCCTTCCCCCGTATCACACTCGGCACATCCCGAAACGCTGTGACCAGAGTGCCGGGCTCGCGCAGCTCGGCGGGGGCGTTGGGGCCGGCGGCGACGACGGTGCCGCTGCACTCGAGCTCGGGGATGGCGTCTTGGATGGTGATAAAAGCGGGCAGCAAGTTGATCATCGCGAGGGTGCCGGGGTTGAGGGGCACGTAGGAGACTTTGATGAGGACCTCGGAGCCGACCGGGGGGGACGGGGTGGGGAT
>Ga0335075_10015146_pt1 | contig 11558 bp, 9 predicted proteins | sample Lox_Sample_24_FD_206723 | JGI IMG/M metagenome (GOLD analysis project Ga0335075, IMG submission 206723) | Soil microbial communities from Loxahatchee National Wildlife Refuge, Florida, United States - Lox_Sample_2.4 | ecosystem: Environmental > Terrestrial > Soil > Wetlands | place: USA: Florida...
CCAGCGACATCGCCAATTGGTGTCGCTGGCGTAGGTGACAGGTCGCGTTTCGGGTCGATGGCGTAGGCGACAGGTTGGACTCGGGGTGGTACGAGGGTCAGGGGCGCGGCCCCTGGCGGCACCCAGAGGGCGGTCTGGCTAGGCTGCGGCGGTTGCGCCTAGGTAGGCCTCCCATTGGGGGTCGCCGTCGTACTGCGCCCCGATGAGCCGCCAGTGCGCGCCCTTGGGGACGGCCGGGGCGACCGGCAGGGTCCAGCCGAGCTCGGACAGAAACCGGTCGGCCTTGCGGTGGTTGCAGAGCTGGCAGGCGGCGACGCAGTTCTCCCAGGCGTGCCCGCCGCCTCGGCTGCGCGGGATCACGTGGTCGATCGTCTCCGCGTGCCTGCCGCAGTAGGCGCACCTGTAGTTGTCCCGGCGCATCAGCGCGGACCTGGTGAGAGGCACCCGGTTGCGCTGCGGGATTCTGATGTACCGGCGAAGCCGGATGACAGAAGGGGTTGCCACCTCGACGTTGGCGGAGTGCAGTAGCGACCCGCTGGTGTCTTGATGCACCATCTCTGCCTTGTCGCCCAGGACTAGGCAGACGGCCCGTCGGAGACCGACGGTGGTTAGTGGCTCATAGGTGACGTTGAGCAGCAGCACTCGTCGCACGGGCACCTCCGGAGGCACCGGTATTGAGGCGCCGCTCGCATCACCGGGACAGGACTAATCCCGGCGTGACCGAAGCCACGTGCCTCCGCCAACACTTCTAAGAGTACAAGGCGATCTGTGGATTCTTGGTTAACGACTGGTAACGAGGAACGATTAAGGTGCCGCTATGGCTTCTTTTCGGGTCGAGTACCCCGCGGCGCGGCGGCTGAACCTGGTCGAGGATCTCTTCGGGCACCGGGTGGCGGACCCCTATCGATGGCTTGAGGACGCGGACTCCCCGCAGACGGCCGAATGGCTCGCGGCCGAGGAGTCGCTCTGGGCTGGCTACCGGGCCGGCCTGACCGACCGGGAGGTCTTCGCCGGCCGGGTGCGGGAGCTGCTGCGGGTCGGGTCCGTGGGCCTGCCGGCCTGGCGCGGGACGACGCAGTTCTACACCCGGCGCGACCCGGACCAGGAGCACGCGGTTCTGTACGTCGCCGGCGCCGCTGCTGGCGCGGAGGCCGGCTCGGGCGCGGAGGCCGGCTCGGGCGCGGAGGCGGCGGCCTCGGGCGCGGAGGCCGGCTCGGGCGCGGAGGCGGCGGCCTCGGGCGCGGAGGCCGGCTCGGGCGCGGAAGCGGCGGCCTCGGGCGCCGCGGCCGGCTCGGGCGCGGAAGCGGCCGAGCGGGCGCTGATCGACCTCGTCGCCCTCGACCCCTCCGGGCGGACGACGCTGGACGCCTGGCAGCCGGACAAGGAGGGACGGCTGCTCGCGTACCAGCTCTCGCACGGCGGGGACGAGGAGTCGCTGCTGCGGGTGCTCGACGTCGCGACCGGTGAGCTGGTGGACGGGCCGATCGACCGGTGCCGGTACTCCGGTGTCGCCTGGCTGCCGGGCGGCAAGGCGTTCTACTACGTGCGGCGGCTGCCGCCGGACGAGGTCCCCGAGGGTGAGGCGCAGTACCACCGGCGGGTGTACCTGCACCAGGTGGGAGCGTCGCCGGACTCGGACGTGGAGGTGTTCGGCGCCGGACGCGACAAGACCACCTACTACGGTGCCAGCGTCAGCATGGACGGGCGCTGGCTGATCATCTCGGCCTCCATCGGGACCGCGCCGAGGGAGGACATCTGGATCGCCGACCTGACCGCCGGCGACCCCGCGTCCCCGCTGCTGGTCCCGCTCATGGTCGGGCTCGACGCGCAGGCGTCGCCCCGGATCGGGCGGGACGGGCGGCTCTACGTGCTGACCGACCTGGACGCGCCGCGCGGGCGGCTCTGCGTCGCCGACCCGGCCGCGCCGGGGCCCGAGGGCTGGCGCGACCTGATACCCGAGGACGCCACGTCGGTGCTGCGCAGCTACGCGATCCTCGACGACCTGCCCCGGCCGACGCTGATCGTCTCCCGGATGCGGCACGCTATCAGCGAGGTCGCCGTGCACGACCTGGCCAGCGGCGAGCGGCTGAGCGGGCTCGAGCTGCCCGGGATCGGCTCGGCGGGCGGCATCGCGGAACGGCCGGAGGGCGGGCACGAGGCGTGGTTCGGCTACACCGACTACACGACGCCGCCGATCGTGCTCCGCTACGACGCGGCCGCCGGGGAGCTGTCGACCTGGGCCGAGTCGCCGGGCGCGGTCGCCACCCCGCGGGTGACCGCGTCCCAGGTCAGCTACCAGTCCGCCGACGGCACCGAGGTCCGGATGGTGGTCATCGAGCCGCGCGGCGAGGGCGCCGGGGAGGGGCGGGCGGGCGGTGAGGCAGCCCGGCCGGCCGAGCGGTCGTGCATCCTCTACGGCTACGGCGGGTTCGACATCAGCATGACCCCCGGCTACTCGGCCAACATCCTCGCCTGGGTCGAGGCGGGCGGGGTGTACGCGGTCGCGGCGCTGCGCGGCGGCAGCGAGGAGGGCGAGGAATGGCACCGGGCGGGGATGCTCGACCGGAAGCAGAACGTCTTCGACGACTTCCACGCGGCAGCCGAGCACCTCATCGCGACCGGGGTCACGTCGCCCGCCAGGCTCGCGGTCTGGGGCGGCTCGAACGGCGGGCTGCTGGTCGGGGCGGCGATCACCCAGCGGCCGGAGCTGTTCGCGGCCGCGGTCTGCTCCGCTCCGCTGCTCGACATGGTGCGGTACGAGCGGTTCAAGATCGGCGAGACGTGGAACACGGAGTACGGCACCGCCGCATCGCCGGAGGAGCTGGCGTGGCTGCTCGGCTACTCCCCCTATCACCATGTCGTCGACGGCGCGGCGTACCCGTCGGTGCTGTTCACCGTCTTCAGCAACGACACCCGGGTGGACCCGCTGCACGGGTACAAGATGTGCGCCGCCATGCAGCACGCGACCTCGTCCGGCCGGCCGATACTGCTGCGGGCGGAGGGACAGGTGGGGCACGGCCAGCGGGCGGTGTCGCTGTCGGCCTCGCTGGCGGGCGACTGCCTGGCGTTCGTCGCCCGGGAGACCGGCCTGACCGCTTCCTAGGCGGTCGCCATCGAAGCCCGGCCGGCGATCCGGTAAATGTCACAGTCGGCCCGGCCTCCTGGCGATCCCGGTAGCCTCGCACGGGAGCAAAGATCTCGATCGCGTGACGAGGAGGCTGGGCGTGGAAGGGCTGGTAAACCTGTCGGTGTTCAGCGCGAACCATACGCCGGACACCCTGACGGGAAGCTGCGGGAGCGATCCGGGGCTGGCGTGCCGGCTGGTGTGGAACGTCTCGCACAACGGCCGCGCCGCGTCGCTCACCAACGACTTCCTCGCCGGGCCGGTGCACCTGCTGCTGCAGGTCCTGTTCGTGGTCCTGCTGGCGCTGCTGATCCAGTGGCTCGTTCACCGGCTGATCAACCGGCTGACCGCGCGGGCTGAGGAGTCGCTCGTCAGCCAGCTCCGCAACGGCATGGTCAGCTCCCGGTTCGTGCCCACGGCGACGGCCGGGCGGGTCCGACGGCGGCTGCGACGGCGACGCGGCGACCGCGACGCGGCCGGCGACGACCTGGGGCGGCGGCTGCGACGGAGCCCGACCGACGACGGGGTGGCCGACGACGCGGCCGCTGCCCGGGCGGGCAGCCCGCTGCAGGATGCCCGGCCGGGCGACCCGGTCTACGCCTCCGACCAGGGCGCGATCGACGGCGCGGCCGCCCAGGCGGAGGCGGCGCTGGTCGACGAGCGGCGCACCCAGCGAGTGCAGGCGCTCGGCGCGATCTTGCGCAGCGCCGCGTCGGTGACGATCTTCGCCATCGCCGGGTTCATCATCCTCGGCGACCTCGGCGTGAACCTGGCCCCGCTGCTGGCGAGCGCCGGGGTGGTCGGGGTCGCCATCGGCTTCGGCGCCCAGAGCCTGGTCAAGGACTACCTGTCCGGCATCTTCATGCTGGTCGAGGATCAGTACGGGGTCGGCGACGTGATCACCGTGGGCGACGCGACCGGGACGGTGGAGAACGTCACCCTGCGGGTGACCCGGATGCGGGACGTGAACGGCATCGTCTGGCACATCCGCAACGGCACGATCGACACGGTCGGCAACGAGTCCCAGGGCTGGGCCCGGGCGGTGATCGACTTCCCGGTCCCGTTCGAGGCCGACCTGACGACGATCAGGGACGTGCTCGCGCGGACGGGCGAGCAAATGTGGAACGACCCGGCCTGGCGCTCGGTCATGCTCGAGGCGCCCGAGGTGTGGGGCGCCCAGGAGATCACCAGCGACGAGGTCACGATGCGGATCGTGGTGAAGACGGCGCCGCTGCGCCAGTGGGAGGTCGAGCGCGAGATGCGCGCCCAGCTCAAGCGGGCCCTCAAGGACGCGCGGCTGATGCCTCCCCCGGCCGTGACGCCGAAGATGGCGGTTACCCTGACCAGGGACGAGTGAGGGGCGATGAGCGACAACAGCGAACGGGCCGTCAGCTTCTACCAGGCGGTCGGCGGCGAGGAAGCGTTTACCCGGCTGGTGCGAAGGTTCTACCAGGAGGTCGCGGCCGACCCGGTGCTGCGGCCGGTCTACCCGACCGAGGACCTGGGGCCGGCCGAGGAGCACCTGCGGCTGTTCCTCATGCAGTACTGGGGCGGACCCGACACCTACAACCAGCTGCGCGGGCACCCTCGGCTGCGGATGCGGCACGTGCACTTCCACATCGGCGAGACCGAGCGCGACCTGTGGCTCAAGCACATGCGGACCGCGCTCGACGAGCTCGACCTGCCGCCCGCGCTCGACGCCCAGCTCTGGGACTACCTCGTGATGGCGGCCCACTCGCTGGTCAACGTGGCCCCCGAGGGCGGCCCCGACCAGGGCGGCCGCGGCGGCCTCGGCCTGGCGCCCGCCTGAGAGCGGGGCGGGTCAGCGGCGGCCGAAGTAGGCGGCGGGGGTTACGCCGGTGAGGCGGCGGAAGGCGGCCGCGAACGCGCTCGGCGTCTCGTAGCCGACCCGGTAGCCGACCCGGCCGGACGCCTCGCCGGCCGCCAGCAGCGGCAGCGCGGACTGGATGCGCAGCTGCGTGCGCCACTGGCCGAACGGCAGGCCGGTGCCGGTCACGAAGGCGCGCGCCAGCGTGCGTTCGCTCGCCCCCACCGCGCTCCCCCATTCGGCGATGGTCCGCCGGTCGGCCGGGTTGTCGCGGAGCGCCCGGGCGACCGGCCCGGCCACCGGGTCGGCCGGGAAGCGCACATCCAGCCGGGTGACCGGGATCGGCGTGAGCAGATCGCTCAGCACCGCCTCCGCGTGGGCCCGCCCGGCCGGCGTCAGCTCGCCCGCCAGGTAGCGGACGACCTCGGCCAGCAGCGGGCTGGCCGCGATCACGGTCGGCTCGGTCCAATCGACCGGCGACAGCGCGGGCGGCACGTAGACACTGCGCATCGTGGCCTGGCCGGACGCGCCGGTCTCGTGCGGCAGCCCGGCCGGGATCCACAGCGCCCGGGACGGCGGCAGCACCCAGGTGGCGCCCTCGGTGAGCACGGTCAGCACGCCCGCCGACGCCCACGCGAGCTGGTGGTCGTCGTGCGTATGCCAGTCGAACAGCGTGCCGACCGGCATCGGGAAGGTGGCGACGAAGAAGCCGTCCGGCGAGCAGACCGGACCCTGTCCTGTTCGCGACATACCTTGGCAGCCTACGCGCTAGGCCCGCGCGGTGGCCCGCCGTAGCGTCGGGCTCATGAACGAGAACCACGCGAACCTGCTCGGCACGGCCGAATGGGCCGCGCATCTGCACGAAGACGTCCTGCCGGTCGTCGCCGACGGGGTGGACCTAGGCGATGACCTGCTCGAGATCGGCCCCGGCCCGGGGGCCGCGTCGGAGTGGCTGCGGCACCGGGTCCGCCGCCTGGTCGCGCTCGAACTCGACCCGGCCGCCGCGGCGGCGCTGCGGGAGCGGTTCGACCAGACCAACGTCGATCCGGTCGTCGGCGACGCGACCGCACTCGGCTACCCCGACGCCTCGTTCGACTCGGTCGGCATGTTCACCGTGCTGCACCACGTCCCGACCCGCGCCCGGCAGGACCAGATCCTGGCGGAGGCGCTGCGGGTGCTGCGCCCGGGCGGGGCGCTGATCGGCTCCGACAGCCTGCCGAGCGACGGGCTGCACCAGTTCCACGAGGGCGACACGTACAACCCAGTCGAGCCGGCCGCGTTCCTGACCAGGCTGCAGACGGTCGGCTTCGGCGAGATCACGCTCACCGTCGGGCACAACCTCATGTTCCGAGCTAAGAAGGCATCGTGACCGATTCAGGGACTTGCCTGGCCTTTTCACGGCCGCGCGCCGTAATACCGGTAATCACGGCCGGATAGTCGAGTTCTTCCACGCTGATACCGGTGACGCACGGAGGCCTGGAGTGCGCGAGGTCTCGCAGTGTGGCGGCGATCTGGTCCCAGGTCATGCCCGGCACCGCGAACGGCGTCCGCAGCGGCCGGGCGTCCGGCTGGGAGAACTGCTCGACGATGCGGCGCAGGACATGGTATTCGGCATTCGACTGGTCGAGAACGGAGAGCGGGGCGGCGTTTAGGCTGATCGCCCCGGAATCAAGCGCGCTCAGTGGCCGGCGATTGAAGCGACCGGCAGTCATCCATTCCTCGCCACTGGCGTTAACCGCCAGCCCGGCCGATTCAAGTCGCTGAGCGAGGTCCTTCCGCCGCTCGACAGAATCGTGCATTCGAATGATGTGCAGGCCGTCAATGTCGCTCATCCGGCGGACCTGACCTACCTCGACGAGCACAACCCGGTCGCGGTCCCGCGCGATGGCCATGCCGGCCTCGAAAACGACGTTTAGCCGCGCCTGACCGGTCGGCTCGAGTTCGTGCGGCCCGTCCGTTTCCTCGCGGAAAACCGGGCGCACGCAGGCGATGTCGTCAGGGGTCAGCAAGACCACAACCGCGTCCGCCAGGTCCATTCCGGCGGCCACGATATCGCCCGTGTAGGGCGTGCCCCCGCCAGCGTGTGCGGAGGCCTCCCGCCAATCGATCACTTCCAGGCCAAACGCCTTCAACAGGGCAACGAGGGCAGTGCGCGCGCTACGATCCCGTCCGTGCACAAGGAAAACCCGGCGCCGCCCGGATGCTGAGTGGACCGGCCCCGACGGCCACGTCTCCGCTGGCAAGTCCTCGGGCATGTGCGTCTCCCCGGGAGGTTCACCACACGTAGCCGGAGGCGCAGAAGTTGCGGCGCCACCGCTACGGGTCAAGGATGGAAACTGGCCGCCGCTCTGCGCGCGCCGCCAGACTGAAGCATACCCAGTCCTGCCTTCCTAGGCCATTCAGCAACCAGATTGTGACGGATCCGCAAGTAGACGGGCCACTCGGACCGCCCGAACCTGATAATCTGCCACCGTAAATCTTTGCAAGTTGCTAGTTTCATCTCTTGTGACAAGACTTTCTAAGTGTTTGAGTTCGAAACGGCGCACAAGGTCGCATACCAGACAATGATGTCTTCTCGGCACGGACTGATCGCGTGCACCCAAGAGACCGTTGTCAACAGCCGCACTTCGCAGGCAGCTACGTTTCATTGATCGAGATCTATTGAGTACTAGCCAGCATGTAACGGACGAGAGCTTTCAGCAATCTCGCCAACTGTGCTCTTCTACTCCGAACAAGCCAGCCCATTACCGCTGGTGAGAGAGGGGGTACGGTGGACACCACGCACGCCCGAGCCGCAGCGCTCCTGATCGATGAGCTCAGAGAGCTGCGACGACGCGCCGCCAGCCCTACCTTCGAGGACCTGGCTGTTTATAGCCAGCAGGCGACACCGGAGACGTTCCGCAGGCTCCTGACGGGGCACCGCGCTAGCCTGCCCCGGTGGAAGCAAGTGGCCGAGTTCGTGGACGCGTGCCACGCCGCGGCCAATCTCATCGGCATGGATACAAGCCAGCTCGGGACGATAGACGAGTGGCTCAAGCGCTGGGAGTCGGCCGAGAACGGCGACCTTGAACCACCCAGCATTTTTGCGCCGACGGTTCCGCTCAATCCCGTCGAGGTCCAGGCCGACCCTAGCCTTCAAGCAGCGATCGACGAAATGCTTCAGCGCCTGGATAAAGACCTCCTGAGGCTTCAGAGGTCCTTGTCCCAGTATACCGGGCTACTGATTGCCATCAATGGCCCTAAATTTGGGACAATTTTCACGATAAAGAGCAACGTTACTACCATCGGTCGACATCCGGGAAGCGATATCCCGCTCCTCGAGAACTCGATATCACATCGGCATGCAGAGATCCTCCGATTCGGCGACCAGTTTACGATACGCGATGTGGGAAGTTTGAACGGGATAGTTCGCACGGGCATCCGTATTAGGGAGTCCGCGCTTCGATCCTACGATGTGCTGCGGATTGGCCGGCTGAAGTTCCTGTTCGTTCAGGGTGGAGACCACATGGAGAGATTTCAGTCGCCGAGGTACGACGCGGTGCGCCGCAGCCTGGTTCAAGAAATTATCGAGGACACAGCCAGGATTGAGCCAGCCAGCTCTTCAGACGAGCCCGACCGCGACTAGTGTCAGTCATGGTCCGTTCGGGATAAAGATTTTGGATTCAAATGCTTTTATCCCGAACGGACCGGTGGTGACTCAGCCGCGGGTCAGTTTCCGGTAAGTAACGCGGTGCGGCCTGGCCGCCTCCGCGCCGAGGCGCTCGATCTTGTTCTTCTCGTAAGACTCGAAGTTGCCCTCGAACCAGAACCAGTTCGCGCCGCCCTCCCAGGCCAGGATGTGGGTTGCCACCCGGTCCAGGAACCAGCGGTCGTGGCTGGTGATCACGGCGCAGCCGGGGAACTCGAGCAGCGCGTTCTCCAGACTCGCGAGCGTCTCGACGTCGAGGTCGTTGGTCGGCTCGTCGAGCAGCAGCAGGTTGCCGCCCTGCTTGAGGGTGAGCGCGAGGTTCATCCGGTTGCGCTCGCCGCCGGACATCACGCCGGCCGGCTTCTGCTGGTCGGCGCCCTTGAAACCGAACGCGGCGACGTAGGCCCGGCTGGGGAACTCCACGTTGCCGACGTGGATGAACGTCTCGCCATCGGAGATCGCCTCCCAGACGTTCTTGTCCGGGTCGATGCGGGCGCGGTTCTGGTCGGAGTAGGAGATCGTGACGGTGTCGCCGGTCCGGATCGTGCCGCTGTCCGGCTTCTCCTCGCCCACGATCATGTTGAACAGCGTGGTCTTGCCGACGCCGTTCGGGCCGATGACGCCGACGATGCCGTTCCTGGGCAGGCTGAAGCTCAGGTCGTCGTACAGCACGCGGTCACCGAAGCCCTTCACCAAGTGCTCCACCTCGACCACGGTGTTGCCGAGGCGCGGGCCCGGCGGGATCTGGATCTCCTCGAAGTCGAGCTTGCGGTTCCGGTCGGCCTCGGCCGCCATCTCCTCGTAGCGCTCGAGCCGCGACCTGGACTTGGTCTGGCGGGCGCGCGCGCTCGACCGGACCCATTCGAGCTCGTCGTCGAGACGCTTGCGCATCTTCTGGTCCTTGGCCCCCTCGACCTTGAGGCGGGCGGCCTTCGTCTCGAGGTAGGTCGTGTAGTTGCCCTCGTAGGGGTAGGCGCGGCCGCGGTCGAGCTCGAGGATCCACTGGGCGACGTTGTCGAGGAAGTACCGGTCGTGGGTGATCGCGATGACCGTGCCCGGGTACTTCTCCAGGTGCTGCTCGAGCCAGAGGACGGACTCGGCGTCGAGGTGGTTGGTCGGCTCGTCAAGCAGCAGCAGGTCGGGCTGCTGGAGCAGGAGCTTGCACAGGGCGACCCGGCGTCGCTCGCCGCCGGAGAGGCTGGTGACGTCGGAGTCGGGCGGCGGGCAGCGGAGCGCGTCCATGGCCTGCTCGAGCTGGCTGTCCAGGTCCCAGGCGTCCTTGTGGTCGATCTGCTCCTGGAGCTTGCTCATCTGGTCCATGAGCTCGTCGGAGTAGTCGGTCGCCATCTTCTCGGCGATCTCGTTGTACTCGTCGAGCAGCCGCTTGGTGTCGGCGACGCCCTCCTCGACGTTGCCGAGGACGGTCTTGTCCTCGTTGAGCTTCGGCTCCTGGGCGAGGATGCCGACGGTGAAGCCGGGCATCAGCTTGGCCTCGCCGTTGGACACCTGCTCGTCCCCGGCCATGATCTTCAGCAGCGTCGACTTGCCGGTGCCGTTCGGGCCCACGACGCCGATCTTGGCTCCGGGGAGAAAGCTCAGCGTGACGTTGTCGAGAACGACCTTGTCACCGTGCGCCTTACGGACGGCGCGCAGGCTGTAAATGTACTCGGGCATGTATCTAAACCTACCTATTGGCGCAGGTAACGGACCCGCAACCCTCGTCTACGTCAGGCAACCCAGAGGGGCAGCAAGTATGGCACTCGCGGTTTACCGAACCGGCGTCATCCTCGAAAAGCGTGACCTGTCCTACCACCGCTCAGCGTCCGTCAAACGGTGCGCTACTGCCGTCCACCAGTCTACGTGGCCGGCCAGCACCATAGATAAGCGTCCGCACGGCTGAATCCTCCGCTGCTTGGCGGCAATTCACTGGCGTTGCCTTGGGGTCGGGTGCCTGGTCAATTGAGCTGGGGGGCGCCGGGAGCGGGGGTCATGCCGGAGGCGGGGGCTACGCCAGGGGCGCTCACGATGCCAGGGACGCCGGTCATGCCGGTGGCGCCGGTCGCGCCGCTCGCCTTGTCGGCCGGGTCGTAGACGCAGACGCGGTCGCGGCCGGTGTTCTTCGCCCGGTACAGGGCGATGTCGGCCGCGGCGAGCAGTTCGAACAGGTCGGCGCCGTGGCTGCCGAGGGCGGCGACGCCGATCGAGACGGTGACGCCGACGATCGTGTCGGGGGTGAGCACCTTCACCACGCAGGCGCCGCGGCGGATGCGCTCGGCCACCTGGCACGCCTCCGCCACGCCGGTGGCGGTGAGCAGGATGACGAACTCCTCGCCGCCGAACCGGCCCACCAGGTCGGACTCGCGAACCTGCTCGCGCATCTCGGTCGCCAGCGTCCGCAGCACCGCGTCGCCGGTCAGGTGGCCGTGGTTGTCGTTCACCATCTTGAAGTGATCGACGTCGGCCAGGAGCAGCGCGAGCGGCTCGCGATGGCGCTGCGCGCGGGCGATCGCGAGGGCGGCCTCGCCCTGCCAGGCGCCCGCGTTCAGCACGCCGGTCTTCGGGTCGGTCCGCGCCTGCGCCTTGAGCTGCGAATGGAGCAGGCTGCGCTGGAGCAGGATCACCGGCGGGAGCGCCACCAGCAGCAGGATCGCGCTCAGCGCGCAGGCGATCGTGACCAGGATGCCCACGCAGGTCTCGGTCAGGTCGAGCAGCATCCGCTCGCGGTCCCAGAGCATGTCGGCCAGCCGGGCGTCCGGGTCGGCCAGCCAGGCGGCGATTGCGACCAGGCACGTATTCAGCACGATGAAGGCCACCGCGCAGGCGACCGCGAGCCCGGCCTGCTGCGGGCGCATCAGCCACGCCTTCGGGCCCGGGTAGGTCAGCCAGTTGGCCGCCTGGGCCTGCGCGACCGCCGGGGC
>Ga0335075_10015147_pt1 | contig 11558 bp, 13 predicted proteins | sample Lox_Sample_24_FD_206723 | JGI IMG/M metagenome (GOLD analysis project Ga0335075, IMG submission 206723) | Soil microbial communities from Loxahatchee National Wildlife Refuge, Florida, United States - Lox_Sample_2.4 | ecosystem: Environmental > Terrestrial > Soil > Wetlands | place: USA...
AACTGGAAGCCGCCTACCACAAGGCCGACAAGGCCATTGAAAACATCGTTGACCTGTTAAGAGCGGCATGATCTTACTGCGCCTTTGTTGAAGTATTCTTGTTTACGAATTTCGATCCAAGAATCTAAGGAACCTCTGAAGTACTCCCTGATCCACAACTGGCTTGGGTATCCGCGCCCATTGCGCCGGGACTCCAGGCACGCTGGTGATCCGGGCTGCCTCCGCGTGATCGATCATGCCACCAACGCGCGCCTCGTTGACGAGTTTGCGGATTCCGCACAGACGAACATTGTTGGTCGAAGAAGAGAAGCCCTCGTCCACCATGCGGGCGCGGCATGTGCCGCTGTCGAAGACCGGAGCCGAGCTGCTCTTCGAGACCATCAGCCAACGCTACGAGCGCGCCTCGACGCTGATCACAAGCGACCTGCCCTTCGACGAGTGGACCGAAATCTTCGGCTCAGAACGGCTCACCGGCGCACTGCTTGATCGCATCAGCCACCACGTCCACATCCTGGAAATGAACGCCGACTCCTACCGCCTCAAGCAAAGCGCCGCAAACGAGCCTGACCCGCGCCGCCGCGCCCCAACTGGCTCCCGCACCCGGCCAAACGCGCCACCATCTGCCGCTTCACGCCGTTTGAAGCGCGTCTCACGACATGTCGCGGTAAATGATTTGTAGAACCCGGTACGCTGGCCGATGAGGGTCGGGCGATGGCAGTATCAATGGTGATAAATGGCAAACGTTTCGAGCTGGACGTGGAACCTGATGTCCCGCTTCTTTGGGCAATTCGTGAGGCTGCGGGATTGACTGCGACGAAGTATGGCTGTGGGATGGCTCTCTGCGGAGCGTGCACGGTGCACCTGAATGGCCGGGCAATTCGTTCTTGCGTCACGCCCGTTGGCTCCGTGGCTGAAATGGCGATTACCACCATCGAAGGTGTCTCCGGGCCGGTCGCTCAGGCCGTTCTTCAGTCCTGGGAACAACTCGATGTTTCCCAATGCGGCTATTGCCAGCCTGGGCAGATCATGTCCGCCATCGCACTTCTGAAACAGACTCCTCTCCCTAGCGATGACCAGATCGACACGGCGATGAGCGGAAACATCTGTCGTTGCGGCACGTATGTTCGCATCCGGGCGGCCATCCATCAAGCTGCATCGCCTCGTAGGCGGTAAACCATGTCCTCCGGCACGCACTTTGCGGCTCTCGACCGGCGCCAGTTTCTCAAGGCCGGCTCTTCGATGGCTGCCGGACTGGTCCTCGGCTTCTGGTCGCCCCAACGCGGTGGCCGCTTCGCCAGCGCACAGGTCGGAAATGAACCTCGCTCATTCGCGCCCAATGCCTTTGTACGGGTCGCTCCGAATAACATTGTGACGATCATTTCCAAGCACTGCGAAGCTGGGCAAGGCATCTATACGGGACTGGCGACAATCCTGGCGGAGGAACTCGACGCTGACTGGGCACAGGTACGCGTCGAACCGGCGCCTGCGGATCCAGCCCTGTACAAGAACCTCCAATTCGGCTCTCAGACGACCGGAGGAAGCAATTCCATTCCTAATTCCTGGGAGCAGTATCGTCGCGCAGGCGCAACGGCACGGGCCATGCTGATAAGGGCCGCTGCGACGAAGTGGAGCGTCGCGGAAAGCGAACTCGTGGCGGATGGCGGCACGATCAAGCATGAGTCGTCGTCACGGCAAGCGACCTTCGGCGAATTGGCGGAAGCGGCTGCACTGCTGCCTGTACCGGCTGAGGTAACGCTTAAGAATCCCAAGAACTTCAAATTGATCGGAACGATGCGACTGCCCCGTATCGATTGCAAACCGAAGACTCTGGGTACCGCCGTCTTTGCAAGCGATTTTTCGTTGCCCGGTTTGCTCATTGCGGTGGTGGCGCGTCCGCCTCGCTTTGGCGCAGTGGTACGCGGTTTCGACGCGGCTGCAGCAAAGGCCTTACCCGGTGTGACAGACGTGGTGCAGATCTCCACGGGCGTAGCGGTAGTCGCCAGGTCGTTCGGCGCGGCCCGGCGCGGACGCGATCTGCTGCACATTGACTGGGACGAAAGCAAGGCTGAAACGCGCAGCACCCCCGACCTGATCGCAGAATATCGAGCGCTCCTGGCTCGCCCCGGCGCCATTGCGCGGCGCGACGGAGATTGTGCCTTGGCTCTTGCGCGGGCAGCCCGAACGCTTACAGCAGATTTCGAGTACCCATATTTGGCCCACGCTCCCATGGAGCCCTTGAGCGCGGTGGTTCGCCTGTCCGCGAATCAGTGCGACATATGGACCGGAGACTGGGATGTCTCTGGAGTCCAGGATGACGCTGTTCGAATCACGGGCCTGAAGCGGGAGCAGGTACTCATTCACTCCCTCTACGGTGGCGGCAGTTTCGGACGCCGCGGGAGCGACGCATCGCAGGCTGTAGAAATTGCGAAGGCCATCGGCGGACATGCGCCGGTGAAGCTGCTTTGGACTCGTGAGGAGGATATCCGCGTCGACGCATATCGTCCCATGTATCTGCACAGGCTTGCCGCGGGACTCGACGAACATGGGAACCTCATCGCCTGGCAGCATCGCATTGTTGGGCAGTCGGTCCTCGGCGGCGATCCAGACTTTATCATCGACGGAGTCGATATCACGTCGGTCGCGGGCGCGAGCAACATCCCTTACGACATCCCGAACATTCTCGTGGATCTGCATACGACTACTCCCGGCATTCCCGTGGATCAATGGCGCTCGGTGGGTGATAGCCACACGGCGTTCTCGGTCGAAACATTTCTGGATGATGTGGCACATGCGGCCGGAAAAGACCCTTATCAGTTCCGTCTGGAACTTCTCTCAAAGGATCCACGCAGCAAGGCGATCCTGCAGTTGACTGCTCCGGCGCCGATGCAGCCGTCGCTATTCGCGAAGTTTCCGCGCGACCGACAGGTGATGCAGCTGGCCGCAGAGAAGGCTGGATGGGGAATGCCCCTTCCGCCTGGCAGGGGACGTGGTTTGGCAGTTCATTATTCCTTTCACGCCTCACTTGCCTATGTGGCCGAGGTGACAGTCGCCTCGGATGGCAGTGTCAAGGTGGATCGCGTAATCTGCGCGGTCGATTGCGGCATTGCCGTCAATCCCGACGTGATCCGCGCGCAGGTCGAGGGTGGCGTGGCGTTTGGTCTGGGAGCGATTATGTATAGCGCAATCACGCTCAGGAAGGGCAGGATCGAGCAGTCCAACTTCAACGACTATCGTGTGTTGCGCATGAACGAAATGCCAAAGGTGGAGGTGTACATTGTGGACTCTGAGGAGCGGCCCTCTGGCATCGGCGAACCCACCGTGCCCCCCATCGGTCCGGCGGTCTCCAATGCGATCTTTGCCGCCACAGGAAAACGCAGGCGCACATTGCCGCTTAGTACTGCGAGTTAGGTTTTGGGGGCCGAATCTGGCCAGGAGCGAGCTGTCAGTATTAATCTTAATTCAGGACGCGGCCTGAGTATGGGAAGACTCGCGCGAATTCGATTTGTACTGGCAGGTTGGGCGCTCGCCTCTCTTTTCTTCACCGGGGTTCTCCTCGTGGGAAATATAGGCGATCATAAGCCTCCCACGTTCGCCCTCTATGCGAACGCCGTGCATTTTGCCCTGTGGACGCTTTTGTTACCTTTTCTGGCGTGGTGCGCACGCTGGTTTCCGCTCGAGGGACCGAAGAGGCTGCGAAACGGCGCAGTGTTGCTTATGATTGTCGCTGCCCTTGCTGTGCCGGTGATGATCACTCAGTGGGCTATCCTGTTTTACACATATTTCCCCTATCACTCAGCCTCGTTAACGCTTTGGTCATTTCTTAAGGCGGAATCAGGCAGGTTTTTCCCCGTCGACATTCTGATTGGTATGGTTCTCGTGGCAGCGTTGGAGGGACTGAGAATCCGGCAAAGCCTCCAGACGGAGCGAACGAGGACCACCGAACTGGAGCGTCAGCTTGCAGTTTCGCGGCTCGACGCATTGCGCATGCAGCTTCACCCGCATTTCCTTTTCAATACCCTGCACACAATCGCCGGCCTGATTGTCGAACAACCGCCTGCAGCTCGCCGTATGGTCATAGCACTGGGAGAGCTGCTCCGGCTCACGTTGGAGGACACGGGCCGTCCGCTGCGCAGTCTCGCCGAGGAACTGGAATTTGCGGATCTTTATCTGGGAATTGAGAAGTTGCGGCTAGGCGAGCGTCTGGTGATTGACTACGGTATTGAGCCAGAGGCCACGCGCGCCGAAGTCCCTCAGTTGCTGCTGCAACCGCTCTTCGAGAATGCGGTTCGACATGGCGCAGCTCGCGTCACGGGTTTGTGTGAGATCCGCTTCCAGGCATACCGGGAGGGAGAGTGGCTTCGTCTGATAATCGCAAATGACGGCCCGATCCACCCTGAGAACTCGAGATCTTCGCGGTCCGGAGTCGGACTCGCCAATACCAAAGACCGGCTTCGCCTGCAGTACAAGGATGCATTCACGTTTCAATACACGGAGCGGCCACAAGGCGGCGTCCAGATCGAGATCTCCATCCCGTACAAGAACGCCGAGAAGAAGACCGATAAGGCGAAGTCGAATGTGCGGCCGAACCACTTTGCAGTCGCAGAAATCGATTTCGAGTCCGGCAAAATATCGTCTGGCCAGCATGTTATTCATTGATTCCACAAAGAGGGATGGAATCGAGGCAATTCGGACCGATGACGCAAACGCCCATGCGCGCATTGATCGTAGATGATGAACCTCACGCGCGCCGCTATTTGTCCGAACTGCTGGAGGGCGAAACTGATCTCTTCATCGCAGGTCAAGCATCGAGCGGTGCCGAGGGCATCGAGCAGATCGGGACGCTCTCGCCTGACGTGGTGTTCCTCGACATCCAGATGCCCGATCTGGACGGGCTTCAACTGGTCGAAAGAATCGAACTCCCGCGTCTGCCTATGTTTATTTTTGTGACTGGTTATAGCGAATACGCGGTCCGGGCCTTTGAAATCGAGGCTGTCGATTATCTCCGCAAGCCTTTCGACAAGGAAAGGCTCCTGACGGCTCTGGAGCGCGCACGCCGGCGGATGGATCTGAAGGGAGATGCGATCGGGAACAGGGAAAGGCGCTGGCTATCCCGACTGTCAATTCGAGATGAGGATGGATTCATTTTCGTACCGGTCGATCAGATCCTCTGGGTTGAAGCGGCCAACAAATATGTCGTAGTGCACACAGCAGCCGGAAATCATGTTGCGCGGCAGACGATTCAGAATCTGCAGGACAAACTTGACCCCGAGCAGTTTGTACGCATTCATCGATCGACCCTTGTCCGCAAATCCGCTGTTCGGGGATTGCATCCGCTCTTTCACGGCGACTACATCGTCAAGCTCGTCAACGGCGCAGAGATAACCCTGAGCCGGAATTTCCGCGCATCGTTTTTTCAGAAAATGGGCGCTTGACCCCTGCCCATCAGCATGCGATTGTCCGTCCCGCACCCGTAAAGCAGCATTTCACGCCGAATCGATAGCGGGGGGCGAACTCTGCACGGACACTGTCTACATACAAAGTTCGGCAGGCTCTTTCCAGGGGAGACTTGGGCAGCGCCACTATGCCAGGAGGTGGGTTAGGTGAGAGGCGCTTTGCATCCAGCTTGGAAGACGCTGATCGGTCTCGTGCTGGTCTTGTCGGTTTACTCGGCGACGAGCGGTCCGATTCTTGCCGCCACGCCAGGTGACTATCATCTATTAGCCCGTGTGACCCTTGGTGGTGATGGCTTTTGGGACTACCTTGCAATCGACCCTCAGGCCAGGCGGCTCTACATCTCCCGCTGGTCGCACGTGATGGTAGTAGATGCAGACAACTATCATGTGATCGGGGACATTCCAGGGATTCAGGGTGTCCACGGCATTGCAATTGCGCCCAAATTCGGACGAGGCTTCATTACAGAGGACGAAGCGAATCGCATTACAATCTTCGATCTTGGGACTCTGAAGAAGACAGCAACCGCCAAAACGGGGAGCAGCCCCGACGGGATCATCTACGATGCGAGTTCAAAGCGAGTCTTTGTCTTCAGCAAAGACGGCAAAGTCACAGCGGTCAATGCAGCGACAGGAGAGGTCGTGGGAAGCGCTGGCCTCGGTGGCAGTCCGGAGTTCGCGGCGTCTGATGGCCGAGGTCATATCTACAACAACCTTGAGGACAAAAGCGAGGTAGTGCAGATCGATGCCAGAACCCTGCGGATTCTGAATCGCTGGCCGTTGGCGCCCGGCGAGAGCCCGTCAGGAATGGCAATCGATACTGTGCATCATCGCCTCTTTGTCGGTTGTCGCAATCGAAAACTGGTTGTGATGAACTCCGATACCGGCAAAGTTGTGACAACCCTCCCCATCGGTGGTGGCGTAGACGCAAACAGATTCGATCCGGCGACGGACCTGGTATTCAGCTCGAATGGGGATGGCACCCTGACAGTAGTCCACGAGGACTCAGCGAACAGGTACTCCGTTATCGCCAACGTGCCTACAAAGCGCGGAGCCCGGACGATGGAGCTCGATCCCGAGACACACCGCGTCTATCTGGTCACCGCCCAACTTGGCCCTCAGCCTACCCAACCGGACACTCCCCCGCCTATGGTGCCCGGGACGTTTGAGTTGTTAGTGTTCGGGCCGACGTCCAACCGAGCAACCCGCTGAACAAGTGAGATCCAATGCCGATGAACTGTCTGCAAATGTCGAGCGGAATATGAGCGATGTGGTATTTAACCAAGGGAGCCACTTTGAACCCTCGCACAGTCCTTGCCCGGTGGTTAAGGCGCTATCGGTCTGCATCGCATGTGCGTGGATTTTCGCTTCGCCATCAGTTGCGCAAGGCCGACGATCCGTTATCAGCCCACGAGTAGCCGCAGGTGAGAAGCTCTTTGTGGGATCCTGTGCATCCTGTCATGAGGCACATAGTCACACTCAACTTGTTGGACCTGGATTAAAAGGCTACTACACTGAGCACCACCCAACACCGAATGATGTCTCCGTGCGTGAGATCATTACCAGAGGCAAAGGCACCATGCCAGGCTTTAGCAGTTTGAGCGCTGGTGAACTGGCTGATCTCATTGCTTATCTCAAGACACTTTAGCGGTGGCGGCTTTAGAACCCGCCCCCCGATTCACTTACGAGGCTCGCGAAGGGTCCGACGACTAGGGAAAGCGTAAGCGGATGCCAACACAACGTTGAAAGGAGCTATTCTCGAATGGGTCGATCCTGGACATCATTGCTTCCAATATCACTTTCTATAGCTCTGTCGCCTTCGGCGCAGCCTGAAATTGATCAGCAACTTAGCACGGCGACACAACTGGCTTTGCAGGGTCACTTTGAGGCGGCCGTACAGCAGGCGAGACCACTTTTGGAACGGATGCTCTCTCTTGCAGCAGACCGTCGGTACGGATAGCCCGCGCTACCTGCTGGCACTGGTTGCATACGCTCAAACACTGGACGCGGCCGGTATACATACGCAGGCTGCTCAGACGAGGGCGGACGCTGAACAGAAATTGAAAGCTATTTACAAGGAACAGTGCACGCAATGTCGGATCACCGCCCTGGCTCTGCATTAACCAGGTTAGCTTTTGCGCTTTCGGCGTTGCGATTGATTTTGTCTATGTTCAGATTCGCAACTTTGATTTTCGAGGGGAATCTTCATGAAACGCATCACGCGCCAGCAATTTGTTCAGATCGTGGAAACCTCGTCAGTCGCAACGGAAACTGGGTCATCGTTTCGGAACAGCGCTTTCGGTCGACCGCAGCCGCATCGACCGGCGCTTATCTATTCCGGTAGGTCTCCGTGTGGCTGCACGAACGAGCCTGGGGTTTACATTGATCGTCTTGATAAGTCTTCAAAAGCGAGACGCCGCTCCAGTCTGGTAATTCGAAGTTTTGCCGCCTTCACATTTTGTTGCTTTGTGCTGCACATCGCAAACGCTCAAACCTGGAAATTGGCCTGGAGCGACGAATTCAACGGGCCCGCCAACAGCCCGATCAATCCGCAGAACTGGCAGTTCGAGGCCGGCATTCTCAAGGTAAATCACGAAGTCGAGTATTACTGCGCTCCTGGCAGCAACACATCACCTTGCGATCCCAATGCGCCGAACGCTTATATCGACGGCAATGGGCACCTTGTCATTCAGGCGTTGCGAATTGATTCGAGAATCGACCCATTTAGCGGCAGTTGGACCTCCGCTCGGCTGAATACCGGCAATAACCTGCAAAACTTTCAATACGGGCGCATCGAGTCGAGAATATCTCTCCCAATCGGCCCGGGACTCTTCCCGGCGTTTTGGTCGCTGGGAACAAATATGAATTCAGTCGGATGGCCGGCGTCTGGCGAAATTGATTTCATGGAAAACGTCCCTGCTTCCAGACATCTCGGCCCGACTGCCATCCGCTCAACCATCATTGGCGGGAATTCGGAAAGTAACTGTTATTGTGCTCGCCAGAGCATTGGAAGGACCTACACCTTCCCGGAAAGTGATCCAAATGGAGCGAACGTCACGACATTTCACACGTATGGTGCGATCTGGTCGGCCGACATGATCCAGTTCTATGTCGATGATCCGACCAACGTGTTCTTTGTTGAGACCGCCAGCGACATCCCACCCCAATTTACCTGGCAGTTCAACCATCCATTCTATTTGGTATTGAATCTGGCTCTCGGTGGGACGGGAAGCTGGCCTGGACCGCCTGACAGCTCCACTCCGAGCCCAGCGTTCATGAAGGTTGATTACGTTCGTGTGTACAAGCCGTTGCCCATTGCCGGTCCCAGCATTGCAGGACCTGCAATAGGAGTCACGGCCGGCCAGTCTGGAAGATCCGAGTTGAGCTTGAAGTCGATCGCAGGCAGCGGGCGCGTCTATCTGACTTGCAATACGAACGCCCCGAGGACGACTTGCGCTGTGAATTCGAACGATGCGCTAAATCCGCATACGGTCGACTTCGGCCGACACACTACTGCGACAGCAAGCGTCACAGTGACTACGACAGCAGGCGCGAGTATCGCGGATTCAGACCGATCGGGAATGGGCGGAAGTGGCACCCCTCCAGGCGACTACTCCGTCACGGTGAACGCGTTCACGGTTAGCAATAGCAGCGGGATCCCGGATTCGACTATCAGCATCGCCGTGAAGGTGAATTAGACACAGACCGCGAGTTCAGCTTTCAACGGGCCGCGGAACATTTGTCCTTCGAAGGAGATCACCATGAGCGCATCTCCCGCGAGCGTTTTGCCCCATCGGACAAAAAGATCGTGCTCAATTCACCCGAGAATCCGCGCGCCAGAGTGCCAGAGTCGACCACGATTTCATAGCTTCGGTGAACTTTGCAAGGGAGTTGTGCGTTCCGAGGAAACCGCAATCAGCCGTTTCGTAAGATCCAGCATCGCTGGCTCGGACAAGCATCTGCGCAGCTAGATGAAAAGCTGCTCCGTATTCAGGTTCAACCCGCTCGAGCATGCAAATAGCTGCCCGATCCGACCGAGCTCATTCTGAGAGTGGCACTCGACGGTCACGCGGAGTTGGCGATCGCTTGTTGGGTGCTGCAGGCCACAACCCGACGCCTCAACGAACACATATAGGAGGAAATCAAGCGTGACAATCTTAGTGACCGGTGGAACGGGACTCGTGGGTTCGCGGCTTTTACGGCGCTTCGTCGATGCTGAGGTGGACTGCCGCGCGCTCGTGCGGCCTGGCAAGGAAGCTCCTGCAGAGGCTACGCCCGTGGAAGGCGATCTTCTCGACTTGCCTTCGTTGAAGCCGGCCGTGGAGGACATTTCCGCGATTATTCATCTTGCTGCGGTTTTCCGGACTCAGAATGAGGATGACATCTGGCGGACTAATCTCGATGGCACCAAAAACCTGATCGCCGCCGCCAAAGCAAAGGCTCCACAAGTCCGCTTCGTCATGGCAAGCACTGGACTGGTCTACGATGCGGACGCATCCCATCCCGCCCTCGAAGATGACGCGACCCATCCGAAGCTTGCATATCCCGCAAGCAAGATCGCTGCGGAGAACGAACTTCGCAATAGTGGACTCAATTGGAGCATTCTTCGCCTCCCCTTTGTCTACGGCGACGGGGATGGACATCTGGCGGCGTTACCGAAGATGGTCGCAGCGTTCAATTGGCACCCCGCGAAGGCGTTCAGCCTGGCTCACCAGCGAGATGTTGCACGCGCGGTAGAACTTGCTTTGACTGGAGTAATGGACGGACGCATCGTCAACATCGTCGACGACGCGCCGACCACCGTTCTCGAAATGGCCAGCCTTGTTGGCACCTCCATAGAGCCGTCAGCGGAGCCGTTGACCGATCCGTGGATGGGCCGCATGGATGGATCACTGAGTCGCAGACTCGGCTTCCAGCCTTCGGTTCCGACTGTGCATCAAGCTGCGCAACAAGGAATACTGTAACCGGTGCCCGCGACCGGGTCCGTGGGTTCGAAGTCTGTGGACTCCACGCATTCACAACAGTAGATAGCCGCCCAGCCTGCGGAAAGCCTTCTCGTGCAACTCGGCCCAGGTGCGGACGCTCGATCGGAAAACGAGCAGCCGCACCGATTTGCGGCTGTGGCCCAGCGTCATCACATACAACCGTGTGCGCCGATACTTGCCCGTCTCCGGGTCACGCACCATGGGACCCGTGCCGTAATCGACCTGGCACTCTTCGCCGATCTGGGTTTCGATGATCACCCGCGCTTCTGGCGAGAAGGCTCCGCGAAGACCGCGCACGAACCGCTTCACGCTCTGGTAGCCGCCGGCGAACCCATGGCTGTCAACTAGGTCCTGCCAGAATGCCGAGTTCAGTACTACGCCGAGTGGTGGCATAGCTGCCAGATCCCCATCGCGTTCCGGCCGCGGCTCAACTCGGCTTCGGTCAGTTCCTGATAATCTGCGCAGGCGCTCACCGAGGCCCGCGCCCCTGTCGAAAACGGCGCCGACTCGGGTAAAAAGCCGGTGGTGACCTGAGTGGCCGCTTTTGCTCCGTTGGCCGGATTTGCTGTTCCTTCGCCGGAGCCGGTGATCACCAAAGTGGCCGCTTTTGCCAGCGACTTTTCGCCCCGACTGCCCACTGGGCGGATCGCAATTCCGGCCCGTCGAAGGTACTCGCCCACCGTCTCGCGACGCACCCCTGTCGCATCTTCGATGCACCGCAGCCCTACTGCGGGCGCTATGACTGAGATCCACAAGGAGCTCGAACGCCATCGCGAATTTTGTCTCCAAAACGAACGCGAGATTTACACCGATGCCGCCGCCGGCGAGGATCCGAGCCTCACACTTTATTGTGCCGAAGACATCAATGTCCTCGACTTATTGCACGCCGCATTGTATGTAAAGTGGTATGTTCTTCAAGAGTATCCGTCTGGCCAAGTACAGGGTTGACGGCGGCGCGATGGGGATGAGAGATGTTTTCAGTCTTGTGTCTTTGCCGCCCAGGCTGAGGGCGTGAGCTGGGCGACGCGCGGGATGGGTGTGTCGGCGAGCCCGGGCAACACGGCGAGCAGGTATTTGCGTACCGGGATGGCAAGCCGCCGGCAGCTTTCGATAACGGAGAGGA
>Ga0335075_10015150_pt1 | contig 11558 bp, 9 predicted proteins | sample Lox_Sample_24_FD_206723 | JGI IMG/M metagenome (GOLD analysis project Ga0335075, IMG submission 206723) | Soil microbial communities from Loxahatchee National Wildlife Refuge, Florida, United States - Lox_Sample_2.4 | ecosystem: Environmental > Terrestrial > Soil > Wetlands | place: USA: Florida...
AAAGGTCCGGCCATTCCTGCTGGCCTCCATCCAGCCAGCAGGTTGAATCAGAACGCCGCCGATTCGAAAATCCCCCCGATTCAGCCTGACATCCGAACGCTCTAGGAGTTGTCGAGCAAGTTCCGCCGGTCCCCCAGTACGTCCCGTGGCGAACGCCTCCATCCGGCTTTCTTGGCGCGGCAGATACTCCAATTGATCCACCGGGATATAGGTAACTTCGCCGTTCGCGAGCCGGATCGTCGCAACGTCTCGACCCGCCCGGAAGCGGACTTCGCCAGTCGTCTCGCCCACCTTGGTTGGATTTTGCGCGTGACGTACCTTCACGCCGCTCTTCGTTGCAACCACCTGTAGGTTTGACGCTTCCATGGGCGGCCCTCAATTTCTTGCCTGGCCGTTCTATTTACGCTTTTGGCTTCGATATCCGATGTCGCCACACCCATTAAGTAAACCGAACACGCGTATTGGCGCCCAACTTCTCTCAAACCAACACTACTTGATCGATTATCCGAGCGATCTCCGCGGCATCTAGTCCCCCTCCGGTCTTATCGTGTGTCTCGATCAGCACGCCGTCGGAATCTGGGGCCTCGTCGCTGGGCTGGATCCCCGAGTCGAGATACTCCTTACGCTTGCTTTCCCAGCGGGCCCGGTATCCGGGATCGTCGAGAATGCCGAGGTGCTCCCAGTAGAAGGTGACGCCTCGCGCGTGGTTCGCGATGGTGAAGTCCGGGTACCGAGTGTGTCCATTCGGCAGCACGAGCGGTTGCTCGTAGGCGTACTCGACGCCGCGGCCGAACAGCTTGTCCGCGATGACCAACTCCGACTTCGACCGCACCAGATCACCGCGCTCTGTGCGATGAATTAGCCCCTCCTCCAGGAAGCGCTGCTGCGAGCCGACGATGACTTCTCGGGGCATCGGATCGATGAAGAGGTTCGTCACGCGCCGGGCTATCTCGGAATGCTCATCGCCGGCAAGGCCGCGGTAATCGGCAAGCGCGCCTTGGTGGAGAACCACGAGGCGCCCCTTATGTCGCGTCAGCGCTGTGTACAGCAACTCGCGCGACAGAAGCCAGCACGGGTTGGAAAGGACAACAAACGTCGCGCCAAATTCGCTGCCTTGGGTCTTGTGGACCGTCAGGCAGTAGGCGAGTTCGAGTGGGTTGCCCCCTTCGTCGCCGAACTCGCCTGGGTAGAACCCGTACTTGTGGCCAAGTTGCCCTGCGAACTCGACCTCGAGCTTCCAGGGCATGCCCTTGAGCTTCTGCGTCTTGTACTGACCGACGGCGATGCCGATGTCACCGTTGGCGAGGTAGGCTTCGCTTTCCGGTTCCGGCCATACGTCGCGCCGACGCTGGTTCAGGACGTTGATGACCTTGTCCCCATAGAGCAGCGCTTGCGGGCCCATTGCGCGTGGCACCTTTCGCGCCCATCCGTCGGCCTCAGCGAGTTCGCGCACCCTCTTTCGAAACCGCCCCTGGATCATCCGATTCAGCGCGTCGACGCCGATCAGCCCCGCGCGAGCGGGCGAGAGGATTTGCCAGGACTCGGCCTTGGACGCGGTGCCGGGATTGTCCCCGTACTTGTTCCTAAAGAACGCCCACGGAATATCCCGATATTGGGCACCGCCCAGCGATTCCTCGAAGCCAAGTTCATCGTCAGGTCCTGCGAGCGCGAGCGCTTGAACGAGTTCGTCGACCAGCTTCTTCTGCAACTCCTGAGGTTGATTCCATTGGACGAGCCGCAGCCGTCCGCCGTGATCGGTGCATGACCCGTCGAAGACAGCGTCCGCGCCCGGATCGGACGCGCGCCCGCTGAAGTGCGTCGCCAGAAGCACGTCGGCCCGCGACGCCCCCTGCTGACGCCGCGGGATCGTGAGTTCTGCGTAGCCGGGGCCAGAACGCGGAAACAGGCTTTCGACGTTGGCCGGCTCAAGCAACTTCACGATGTCGACGAACGGCCGCCCGGCACCGATGGGCGGCAACTGGCGCGGATCGCCGACGAGCACGAGCCTCTCCACGTTGCTGAGGGAGTCGATGAGTGCGGCGAGCTGCTCCTCCGTCAGCATGGAGCACTCGTCCACGATCACCGTCCGATAGTCGCCGCAGCGGGGGGCCCGTTGTTTCAGAAAATAGGCCCCTGTTGCGCCGTCGTATCGCTGGAACCGGTTCAGGAATTGGGCGAGCGTCAAGCCGGAGCCGCGCAACCCAGTCTGCGCTTCGAGCCGTACGCGCGCCTTGCCAGTCGGTGCGAGGGGCAGCAGCCCCCTGGCGCTGGCGGCGACGTCGGGCAACGCGCAGAGCATCCGCAGCAGCGTCGTCTTTCCAGTTCCCGCCGGGCCGATGAGGACGGAAAGTCGCGACCGGACGAGTTGCTCCAAGGCAGCCGCCTTTTCCTGGCGGGCGCGCACCTCCAATTCGCGGCCTGCGGGGTCCTCAGGGAGCGGCTGATCAATACCCTCGTCGACAAGGTCACGCCAGTTGAGATCGGCGGCGTGCCGCCTGCCAGATTTCCTCCCGGAAATCTCGCGACGAATAATGTCCCGGCACTCGACGAGTCGGTCGACCTGATACGCGGCGTCCCCCTGACGCGTGGTCGCGAGCGCTATGACGCCACCGAAGGTCTCCTCCGCTGCGTCGAGCACATTCTCGCCGAGCGGACACGGCGGTTGCAGTTCCCGCTCCCGGGCGCGACGGATAACCCAGCTTCGAGGCAACAGCGTGTGCCCCTGTGACGCGCCCTCTTCCAGAAGATCGACCACGAGCGCGCGCACCCGTCTGGCGTCCACTGGATCTGTGATCTCGCTGGGTTCCGGGACCGGGAACTGCTTTCTGATGCTTTCGTCGGGGAAGAGACCGCGGTCCACGGTCCCGAAGGCGACGCGGTCGGCCGACCGTCGGTCTTTCTCGAACAGAAGATAGGGATTGGCCAGAAGTTCTGCGTCCGAGGCTCCGACCCCCGCATCAGCGCGTGCGGTCTTATCGTAGAATCGGAAAGCCTGATCCTCGGAGATTGCGCAACGGCTGAGGAGCTGCAAGAGCACCCGTCGTTCTGGGCTGAGCCGCTTCCATCCTTTCCGCAGGCCGTCCGATAGAAACGTCTGCGATCCACCTTTGAGCTTCGCCGGGTCTTCCATCACGGCGTCGGTCAGATTCCACAGGTCACCGTCGCCCTTTCTCTCGCGCAGGAGTTCGATCTCGTACGCAAGCAGGCTCCCGTGCTGAAAGCCCCATTCGTACCCAAAGGCAGATAGCGCCGACCCGAGTCCTGGAAACGCTCCGCGCGCCTTCCACAGCCGGTTGAGCTGGGTGTCGATCCAGCAGAGCGCTTGGTCCCACGGGCCTTCGATCCGACCACGAATCCGGTGAAGCGCGGCGGCGCAGGCGATCAAAGAAGCGATCGCGCCGTCCTGGCTCAGGAGCTCCGAGCCGAAAGAGTAGGCGCCAAAATGCTCGTCCGGGGCGAACGCAACAAATTGCTCGGGATCGACGCCCTCTTGCTCTGCCAGGGCCAGCGCCTCCTGATAGGGAAACAGGAAACCGTCCTCAAAACCCGGACGCACCGAGTGGCCTATGTTCCGCTCCCAGAGCACAGACCGCAACGGCGGGCTCTTGGTCGTGTAGGCGTACTCTGCGGGGTCACCGATCGAGCGAACCCGGCCCCCACCTATGATCACGCGCCGCGATTGTTCCGACAGGGGCGTACGCTTGGCGTAGAAGAAGCAGAGCGACTCGTCCGGCCGCAGGGCACCGAAAAATGTGTCCAGCATTGCGAGCTGATTCCCGCGCTCCTGGATCCAGTTGGTCTCGACCTCCTTGCCGGCGCGGTTGCGGATGTCAGGCTCGCGATCAGGGACCCAGCCCAGTTGCAGGGACTCGGCAATGCCTATCGTCTTCTCCTTCGCGTTTCCCTCGACGTGTTCACGCAGCATCCAAAGGAACGGCACGCAGGCGGCGGAGTAGGCCGGTTGGGTGAAGGGCGTGGGCTCGAAGTGCCCATGGGTCTCCGGGAAGACGTCCTTATACGGGTGCGTCATGGTCCGCGTGAGCGGGAACGGCGCCATGAAGAACGCTCGCTCCCCCACGCAGGGCGGCATGTCTTCGCAAGAGAGTTTGTCGATCCGCTTGCCAGCGCAGCGGCTCTCCACCTCGTCCCGCCGGCTCTCGCCGATGCGCGGCAGGATCAGGCAGCTCGTGTTGTCGAGCGGATGCGAACAGACGCTGCCGGTCCAGCCGCCGTCGTGCCAAGGGACTCGGATCGTGACGTGGTGAAGGGGAAGACGACGGGCGCCGGACGCGAGAGTGCTCATTCCCTCCTCCACTGCCAATTGCAAATCGTCCACAGGCCAAAGAGAAAACCGGACCCTCCGCCAAGCCTTCAACGAGGCGGTTTGCCAGCTTCGTCCTCGTACGCGCTGGCGAACAAAACACGTGGGAAGGGTTACACCCGGTAGGTCGATTAAGGAAACCGCCAAAAAGGGGAGACGTTGAGACCCGGCCGGCTGCCTTGGACTCCGGACTTGGAAAGCGGTTGCGCGATGACGTCAACAAGAATCGGAAGTTCGAGCTCTTGCGTCTTCTATCGACGGTCGGGCAATTCAGGATTCAGGTGTGCTCGATGCTGACGGAGGCAGACGGCCAAAATTCTTAGCGCCGTCGAACGGGTCCCCCCTTGCACCTGCGCTCGCAATGGATTGGGGGGAGGGGTCGCGAAATATGCCGGTGTCGGCGGAGCATCGGCGTCTTGGCGATTGTAAGTCGCAGTTGGGCGGATAGCTCCCCTTAAGGGACCGCCCGGGAAGGACCGGAGTCTGCGCCAAAGCCGTCGTTCAATAACGAGCGGGAAGTACGCTTCACCGCCCTCCTGTCGCTCGGCCACGACCAGCCACCCTATTCCAGCCTGCCTCTGGCTCGGTCAGAGAAACGCTTGAACGTCCAGGTGGTCAGGACTTGGGCGTTATCGGAACATGCGAGAGGTATTCGTAGATCGACTGGGCGATCGCACGGCGCTGAGCTTCATCAAGGTTCGTCGAAAGAGCCGGCATGGGCGTGTCGGGCTTCACACTCGAAGGTTCAAGCATCCATTTGACGAACTCGGCCGCGGGCATTGCCCGCGCGACGAGAGCGAGATTGCCTTCGACCTTTTCTCCGCCGAAGCCGTTGACCTGATGGCAGGTCAGACAATAGACCTTCGCGCTCGACAAGCCAGGCTCGAGCGCCGGATCGAACCCCGGCGGACGCAACGCGGCATCAGATACATTGGACAGCGAGACGTCGATCACCTGGTACGGCCAGTTCCGATCTCCTTCCGAGAGCAACTCAGGGTCTGATCTGTTGTCCCAGATCAGGTAGTACGGGCCCAGCGGGACGTTCCTTTCGTTCTGAGCGAGGTTATTGACCGTGAAGGGCGATCGGTCGGCGCGAGCGAAGGCCATGTAGGCCTTGCCGTTCATCAGCCGCGTAACGTCGACGCGCGACACGTATCCGTCGAGCGCACGGAACTCAATCGTCTTTGCCTTCGCTTCCCATTCCGAGCCGAGCGCAGCTGAAATCACGACCGGCGCGGGAAACGCCAGATAGTCGATCGCCACCGGATGCTCAGGCGTGCTCTGATGAGGCTCGATGACCGAGAGCGTCACCGGCCGGGCGCCGAGCTGCTCCAGAGCCTCGGCAGAAGGGATCTTTTCAGCGAGGGCCATCGACCAGCTGGACCAGACAACCAGTTCAATCGCCAGACAACAGGCCTTCCAGCGTTTCATGATCCAACTCCGTATCCAGGAGATTGCGGCGACGACAGTAACGTACGCCCACTAACATCGACATGAGTCCAATAGAGAGGGCCTGTGCCACTCAATGAGAAATCCACGCCGCAGTAAGCCGCTCAGAAAGGGTCGATTTGACCCCTTCGCCAAGCTGTCCGCGAATGGTCGCCATTGCGCGCATTTCGGCCGTCTGCCGCGTCGTCTTCGCGAGGGTGCGATTTTCAGCCCTCGCTAAGCAAACAAGCGATTGGATTTGACGCTGGCGGTCCGAGGCGCGCGAACTCGAGCGAAGCGACGGCATATAGCAGTATGCGGCTCAATTCATTGCGCGCGGAAACGGGTCCCCCCTTGCACCTGCTCGTGCAATGGATTCGGGGAGGGTTCGCGACTATCGGCCGTCGCAATTCAAACCCCGCAGCAGCGCGCGTTAGTGCGCATAAGCCGCGACCAATTGTGCGCCGCAGCGTACAGCCATGCGCCCGCTGCTTGAGCGTCCGAGCGTGAACGGAGCCAACGGGGTTATCGCGGGCGACCGTCGCTGCGTTCCGGTCCCATCGGTGAGATCTGGCACTCTCTTGTAACAAGTGCTAGCCGCGGCTATCTACGGCGCGTGAGACCCGAGCCGAGCGCTAGGCACCTCGCCAGAGGCCGACATCGCAGTCAAAACCGGGAGGGAAACCCATGAAATTCCGTCCATTGCACGACCGCGTCGTCATTCGCCGCATTGAAGGAGAGGAAAAGACGAAGGGCGGCATCATCATTCCAGACACCGCCAAGGAGAAGCCGCAGGAAGGCGAGGTCATCGCTGCGGGGCCCGGCGCTAGGGACGAGAGCGGCAAGCTGGTTCCGCTCGATCTCAAAGCGGGCGACCGGGTGCTGTTTGGCAAATGGTCCGGCACCGAGGTCAAGATCGACGGCGAAGACCTTTTGATCATGAAGGAGTCCGACGTCATTGGGCGTGATCGAGGGCGCGACCGCCTCGAAGAAAAAGGCGGCCTGAAAGCGCCTGTCCCCTCATCTTAAATAGGGAGTGAAACCATGTCCGCGAAAGACGTACGCTTCTCCGCCGACGCCCGCGACAAACTGCTGCGTGGCGTCGATATCCTCAACAACGCCGTCAAGGTGACGCTGGGCCCCAAGGGTCGCAACGTCGTTCTCGACAAGTCGTACGGCGCGCCCCGCATCACCAAGGATGGCGTCACGGTCGCCAAGGAGATCGAACTCGAAGATAAGTTCGAGAACATGGGCGCGCAGATGGTGCGCGAGGTCGCTTCGAAGACCAGTGACAATGCCGGCGACGGCACCACCACCGCGACTGTGCTGACCGCCTCGATCATGAAGGAGGGCCTCAAGCTGGTCGCCGCTGGCATGAACCCGATGGACTTGAAGCGCGGCATCGATATGGCCGCGGCGGCTGTCGTCAAAGACATCGAGCGCCGCGCCAAGAAGGTTCAATCCTCCGAAGAGATCGCCCAAGTCGGCACGATCTCCGCCAACGGCGACAAGTCGGTCGGCAAGATGATTGCCGATGCGATGAAAAAGGTCGGCAACGAGGGAGTGATCACGGTCGAGGAGGCGAAGACCGCTGTGACCGAACTCGATGTGGTCGAGGGGATGGAGTTCGACCGCGGCTATCTCTCGCCCTATTTCATCACCAACGCGGAGAAGATGATCGCCGAGCTCGAAGACCCCTACATCCTCATTCACGAGAAGAAGCTCTCCTCGCTGCAGCCGATGCTCCCCATCCTCGAGGCCGTGGTTCAGGGCGGCAAGCCATTGCTCATCATCGCCGAGGACATCGAGGGCGAAGCGCTGGCGACTCTCGTCGTCAACAAGCTGCGCGGCGGCCTCAAGGTCGCGGCGGTCAAGGCGCCAGGCTTCGGCGATCGCCGCAAGGCGATGCTGGAGGACATCGCGGTTCTCACCGCCGGCACGATGATCGCCGAGGACCTCGGCATCAAGCTTGAGAATGTCACCCTGCAGATGCTCGGCAAGGCCAAGCGGGTGCGGATCGAGAAAGAGAACACAACGATCATCGACGGCGGCGGATCGAAGAAGGACATCGAGGGCCGCATCGCCCAGATCAAGGCGCAGATCGAGGAGACCACCTCCGACTACGACAAGGAGAAGCTGCAGGAGCGGCTGGCTAAGCTCGCTGGCGGCGTCGCGGTCATACGCGTCGGCGGTTCGACCGAGGTCGAGGTCAAGGAAAAGAAGGATCGTGTCGACGACGCGATGCACGCGACCAAGGCAGCCGTTGAAGAGGGCATCGTGCCAGGAGGCGGTGTGGCGCTTTTGCGCGCCAAGGCGGCGATTGGCAAGCTCAGCGGCGAGAATGGCGACATCCAGGCCGGCATCAACATCGTGCTGAGGGCGCTTGAGGCACCCATCCGACAGATCGCCGAAAATTCCGGTGTTGAAGGTTCTATCGTGGTCGGCAAGGTCCTCGAGAACAAGTCGCAGACCTTCGGCTTCGACGCTCAGACCGAGCAATACGTCGACATGCTGAACGCCGGTATCGTCGATCCGGCGAAGGTCGTGCGGGTCGCCCTTCAGGACGCTGCGTCGATTGCCGGTCTCATGATAACGACCGAGGCCATGGTCGCCGAGACGCCGAAGAAGAAGGAGGCTCCGGCCATGCCCGGCGGTGGAATGGGCGGTATGGATTATTGATAAGCTAAGGCGCCGGGGCCGCCGCACGCGGCCCCGGAAAACTACGGCGAAGGCGCGGCGTACAATGTATGGGCTGAAAGTTCATTGCGCGCGGCGGCGAGTTTCTCAGGCTCTCGCCTTTGCGGTCAGAGGAATGGAGGGGTCGCAAACATCCGCCCATTCGGTGGTCGCGGGCGACAGACCCTCTTGCGCGTGGCCGGCGATCAGCCAGCTGCCGCCTTTGCGATACAACGTTAGATAGTACGCGACGCAACCCATCACGTCGATAGCGCTCAGTTCTCGCTGGAGTTTATCCATCGAACACGCAACCGGTTGTGTGTAAATGTATTGACATCCTCCTAATGTGTGCTACCGTACAAGCACGATTGGTCAATTCGTTGTCGCGTTTTTTTATCTGGGGTCCGTGGGCCGCTGGGGGCCCTCCGCCAATCCGAAACACCATCCGCCAGTCCCTATCGGTAAAGGGATGCTCGGTCTCGTCCGCCACCTGGAGGGGAGGACGCTCAAAATGCCTACCGTCTACGACGACAATTTCGGCTTCTGGAACATTGATGGACCAGAGGAGCGCGCTTTCTTTGATCACATCAAGCGCCAAAGCGTCTCCATAAACTGCGAGCGCTGCCAACGCCTGGTCGGGCTCATTCCGCCCAAAACCCTCTGTGCCTCCTGCGTCTCCGCCGTCGAATGCGGCGCGCCTCTTTCGATGAGCGAATATGACCAGCCGACGATTTTGGACCCTCGCCGTCCGGCAGAGCGAGCGCTTCGTCCCCGAGTTTGGCAGCTTCGTTCGCGGCGAGGCCATCGCAGCAATGAGCGAATGGCGGCGAGAGGGAGTTCGCCGGGCTAATCTCAAGATCGTCGCCTCCGACCCCGACCTTGCGGCAATCGAAAGAGCCATCGCGGCGCTGAACAGCACTTGACCTGGGCCGTTCCCGGAGGGGTGGGGTAGGAGGTACAGATGAAAGCATTGTCGCGACGGAGCGTTCTCGCCATCGCCGCCGTTGTCGATATCGCGCTGCACTCCCGGTCGACTCCGGTTCACGCCAAAGCTTTGGCCGCGCGTCACAAATTGCCTGCCCGTCACCTGGAGACATTGCTCCAGGGCCTGGTCCACGCCAAGATTCTCAAGGGCGTGCGCGGGCCGCGAGGCGGCTATGAGTTGGCGCGTGAGCGCCGGCGCATCACTGTGGGCGAGATCGTGCGCGCCGCGATGTCACTGAGCAGCGCCCCCCCGGTCGATCTTGGTGCAAACTCGGTGCTGCTCGAGCGGGTGATCGAACCAGCCGTGCGCGGGGCGAGCGAAACCGTTCTCGCCGATCTCGATTTGATCATGATCGAACAGCTGTGCGAGACGGCCGTGAAGTTGCATGTACTCGAAGACGAGAAGATCGGCGGCGATTTTGCCAGCTAGGGCCAGTAGTTTGCGCACGGGGCCACTCAACTCTAGAAGCCCGTGCGCCCGTGGTGCTGCAGTATCAATCAACATTCTTGGCGGCACCGAACGGGTCCCTCCTTGCACCTTCGCTTGCGTTGGATTCGGGGAGGGGTTCGCGAAACACGCCGGTGCCGTCCGTGCGTCGGCACCTCGGCGATTGCGATTGTCAAATTGATCGATGAGTCGCATGACTGCGCGTCGCACCGTCAACAAATCGAGGAAATTACCCGACTGCGGTGCGGCACAGCGTCAGCTGGTCAGGCAATCTCGCGTCGGTTGTGCGCGTAAGTTTCGGCGCGACGGCGTTCCAGGCCGCTTGTTCGGCCTTCGAGCAGTTTAGGCAATTTTGACCGCAGATTCCTGGCGGATCACCAAGCAAATGATCCGCTGGAACGCCGGCCGCTTGATGATTACGGGCGACGAATCAGTCGTGCCCTCGACAGTGGGCGCTATGGCTGACAAACCGCTCGCCATCCGTGGTTGACGTCGCGCCGACCGGGGCCGATGGCAGAGCGGCGCAAAAGCTCGCGACGCCGAAACATAGGACGCACAATGCTGTGGTCGGATGGCGAACACCAAGCGATTCGTCAGCTCGCATACTCACTTTGGGAGAAAAATGGCCGCCCGTACGGAAATCACCTGGCCCATTGGTTGCTGGCCGAATCTGCGTTCGAAACAGCACGATTTCTGAGCCCGGACATTCGCCGCGTGCTGATTGCGAGTAATCGGGCGTTCGTCTTCGTGAAGAATATCGAACATCGATTTATCGGAAAGAAAGCAACTCACGCAATCACTAGCTGGAATTTCATTACGCAATGGGAAAACGGGGGCAACACACCTGCCAAAAACAAAACAACTCACGTTCAGTATGATGTCTTTGAACGAACGATACGCCATAGGACTGAATTTTGTGTCGAGATTATAGTTCACGGCGATGTACGAACCGAAACATGCCAATTCTCATTTGCTCAGCAAGGGAGGCACAACGGCCTCGATGAACAGTGTTTACGCGATCCATGACCGTAGTTTCGCGGTGAATGCTACAAATTCTTGAACACGGCCGACATAGATAAGGTAATATTGGATGGCACCATTAAAATAAGCGGTGACGTATACTTCAGGGAGCTTGAATCGGTGGGGGGATGGGGCGCAATAGCTGATCCTCTTGAGGCAGCATTTTTGCTCACCATAAATGACCGCCTCGATCTTACCGAGAACTCACCTGAATTGGCGATGGTTAATAAAGCAAATATAGGGCTCGGAAACTTCCAACAATTTGCGCAGGTGTCCGGGGGCGGTCGGATGGTGATCCATCCTGGCGTCGGCTTCGTTCATACAACCCCGGAAGTGTTCCTGTACTCGGCGGCGACCGAGCGGGTGGAGACGCCCTGGACGTAGGCCTCCTGGATCACCGCCGTCAGCGCCTTCTCGGCCATCCGCCGCGGCTCGAGGAAGCTCCGGAAGTACGAGCCCTTGCACAGTTTGGGGATGCGCAACTCGACCGCGCCCGCCCGCGTCTCCCAGTTCCGGTCGTGGGTCACCATTGCGCTGGGCGAGCCGATCGGGCGACCGTTCGCCAAAGCCGGCGCCGGTCCGCGCGCCGACCTCCATCTCTATCAGCCGCTCGGGGGCGAAGGCGATCATGTCGCGCAGAATGTCGGCGTCGGGGGCCTTCTCCACGAGCGCGACGGACCG
>Ga0335075_10015151_pt1 | contig 11558 bp, 6 predicted proteins | sample Lox_Sample_24_FD_206723 | JGI IMG/M metagenome (GOLD analysis project Ga0335075, IMG submission 206723) | Soil microbial communities from Loxahatchee National Wildlife Refuge, Florida, United States - Lox_Sample_2.4 | ecosystem: Environmental > Terrestrial > Soil > Wetlands | place: USA: Florida...
CAGGTCGGCGCGCGCAACATGCAGAACTTCGACCTGCTCCGCGAGCTCGGCAAGGTGGACCGGCCGGTGCTGCTCAAGCGCGGCCTGTCCAGCACCATCGAGGAATGGCTGGCGGCCGCCGAGTACGTGGTCTCCCAGGGCAACCAGCAGGTGATCCTGTGCGAGCGCGGCATCCGGACCTTCGAGAGCGCGACCCGCAACACCCTCGACCTGTCCGCGGTGGCGGTCGTCCGCGAGCGCTCCCACCTCCCGGTTATCGTGGACCCGAGCCACGGCACCGGGCAGCGCCGCTACGTCGCCCCGATGGCCTGGGCGGCCCGCGCCGCGGGCGCCCACGGCCTGCTCATCGAGGTCCACCCCGACCCCGACCAGGCCCTGTCCGATGCCGACCAGAGCCTGACCTTCGACCAGTTCGCCGCGCTCATGCACGGCCTGGCCGCCGTCCCGGGCCCGGCTCGCTGATCGGACACGGCACGGACCTGCTCGGTCATGGCATAGGACGCCCGCGTCAGCCCGGTACCGTCGTCGGCGCGAACCTCGACGTGATGGTCGAGGAACCGCCGCTTCCCCCGCCGCTCCAGGTAGGAACCGGTCATCAGGTCAGCCACGTGCCGGATGCCGGCCACCGCCGGATCCGGCACCTCCGGCGGCGTGTCACCGCGCACCTCCGACCATGGCGCTCCCTCGATCAGCGACCACACCACCGCGAGCTGCCCGCACAGCGCAGGCAGGCTGGTCTCCGGCGGGCACGCCAGCTCCGGGTGCGCATCCAGCACAAACCGCAGCAACGTCGACCCCGACCGCCCCATGCACAGCACAAACACCGGGTCCAAAGATGTGTCGCCGGATGCCGAGGCCGGGCCGCCTGCGCACGCCCCGCAGCCGACTAACACTCCTGGCCGTTAAAAGGCCCGAGGGCAAAGCCGTTACCGGCTGAGAGCGAAACGCCGCCAGTTGCCTTGAAATGGCCATTATATGCGCCATTGGTGTTACATAGGGCAAGATATTCATGATTAGTACTGGACCATATCCAGACCTTTACCTCGCCGCGTCTCCAGTTGTTGCCGAAGCTCATTGATTCCGAGCCAGTAAGGTAGTGGGGATTACGCTCTTTAGGAGTGCATGTCCACTCACCGGATCCTACGTCCTTGTAGGCGCACACCTGCTCATAGGTGTTACCAATACCGGTGTAGACAGTCAGCTTGTAAGGTTGCGGCACGGGGGTATTGGCCGGGGCGGCCATCGCGGCCGGCCCGAAGGCGGCGGTGGCGCCGACGCCGGTGAAGACGGTAGCGACCCTCATGATCTTCTTGGCGGCTGATTTCCCGGGGCGTGATTTCATGAGGCCTGATCCTTTCTGCTTTGCTCGAGGCGCGAGCACGTGACAAGAGGGAAGTCTGCGATGGGCGGGTAGCATCTGCGTAGCACGGCCGTAGCGCGGAAGGCCGCCAGCAACTCGGCGGCGCCATCACCGCTATGGCCTGGACCGGGCTCAGCCTCCCCAGGCGACACCGGACGCCTGGCTGCAATGGACACCAGGCAGACGGCGTTATGGCATGCTATTACCCTTACATGCGGGATGACCCAGGAGCACGTTGATGGCGTCCATGTAGCGGCGGAGTATGGCACAGCAGACGGCGGGGATGGAGTTCGGCCTGCTCGGGCCGCTGGTGGTGCGCTATGGCCCAGCAGTGCTGCCGGTGCGGCCGGGTAACCAGCGGGCACTGCTGGCTGCGTTGCTACTGGACGCCAACCAGAGCGTGGCACTCGGCAAGATCGCCGACACGCTGTGGGGCGCCGAGCCGCCGCCCTCGGCTCCGGCGACCATCCGCAACTACGTCAAACGGCTGCGGCAGGCGCTGGGCGTGGCTGGCCATGCCCGGATCAGCACCGAGCCCGCCGGCTACATGATCAGCGTCGGCCCCGGCGAGCTGGACATCACCCGCTTCGAGGCCCGGCTGGGATCGGCCCGCGAGGCGGCCGGCGACGGCCGCTGGGATCGGGCGGCCGGGCAGGCTCGGGCGGCGCTGGCGCTGTGGCGCGGCGAGCCGCTGGCGGATGTGGATTCCGATGTGCTGGCGCTGCGGGAGGTGCCCCGGCTCTCTGAGCTGCGGCTGCAGGCGCTGGAGACGCGCATGGACGCCGACCTGCACCTGGGCCGTCACGCCGACATGGCCTGCGACCTGCAGACCCTGGCCGCTGCGCATCCGCTGCGCGAAAGCCTGCACGCGATGCTGATGCTGGCCCTGTACCGGTGCGGCCGTCAGGCTGACGCGCTGGCCGCTTACCAGCATGCCCGCACCATCCTGGTTGAGGACCTCGGCATCGAGCCGAGCAGCGAGCTTCAGCGGCTGCACCAGCAGATCCTCACCGCTGAGCCAGGTCTGACTGCCCCGGGATCCGCGAAGTTGGCCGTCCCGCCCGCCATAGTCGAGCCGCACATTCGCGGACCGGACCGGGACAGGCCGGATGGGCACACGATCGTGCCGCACATGCTTCCCGGTACGGTGCCGCATTTCACCGGCCGGGTGGCCGAGATGACCGCGCTGTCCGAGGTGCTGGACCGTGCTGGCCGCCAAAAACCGGGGACCGTGGTGATCTCCGCGATCGGCGGCACCGCCGGGGTGGGCAAGACCGCCCTGGCCGTGCACTGGGCGCACCAGGTGGCGGGCCAGTTCCCCGACGGCGAGCTGTACGTGAACCTGTGCGGCTTCGACCCATCCGGCACTCCGGTCACACCCGCCGAGGCGGTCCGCGGGTTGCTGAATGTCCTCGGCGTGCCCGCCGAGCGGATCCCCGCGGACCTGGCCGCTCAGGCCGGGCTGTACCGCAGCCTGCTGGCCGGCCGGCGAATGCTGATCGTGCTCGACAACGCCCGCGACGAGCCGCAGGTCCGCCCGCTGCTGCCCGGCGGGGCAACCTGCCTGGTGATCGTCACCAGCCGCAACCGGCTGGCCGGCCTGGCCGCAGCCGAAGGTGCCCGCCTGGTCAGCCTCGACGTCCTGGCCCCGGCCGAGGCCCGCCAGATGCTCGCCTCCCGGCTCGGCCCCGAGCGCGCCGAACCGGAACCAGAAGCGGTCACTGAGATCACCGAGCTGTGCGCCCGGCTGCCGCTGGCGCTGGCGGTGGCCGCCGCCCGCGCCATGACACGCCCCGGCCTCCCGCTGTCCGCGCTGGCCGGCGAGCTACGCGATGCCAGCGGCCGACTCGACACGCTCGACACCGGCGATCCCGCGGCCAGCGCCCGGGCCGTGTTCTCCTGGTCCTATCGCCAGCTCAGCCCCGCTGCAGCCCGGATGTTCCGCCTGCTCGGCCTGCACCCAGGCCCCGATGTCACCGCCTTGGCCGCGGCCAGCCTGGCCGGGGTGCAGCCCGCTCACGCCCGGCAGGCGCTGGGCGAGCTCACCCGTGCCCATCTGGTCGGCGAACAGCACCCCGGCCGGTACGCCTTCCACGACCTGCTGCGCGCCTATGCCGCCGAGCAGGCCCGCTACACCGAGAGCGACACCGACCGGCGTGGGGCCATGGGCCGGGTGCTCGACTATTACCTGCACACCGCCGCCGGTGCCGCCCTCCTGCTGGTCCCATCCAAGGAGCCGGTGGTCCTCGCCCCGCCCAGGCCCGGCGCCACTGCCGGGCCGGTCGCCGACTCCGAGCACGCGCTGACCTGGTTCGATGCCGAGCACCAGGTCCTGCTCGCCGCCGTGACTCTCGCCGCTGGGTCCGGGTTCGATAGCCACGCCTGGCAGCTCCCCTGGGCCATAGAGCCCTTTCTGCAAGCCCGCGGGCACTGGCAGGAATGGGCCGCGGCCCAGCACACGGCGCTGGCCGCCGCGACGCGCCTGGGTGACACCGGCGCGCAGGCCCTATCCGGCCGCCTGCTGGCGAACGCCTGCTTCTACCTCGGCGACCACGATCAGGCTCGCCGCCACTACGCCAGCAGCCTCGCGCTGTACCAGCGGCTCGGCAACCCCCTCGGCCAGGCCAAAAGCCACCAGACTCTCGGCATGCTGGCCGAACGGCAGGGCCGCGACGCCGACGCGCTCGGGCACGCAGAGCAGGCCCTGCGCCTGTACCAGGCCATCGGCGACAAGATGTCCGAGGCCGAAGCGCTCAACAACGTGGGCTGGTGCCACGGCCTGCTGGGCGACTACCAGCAGGCCCGCGCCTTCTGCCGGCAGGCAGTCACCCTGTGCGGGGAAACCGGCAGCCGCAGGGCCGAGGGAAATGCGTGGGACAGCGCGGGATACGCCGAGCACCACCTGGGCAACTTCACCGAAGCCGCCGCCTGCTACCAGCGCGCGCTCAGCCTGCTCCGGGAATCCGGCGACCGCTTCGACGAAGCGGACACCCTCACCCGCCTCGGCGACACCCGCCACGCCGCCGGCCAGCCGGCCCAGGCCCGGCAGGCCTGGCAGCAGGCACTCGCCATCCTCGAGGATCTGCACCACCCCGACGCCGAACCGGTCCGAGCCAGGCTGACCAGCGCGGACGACCGCGCACACGCGAGCGCATGACGCAACAGCCATTCCCGGGCCAGCCGCTTGGCAGGCGCTGCAATCGGCGGCCGGATGACGGTGGCCCGGTTACCATGGGCGTCGCGGGGGCGGGATTCCTGGCTGGCGGGTGGGAGGATTGGGTGGAGTTCGGCCTGCTCGGTCCGCTGGTGGTGCGGGCCGGGGGTGTGCCGGTGGTGGTGTCGGCTAGTAAGCAGCGGGTGTTGCTGGCGGCGTTGTTGTTGCGGGCTAATCAGGTGGTGGCCGCGGCGGAGCTGGCTGAGGCGGTGTGGGAGGGCAGCCCGCCGGAGACCGCGCGGGTGACGCTGCAGAATTATGTGAAGCGGTTGCGCCAGCTGCTGGGCCCGGCTGGTTATGAGCGGATCGTGACCCGCCCGGCGGGGTATGTGATCGAGGTCGGGCCCGGGGAGCTGGATGTGGCCCGGTTCACCGAATTGCGGGCCGGCGGGCTGGCCGCAGCGCAGGACGGGGCGTGGGAGCGCGCGGTGGCCCAGCTGAGCGCGGCGCTGGGATTGTGGCGCGGGCAGCCGCTGGCCGATGTGCCCTCCCAGGTGCTGGCGGTGGCCGAGGTCCCGCGGCTGGCCGGGATGCGGCTGGACGCCGCCGAGGCACGGATCGACGCCGAGCTGCACCTGGGCCGCCACCACGAGGTGATCTCCGAGCTGCAGGCCCTGACCGCGGCCGAGCCGCTGCGCGAGCGGCTGCATGAGCTGCTGATGCTGGCGTTGTACCGGTGCGGGCAGCAAGCCGCGGCGCTGGCCGCCTACCGCCAGGCCCGCCGCCAGCTCACCGACAACCTCGGTATCGAGCCCGGGCCCGGGCTGCGCGAGCTGAACCACAAGATCCTGCACGCCGACCGGGCCCTGCTGCCCGCGCCCGCGCCGCGAGCGGCCAGCACCAGCCAGCCGCCGCCACGCCCGGCCACCAACAGCCGCGGTGGTGGCGGCGGCGGGGCGGCCGGGGCGCGGCCGCCGTCGATGCTGCCGGCCGCGGTGGCCGGGTTCGCGGGCCGGTCGGCGGAGCTGGCCGCGCTGTCGGCGATGCCCGCCCGTGCCGGCGCGCCGGTGCTGATCACCGCGATCGGCGGGACCGCCGGGGTCGGCAAGACCGCCCTGGCCGTGCACTGGGCCCGCCAGCACGCCGCCTGGTTCCCCGACGGCCAGCTCTACGCCAACCTGCGCGGCTTCGGCCCCGCCGACCCGCTGCCGCCCGCCGAAGCGCTGCGCGTCTTCCTCGACACCCTGGGTGTCCCGGCCACCCAGATCCCGGCCAGCCTGGAGGGCCGCCAGGCCCTGTACCGCAGCCGCCTGGCCGGCCAGAAAATCCTGATCCTGCTCGACAACGCCCGCGACCCAGCCCAGGTCCGCCCCCTGCTGCCCGCCTCCCCCACCGCCACCGTCGTCATCACCAGCCGCAACGACCTAGCCAGCCTCATCGTCGCCGACGGCGCCCACCCCATCACCCTCGACGTGCTCACCCACACCGAAGCACAGCAGATGCTCACCCACCGCCTGGGACCCCACCGCGTCACGGCCGAACCCGCCGCCGCCGCCGACCTGATCAACCTGTGCGCCCGGCTGCCGCTGGCCCTGGCCATCACCGCCGCCCGCGCCGCCGCCCACCCCACACTGCCCCTGACCGCCCTGGCCACCGAGCTACGCGACACCACCACCCGCCTGGACGCCCTGGCCACCACCCACACCCCCGGCGACGAAGCCACCGACGCCCGCGCCGTACTGTCCTGGTCCTACCAGCAACTCGCCCCCGCCACCGCCCGCATGTTCCGCCTGCTCGCCCTGCACCCCGGCCCCGACATCACCGCCCCCGCCGCGGCCAGCCTCACCGCCACCGACCCACCCCAAGCCACCCGCCAGCTCCGCGAACTCACCCGCGGCTGCCTGCTCACCGAACACACCCCCGGCCGCTACACCCTCCACGACCTGCTCCGCGCCTACGCCACCGAACAAACCCACACCACCGACAACCACCAAACCCGCCACCAAACCACCAAACGCATCCTCGACCATTACCTCCACACCGCCCACACCGCCGCCCAGCTCATGCAGCCGCATCGTGGCCTGCCGACGCTCGGCCCGGTCCGCCGCGGCGTCACGCCCGAGCGCCTCACAAATCATCAGCAGGCGCTGGCCTGGTTCGAGGCCGAACACCGGGTCCTGCTCTCCGCCGTCAGCCTGGCCGCCGACACCGGGCTCGACACCTGCGCCTGGCAGCTGCCCTGGGCCATGACCAGCTTCCTCGACTGGCGGGGCCACTGGCATGAATGGGCCGCTGTCGAGCGCACTGCCCTGGCCGCCGCCATCCGCCTCGGCGACAAGACCGCGGAGGCCATGGCCCGCCGTGGCACCGCCGCCGTCTGCGCCAGGCTCGGCGATCACGAACAGGCCCGCATCCATCTGGCCGAATGTCTCGGGCTGTACCGGCAGCTCGGCGATCGCGCCGGTGAGGCCCGCGTCCAGCAGGACCTCTCCGGCGAGGCCGAGCAGCAGGGCCTCTACGCTGACGCGCTCGGCCACGCTGAGCGCGCCCTGGCCCTGTTCCGGGCCACCGCCGATCGGGCCGGGGAGGCTAATGCCCTCAATTCGATCGGCTGGTGCCACGCCCAGCTCGGCAACCCCCGGCAGGCCCGGCCCTTCTGCCAGCAGGCCCTCAGCCTCTACCGTGAGCTGGGCAACCGCTACTGCGAGGCACACATCTGGGACAGTCTCGGCTATGCCGAGCACCAGCTCGGCCGCTTGGCCGACGCGGTCGACTGCTACCAGCACGCCCTCAGCCTCTTCCAGGAAGTCGGCGACCGCTTTGGCGAGGCCGAGATCCTCGCCCACCTCGGCGACACGCGCCAGGCCGCGGGCGACCAGCCAGCGGCGCAGGACGCCTGGCGTCGGGCACTGGCCATCCTCGACGACCTGCACCACCCCGACGCCGACCAGGTCCGCGCCCGGCTCACCAGCCCGGACGGCCGGCCCGGCCCCGAGCCCGCCGTGGCCTAGGAGGACCGGTGGAATTCGGCCTGCTGGGCCCGTTGCTGGTGCGGTCGAGAGATACACCGATTCAGGTGTCGGCCGGCAAGCAGCGGGTGATGCTGGCGCTGTTGCTGCTGCATGCCAACCAAGTTGTCGCCGCCGATGACCTGGCCTCGGCGATATGGCCGGACAGCCCGCCCAAGACCGCACGGGTGACGATGCAGAACTACGTCATGCGGCTGCGGCACACGCTGGGGCCGGCCGGGTACGAGCGGATCGTCAGCCGCCCGTCCGGGTACCTGATAGAGGTTCAGCGCGGAGAACTGGACGTCGCCCAGTTCATTGAGCTGCAGCGCGCAGGGCTGGCCGCGGCCCGGGCCCGGGCCTGGGAGGACGCATCGGGCCAGCTTGCCGCGGCGCTGAGGCTATGGCGAGGCCAGCCCCTGGCCGATGTGCCATCCCCGCTGCTGGCGGCGGAGGTGCCACGGCTGGCCGAGATGCGGCTCGTGGCCCTGGAAACCCGCATCGACGCCGACCTTCACCTTTCCCGCCATCACGAGGTGATCCCGGAGCTGGCCGCCCTGGCCACGGCGGAGCCGCTACGTGAGCGGGTACACGAACTGCTGATGCTGGCCTTGTACCGTTCCGGGCAGCAGGCCGCCGCGCTGGCCGTCTACCGGCACGCCCGCCGCCAGCTCGTCGACCAGCGCGGCATCGAGCCCGGCCCCGCTCTGCGTGAGCTCAACCAGCGCATCCTGCAATCAGATCCGACCCTGCCGATCCGGTCGCGGGCAGGCGGCGGCGCACGCCAGGACGGCGGCCCATCCGGGGACGGCGAGAGCAAACCGGGCCCGTCGATGCTGCCACCCGGCGTGGCCGGCTTCACCGGCCGGGAGGACGAACTGCGCGCGCTGTCGGCGATGCTGCCCGGTGCAGCGCCCGGCCCAGTGCTCATCACCGCGGTCGGCGGAACCGCCGGGGTGGGCAAGACCGCGCTGGCCGTGCAGTGGGCCCGCGAGCATGCTGGCGAATTCCCCGGCGGGCAGCTTTACGTCAACCTGCGCGGCTTCGGACCCGCCGACCCGCTGTCGTCCAGCGAAGCACTGCGCATTTTCCTTGACGCCCTGGCCGTACCCTTTGCCGCCCGGGCGGCCACGCTCGATGGGCTTGTGGCCTTGTACCGCAGCCGGCTGGCCGGCACCAGGACCCTGATCTTGCTGGACAACGCCCTCGATCCGGATCAGGTCCGTCCGCTGCTGCCTGGCTCGCCTGGCTGCATGGTCGTCGTCACCAGCCGCAACGAGCTCACCGGCCTGATCGCGGCCGAAGGCGCCCAGACGATCACCCTGGACGTGCTCACCACGGGGGCGGCCCGTCAGCTTCTGACCCGGCGTCTGGGGCCGGCCCGAGTCGCCGCCGAGCGCGCCGCCGCCACCGAGCTGATCAGCCTGTGCGCCCGGCTGCCGCTGGCCTTGGCCATCGTCGCCGCCAGCGCCACCGCCCGCCCCCGCTCCCCGCTCGCGGCGCAGGCCGCCGAGCTGCGCGATGCCCGGAGCCGGCTCGACGCTCTCGGCACCCGGGAAGACAGTACGGATGTCCGCGCGGTGTTCTCCTGGTCGTATCACCAGCTCAGCCCGGGGGCGGCACGGATGTTCCGGATGCTGGGCCTGCATGCCGGCCCGGAGGTCACCGCCCCGGCGGCGGCCAGCCTGGCCGCGATCGGGCTGCCCGAGACCCGCGCGGCACTGCGCGAGCTGAGCCGCGCCCACATGCTCACCGAGCTGCGGCCAGGCCGGTACGCCTTCCATGACCTGCTCCGCGCCTATGCTGTCGAACAAGCCAGGATCTGGGATGGCCAGGCCGAGCGGGACGCCGCGGTCAGCCGGGTTCTGCTGCATTACCTGCACGCCGCACACGCCGCAGCGCTGCTGCTCAATCCGCGACGTGATCCGATCATCCCGGAGCCGCTGGCCCCGGGCGTCAATCCCGAGCATCTCACCGGCTACCAGCAGGCGCTGGCCTGGTTCGAGGCCGAACACCGGGTCTTGCTCGCCTCGGTCCGGCGGGCAGCCCAGGAGCGGCTGGACCGCCTGGCCTGGCAGCTCGCCTGGACTATGCAGGACTTTCTGGACCGGCGCGGGCACTGGGATGACTGGGCCGGCGCCGGGCGCACCGCACTCGACGCCGCGGTGCGCCTCGGTGACGCGGCCGGGCAGGCCGTAGCCCACCGCCTGACCGCCGCCGCCTGCCACCGGCTGGCCGAATACCAGCAGGCCCGCGTCCACCTGATGACGGCTCTCAGCCTGTACCAGCAGCTCGGCGACCGGCTCGGTGAGGCCCGCATCTACCAGTCACTCAGCATCATCAGCGACCGCGAGGGCCACCTCGCCGACGCGCTCGGTCACGACAAGCAAGCGCTGCGCCTGTTCCGGGCGATCGGCCACCGGTCCGGGCAGGCCTATGCCCTCAACAGCATTGGGTGGGGCCTCATTCTGCTCGGCGACCCGGAGCAGGGCCGTGTGTCTTGCCGGGAAAGCCTGGCCCTGCACCGCGAACTGCGTGACCGGGCCGGGGAAGCAAATGCCTGGGACAGCCTGGGCTACGCCGAGCACCAGCTCAACTGCTTCACCCGGGCCACCGACTGCTACCAGCAGGCGCTCATGCTGTTCCGGGAGCTCGGCGACCGCTACCAGCAAGCAGACACCCTGCAGCACCTGGCCGACACCTGCCGGTCTTCTGGTGACCTGACCGGAGCCCGGCGTGCCTGGCAGCAGGCGCTGGCCATTCTCGACGACCTGCACCACCCCGACGCCGACCAGGTCCGCGCCCGGCTGGCCGGCGCGCCCCGGCCGGCTGCGGGTCCAGAGGCCGCCGGGTAGACCGGGCCCGATGGGGCCGGACAGGCCTTGCGGCGCTGCGGTGCCGTTCACCATCCAGTGCCGGGCCCCCGTTCCGGCACCGGACGCGCCGGCGGCCAGCCCTCCTGGCCATGTCCCGCGGCGTGCCGCGCGACGTGCTGTGGGCCGTACTGCGCGCCGCCTCGGTCGCCGAGCTTGCGGATCGCCCTGCTCGTTGCCCGGCGCGCCCTCACCGACAACGCCACCCGGGACAGGGAGATGAGGAAGAACGCTGGAATCGTGAACGCGTACCTCAGCTGCCACTGCCCGCTAGCCACCGCGATCACGGCCACCGCCACCAGGGCCACCATGAGCACGATGCTGCCCACCATGAGGACGGTAGCCCTCCTGCGCATCCTGGACAGTGCCGCGATCCTGGCCCCGGTGTCGGGGACCGACGCCGGCGGCGCGGCCGGCGCGGGCTGGGCCGGCGCCGATCCGGCCGCCGAGAATCCTCCGACCGGTATTGGTATGCCGGCCGCGATCTGCATGTCACGGACGCTCGCCTCGCGCGTGCGCGCCGTCAGCAGCGCGAACCCGCCGGTGACCGCGGCCACAAACGCGAGGACGACCGCCAGCACGATCATTCCGATGGCGAGCCCGCTGGTCTGGTCGCTGTATCCACCGCCACTCATCGACGTCAGCGCCTGGGCCACGTAGCCGAGCTCCAGTACCCACGCGACGGCGAACAGCATCCCGACGGCGACCTTGACCGCCCCCCGGTCGACCCGGTCCCGGTACCCCGGTGGCGCGGTCACCGGGTTAGCAGCGGCACGAACGGCCCGCGACCGCTGGCGCCATACGATCAGCGCGACGGCCTGGGCCGCGGCAAAGACAGCGATAACCGCCAAGTCGATCTTGGCATGATCGACGTTGACCGCTCCGTTGGAGCTGGCGGCCGGCCCCTCGGTGGTAAGCATCAGGAAGCCGGGCACGAGCGCCCCGAGCAGGTGGACGGCAATGGCCGCCCACCTGGCCAGGCCCCTGCTGGCCCGCCTGGCCTCCGCGCTGTGGGTATGACTGTCCAAGTACACGGGCACCTCCTGCATCATTGGCCTCCAGCGCAGGGCGGTTACAGCTCTCCGCAAGCAGCCTCATAGACCGACATGTCGAGTTTTCTGAGCGGCAGTAGCATTCCCGTAGCACGGAAGTAGCAAGGCCGA
>Ga0335075_10015152_pt1 | contig 11558 bp, 9 predicted proteins | sample Lox_Sample_24_FD_206723 | JGI IMG/M metagenome (GOLD analysis project Ga0335075, IMG submission 206723) | Soil microbial communities from Loxahatchee National Wildlife Refuge, Florida, United States - Lox_Sample_2.4 | ecosystem: Environmental > Terrestrial > Soil > Wetlands | place: USA: Florida...
GACCGGCTTGCCGCCGGGCGGCGCGAATCCCCCGGGACACACATACCACCCATCGTCCTGATTGATGTACCGGTAGCCGAGCTTTGCGAGACCGCTCGAGACCATTGCTCGCGCCACCGCCTCGTCCTTTGCGGCGCTCGCGTTGCCCCTGAAACTGCTCCAGCTGCTCCAGCCGAGCACTGGCGTCATGCCGATGTGCATCGGGTTGGGCTGCAGGGCCTGCGATGGGCGGGCACCGAGAGTCATCGAAGCGGCGATCAGAAACGCGAGGATGGTGCGGAATGACATTGCCTGTCTCATTGCGAAAGGGGCGAGGACCAATGGGCATCACGGAATTGCCAGTGTCGCGATGCCGCCAGGGCAGGCAGCGCGATCGAGCGATGACGATTGAATCTCATGCGGCTTCCCTTGGAGCAAGGCTTCGAGATGGCCTTTTGGACCGGGAATGCTGACGGCGGGCATCATACGCGCCCGCCTCCACGACCACATCAAGGCAGAGAGCTGGTCTCGCTCAGCGATAACCCCCTGGTCTCGGGCGCGCTGCGCGCTGCCACCAGCCAGCCGACCAGGCAGAGGCCGGCCATCGCCGCGATGAGCGGGCGGGTGCCGAAGCGGACGATGGCCACGGGGACGAGAAAGGTGCCGATCGCGGCGCTCACGCGGCTCACCGAGGTCGCGATCCCGAGACCCGTCGCGCGGACCTCCGTGGGGAAGAGCTCGGCCGGGTAGATCCACTGCAGCACACTGCTTGCTGCGCTGAATAGCGCGAAGAGGCCGAAGAGCAGCGCCACGAAGCCCACGGGGCATCCCTCGGGTAAGGCGCCGAGGAGCGCGAGAGCGATTCCGGTCACCAGGAAGGGGACGGTGAGCAGGGGACGGCGGCCCATCCGATCGACCAGCCACATCGCCGGAATGACGCCGGCCGTAAAAATCACGCTGATCAGGGCGGCGCCGAGAGCCGGGTTCGGCACGTGGAACGCGCGCAACAGCTCGGGCGCATAGGTATAGATCGCGAATGTCGGCACGACCTGGCAGGACCAGAACACGCACACGAACACCAGGCGCCGCAGGTAGCGCGCCTCGAGCAGGCTCTTCGGGGCCGTCGTCGGCATATCGGCGGATTCCAGGCGATAGCCAGCGCCGAGGTGCTTCTCAACGATGGCGGCCGCCTCCTGGAGGCGACCCTTGGAAGCCAGCCATCTCGGGGATTCCGGAGTGCCGAGCCTGAGCGCGACGACGACCGCGGCAGGTATGGCGCTCGAAGCCAGCATCCAGCGCCAGTCGAGCCCGCTCCAGGTGGACATCGCGTAGCCGCCAAGGAACGAGACGGTGTAACCGAGCCACCAGGCGCCGATCATCGCGGCAAGCAGCATGCCGCGCCGGCCGCGCGGCGCGAACTCGCAGAGGAGGGCGCTCGCGATGGGATAGTCGGCGCCGACGGCGACCCCGAGGAGGAATCGCAATCCAAACAGCTCCCAGGGGACCCGGACCCAGAACTGCGCCGCCGATGCGACGACCAGCGCCGCCAGGTCGATCGTATACATGACCTGCCGGCCCAGCCGGTCGGTGAGATAGCCGAACAGGGTGCCGCCGACGACCATCCCGAGGAGCGATGCGGCCGCAATGAGACCCTGCCAGCCCGATCCCAGGTGCAGACTGACGGCGAGCGAGGGGAGCGCGATGGCGATGATTCCGAGCACGTAGCCGTCGCAAAACGGCCCGCCGCAACTGTAGGTGAGCAATCGCGTATGAAAGGGGCGGTAGCCCGCATCGTCGATCGCGGACGGTGACCGTGAGCCCGCCTCAGTACGCTCGCCGCCCGCTGACATGTCTCGGTTACCTCACCTGGTACCGGCAATGTACATAGGTGTCCATAAAGTTGACAACTACGTACAGATGCGCGATGTTACAGCCAATATGGGGAAGCGGACGAGCGCAGGCGCGGTAGCGGCCTCCGGCTCGCTCGAACTGTGGCTGCATGCGGCTTACGAGCTCCTCCTCGAATCGGGGGTGGAGGCGGTGCGCATCATGCCCCTTGCCAAGCGCCTGCGGCTCGCGCGAACGAGCTTTTATTGGTTCTTCGACGATCGCGAGTCGCTGCTCGCCGCGCTGCTCGAGCGCTGGAGAACCAAGAACACCGGCAACCTGATCCGTCAGGCGGAGTCCTACGCCGAGAGCCTTCCGGAAGCAGTCCTCAACGTATTCGACTGCTGGTTCGACGATCGGCTGTTCGACTCGCGCCTGGAATTCGCCGTGCGCAGCTGGGCGCAGCAATCGGACCGCGTTGCCGGCGAGGTGATTGCCGCGGATGCGGATCGTCTGCGGGCTCTGACCGGGATGTTCACGCGCTTCCAGTGCGATCGCCTGGAAGCTGATGTACGCGCGCGCACGGTCTACCTGACCCAGCTCGGCTACATCTCGCAGAAGGCGCCGGAAGAGCAGGCGGTCCGCATGCGGCGCATCGGCAAGTACATCGAGATATTCGCGGGAATCGCCGCCGAGCCACGCGAGCTCGATCGATTCTTCGCCAGACAAGGCTACCGGCCCAGGCGATAACCATGATCGGGGGTACGATGAAAAAGAGCAGCGATCCCTTGAACCGCGCCAGCCCGCGGAGCGCCGTGCGCACGATCCTTCGCAGATGTCGGCCGATTACCGCCGTCACCTCGATCAACACCATCCTTCTCGGGTCGATGGTCGCGTACGGGCAGAGCGCTACCGCCCCGGCGAGCCCGACCGCCTCACCCGCCCCGATTTCCGAGCTCAAGGAGATCGTCGTCACGGCCCAGCGCCGCAAACAGACGGTTCAGGATGTTCCGTACAATATCAGCGTCATCGATCCGAGGCAGATCGAGCAGTCCGGCGCGACGACCCTGAACGACCTCACCCGGGACGTTCCCGGCCTGGTCACGGTCGATACGGGTCCCGGCTCCCGTGGCGGCATGAACAACCTGACGCTGAGAGGGCTGCGGACGGACAGCCCAGGCGGTGGACAGAGCGTCGCCGAGATTCCGGGAGAGAGCGTGAGCCCGGTATCGACGTATTTCGGTGAGACGCCGGTATTCTTTGCGATGCCCCTTTACGACGTGCAACGGGTCGAAGTGTTGCGCGGTCCGCAGGGAACGCTGTATGGCTCGGGCTCGCAGGCCGGCACCATCCGCATCATCCCGAATCCTCCGGAATTCGATCACTTCTCCGGCGAGGTCGAGGGTACCGCCAGCGATACCGACCACGCGAGCAGCTCGATCGATAACCTCAACCGGGATATCGAAGGCTACCTCAACATTCCGCTCGCCGCTCGTCTCGCGCTGCGCATTGACGCCGGGCGTGAGCATGACGGCGGATTCATCAACAACGTCGACCTCTTCGAGCGGGAGGGTCCGGCACTGCTCGCGACACCGACGCCGAGCGAGCCCGGGGTCCTCACCAGCGGTCCGGTGATCGCGCCGGAGCAAAGGGACACGAACACGACCGATCAGTGGTTCGCCCGCAGCGCGCTGCGATGGCAGCCGACGGACGCCGTCGAGCTGCAGCTCAACTACGTGCACCAGTTCATCAAATCGGCCAACGGCCAATATTCGGATCCCGGCTACTCCGGCGGGGTGCTCAATCTGACGACGGCGAGCCCCGTACCGCCGTCCGCCTCGAATCCCGCGGCGTGGCCCAACTCATCCTTCACCCTGAATCCAACCGGTCCCTATGATTCCACGGCATTCACGCTCTCACCGTACAACGACAAGATCGATCTGGGGAGCGCGGTGGCCACGGTGGACTTCGGCTTTGCGTCGTTGACGTCGGCCTCCTCCTACTACACCCACGACAGCTTCGCGGCCGCGGACTATACCCCGGCGTTTTTCAGCAACGCCGGATTCAATTTCAACGTCTATCCTCCGTACAACTTCTATCCAAGGATGCTGCCGATCACCGAGGTGCCGACCAACGATCATTCGTTCATCCAGGAGCTGCGACTGGTATCCGATGGCCGCAACCGGTTCGACTACGTGGTTGGCGGGTATTACCAGCGGGAGGGCGGGTCCGTACAGTTCCATCAGTACATCCCGGGACTCATCGAGTATCTCGACTACAGCGGACAGCCCAACCCCGCGTCCTCGGACCAGGACTGGCATTACCTGCGCGACACGACCTTCAAGGATCTCGCCGGCTTTGGCGAGCTCACCTGGCACATCACCCGAAAGTGGCAGCTTACGGCCGGGCTGCGCGTCTTTCATCAGACTTTCGACACCCAGTCGTCGAGCCACTTCTTCATCTGCGGCTCGATCTGCTCCGCCGACCTGACCAATCCCGAAGGCTACAGCGCGTCCCTGTCGTCGTTCGGAACGACCCGTGTCGTGAAAAAAGTCAATACCGCGTACGACTTCTCGCCCAACTTCAAGGTGTACGCGACGTACTCCGAAGGCTTCAGGCGCGGCGGCGCGAACGCGCTGCCGCTCGCCGGCATCTATGCGACCCTCCCGACCTATCAGACATTCTCTCCGGACTTCGCGAAGAACTACGAGGTCGGTATCAAGGGCAGGTCGCCCGATCACCGCTTGCAGTATTCCGCCGATATCTATCGGATCGACGTCACCAGCTTCCAGTTCGACGGCGAGGACTTCAGCTATTTCCCTGCGACCTACAACGGTAAAGGCTCCCGGTCGCAGGGCGGCGAGCTCGCGGTGACTGCTTCACTGACTCAGAATACGCAGGCGACGTTCAGCTACGGCTACACGCAGGCGAAGGTCACCCAGACGTTCGAGCTGCTCGACTACCCGACCTATTCCACGATTCCCTCTCTGGGCGGGACGGGAGCGACGGCGCCGCTCTTCAATGGCCCGATCACCGCCGGAACGAGGCTGCCGGGAGTCCCCCTGACCACGGTGTCCTTCGGTCTGGATCATACGGTTCCCTTACCCATGATAGGGTCGGGCGGGGGAGCGCTTCAGCTTCACGTGGACGGCGCCTATCGCAGCGCGACGAGCGCGACCATACTCGCATCGACGCCGTTCAACTGGACGATTCCGTCGAGTTTTTCCGGCGATGCCCGCGCGACCCTCATCACGGGCGGCCCGGTGTCCTACTCGCTGTTCGTGAATAACTTCACCGACTGTCTCTGTTATTCCGGCGGCCAGAACATTCAGTCCTACGCGAACTACTCGCGCGACCGGTACATAGCGCGGCCGCGCACCATCGGGATCACCCTGCGGTACGATTTCTAAGGGCCGGCCCGCAATCTGGAGGTTGACATGCGCCTGCGCGCCTCTCTATTCGCCATGCTGTTCGCGGTCGGGGCTGAGCTTCTGGCCTTCCCGGGCTTCGCCAGGGTGGAGGTCATCGATCCGCACGCCCTGTATCCGGAAGGTCCGCTGTGGTGGCACGGGAAGCTCTACTACGTCGAGTACGCGGGCAACGGCATCAAGGTCTGGGACGGCAAGAGCTTCAGCTACTTCTGGAAGAAGATGCACTGCGGGCCCAATGGCCTGGTCACCTTCGGGCACGACGACCTCCTCGTGGTCTGCTACGACGGCAACTACCTGGTCGAGCTCGATCGGAACGGCAAGGAAGTCCGCACGATCTCCAGGGACGACCGTGGCGCGTCCTTTCTCGGCCCGAACGATCTGACGTCCGACGGACACGGCGGCGTCTACTTCTCCGCGTCCGGCGTGTACGACGTCAAAGCCCCCATCGAAGGCAAGGTGCTGCACGTTTCGGCGGACGGCAATTCGGTATCGGTAGTCGCCGACACCATCGACTATTCCAACGGCCTGACTCTGTCCAAGGACGGGCGTGAGCTGCTGGTGGCCGAGATGCTCGCCGACCGGATTCTGACATTCCCGGTGGAGCAGGGCGGCGCGCTCGGCCCGAGGCGTGTGTGGGCGCGCCTGCAGGACCTGGCGCCGCCCACTCCTCACGAGGATGCGTACAACGGCCCGGATGGGGTCAAACTGGGCCCTGACGGAAACTACTACATCGCGCAGAACGGCTCCGGACGCGTGCTGGTTGTCAGTCCTCAGAAAAAACTCGTCAGGATCATCAAGGTCGGGACACGAAACGTCACCAATATCGCATTCGGTCCACCGGACAAAGGGCTCGTCGTGTACGTCACGGGTACGTTCAATCAGTGGGTTGCCCCGTATCCAGGCGCGGTGTATCGCTGGACTCCGTGAGGTCGCCGCTGTGAGCTACGGTGAACGGGATCGCGGCATCCGGATCGTCACGGCCCGGGAGCGCCACGTTGGGTATGGCATGGGGCTCGGGATCATGCTGCTCGATGACGTCTATCCCGGCTTTCCGGGCGACGTACGTAACCCCAGCGCGTATCCGTTTCCCATCCAGTACGACATCGTCGAGGGCGTAGATATCGACCGTCTGGTGCATCACCAGGACAAGACACCGTGCCGCGCACCCATCATGGCTGCGGCAAAGCGCCTGGAGCGGATGGGATGCCGGGCAATTGCCGCGGAGTGCGGCTATTTTGCCTGGTTCCAGAAGGAAGTGGCGGCTGCCGTCTCGGTGCCGGTCTTCATGTCGAGCCTGCTGCAGGTGCCATTGGCGCAGCAGGCCGTGGGTACCGATCGGCTGGTCGGCATCGTGTGCGGCACGCGATGCAATCTCAAGCCCGAGCACCTCATCGCCTGCGGTGTCGATCCCGACAGCAACATCGTGGTCGCCGGAGCGATGGACGACTACAGTTGCCCGCAGTTCGACAATCTATGGAACGCCAGGGTCCGACCGGAGATTCCGACGGCGGATTACGACCGCTCGGAGGCCGATTTCGTGGCGATGTGCCGGGACTTCACGCGCCGGCATCCAGGCATGCGCGCGCTCGTATTCGAATGCACCGGATTTCAGCCTTTCGCCCGGGCCGTACAGCGCGACCTGGGACTACCGGTCTTCAGCTGGTCCACGCTGCTCGATTTCGCCTACACGGTGGTCGTGCATCGCGATTTCTACGGTCACGTGTGACTCCAGCCGTCCGCGGGCTCCAGTGCCCGTAGGGCCTCGATCAGCGGTGCGAGTTGTGCCTCGTAGTTACGCCATTTGCCGACGGATGAGGCGTAAACCGGACGGCGCACCTGAGTCGCGCTCGCAGTAGTCACCGTCCGCGCATGAGCATGGAAGCTCGAAATCCGTTGCTCCCATGCGATACCGCAGTGCTCCGTCATCCGACGGGCGGTTTCCTCGAACCGCAGCACCAGGTCTTCGTATCGCACCACCAGCAGCCGCTCGCCGAGGGCCGCCTGCCAGTGTCGGATCAGCCGATGCCAGGCGGCGTAATAGGCGGCGAGCTCCGGGAGCGTGTAGGAAAATGGATAGGCGCCCGTGAAAAGTGCCCGGTACATCGCAAAGCAGCTGTCCACGGGATCCCGGCTGACGGCGATGAACCGGGCACGCGGCAGCGCGCGGCCGATGAGGCCCGCATACAGATAGTTGGTCGGCTGCTTGTCGACGAAATGACGGGTGCTGCCGGTCTGGGGACGGGTTGCGTCCAGATAGCTGCGGCCGAGCTTTTCGGGCTCGAGCTGCAGGGACAGCTCGGCGAGCTCCGATTTCCCGACCGGCCGGCCGCAGAGCGCCTTCACCGCGTTGATGACTGCCAGCGGGAATGCCTGCAGCTCGCCGGCACCGAAGACCTCGCTGTGACTCGACAGGATCTGCTCGACCAGCGTAGTCCCCGTGCGCGGCAAGCCGATCACGAAGATGGATTCGTCGCTGTCGAATCCGCCGGCGCCGGTGACGGCCTCCCTGGTGTGCCGCTCGATGATTCGATCGATCGCCGCCGTGTCGTCCCGCACATCGTAGGTGAACAATGCCCGCTGCGCATCGGCCCCGCGCTTGAAGTAGTGAAATGCCCGGCCGTAGTCGCCGATGTCGTCCAACTCCTTGCCGAGGGCGTAACAGACGAGAATCCGGTCGCCGACGTGCCGCACATGCCTGTCGAGTGCGGCGATCATCTCGCCGACGTGGTTCCTTTCACGGCTCTGCGTCCGCAGATCCGAGCGAGTGTAGTAGGCGTATGCGTTCGAAGGCTGTTTGGCTATGACCGCATCCAGCGTCGCCTCGGCGTCGGCGAGATCACCGGTCATGCGCTGGACGGCGGCGAGGTTATAATGGTAGCGACTGTCGTTCGGGGACTGCCTGACTGCGGCGAGGAAAAAGGGCAGGGCTCGGGACGGCTCGTCGCAGAGCGTGAACAGGGTTCCCAGGGCATCGTTCCAGTCGGCACGGCCGAGCGTCGCGTCCGCCAGTGAGGTGGCAACACCAAGCGCCTCACTGCGCTCTCCGTTTGCAATCAGGTACTGGCCCTGCTGCAATCTGAGGCCGACATCGTTGGGTTCGATTGCGAGGGCACGGCCGATGCAGGTCAGCGCCTCGACCAGTCGGCCGCGCTTCGCTGCGACCAGGCTGAGCAGATGCCATGCTCGATGGTCGGTCGCGTTCGCCGCGATCAGCGATTGAGCTACTGTTGCAGCCTCGTCCAATCTGCCGGCCCCGAGATGCGACCAGGCGGTGTCGAGTCCGCCGGCGACGGTGGAGTTCTTCATGGCCGGATCAGTCTAGCGGGCCGGGGGCCTCCTGCTCCACCCATGGAACCGCGCGAAGTCTCCGGCATCCCATGCCGCGCGCAGTCCGGGCGCACTCAAGTCCCAGTCCGGGCGGATTTCGCGTGTCACCGCACGCAGGTCGTGCCACAAGTCGACGACCGAAGGACGCCCCCAGAACCAGTAGCCGTTGTAGATGCTGTGGATCACCAGGCCCGGCTTGAGCACGAGTGTGTGCGGAATCATCGGGTCATTGTCAGGATCGGTGTATTCCCGGATATCCAGATCCTTCTGCACCATTCGCTCAGGGTCCGACAGGAACGGCCAGCTCGCACCGACCGAGGCGCGGAATTCCTGCAGCGTATGGTGATCGTCGGTGGCGATCGTGACGATCCGGGTGTAGGCAACGGCGATCTTGGGGTAGAAGGCGGCGAGCTCCAGGTGCTGCTGGTGCTCCTTGGGGCAGTAGTGACCGCGCGCCAGCGTGAGGATCAGCGGGTCATCGCCCTGCAAGCCGCTCAGTCTGCAGCGGGTGTTCGTATGATCGGGCAGCTCGTAATCGGGAAAAGTGCCTCCGGGCACGATGTCTGGACGCATGGTTGGCCTCCGAAGCGGTAATTCCTCATCCCTCCCCAGGGTGGCACGCGCGCACCACCGCGGCGACCCGCTGATCGTGCCGTTGACAAGCACCGCTCAAAGGAGTATCACAATCGCTTTCAGTTGGTTACAATTAATTACAATAGGCATGAGGTGCCGCCCATGCAAATCGATACCGACAGGCTCAATGCATTCCTCGGCCGTTTTGTTGGCGATCTGGGTGCTGCCGTTCACGCGGGGATGGTCGTCATCGGCGAGCAGCTCGGCTTGTACAAGGCGCTGGCCGACGGCCCCATGAGCGCCTCGGCGCTGGCGACGCGTACCAACACTGATCCACGCTACGTCCGCGAATGGCTCAGCTCGCAGGCCGCAGGCGGCTACGTCACGTACGATGCGGACACTGATAAATTCAGCCTGACGGCAGAGCAGGCTTTCACGCTTGCCGACGAAAACAGCCCGGCATATCTGCCCGGGGCCTTCCAACTGGCCCTGGGGTCGCTGAAAGCGGTGCCGCGGATCACGGAGGCCTTTCGCAGTGGGGCCGGAATGGGATGGGGCGAGCACGACACCGATGTATTTCATGGCTGCGAGAAATTCTTCCGGCCAGGTTATGCCGCCAATCTGGTCTCCTCGTGGATTCCGGCCCTGGAGGGGGTTGAGGAGAAATTGCGGAAGGGGGCGCGGGTGGCGGACGTCGGCTGCGGCAAGGGTGCCTCGACGATCCTCATGGCGCAGTCATTTCCGCAGTCACACTTCTTCGGCTTCGACTATCACGTCGCCTCGATCGACGGGGCTCGTGAAGCGGCCAAGAGAGCCGGCGTCGATCGCAGGACGTCGTTTCAGGTCGCAAAGGCGAAGGAATACTCCGGCGGCCCCTACGACTTCGTGACGCTGTTCGACTGCCTGCACGACATGGGCGACCCGGTGGGTGCGGCGCGGCACGTGCGTGAAACGCTGGCCGGCGATGGCACGTGGATGATCGTCGAGCCGTTCGCGCAGGACACGCTCGAGGGCAATCTGAATCCGGTCGGGCGCGTCTATTACTCCTTTTCGACGTTGCTCTGTACGCCGTGCTCCCGCTCGCAAGAGGTGGGATTGTGCCTCGGCGCGCAAGCGGGTGAAGCCCGCATGCGCGATGTGGTCACGTCGGCCGGGTTCGGCAGATTCAGACGTGCAGCCGAAACGCCGTTCAATCTGATCTACGAAGCGCGGCCATGAGGGCCTGAACCCCGGCGCGCGTCAGCGCAGCGGAACGCGCGTGATTCGGGTCGAATCCATGGTAGCCGTGCACGCGGCGCCCTTGTGACAGACCAGGGTGCGCCAGCACTTCTTCGCGGCATCCTGGACAAAGTCGCCGATCATTTCCGGATCGGTGACGTCGTCACCCGGAAAACTGCCGCCGCCGCGCACGAAGATGCCTTCGACCTCGAGCGTCTTCGAATTGAACACCGGGCTGCCCGAATTGCCATGGAAGCAGTCGAGATCGGCAGAAAAATATGATGGGTCGGTGTTGTTCGATACCTTCCGGTCGAGCGAGAATTTCGCCGGGAGTCCCCTCGGATAACCGATCATGAAGACGGCCGCGTGATCGGCGAGCTTGCCAGTCCTGCGGTATTTCAACGCCGGACGATGCTTCACCGGCCGGGAAAAATGCAGAACCGCATAGTCATCGGTGCGACCGCCGTTCGGGTTGAATACCAGGCTCGAAATCCTGTCGCATTCGTAAACGGATGATCGGCTCAGAGCCAACGGAGCCTGTCCGCCGGGGTGCATGTAGCGGTCGAAGACGATGAAGTAGCTTTTGCAGAAGTCCCCGACCTGCGAGGGACTGACGCAATGACCGGCCGTGACCCCCGAGTCGGGCGCGACCAAAAAGCCGGAGCAGCGTGTCGGAACGGCCGTTTGCTCACCGAATCGCTGCTCGGGGCAGAGGCCGAGAGCTTTCTGCAGCGTATCGTGTCTGGCGAACCGGTAGTGCCCGTCAGCGGTTGGCACCAGATCCTTCTTGAGAACGAACGTGAAAACCGACCTGGCGAGTGACCTCATCGCGGGATTGGAGATCTGGTCGTAGTCGACGCGGTGATCGGTCCCGAAGACCATCGCGCGAGCGGGCACGGACGTTGCGAATACAAGGATGGCGCCGAGAATGAGGAGTTGATTCCTACCCATGGTGTCCTGCGATCCTCGAACTGGGCTGCGACGATCGGCCATGATACGCTGCGATGCGGAATCAGGCTGAGGGGTTTACGATGAAGGGCATGAAGAGGCAGAGCATCGTTCTCGCGGTCGCAACGCCTCTGCTCGCATGGATGTGCTCTCCGCCGGTGAACGCCCGAGCCCATCCGACGGTCGGTGGATCGCTCCCAGCCGGCGCGTACCTCGGAAAGTGGGACTTGACGGTAAGCACTCCGACACAGGAGC
>Ga0335075_10015155_pt1 | contig 11557 bp, 21 predicted proteins | sample Lox_Sample_24_FD_206723 | JGI IMG/M metagenome (GOLD analysis project Ga0335075, IMG submission 206723) | Soil microbial communities from Loxahatchee National Wildlife Refuge, Florida, United States - Lox_Sample_2.4 | ecosystem: Environmental > Terrestrial > Soil > Wetlands | place: USA...
GGGCACAGTCTGCCGCCCGGTACAAGTCTAAATATTGAGAATTACATGGCTACGTCTCGGACGGCAATCAGGGGGTGGGTCGAGTCTTTCCAAGGGCTTGGCAGTATTCGACTGTAGGAAGCTCGGTCTAATCTGAACTTGGTCGAACGATACCTGCCCAAGAATGAGAGAGTTGTATGAAGCCGCCAGAAGAAATCGCCGGCCCGATTCGGGTCTGTGCATCGTGAGGACACCCGAATGGCTAAAGGTGGCCGGTCTAGTAGCAATCCTTGCGTGCCTGCCTGCTGTGACATGCCCCGTCCTGGTGTGGGAGTACGGACATGTCAGATCATCTCAAGCATCCCCAAGTGACGGGGCAAGCTATCGTGTACGTCGAGGCAATGCCTCCAATCAACATCAGGACAGTCAGCGCAGAGATCAAACTCCTATACAAGCGGTTTCGATCGAGCATAGCCAAGCCACTCGCGAGACCGGCAGTGACAAGCGCATTGATGACGACGCTCCCTGGTATGTTCATCCAGACTGGTGGGTTGCCATCTTCACGGCGGCTCTGTTCGCGGCAACCACCGGCCTGTGGGTATTTACAGCGTTGATGTGGTGCGCAACACGGAGAGCCGTGCGTGATGCTCGACTTTCCGTTAGGGCGGCGATTAAGGCAGCCGGCGCAGCCGAGCGACACGCTAAAGTTGCCGAAAGAACGTTGACTGAACATCAGCGACCATGGATATTTCGAGACATAGTTAGCGTGAAATGGAGAGATCGACCTGGACCAGAGCATCACGTGAACGATTGGTGGGTCTCCCTGAAATGGCGGAACGTAGGCCGAGGCCCCGCTATGGTACGACAATTCCAGTTTGCAATTACAGACATGGACGACCTTTCACCGACCCCGGATTATAGGAAATGTGATCATTTGGGGGTGGTCCCTTCGCTACCCGAAGGTGCCGACTTCGAGACCCAGCAAGTTGGCCCTTCGAGGGGGACAAAAGCCGATGGAAAGGCTATCCAGTATGTTTTTTGGGGTCGGCTCCTATATGCGGAGATGAATGGGACGGATCATGTAAGCGGTTTCGCCATCATGCTTAACCCACACGCTTCATTCGCCCTCGAATACAACAGCGACAGCTACAACTACTATAATTGAAGCGACGTATAGAGACGAGCGCTGTAAGAACCATCGCCCGCACAGCCTTCTTGAAATCGCGGCGGTTGTTCACCGCCCAATGCTCATCGAACAGCACGGCCTCGTATGCAGCATCAATCATCCCCTCAGTGGGTCGAGAGACCGGCTTGAGTGCCGCCAGCGCAAGCCTTCGGAACCGTCTGCGATCGTCCTCGTACCGTGCGCCGTCAGTCTTGGCGATGGCTACGGCGATCTGGTCGATCATGGCGCCGGATGGTCATGGGGGGCTTGCCAAAAAAGATGGTCTTCTGTTTGTCGGATAATCTTATAGTTCTGCTCGTCCCAGCGATGGCGGACATATGCTCCATTTAATAGAGTCAATTCAAGGTTGCGCCCTCGAATACCCTCCTCATCGACGTATGTACTGGAATACAAATAATCTATATCCCCTTCATCCAGAACAACTCCCCTCCAGTTGGACCGGTACTCGCGGCGGCGCCGCCTAATGAGACTGAGCCTGTCGTTCAAAACGAAACACCCGATGCAAATCCTGGTTGGCGTGGGATCGGGGTACAAGTCAAAGTCAATCAGTGCAAGGAATTGAATCTCTTTCACCACAACGTCGTACTTTGGAACCGGCACGGCAACCGCTCTCTCGTCAAAGCGAGTGAACAACTGTGACATCTTGCCTTTTTCGGCGATGTTCTCCGTCTTCAGGAATAACCGCCAGGGGAGTATCTGCTGCTCACCTCCAACCTGTAAGTAAATCCGAGCAAGGTCAACCAACGCCGCTTGTGCGCCTTGATTGAACAACACCGCATCCGCCATCAACATGATGCGGCGGGACCCTTGCGGGCCGGCGACCCCGAGCCGAAGATGGCTACCGATCTGAGGCTTGACCGTAGGTTTGGCTAGATAATTCACTCGTAGGCTGACGAAAGCAACCATGAACCCAACCGTCGAAACCAAAAAGGTGACAGCGTCCTTTAGCTGAAAGTAGAAAAGTGAATGGGGATTCGCCAAAACGCGGCGAAGCCAATCCAAGACAGGGTTAACTAAATCGAGCATCTCGCCCCTCCCAGCGCAACCGATTCGCCATCCCAAACGATAGCCTGAACCTCATGCATCCTCAAACGAGGCTTGATCGCCGTCCGGGTCGCACGCAAGTCGTCTCACAAGCCACCCGTCTCAGTAGGGCAACCCCTATCGAGTCACCCACAGACTGTCCCACACAAATCTGCTGGACAGATTTGAGACATACGGTATCATTGCGCCATAGTTCCATATGAGACAGGAAGACGCCATGCTGGTCGGCTACGCTCGCACGTCAACGGTAGGTCAGACGGCAGGGCTGGAAGCCCAGGAGCGAGAGCTTCGTGCCTCCGGGGCGGAGAAGGTGTTCCGCGAGCAGGTCTCGTCCGTGGCCCAGCGAGAGCAGCTTGAGGCCGCAATCGACTACGTGCGTGAGGGCGACCAATTCATCGTCACCAAGCTCGACCGTCTTGCACGCTCGGTCACCGACCTCCTGGCGATCGTCGCCCGCCTGGAAGCCAAGAAGGTCAGCCTGCGTGTGCTGAGCATGTCTGGCGCCGAACCGCTCGACACATCGAGCGCCACTGGCCGCTTGATGTTGGCCGTGATCGCCGCCGTGGGGCAGGCCGAGCGTGAGACCATGCTGGAACGCCAGCGAGAGGGCATCGCCAAGGCAAAGGCAGAGGGCCGCTACAAGGGCCGTACGCCGACCGTTCGGCGGCAGGCGTCCGAGATCATCAGGCTCAAGGACGAGGGCCTTGGCGCCACCGAGATCGCCGGCAGGCTGGGTATCGGTCGGGCGTCGGTGTACCGCGTCCTTGGCGAACAGTCGGGCGAGGATCGGCAAGAGGCGGCGTGATTGCAACGCTCATGATCGGGTAGGAGAATATTGATGAGTGGTCGTGTGTCCACTGACCCCGACAACCCAGAACCCGTACGAGCCACGAAAAATGCTCGTCAGGCTGAGGATCGCTATTTGTGGCTCCAGAGGGTCAAGGACCTGATCGGGCATGAGATCAGTGAAAGCCGTTCCATCTGGCAACTGTGGATGATTCTGGGCAATGGGATGCAAGCCGTTTATGAGGAAATGACTCTGATCGAGCGACTGCGATTTCTCAGTACTGAGCTTCTTCTTGCGTGCCTATATGTATGCGCCGCAGGATGGTTTGCCTGGAGCCATATCGGATCATTGAGGGTTTTTGCGCTGTTGGTCGTTCCATCAGCATTCGCTGATGCGGCGGGGCAGTCGTCGTCAGCACCGTATGGGATCAAAGTCGCGATCATGACGATGTACTCCATAGCAGTGGTGGTTGTGCTCTTGATGAGTGCATACTCCGCCTTACTACGGAAGCCACCATTACAATCGGCGAAGGATGTTTTGAAGCTGACCCTCGGCTTCGCCACCGGACAGATCACCGCAGCAGGGTTTCTGCTGTAGTACGGCTTGCTGGATAACCCGGAGCAGCCTGAGGGACCCCTACATGAGGCTTACAGGTGTCGCTGTTCATCCATGATCTTCCAAATCCCGTGACAGCGGCCAAAGCCGATTGGTTGGTTGCGGATCATTGGGTAGGTTTTACGCCATCCGAAGGCAGCACGGCAGCACGAGCGCAGTGTCAGAGCACGATCGCGAAGCAGTTTGGCAACGGATACGTGCTGGAATACATCACCTAGAAATATGGCGAACCGAATTCGGGGTTCGCAACTGACCCACTTTACCTGAGTGAGCGAGCAGCACACAGCACGGTGGCAGGCCGGCTGGTCGCGGTCCATCGCCTGCGGCCAAGTTCTCGTCCCCTTGATGCTATCGTTGGTGCGGCCGACTTCAAGCGAATTCAGGATATGTGGGCTGAAGGCGACAAACGGTACCGCTGGTCAGTCGCTTTCCCGATAATTGAAAGCTATTCGATTGTTGATATGCCGCCGGCAAATCAGGCATTTACGACGGAGCAGATGAAACGGCTTTTCGCTCATCCTTCGGCAACACTCCGTCCGCTGGAGGACGATGAACGTGCTGCCATTGGCGACTTGCGACTGGCGCCCCGATCAACCGCCAACACCTGGATTGGTATCGAGGACGAGATCGCCATGGCGGAGCAGAGTCATATCGACCCAATCCTTCAGAAGCGAATCGACGCTGATTTTACTGGCTCGGCTTTGGAAGGTTTCACCGTGGAGCAGAAGCTCAAAATACGCCGCCGAGCAGCATGGCTTGCCCAGAGGTTCGCGAAGCAGCGCCGGGACGCTGGTCTGCTTTGTTGCGATGAATGCGGCTTTGACCCCATCTCGAAGGTTGTTGGCACGGCGGTCAAGCCGCGATCCCTCATGGGTGTGCATCACACCACGCCGCTGGACGAGGGAAAGCGATACACCACAGTTCGGGATTTCAAGCTACTTTGCCCGAACTGCCATCGGCTGGTTCACTTGGTCAGCAAGGTAAGCGACCTTCAATGACCCTCGCACCAATTCGTGGCGCTCCGTCCGGCGCAGCGATACCTGATTTCCCAGCCGAGCAACCGAATCCGGAACCCCTGCCGACGATCGCGACGCCGATCTCCGATGATCCACGTCCATCGCCGCCGGCACGGCAACCATACGCACCGGTCGAAATTTCAGGCGGCGGTATCACCCTGACGTTCAGGGTCATTCCTGAGCAACCGGCGATCTCGCGGGCAAGCATGACCGTCCACGTGGTTGCGCAGCCGGTGGACCTGTCAACGCCGCCCCCGATTGGCTTCCTGAGGATGTCGGCCGACGCTGCGAGGAGGTCTCTCACCGACCTGCGTGACGGGCGATTCCCAATTGTCACCATGGGTGACGAGGATGGCTCGGTCGAAATCGTGTACGAGGTCACCGACCGTGAGTTCATATTCTCGATCCGTAAGGCGGGTCTTGTGTTCGGTGAATTGCGCATTGATGATCGGTTCGACGTTGATGCTGCGGCCAAACATCTCCTTGTTGATCTAGGAGCTTAGCAGACGCCTGTCGTGCGAAAAGCAGAAGTAGGCACGCACAAGATACTTCGTGAAACAGTGCTACTGCTGCCGATGATGAGAACGACATCCGCAACGGGTCTTGCCTCGATCGGTTTCGGACGGCATATTGTCCTCTCTAGCCTTCGGAAGAAGCCGTGAGCGATCGAGAACAGAATGAGCCGATAGTGGTTCATCTTCCGCCGCAGGAGCAGATGCTCCAGGCAGTGGGCAGGGGCATTCAGGTATTCGCGACCGTCGAACTTTGTCTGGCTATCCTATTTGCGTCCCTCATGGAACCTGCACCTCGTGAGCTATCGGTCGTAGCGCTGGATGCCGCCGGGCCGCTCAGGACAAAGCTAAAAATCGTGGAGTCGGTTGCTGACCGGCGATTGGCTGGAACCGAACGAGAGCAAGCCCGTAGCATCCTCAAACAGATCGAACAGCAAGCTGCCGTTCGAAACAAACTCGCCCATTGGACGGTCAGCCATTGGCGGGGCGCTTCTTCCGCAGAGGACCTCAAGCGGGTGGTCGTTGCACTTGTTCCTCCGCCCGCTTCTCTCAAGCACGGTCCGGTCGTGTGGGAGCCTGAGTCGTCCAATCTAAAGCCGTTGTTCGCAGCAGACTTGGACCGATTCTTTGCTGAATGCAATGAGCTTATTCCGGCGCTGGTAACTCTCTCAAATAAAATCGCACCGCCGCAAGGTCAACCTGCGAGTCAGAATCCCGTATGAGCGCCACCCGCCAGGATCAGCGCAGAACCTTCTCGACCGTCTCCACAGCTTCTTGGAAGCATCTACGCCGCACCAGATCGCTCGCCGGTATGCCGTCGCCGCCATGATGGTTGGCGATCCTGATGGCGGCATCACGCCATGGTTGCCGAGCGGCTGGTGAAGGTCGCAAGCCGGATTTTATAGTTCAGACGCGACGCAGCATTACTCCATCAGACGGTCCATCGTCATGGCATCGGTCTTGGTGGTGGACAGGCACTCGTTGCTCCTAGAAGTCTGGTTTGCTGATACCGAGATTACGGAACGCTGGATCGATCGGCCGCACGCTGACACTTCATACATCAATGAACAAGCTTGTCGTAAGCCACGCACATTTGGTACAAACGGCTACCCGATGGTGGAGGGTTTATATCGCAGGCCGCGTTGGCCTCGCTTATGCAGAATGTAATGGCGGTTCCCCTCTCCGATTTTACCACCTGATCGTACCCGTAGACTCCAATGTCAGATTGCGCTTGGTCCCTTTTGATCTTTCCTAGTTGCTCAAGGCAATCTGATGATGAGTCTGTTGCTCGGTCCCACAGCAGGATGACCGGAATGGCTGCGCTCAATATATCAGCGTCCGATGGTCGGTCGCGTGCTACTACGGCTTGGGACTTTGGAGGCAGGATGCGCTCTGCATCTGCTGCGCTACACTTTTCCCAAGTCCGACCGAGGACCGCACCCTTATCAGTCGATTGTCCGTTTTTGATAAAGGTATTGTCGGAAATGACGAAGTGATCCCGATCAAGGAAATGGAAGCGCCGTATTACGACATCACCCATATCCGGCCGTTCTTCTCGCATTTCAAGATCAGTGGGTGACAACGTGCGGGCCTGCGTTATTGTTGTTGTCTCACTGATGGCGTCATTGTCGATAGCAATTTATTTGACCGATCCTTGGTCGATGTCGAACTTGAGACCACCATTTGCCCGACGACAACCGCCAGACTCCTCGTCATCCCACGTCGTGCCCGCTAAACCAAATTGACGAATAACGCTCGCTATGTTCCGGCTCCCTTCTTTGTCTGGACCAGGGGCGGCCGATCCAGGAGCCACAGCGGGCTGGCCGCGAGGCATAAGGAAAATGGCGATTGACGCCATCACGATCGCTGTGATGATGGTGGGTGCCAGTGCCTTGCTCCGCATGATCGCGATTTCCTCCAATGCATCCGTCACGATAATCGGCATCTTTGTGGAATATATCCTACGGCATGGTTTCAGCAAGTCGTGCCTGTTGCGGTATGGACTTGCGGGAACTCTTTGGCACGAATTTGCGGCGCCTGCGCCACGAGCGAGGCTTGTCCCAGGATGATCTCGCGGCGGCAGCGGAGATGGACAGGAGCTATCTGTCCGAGATCGAGAACGGTCGGTTCCACGTCAGCCTGAAGGTCATCGGCAAGCTGGCCGAGGCCCTGGCAGCCGAGCCGGAGGAATTTTTCCGGCGGCCGGCTCGGCGGGCGCCGCCGAACTGATTGTTGTCGCGACCGATGGCTGGATGGGGCGGCCGGAGGGTGACCGTTTGGCGGGTGTGAGAAGGGCCTGCCAGATTGGTCCTAGCCCTCCCTTACGTGCGCCAACTACATCGCTTATCTCTTATCCAAAATCATGTCCACGTTTGGAGCAATTCGAATGGTGATAGCACCAACGCTGATTGGCACTTCCACAACCCCCTCACTGCAAATTCCGGCGGATCAGCTTGGACCTGCCGGGGTTCGAGGCAACGTTCACGTTGTACCGATTAGACAGCACGAAACTAAATACGAGGAAGCACGCCTCTTGGACGGTACGGTTAGAAGGTTTGTGACTTCAGCGCTTTTTGGAAAATCTCCGGCCATCGCCGACCGAATATCGGGGCAATTCACGGCGAACGACGGAGCATCGTATTTGGAAGCACCATCAGACGCCGTATTCTTGAAGTTCTACGCGGGGCAGGACACATTCACGATCTCGAAGAACCAGGATGGCGAGTTGTCTCTGGCAACGTACGAGTGCGAAGCAACGAACGAGTTGGAGTGCAGACTCCGGTTCTTACGCGGCATCACACCGATACTTGACCACCTAGCCTATGTGGCGAACGTATCGCTTTTCGTCCAATTCGTGCGGGTGGTTGACACAGAGAATGAAATCACAACGATCGAGTACGTGTCGCCATACAGGAAGGCAACCCTAAGCCCGCATTTTGGTACATTTGCAGTAGAGATGCAGCCGATTTACGCAATGTATCGGGAGGCCAAGAATGCCAATAGTGATTTCTATCGCTTCCTTTGTTTATACAAAATACTGGAAGGAGTCCTGTTGAAGATGAAGGCCGACGTAAATGCACGGGCGAAAAAAGCAAAAATCGCGTTGGTCCATAGAAAGCTGACCGTTCCCAGACATCCAGCGATCGACGCAAGATTTCAGCGCTATGTTGGAACGCCACTGAAGGTGTTTTTCGATCACGTTTTGACGAAGCAGTTTCGGGACGGGGTAGCCCATTATATCCTGGACACGGGTACAATTCTGAACATGAGTGACCCAGAAAGTGCTGACACTTATGCGAGCCTCATCTTGATCACGGAGGTTTGCGTGAGAGAGGCGATTTCAAACCACGAGTCTCTGCTGAATCAGATTGCCCCATAGGACCACATGGAGCGGCTTGACATCTCTCAGCCCTCAGATCGCCAACCCAGGCGCACCGCAATCGTGCGCCGGACAACGCCGCAACCAGATGTCGGAACCGTTGGCACCATAATGATGACCACACGTGCGGCACCGTAGCACATAGACATACTGCCCGTGATCGGTGCCGGGCTTACCTGTCGGGAGCACGACCTCCTGCTGGTTCCGATTGACGTAGCCCACCTTGGCGGTAGGTCCAGCACCCGCTCGACCTCGTTGCGAGGCAGGCGGCGGCTCTGTCGTCTGCGACAGGCCGGCAACGGCGGAAATCGCCTGCGGCCGTCCTGCGGCCACTGGCATGGTCTCGCCATCCACGCCCAGGCCGAAGCCGGAACCACTCCCGCCCACGTCAGGGTGCCACGTGATCAGGCCACGCCATCGCTGCTCGATCTGCACCGCCCGGCGCCGGACATCTCCGGTGCGTCCAGCATGAAGAACACCTTCGGCGACCAAAGCTTGGCTCTCAGCGCAACCACTCTGGTGAATCCAGCCTTCTTCAACCGTCCGGCCCAATGGTCGATCTCGGCATGGTGGGCGCCAGCACGCCGGGTGTGGTGATGATAGACGATCAGGCACCGTCCAGGGCGCCGCAGAGCCAGTAGCTCGTCCAGGGTGACGCTCTTGCCAGCCTTGCCGGAGCCGTGGCTGAACCCGGCAGACTCCAAGCCATTGTCAAGGGCCACGAAGACCAGATCGGCCTGTGGAGCGCAGGAACAAGCTGCGGGCGTGACCTCCAGCGTACTTGACACGAATCGGACGAGGGCGCCAGTTACCTGATCTCGCGGTCGCCATAGTGCCAATATAGCGGTATTGCGCCTGCGGCAATTTTCATGTGCGCACCTAAATGCTGGCGACGATGCGCAGGTAATATCGCACGACGCTCAACACTTGAGGATTATAGAAGATGACTCCGGCCGATGACGTGCCTGCTCATCTCCAACTTCCGATGCGGCTGGCTTCAATATTCATGCCACAGGGGATTAAACATCAAGAACAGTTCCATAGGAAGGGCAACCCAGCACGGCTCGTCCATTACACCTCAGCAGAGGCCGCACTAAACATCATCAGGACTAAGCGCCTATGGATGCGAAATGCAAAGCTGATGGCGGATTATCGTGAAGTGCAGCACGGTCTTGACTTGCTGGATGCGTACTTTGCCGATAGAGGCAGGAAAAGACAATTCTTTCGATTGCTTGAGGCGTGCGTTCCACGAGCGGCCGACCTAGCATTTCGACTGTTCCAGCAATGGCGGCAAGACCTTGAGGAAAGTACTTATATAGCTTCCGTATCAGAACATGACCGTGCGGAAGACCAGCACGGGCGACTTTCTATGTGGCGGGCGTTCGGATCAGGCACCGCTCGCGTCGCCATTGTGATAAAAGCCCCGCACTATTCGTCTGCGGGCGTTGCGTTGAATGTTCTTGTCAGTCCGGTGGAGTACTTCAGCGATGCGGGTGTAGCTAAAGTCATTCGCATGGTCATGAAGGGGGTGAGGCAGGAGCGAGAGTTTCTACGCGAAATCAGTCCATCACACGTGGTCAACACAATGTTCCTGATGCTGGTAGCCGGGGCAACATGCTTGAAGCACGAGGGGTTCCAAGAAGAACGAGAATGGAGAATTGTCTTCTCGCCTAACCGGTCTAACTCGCCGTTTATATTATCTTCGACCGAGATAGTGGGTGGGGTGCCGCAAACTATCTATAAACTGCCTCTTGACAAGACCGCAGGCAAGGAGATCGCGGACCTAGACATAGCAAATATATTCGATAGAATCATTATAGGCCCGTCATTGGCTCCCGAGCCGCTATGCGAGATTTTCGTGGCCGAACTCACGGCTGCTGGGGTTGCCGACGCTACCAAACGGGTCGTAGTCTCTGGTATTCCAATCCGGTGAACCACGATACGAGACGCAGATAGCATACATCGCCAACATTGCTGCACCGCCGGGTATTCCTGCGAACGAGGCCAGATCGTTCACCCAGGACATCTCCTGATCCTCTCGGGGAGGATCATAACGGTTGTTGGACGGTCGCGGGAGAGGGATCAAGATTCCTCTGGTCTTCAGGAAGGGACATACCCAACGTCGTTGTTTATCGTGTGGCAACCAGTGCTGAATGACCGTCACAAGGTCCGACGTTGCTCGGCGATGATTTTGTTCGTGAAAGATCGAAGACGGTACAAAAAGTCCCGCCTGTAACCTTTCCGCTAAAGTGATCCGCCTTACAATCCAGCGTTCCGTCCAGACCGACTGTAGTGAAGCCCAGAGGACGGGAGAGCCAATCGCCCGGCGACAGGATCACCCGCTGAGTGCTTGGATTGAATGTGCCGTTCATCTGAAAGCTGCCGGATGGTACCCGAGGGTTCGAGGGCAGACTGTAAAAGTTGAACACTGCACTCAGGCGCCCATCTGACAGTGGCTTGATAGTAAGGTGGAGGGCAGTCGGCCCCTGTATGCAGGTATAGGTGCCGTCCCAATCCCTCGCCACTGGAGAGGCTGACTGGCCGGGAGCAGGCATCATGATCAATGTCAAAAGCAGGCCATTGTCGGGATCAACAAACACCAGATCGATCTCACGGAGCGTCGTCAGGACCGTCTGGAACCATTCCTGCCGAGCTTGCCGCCGTTGGGTTGCCGGACCATCGGCGGGGATCATATCGCTGTGGAAGATGGCGCCGGCGAAAAGATCGGCAGCTTCCAAGGCTCCGACGTGACGCTGACCGGCGGCTTCCGCCCATCATTTACTTCGAAAACGCCGCTTTCACGGCTGCCGCCTGGAATCCCCCATCACTGGTCGAAGTATCGTCCTTTGATGCTGTGGAAGTGCCGCTGCCGGTCAGTGCGTAAACAATAAAGTCGCTGTTTGTAGCCCGAAGTCACTACTGTCCGGAGTTTTCGTAACGAACTTCGTCTAAGCATCTGAATTATAATATATTTCCCGCGAAATTCGTTGGTGTCGACTTGAAGTCGGAAGTGGCTTCCCGGACCCTTTTCCGGGGAGG
>Ga0335075_10015156_pt1 | contig 11557 bp, 9 predicted proteins | sample Lox_Sample_24_FD_206723 | JGI IMG/M metagenome (GOLD analysis project Ga0335075, IMG submission 206723) | Soil microbial communities from Loxahatchee National Wildlife Refuge, Florida, United States - Lox_Sample_2.4 | ecosystem: Environmental > Terrestrial > Soil > Wetlands | place: USA: Florida...
GAACTGCTAGTAGGGCTACCGCAGGCCGCCAGGACGGTCACTCCGAGCGCCGCGACGGCACTCATGGCAAGTGTCCCTCTCCTCGAGAACCAGGGGAGGTCAGCTCTCACGCCCAGTCCTCCTTCTTTCTCACTCGGGAATCATCTGGTTCGAGCCCGCCGACACGTCCGCGTGCTCACTCACGAGGGTTATACCGGCCAAATGTTCGCTTCGCCGTTAAATAGCATGAAATATATCGTTTTGCTGACGTAGCCCGCCAGGCTCTGGGCGGGCATGCCTCCGCACCGGGTGTCTGAGAATGAAATACGAGATGCCAAAGCCGGCCGGGCGCCGGAAGCACGTCGAGGGAGCACCGTCGGCGCGACGCGGGCGGCCGGAGGTTCTCGGCAGCCTCTGCGAGTCCTTACCGGCTGCTTAACCGCCAGCGGGACGGGCCGGGAACCCGTGACGATGCGTAGTAAGAGACAGGAATACCTGTAGCGAATCGTGCCATGGCGGAGGGAGCACCACAGTGGCCGGTACGGCAGGCTACCGCGCAGGGCCTGGGGCCATGCCCGGGCGATCGGGTCCCCAGGCGAGGCTCTCGGGCCCGGAAGCGAGGCTCTCGGGCCCGGAAGCGAGGCTCTCGGGCCCGCAAGCAAGGCACTCGGGCCCGCAGACGGCGTTCCCGGGTCCCCGTCAGTCGCCCTCTGGCCCGCTGCGCCGCGTCCAGGCGGCACCCGGCCCGGTAGGGACCGGCCCGGTAAGAACCGACCCGCCGTGGACACGGCAGGAGTCGGTGCTGGCCGTCATCGCCGCTGGGGCGGTCGCCGTGCTTGGCCTGTGGTGGGCCGACACGCCCAGCGTGAGCGGACTGGGCGGCGCGCTGACCGGGGCGGGCGAGATCTGCGGACTGCTGGCCGGGTACGGGGTCGTCGTGCTCGTCGCGCTCATGGCCCGGCTGCCGCCGCTGGAACGCGGGGTGGGCTCGGACCGGCTGGCCCGCTGGCACGCGGCCGGCGGCCGGTACGTGGTCTGCATAATCGTGGCGCACGCGCTGCTGATCACCTGGGGATACGCCGTCACCGCGCACCGCGGCCTGGTCGCCGAGACCGGCACACTGCTGACCAGCTACCCGGACGTGCTGATGGCCACCCTCGCCGGATTCCTGCTGCTTGGCATCGGCATCATCTCAGCGCGGGCGGCGCGCCGCCGCATGCGCTACGAGACCTGGTACTACCTGCACTTCTACACCTACCTGGCGATCGCGCTCGCGTTCAGTCATCAGTTCGCCGACGGCGCCCAGTTCGTGACCAGCTTGTCGGCCCGCTTCGTCTGGTCGGCGATGTACGCCATCGTGGCGGCGCTTGTGGTGTGGTACCGGATCGTCACCCCGCTGGCCAAGATGGCACGGCACCGGTTCCGGGTGATCGGCGTCCGCTGGGAAGCGGACGACGTGATCTCGGTGTACATCGGCGGCAGGAGGCTGGAAGAGCTGCGCGCTCAGCCGGGCCAGTTCTTCCGCTGGCGCTTCCTCGACCGCGGCCTGTGGTGGCAGTCCCACCCGTACTCGCTGTCGGCGCTGCCGAACCGGGACATGCTGCGGATCACTGTCCGGCAGCGCGGTGACCACAGCAGCGCCCTTGCCGCGCTGCGCCCCGGCACCAAAGTCATCGCCGAGGGTCCGTTCGGCGCGCTGGTCCCCGGCCGCACCCGCCGCAAGGTGCTGCTGCTGGCCGGCGGGGTCGGCATCACCCCGCTGCGCGCCATGTTCGCCGCCCTTCCGGCCGGCAAGGTCACCCTGGTGTACCGTGCCAGCGATCCGCGGGACATCGTCTTCCGCGACGAACTGGACGCCATCGCCGCCGACCGCGGCGGGCAGATCTACTACCTCACCGGCACTCGCGAGCAGCTGGGCGGTGACCCGTTGTCCCCGGGTTACCTGCAGAAGATCGTTCCCGATCTGCGCCGCCACGAGGTCTACCTGTGCGGACCACCTGGGATGACAGAAACCGCCATCGACGCGCTGCAGGCAGCGGGCGTGCCACGCAACCGCATCCACCACGAATCTTTCGAATTCTGACCCGCTGACCGGAAGGAGACCGATGCGCCGCCTACTGCTCGCCCTGGTAAGCACCGCCGCCGGGCTAGCCGCCGTGCTCTCGTTCAAAACCCACAGCTCCGCCGACACAAGCAACGTAGCCGCCCCGGCGACAGGAGCCCAGAGCAGTACGTCCGGTACGCCCGCGGCCACGGGCTCGGCCACGGCGGCGCCTAAGGGCGGCACCGACGCGACCGGCGGGACGACCCTCACCGGTAAGGTGGACAACACCCCGTACGGGCCGATGCAGGTCGAGGTCATACTCCAGGGCCACAAGATCACCGACGTGAAGGTGCTGCAGCAGACCAATACCGGGGTTGAGAGCCAGCAGATCGACGCCAACTCCATCCCGCAGCTGACCCGCGAGACGCTGACGGCGCAAAGCGCCCGTATCGACTCGGTTTCCGGCGCCACCTCCACCAGCGCCGGCTACATCGGCTCCCTGCAAAGCGCCCTGGACAAGGCTTAGCCTCACGATCGCGGCCGCGGCGCCGCGGCGGCCGGCTGGGCGACCGCCACGGCGACCGGTAAAACCGCTGGGCTGGCGGAAAAGCCACCGTCCGTTCGGGAAATCAAGGTCGTTATACCGAACGATCGGTGGTTACTCTCTGGTTAATAAGCTGCCTCACTTTCCGGTGGCGGTCCTGTATTTGGCTGCCACGTCCGCCGCCAGGCGCCCACGGCTGGCGACCTCAATGCCGTTTTCCCTTGCCCAGTTGCGTATTTCGCTGCTGTTCACCCTGTTCACCCTGGTCACTGCGGTCCTCCTCGCGTTGCGGGCCGGGTCGGCTCTTCGGCCCGCCACCGTGTAGCGAGCCAGTGTGCCTCGCAGTTCTCGCGCGTGAGCAGCATTAAGATCTATTTCGTAGTACGTGCCGTCGAGGCAGAAGTAAACCGTAGCCTCTGCTTCGCTGCCGTCCAGGTCGTCGATGAGTACGATGCTTGTCCTCTTGGCCATTCCATCTCCGATCGGATACGAAAAAAGCTGGCGACCTGGCCGGTCCCGCAGGAGAAACCGCTGCCGCCAGTGATGCCGTTACAGCCCGCGAGGCGGTTCGCCCGACGGGAACACATCACCGCGGAGGCTCGTTGCCATAGTTATGGCAGAAGAGCCGCAGTCCGGTGAATCCGTGCAGTTCTGGTTCGATCCGCTGTGCCCGTGGGCGTGGATTACCTCCCGGTGGATGCTTGAGGTGGAAAAGGTCCGGCCAGTGCGGACCGAATGGCGGATCATGTCGCTGGCCTACCTGAACCTGGTGCAGCACGAGGGTCAGAGCCTGAGCGAGGAGTACCGCGAGCGCATGAGCCGGGCCTGGGGACCGGTGCGGATCTGCGCCGCGGCCGCCAAGCACGCCGGGCCGGGCATTCTCGGGCCCTTGTACACCGCCATCGGCACCCGGTTCCACGTGCAGGGACGACGGGAAGACCCCGAGGTGATCCCGGAGGCCCTGGCGGAAGCGGGGCTGCCCGTGTCGCTGGCTAGCGCCGCCGAGAGTACCGAATTCGATCAGCAGGTCAAGGACTCACACCACGAAGCGTTCGACGAGGTCGGCTTGGACGTCGGGACCCCGGTTATCAGGATCCGGGGCAAGGCCCTGTTCGGGCCCGTGATCACGCCCGCGCCCCGCGGCGAGGCCGCCGGCGAACTATGGGACGGGCTGGTGCTTGTCAGCAAGGCGGACGGTTTCTTCGAACTCAAGAGAAGCCGGGATCGGAAGCCCTCGTTCGACTAGTCACCCGCGGTTGGCTGGGGGGCGGCTTGATCGAGCCAGGCGCCGATGCTGCGGGCCAGGGTCGGCATCGGGAGCGAGCCGTGGTCTAGGACGGCGGCATGGAAGTCGGGCAGCGAGAACGCGGGACCCAGGCGTCGGCGGGCCTCCTCCCGCAGGCGTGCGATCTCCAGCTTGCCGGTGAGGTAGGCAAGGGCCTGTCCCGGCATGACTACGTACCGGTCGATCTCGGCGGCCATGAACTCCCGCGGCATGGGGACGTGGTCGGCCGCGTACTCAAGGGCTCGCTCGCGGCTCCAGCCGAAACGGTGGATGCCGGTGTCCACAACCAGCCGGACGGCCCGCATCAGCGCCGTGCTGACCGAGCCGAGCAGGCCGCGGTCGTCGGCGTACAGCCCGGCTTCCTCGGCGAGTTGCTCGGCGTACAGCCCCCATCCTTCTGAGAACACCGGCAGGCTGCGCTGCCGCTGCAGCGCGGGCAGGTCGGTGAGCAACTGGAGGCGGGAGAGCTGCAGGTGATGGCCTGGCACCGCTTCGTGGAACGCTGTCACGTCGATGTCCCACCCGGTGCCCGCGGTGGGCAGCCGGGTGTTGAACCAGAACGTCCCGGGCCGCCCGCCGTCCAGGCGAGGCGGGGTGTAATGGGGTGCCGCGCCGCCCAGCGCCACGACTTCCGGCATGGGCGTCACCTCGCACGGCGGCGGAAGCGGGGCGGGGAAGAATTCCGCTGCCCGCTCCTCGGCCCGCCGCACGGCGACCGTCGCCTTGCGGATCGCCTCTTCCGGAGCGATCTTTCCGGCCGAGTCTCGCAGCGCGGCGAATACCTCATCCTGCCCGGACAGGCCAAGGCGGGTGCCTAGCTCTACCGCCCGTGCCTCAAGCGCCGCGACATGATCAAGGCCGGTCTGGTGCAGGTCTTCGGGTGACAGCGGCAGTGTCGTGTAGTTCCGGACCGCCCTGGCGTAATCGGCCTCGCCGCCGGGCAGCCAAACCAGCCCCGCCCGGTCGGATGTCCGCGCCCGGGGGAGCAGTTCCCTGACGACGGTCACCCAGCGGGCCAGCGCCGGGTGCACAAGCTCCGTCACAGCCGCCTGGCGTTCGGATTCCCAGGTAGCCGCGCGGGACCATCCTTGCGGCGGCCGCGGGGAGAGCAGCGGGCTGGTGCCGGGGGAAGCCAGGACCTCTTCGGCCCGGCTGATGGCCCGCTCGGCCAGCGGGGCGATCGGCAGCCGCCCACGGTCGGCTCCGGCGCGCAGTCGCTCGCCGATCTGATCCAGCCAGGCGCCGCTGTGCCGCAGTCTTGTCAGGTAGGCCTCGGCCGCCGCCTGGTCCACAAGGACCGTCCGGGCCGCCACCGCGAGGAAAAGGGGCGGCCCCGCGTAATGCATGGCGGTGACGGTGTATTCGTCCCGCGCCAGGTCGATCACTGCCAGCTCCTGGGCAGCCGCCTCCGTTACGCAGTCGAGCGTGACGGCATCGGCAGGCGTGAGCTGATCGCGGTCGATCGCCGCGGCCTCGCGGAGGAACCGCTCGACCTCGGCGCGCCAGGCCTGTCGGCCGTCGGCACTGTCGTCAGGGAGCAGATCGTCATATCCGGGGATGCCATACGAGGTGGCGGCGAACGGGTTGGCATGCAGCCACCGCTGGTGGAAACGGTCGGCCAGGTCACGTGCTGCGGTCATGAAACCTTCCGCGGTCAAAGGGTGCCGGAAATGTGAAGGTCTGTGCGGACCAAGATCACGTTACTCGCTCCCTTGAGCCCGCTAGGTGTCTTCGTCGGTGTCGCCGCCGAGCCGAAGCTCCTCCGAGTCGATGCGGCGCTGAATCCGCCGGAACACGACGTCGTCGATGCGCTCGGCGTGACGCAGGTCGAGCACGGCGTCGCGCTTGGCCGGTATAATCGCGCGGCGCAGCAGCTGCTCCCAGTCGGCCTCGGTGTTCCCGGTGGACGTGACGGTCAGCGCGGTGTCGTCCATCGTGCTTGCGAGTTTGTCGGCCTCGGCGCGGTACTCGGCGGCGATGCGGTCGCGCACTGTGTCCGGGACGCCAAGGGCGGCGGTGAGGCCGGGCAGTATGGCCAGTGCCCGCTGGAATGCCGTGTGGCTCGCCAGGGCCTCCTCATACGCTTGTGTCGGGTCTGGCGTGAGGCGCGCCCAGCGCAGCACGGCGGGCAGCAACAGACCCTGGACCACGGCGGTGAACACGATGACCGCGAAGGTGACGGCGACCATCGCTTCGCGGTCCGGCATAGGCCTGCCCGCCTTGGTGGTCAGCGGCAGCGCGAGGGCCAGCGCCAGCGATATCGAGCCGCGCACTCCCGCCCAGGTGAGGAAGACGCGGTGCCGTGCCGAGATGCGCAGCGCGCGCTGGGCGGGCCTGCGGTCGATCGCGCGCAGCAGGTAGGGCACGGTGAAGAACCAGAGCAGGCGCAGCCCGAGGACGGCGACGATGACGATTCCTGACAGGCCGAGCACCGTCCGCGGCCATGAGTCGGCACTGAGCTGGGTGAAGATGCGGTACAGATGGAGCCCGGTCAGAACGAACAGGGCGTCGTTGAGGATGAAGCTGGCCACCTGCCAGAACCCGGAGGCTTCGCGGCGGGCGGGCGCGGGGATGATGCGCGGCGCGCCCTGGTTGAGGAAGACGCCGCTGGTGGCCACGGCGACCACCCCGGAGACGTTCGCCAGTTCGGCGGGCAGGAAGGCGAGGAACGGCGTCAGCAGGCTCAGCGTGCTCACCAGGCGCCCTTGGGTCAGGTAATGCGCTACCCACAGGACCAGGACCCCGGCGGCGAGGCCGATGGCGACGGAAGCCACGGCGGATTCCGCGAATTCGGCGCTGACCAGCCCGGGGCTCACGGGCCCGCCGGCGGCGGCTGCATCGACGGCGACGCCGTAAAGCAGCAGCGATGTCCCGTCGTTGATAAGGCTCTCGGCGCGCAAGATGGCGGATATGCGTCGCTGCGCCGCGGCCAACGGCTCGGCCACGGCCGTAGCGTCCGTGAGCGAGACGATCGCGCCGATGGCCAGCGCGAGCGGCCACGTCACGCCAAGCGCGTTAGCGGCGGTTGCCACACAGACCGCGGTGGCCAGGGGCAGCCCCACGCCTGTCAGCAGGATGATGCGCACGTTGTCGCGGATCTCGCGCAGCGAGATGTTGTTCTGGGACTCCCAGTACACGATGGCGGGAATGAAGACAAACAACACGACTTTCGGCGGGAGTATCACACTGCCCAGCCCGGGCGCGAAGCTGAGGCCGCTGCCGATGACCAGCAGCACCAGGGACGCGGGCAGCCGAAAGCGCCGGGCGGTCACTTCCCCTGCCAGTACCGCCACCCCGAGCAGGACGATCAGCTCAAGCGCACCCATAGCGTGTAGATGGCCGCGGGCAACAAGCCCGCGGCGTCAGCCGGGATGGCCCGGCTGCCTTCTTCTGTAACCGTGGGGCGCGATTGCTAACACGCTGCCGCGAGCGTGATCGACAACGCATCCGTGCTATAGCGGCACCAGGCTGTACGCGGCGACGCCGTAGTCGTCTCCGGCCGCGTCGACAAGCAGCCTGAGCGCGGCGGTCACCGCCGCCTGATCGCCCGGTGAGAGGCGTCCCATGATCCGCGCCAACTCCCGGCGCCGCCAGGCTTCCGCCGCCGCGACCAGGTCGCGGCCACTGGCTGTCAGATCGAGCGTTACCACGCCGCGGTGCCGGGGATCGGTGCCGCGGACCACGTAACCGGCCGTGACGAGTCGGTCAGCCAGCCGGGTCACCGTGGACCGGTCAAGCCCAAGCGCCCGCGCGGCTTGCCCGGACGGCACTCGCCCGAGCCCGGCGAGCACCGCGAGCAGCCGGAACTGCGGCAGCGTCACCGTGGCTTCTGGGGCATCCAGGCTGCGCAGCGCCACCCCGGCCAGCATCCGGGTGGCGGCCTGCAGCACCTCGGCGGTCGCCGGGTCGATCTCTGGCGCGTCGTGGTCTGGTGTTGGTGGCATCCGGCGACTTCCTTGCCCTAGCGATATCGGCCGTTTCCTACTCTGGCATTCCCGCGGGGATTCTCAGGGCGCTTCTGCCGCGATCTAGGCAGCAACTATTGCATGTTACAACACTTGCATTATGCTAGGGATCATCTACGTCATGGCAGGTGATCGGAATGAGGCGAGCCAGGTTCAGGGCTTTCATCGCGCTCGACCCTACGGCGGCGGACCGCGCGCCGTCGCTGCGCCGGCGCGCGGAGCAGTACCCGGATCACACTCATGCCCTGATGGTCAGGGCTCCCTCCCTGCGCAGCCCGGGCCGTGTCCGGTGCTTCCCCGCGGAGATCTGCTGGGATGGCGAGGAGCCGCTGCACCCGGGCGACCGCGCCGAGGTGACGATCGCGATCACCGATGACGAGACCGCCGCCTTCTTCGCGGCCGGGCAGCGCTTCACCCTCTGGTCGGGCGGCGACATCGGCCACGGCACCGTCACCCGCAGGGTCTTCACCGAATACAGCCCGTACTGACGCACCCACCCCGCACTGACGCACCCACCCCGTACTGACACGCCCACCGCCCACCAGTACTGACACGCCCACCGCATATGCCGCATCTACAGATGTATGATACAATCATTGCAGCATACAATCATTGGCTATTGCAAGGAACGGGGACGGACAACAAGTGAACCGCGGATGGACTCGGCGGCAATGGACACTGTGCTGACAGCCCCCAGGCGCCGGTCGGCGGTCGCGCGGGCCGCGGCATGGCTGCGGACAGGCCGCGGCGGCTTGTTCCTGCTCGCGTTGCTTGTCGGTGTCGGCTCGGGGCTGGGCGCGGTGGCGTTCCGGTACCTGATCTACTTCTTTACCTGGCTGGCGACCGGGCACAGCCAGTTCGGGCAGGCCGGGCACGTGGGCAGCAGCCACCTGCCATGGCTTGGCCTGGGATTCTTCGTGGTCATCCCGGTGATCGGGGGGCTGGTCTACGGCCCGCTGATCTACAAGTGGGCGCGGGAGGCCCGCGGCCACGGTGTGCCCGAGGTGATGATCGCGGTCGCCGACAACGGCGGGCGGATCCGGTGGCAGGTCAGCGTGGTCAAGGCGCTGGCTTCTGCGCTGTGCATCGGCTCGGGAGGATCGGTCGGCCGGGAAGGGCCGATCGTGCAGATCGGTTCCGCGCTCGCCTCCAGCGTCGGCCAGTGGATCAAGGTGCCGGAGAACCGGCTGCGCATCCTGGTCGCCTGCGGCGCCGCCGGGGGTATCTCCGCGACCTTCAACGCGCCGATCACCGGCGTGTTCTTCGGGGTGGAGATCATCTTGCGGGAGTTCTCCGTCGACGCGCTGTTCACGGTCATGCTCTCGGCGATGATCGCCGACGTCATCGCCATCCCGTTCCTTGGCGACAAGCCGTTCCTGTCCGGCTTCCCGGCCGGCATCATGCTGCATCACCCCCGCAACTACCTGCTCGTCGCCGTCCTTGCCGTGGTCGCCGCGCTGATGGGCCTGGCGTTCAAGGCCGTGCTGTACAAGATCGAGGACCTGTGCGACCTGGTGTGGAAGGGGCGCCCGGAGTGGGCGCGGCCCGCCGTGGGCGGCGTGGTGTTCGGGCTGCTGCTGCTCGCGATCCCGCAGCTGTATGGCGTCGGCTACCCGGTCATGTACAAGGCCACCGCCGGCGGGTACGCGCTGTGGTTCCTGATCGTGCTTGCGTTCGGCAAGATGCTGGCGACCAGCCTGTCGATCGGGATCGGCGGCTCGGGTGGCATCTTCGCGCCGTCGCTGTTCATCGGCGTCACCTCCGGCTACGCCTACGGCGACATCGTGGGCCATATCTTCGGCGCGAGCGCGGGCCAGCCCGCGCTGTATGCGGTGGTCGCGATGGGCGCGGTGTTCACTTCCGCCGCCCGCGCCCCGCTCACCTCGCTGGCCAGCGTCGTGGAGATGACCGGCGACTTCTCCCTCACGCTGCCTGTCATGCTCGCCGTCGCGATCGCCTCCACCAGCTCCCGCGCGCTGAGTTACGGCACGATCTACACCACCAAGCTGCTGCGCCGCGGCACCGACATCGACCGCGCCGCTCCGTGGCGTGCGCTGCAGGACTTCAAGATCACTGAAGCCATGCTTCCCTTCCGGCCTCCGCGTGAAGTCCCGGGCAAGCTCACGGCCGACGGTGTTCCGGGCAAGCTCACGGCCGACGGTGACGGCGGCGCCGCCGGGCGCTGGCCGGACATGCCCGGCACGGTCGTCTCCGAGTTCGTTCCGCAGACGCTGTTCTCCTCGGAGTCCCTGGCACAGGCCCTGCGCCAGCTGGAGGTCTACGGACGCGACGGCCTGCCGGTGCTGTCCTCCGACGGGCGCCAGGTGCAAGGGTGGGTCACCAGCGTCGGCGTGCTGCATGCCCTGGCCCGCCAGATCAGCGACGCCCGGACGGAGACAGCGCAGGCCCAAGTCAGCGCCGAATGGGATCACGCGGACACGGAATCGCTGCTGGCGCACCCGCCCGCTCCGCTGGCTGGCTACCGGGTCATCGAGATCGCCGTTACGGCGGGTTCCCCCGCCGCCGGACAGAAGATGGGCGCCGTTCCGTGGCCGCCGGACAGCACCCCGGTGTCAGTTCTGCGTGGTCGTCGGCTCTGGCCGCCGAACCCCGATATGACGCTCAACCCGGGCGATCAGGTCAGCTTGCTCGCCCCCGACGCAAACCCGGTGTCCCGGGCATCCCTGCCCGAGATGGGGCAACATCAATCGCCGTGACCGGAAACTACATGTCCGCGTGAAAGGCCAGGCTAGGCCGTTCTCGAATGCCGGCGCCGGGTAGAGCCCCGCTCGACCAGCCGCCACGTGGGAGGCTCACGCTGGACTTCGTGGCCGAGGACGAACAGCGCACCGCGTGTGCCCTGGTCCTCTAGCGACTGGTGGACGCTGGTGAGGTCGTGGCGGGCGGCGGCGGGTGAATCGTCCCAGCCGCTGACGGTGATATCGTCGGGAACCCGCCATCCGTGCTGCCCGATTACGTCGAGCACGCTGAGGGCGAGCTGGTCGCTCATGGCGAGGATCGCGTCCGGCGGGGACGGATCCTCGGCCAGCTCTTCAATGAGTGCCCGGGCATCCTGGCGATTGTTTCGCGCCACGGTGGCGACGCGGACGTCGCGCCACGGGATTCTCATGCGCCGGCATTGCTCCTGGATGCCGCGCAGCCGTTCGCGGGCGCTGGCGAAGGCCACCTTGGGGACGGACGGCCCCCGGACGATCCGCGGGCTGTCTTCCGGGCTCAACGCGAAGCTCACGACGGCGGGTGCCCGCGCATTGGCGAAGGTGACGGCGGCAACAGCGGATGCCGCCGCCCGGTCGTCGGCCGTGATCACCTGGATCATCCGGTTCTCTGGATCATCCCCGGCGGACGTTCGAGCCAGGAGCAGCCGGAGCGAATCGGGCGGCGGACCCTGGATGGCGACGGGCTTGCCGGTGGCGACCACGGCGTCGAGGACCGGACCGTCGCGCACGCCGGTCCAGAGGATGTAGGCATCGACCGCCGCCTCTAGGACCCGCGAGACATCGCCTGCGTCGCCGACGGCGGGGATGAGCACCAGGTTCTGCTGGTACTCCACGCAAACGGCGGCCACGCCTACGAGGAAACGCGTCGACTGGAAGTCATCGAACGCGTAGGTCAGTCCCTCGCCGACGACAACGCCGACGCTGTTGCTCCGCCCGCGTGCCAGCGACCGCGCCGCGGGATCGGGCCCGTGGTAGTTGAGCCGGCGGGCGGTACTTACGACA